>Ga0307417_10001407_pt1 | contig 10066 bp, 11 predicted proteins | sample SalMarWE160210MG_2_FD_202514 | JGI IMG/M metagenome (GOLD analysis project Ga0307417, IMG submission 202514) | Salt marsh sediment microbial communities from the Plum Island Ecosystem LTER, Massachusetts, United States - WE1602-10 | ecosystem: Environmental > Aquatic > Marine > Intertidal zone...
CAGCTGGCGCGAGGTCGACAGCGAGCACATCCGCGGCTTCGCGGCGGCGAGTTTCCGCAAGGGCCTGTCGCCCCGCAGCATCCAGCGGCGCCTGTCCGCCGGCCGGACCTTTTTCCGCTATCTGACGCGCGAGAAGGAGGTCCGCTCCAATCCGGTTGTCGCCGTGTCCGCCCCGAAGGCCCGCAAGCGCCTGCCGGACAATCTCGACGCCGACCGGATGGCCCGTTTGCTGGACCTGCCGGGCGACGGGGCGCTCGTCGATCGTGACCGGGCCGTGCTCGAATTGCTGTATTCCTCCGGCCTGCGCCTGTCCGAACTCGTCGGACTCGACTGCGGTGACATCGACATGAACGACGCCACCGTGCGCGTCACCGGCAAGGGCAGCAAGGAACGTATCGTGCCGGTCGGCAGCCATGCGCGGACCGCGCTGTCGGCGTGGTACAAGAGCCGCCCGGAGCTGGCTCCGGCCGGCGAACCGGCGCTGTTCGTGAGCCGGCGGGGCACGCGTCTGAGCCGCCGCTCCGTGCAGGATCGTGTTGCATACTGGGCGCGCCGCCAGGGCATCGATACCCGGGTGTTCCCGCATCTGTTCCGGCACTCCTTCGCGACCCATTTGCTCGAGTCGAGCCATGACCTCCGGGGCGTTCAGGAACTGCTGGGGCATGCGAACATCTCGACCACCCAGGTCTACACCCATCTTGATTTCCAGCATCTGGCCCAGATATACGATCGGACGCATCCCCGCGCACGCAAGAAGAATTGACTGTAGGAGCCCGCCCCGGCGGGCGACCTTGACGTTGTCGCCCGCCGGGGCGGGCTCCTACACCTATCCGAGAAGGCGACGAATTCATGGACCAATTCCAAGGCACCACCATCGTTGCGGTACGGCGCGACGGCAAAGTCGCGATCGGCGGCGACGGACAGGTGAGCATGGGCGCGACGATCATGAAGGGCAACGCACGCAAGGTCCGGCGGCTTGCCGGCGGTCGTGTCATCGCCGGATTCGCCGGCGGCACGGCCGACGCGTTCACGTTGTTCGAACTGTTCGAGAGCAAGCTCGAGCAATACGGGAACCTGACCCGGGCCGCGATCGAACTCGCGAAAGACTGGCGCACGGACCGCCGGTTGCGCCGGCTCGAGGCGCTCCTGTGTGTCGCGGATACGGACAGCTCGTTCATCATCTCCGGTAACGGCGACGTCATCGAACCCGAACACGACCTGATGGCGATCGGGTCCGGCGGTCCCTATGCGCAGGCCGCGGCCCTCGCGTTGATGCGCAATACGGAACTCGGCGCCAGGGAGATCGTCGAACAGGCCCTCGGTATTGCGGGAGAGATCTGCGTGTACACGAACCAGAACATCCTGATCGAAGAATTGCCTGCGGCCTAGGGCCTGGTAGCGAGCTATGTCACAGATGACCCCCAGAGAGATCGTCCAGGAACTGGACAAGCACATCGTCGGCCAGGACGAGGCCAAGCGCGCCGTCGCAATCGCACTGCGCAACCGCTGGCGCCGCGTACAGGTCGACGAACCCCTGCGCGGCGAGATCACGCCGAAGAATATCCTGATGATCGGCCCAACCGGCGTCGGCAAGACAGAGATCTCGCGTCGGCTCGCGCGGCTCGCCAGGGCGCCGTTCGTCAAGGTCGAGGCGACGAAGTTCACCGAAGTCGGCTACGTGGGCCGCGAGGTCGACAGCATCATCCGCGACCTGGTCGACATCGCCGTCAAGATGACGCGCGAGGAGGAGATGTCCAAGGTGAGGCATCGCGCAGAGGACGCGGCCGAGGAACGTGTACTCGACGCATTGCTGCCGAAGGCATCGCAGGCCGTCGGATTCGCCGCCGAATCGCGGCCGGCGCAGGGTGCCGACACGCGCCAGAAGTTCCGCAAGATGCTGCGCGAGGGCGACCTGGACGACCGGGAGATCGAGGTCGACCTGCAGGCGATCCCCGTCGGCATCGAGATCATGGCACCGCCCGGTATGGAGGAGATGACCAGCCAGTTGCAGGGGATGTTCCAGAACCTCGGCGGCAATCGCCGTACGCGGCGCAAGCTCAAGGTGAAAGACGCGCTGCGCCAGCTTACCGACGAGGAAGCCGCCAGGATGCTCGACGAGGAGGAGCTCAAGGCCCGGGCGGTCGAAGCCGTGGAGGAACACGGCATCGTATTCCTCGACGAACTCGACAAGGTCGCGCGGCGGTCCGAGACGGTCGGTGCCGACGTGTCGCGCGAAGGCGTCCAGCGCGACCTCCTGCCTCTCGTCGAAGGTTCCACGATCACCACGAAATACGGGATGGTGAAGACGGATCACATCCTGTTTATCGCGTCCGGCGCGTTCCATGTCGCCAAACCGTCCGACCTGATCCCGGAATTGCAGGGTCGGTTCCCGATACGCGTCGAGCTCAAGTCGCTGACCACCGAGGACTTCGTACGCATCCTGACTGAACCCGACGCATCGCTGACGGCACAGTACCAGGCGCTGCTCGCGACCGAGGAGGTCGACGTCGAATTCACCGACGACGGCGTCCGCCGCATCGCCGAAGTCGCCTACCAGGTCAATGAGAACACGGAGAACATCGGTGCGCGCCGCCTGCACACGGTGATGGAACGCCTGCTCGAGACCGTCTCCTTCGAGGCTTCGGACAGGGGCGGCAGCCACGTGATGATCGGCGCCGCCTACGTCGACGAACACCTGGCCGAACTCTCGAAGGACGAGGACCTGAGCCGGTATATCCTGTAACGTGTCATGACCCCGACTGAGATCCGTCTGCGCAAGGCCTCGAAGCTGCTGGTCGTGAGTTTCGACGACGGCAGCGAGTTCAGCTTCCCGTTCGAATACCTGCGCGTCTATTCGCCGAGCGCGGAGGTTAAGGGACACGGACCGGGCCAGGAGACTCTGCAGACGGGCAAGGAGAACGTGTCGATCACCTCGGTCGATCCGGTGGGCCGTTACGCGGTGCGGCTCGTGTTCGACGACGGGCACGACTCGGGCCTCTATTCCTGGACCTATCTGCACGACCTGGGCCGCAACATGGAGACGAATTGGCGGCGCTACCTCGACCGTCTTGCGGCAGCGGGGTATGCTCGTAAAAAGCCTTCATAACGCACCACCATGAGCAAACAGGACACATCGGCCGACTCCACGAATTTCGGCTACCGCTCCGTGCCGGTCGACGAGAAGGCGGGTCTGGTACGGGGCGTCTTCGATTCCGTCGCCGACCGCTACGACGTCATGAACGACCTGATGTCGGCAGGCCTGCACCGCCTCTGGAAGCGCTATACCGTCGAGGCTGCTGCCGTCCGTCCTGGCCAGCGCGTGCTGGACCTGGCCGGCGGGACCGGCGACCTGGCGAGGCAATTCGCGCGCAGGGTGGGCCCCGAGGGTCTCGTCGTACTTGCAGACATCAACGCCGCGATGCTCGAGCGCGGCCGGCAACGGCTGGTGGATGCGGGCGTGGCCGGCAACCTCGCGATTGCGCAGGCGGACGCCGAAAACCTGCCGTTCGAGGATGGAAGCTTCGATCGCGTGTCGATCGCGTTCGGTCTGCGTAACGTCACCGACAAGGATGCTGCGCTGCGTTCCATGCATCGCGTCCTCGCTCCCGGCGGGATGGCATTGATCCTCGAATTTTCGAAACCGGTCGCGGCGCTGCGGCCAGCCTATGACCTGTATTCGTTGAACGTGTTGCCCCTCATCGGCAGGATCGTGGCACGGGACGAGGAGAGTTACCGGTATCTCGCCGAATCGATCCGCATGCACCCTGACCAGGAGACGCTGCTCGGCATGATGCGCGATGCGGGTTTCGAGCGATGCCGCTACCGCAACCTCGCGGGCGGCATCGTCGCGCTGCATACCGGCTACCACGTCTAGAATGGACGTCCTTGCCGCCGTACTCCGGCCGATTGCGAGCCTTCTCAATCGCAACATCGACGAGTCCACGCCGGCGCGCGAGTTGTGCCGCAAGCTCGATGGCAAGACCGTCGCCGTGCGCGTCCGGGATTCCGCCCTTGCTCTGTATTTCACCATCGATTCCGGCGTCATTGCGCTTGCGTCGGAGGTGATCGGGGAACCGGACGTCATCGTCTCCGGTTCCCTGCTCGCCCTGACCCGCATGATCGGAGAGAGTGGCGACCGCGCGATCCGCGACGGGACGCTGCAACTGACCGGAGATGCGAGTGCCGCGAGGGCATTTCAGGCGCTGCTCTACCACGCGCGTCCGGACATCGAAGACGAACTGTCCAGGATCGTCGGCGACGCCGCGGCGTACCGGCTCGGCGAAACCGCACGGAGCGTCAGGGCCTGGGCGAAGGAGGCGCGGACGACGATGGCGGACAACCTGCGCGAATACCTGCAGGAAGAGAGCCGTGACGTGCCCAGCCGCTACGAATTCGAACGCTTCGCGAAGGACCTGGATACGCTGCGCGACGGCGTCGAGCGAGCCGCCGCGAAACTCGAGCGGCTCGCGGGCGATCGCTCACGATGAGCCGGCGCCGCACGCTGACGCGGATCATCGGCATCCAGCGCATACTGGTGCGTCACGGCCTCGACGACATCATCCGTGAGACGCATCTCTTTCGACCGCTGCGATTCTTCTTCTACCTCTTGCCACGACGGCGCGATGCGTCCGCGCCGCTCGGCGAACGCATCCGGCTCGCGCTGGAGGAACTCGGCCCTATCTTCGTAAAGTTCGGTCAGGCGATCTCGACGCGGAGGGACCTGTTGCCGAGGGAGATCGCCGACGAACTCGCCAAGCTGCAGGATACGGTGCCGCCGTTCCCGGCCGAAGAGGCAGCCGCCATCATCGAGGAGGCATACGGAAAACCGCTGGCCGACGTATTTGCGCGCTTCGACTCCGAGCCCTTCGCGGCGGCATCGATCGCGCAGGTACACACGGCGCAGCTGCAGAGCGGCACTGAGGTGATCGTCAAGGTACTGCGGCCCGGCGTAAGAGAGAAGATCGAACGCGACCTGGCCGTACTGCGCATGATCGCGGGGCTCGCGGCCCGCTACTGGCAACACGGCAGGCGCCTGAAACCGCTCGAGGTCGTAGCCGAGTACGAGCGCACGATCATCGACGAACTGGACCTGATGCGCGAAGCCGCCAATGCTGCTCAGCTCAAGCGCAACTTCGCGGGGTCGGACATGCTGTACGTGCCGGAGGTCTACTGGGACTACTGTCGGCCCGAGGTGTTGGTCCAGGAGCGCATCTACGGCATTCCCATCAGCGACATGGATGCGCTCCGCGCGGCCGGCACCAACATCAAACGTCTCGCCGAGAACGGTGTCGATATCTTCTTCACCCAGGTGTTCCGCCACAATTTCTTCCACGCCGACATGCACCCCGGCAACATCTTCGTCATCGTCACGGATCCGGACAGGCCGAAATATGCGGCCGTGGACTTTGGCATCGTCGGCACGCTGAATCCGGAGGATCAGCGTTACCTCGCGCAGAATTTCCTCGCGTTCTTCGACCGCGACTATCGCCGCATCGCCAAGCTGCATATCGACTCGGGCTGGGTACCGGAAGGCACGCGCATCGACCAGCTCGAGACCGCCGTACGCACGGTGTGCGAGCCAATCTTCAACAAGCCGCTCGCCGAGATATCGTTCGCGCAGGTCCTGATACGCCTGTTCCGTGTCGTGCAGAAGTTCGATGTCGAAATCCAGCCGCAGCTGATCTTGCTGCAGAAGACCCTCTTCAACATCGAAGGCCTGGGGCGGGAACTGTATCCGCAACTCGATCTGTGGAAGACGGCACATCCCGTCTTGAAGCGCTGGATGCGCGATCAGATGGGGCCGCGCGCGATGCTGGACGACCTGCGCGAGACGCTGCCGGCATTGCGCGAACTCCTGCGCGAGCTGCCGGGCCTCCTGAAACAGCTCGCCATTGTCCTCGCCCGCTCCGCCAGAGACGGCGCAGGACCGCCGTCTTGATCCTGCCCCGCGTCGCAAGGTGGCTGCTGGCACTCGGCGGCTGGACGGTCATCGGCGCCGTGCCGCCCGTCAACAAGGCCGTGGTCATCGCTGCGCCGCACACGTCATACTGGGACGGCTTCTGGGCGCTGGTCTTCAAGACCGCGACGGGCCTGGATGCCAGATGGTTCGTCAAGAACACGATGTTCTGGTTTCCTCTCGGCAACTTGCTGAGGGCATTCGGCGCCGTCCCGCTCGATCGCAGGAATGCCGGCTCGGCCGTCAGTGAGGCGATCACGGCATTCGACACGAACGAGCGATTCTTTTTCGGCCTGGCACCCGAGGGCACCCGAAGCAAGACTGCCGGCTGGAAGTCCGGTTTCTACCGGATCGCGGACGGGGCTGCGGTACCGGTCCTTTGCGGCTTCCTCGACTATCGCGACCGGCGGCTCGGACTCGGGCCGATGGTCACGCTGACTGGCGACAGGCAGGCCGACATGGGCATCTTTCGTTCCTTCTACGCGTCGGTCCAGGGTCGTCGGCCCGACAATGCCAGTCCCGTGGAACTCCTGCGCTGATCGATGAGAGTTCGCGACGCCGCATCGGGCAGACACCGCCGGCCGATCCGAAGTTTCGTCAAGCGCTCGGGCCGGCTGACCCCGTCGCAGAAACGTGCCCTCAGCGAACTCTGGCCGGAGTACGGGCTCGATGCGGGATCTGGTCCGCTCGACCTGGATGTGGCTTTCGGGCGCCACGCGCCTCGGGTCCTGGAAATCGGCTTCGGCAACGGCGAGGCCCTGGTCAGCGAGGCGCGGGACCACCCCGAGCGGGACTTCCTGGGCATCGAGGTGCACGAACCGGGCGTCGGCCATTGCCTGCTGGCGGCGAAAGCGGCCGGTCTCTCCAACCTCCGCGTCATCGCCGCGGACGCGCTCGACGTGCTCGGGACCGGCATCCCGCCGGCTTCACTCAACCGGATCAACCTGTACTTCCCCGACCCCTGGCCGAAGAAGCGGCATCACAAACGGCGGATCGTGCAGCCGCCGTTCGTCGATCAGTGCGCGTTGGCACTCGAGACCGGCGGGACGCTGCGGATCGCCACCGACTGGGCGGGCTACGCCGAGCATATCGACGCGGTCCTCGCCGCCTCCGACCGCTTCGACCTGACCGGGCGCCACGAGCACGCGGGAGAGGCGCCGCTCGACCGTCCGGCCACCAAGTTCGAGCGGCGCGGCGTCATCCGGGGCCACAGGATCGTCGACTGGATATTCACTAAGCGCGGCTGATCGCCGCCATGTTGCGCGCGGCGAACTATGATCTAAAGTTACGGGAGATGGACCTTTCCATCGAGCACGGGGTCTGAAAGACATGGCCATGACAATCCCTTCGATCGGTCAATGGTTCCGCCGCCCGAACGGCACGCTGTTCGAGGTCGTGGCCATCGACGACGACGAAAACACCGTCGAGATTCAGTTGTTCGATGGCACCATCGATGAAATTGACGCCGACGGCTGGTCCGACCTGTTGCTGGTGCAGGTCGCCGCGCCCGACGACGCCAGCGGCTCGCTGGACATGGACCCGGACGACGACGACGACCAGGCGCCTGACACCATGCCGAGGGGCTTCCACGATCCGCTCGGTTTCCTCGACGGCGGCGAACTGTAACGGACCGGATCGCGGCCGAAGCCGCGATCACATGCTTGTCGGTCCGCTGACGTAGATCACGCCGCCGCGGACCTCGACGTCGACCTTGCGCAGCGACTTGCCGATACAGGGCCCGCCGACGCACAGCCCCGTATCGATCTCGTAGAGCGCGCCGTGCGAGGCGCACTGCAGGGCTGTCCTGTCGCGGTTGAAGAAACCACCCGGCATCCAGTTGAGCGGATGACCGACATGCATGCAGAAATTCTGATACGCGAATACCGCGTCGCCCTGCCGCACGACGAAGCCGCTGAACGGCCAGTCGCCGGTCCCGATCTCGAATTCCCGGCAGCCGGGGTCGTCGAGTTCGTCCAGGCGCCCGACTTCGACTTCCGCCAGCTCAGTCATCGGCGTTCCACGGTGCGACTTTCAGGAGCAGCAACATGCCCGGGATCGCAAGCGCCGTACAGAGCAGGAAAAAGTTCGTCCAGCCCAGCCGCGCCACGATGATTCCGGTCGTAGCGTTCGCCAGCGTGCGCGGCACTGCCGCGAGTGCCGTGAAAAGAGCGAACTGGGTCGCGGCGAACGCCGGGTTTGTCATGCGTGCAATGAACCCCGTGAGCGCCGCCGCTCCGAGCCCCACGCCCAGGTATTCGAAAGCCACCGCGAAACCCAGCAGCCAGGGATTCGTACCGACCGCGGCCAACAGCGCGAAGCCGAGAATGCTGATGACCTGCACGACGCCGAACAACCACAGCGCGCGATTGATGCCGAGCTTGATCATTGTAACGCCGCCGGCCAGCCCGCCGACGATGACGGCAACGAGGCCCGCGATCTTGGCGATCGAACCGACCTCCGTCATGGTGAAGCCGATGTCGAGGAAAAACGGAGTCTGCAAGGCAGTCGCCATGTTGTCCCCGAGTTTGTACAGGACCATGAATGCGAGGATCAGCGCGGCGGCGGCGAATCCCTTCCGATCGACAAATTCGCGAAACGGCTCCACAACGGCTTCGCGCAGCGTCCGGGGCGGATGCGGCTCGGCGATGGCCTCGCCGATCGCGAGCGTCAGCACGAGGCCCACGCCCATGAACAGCGCGACGACGATGAACACCGTCTCCCACGGCAGATGATCCGCGAGGATCAGTCCGAGCGAGCCCGGCACGAGACCGGCCAGGCGATACGTCTGGATATGGATGGCATTGCCGAGCCCCAGTTCCGCGTCCGGCAGGAGCTCTCGCCGATAGGCGTCCAGCACGATGTCCTGGCTGGCGCTGAAGAACGCGACGGCGGCCGCGAGGCCGGCAACAGTCCAGATAGACAGCGAGGGTCTGACGAAGCCCATTGCGGCGATCGAGACCAGCAGCGCGACCTGGGTAACGAGCATCCAGCCCCTTCGCCGACCCAGGAACGGCAGCGTGTACCGGTCCATCGCCGGTGACCAAAGGAATTTCCAGGTGTAGGGGAATCCGACGAGCGTGAAGAACCCGATCTCGGCAAGTCCGACTCCCTCGACCTTCAGCCACGCCGGGACCAGCTGTATCAGGATATAGAGCGGGAGGCCTGACGTGAAACCGGTGAACACGCAGATCAGCATGCGCCGGTTGAGGATGGCCTCCCTTAAGGATTCGCGCTGCATCCGCCTTCAGGACCCCGCTGTGCCGCCCGGATCCCAATCGTAATCCATGATGAGCGGCGCATGATCCGAGAATCGCTGGTCCTTGTAGATGTCGGCGGAGAGGATCCTCTCCTTCAATCCCGGCGTGACGACCTGGTAGTCGATGCGCCACCCGACGTTTTTCTCCCAGGCGCGGCCGCGGTTCGACCACCACGTGTACTGGTCTTCGCCCGGCTCGACGACCCGGAATGCATCGACGTAACGGTAGCGGCCGAAGACTTCGTCCATCCATGTCCGTTCTTCCGGCAGGAAGCCGGAGTTCTTCTGATTCGACTTCCAGTTCCTGAGATCGATCTCCTTGTGCGCGATGTTCCAATCACCACAGACGATGTATTCCGAGCGCCGCCTTCGCAGTTTTTTCAGGTGCTCGGTGAAGGTCGCCATGCAGCGATACTTCGCCTCCTGCCGCTCCTCGCCGGAGCTCCCCGACGGCAGGTACAGCGATACGACGCACAGACCGCCGATGCGAACCTCCAGATACCGGCCTTCGTCGTCGAACTCGGCGTCGCCGTAACCGCGCACGACGCGATCCGGCTTGTGTCTCGTGTACACGGCCACGCCGCTGTAACCTTTCTTGCTGGCGTCTTCGTAATAGCAGTGGAAGCCTTCCGGCGTGAACACCGCATCTTCGAGCTGGTGGATCTGCGCCTTGGTCTCCTGGATGCAGACGACGTCGGCATCCTGTCGCCGCATCCAGTCGAAAAATCCCTTCCTCGCAGCGGCGCGGATGCCATTCGCGTTGAGACTGATCACACGGAACAAAGCGGTTCTCCCGGCCGATGCGCCTGTGTCATACTCCGACGCGCACCGAAAGCTGGCCATCATACCGAAAG
>Ga0307417_10001408_pt1 | contig 10063 bp, 6 predicted proteins | sample SalMarWE160210MG_2_FD_202514 | JGI IMG/M metagenome (GOLD analysis project Ga0307417, IMG submission 202514) | Salt marsh sediment microbial communities from the Plum Island Ecosystem LTER, Massachusetts, United States - WE1602-10 | ecosystem: Environmental > Aquatic > Marine > Intertidal zone >...
CCGATGACGTCTGGATCGGAGCAGGGGCGATAGTCACGGATGGTGTGACGATCGGACGTGGCGCGGTTGTAGCCGCTGGTGCCGTTGTCACTCGCGATGTCCCCGAACACGCCCTTGTCGCCGGCGTTCCGGCCAAGGTTTTGCGCAAGATCGAAGCGCCTGCTCGCATGCCATCAGCGGAGATCTACCACGCGCTTGAGAGTGAGTCATGACAAACCTCCTTTCGGTTGTCATCCCGGCCTACAATGAAGAGAACGGAATTGTTGCCATCGCCACGCGAGTGTTGTCGGTTAAGGCCGAGCTGGCCAAGGTCGGCGTCGACCGATTGGAACTTCTCGTGGTGGACGACGGTTCCCAGGACAGGACGGCGGAGGTGGCAGCCGGGGTTGAAGGCGTTACCGTCATCAAGCACCTCTCGAATCGGGGGTACGGTGCGGCGCTGAAGACAGGATTCTCCAAAGCGCAGGGAAATCTGATAGGGTTCCTGGATGCGGACGGCACATACCCTCCCGAATGGTTTCCTCAGCTCTGCCAGAAAGCGATGAACGGATCTGATCTGGTCATCGGCTCAAGGATGTCCGGGGGCGAGAGCCGGATGCCGGGGACCAGGCGGCTGGGCAACTTCATCTTTGCCGGGCTTCTGTCACTGCTCGGCCCGGAGCGAGTGACAGATAGCGCAAGTGGGATGCGTGTCTTCAAGCGGGAGATTCTTGGAAAACTATATCCCTTACCTGATGGCCTCAACCTGACGCCTGTGATGAGCGCAAGGGCACTGCATGAAGGCGTGACCACGACAGAGGTATCGATTCCGTATGCTGAGCGAGTGGGTGATTCAAAACTGAGCGTGGTTCACGATGGTTCCTTGTTCCTGACATCGATGCTGTGGACGGTTATGGCTTACAATCCCGCCAGAATCCTTGGGGCTGTTGGCCTGGGCAGTGTGGCGTTCGCTTGCCTGGTTGGGCTGGGTCTGCTCTTGGCAAGGTTGGCGGGTACAACTTCGCTGGGGCCAGTGGCGGTGACGGTACTCTACTCCGCCCTCATCTTCGGTGTGAGTGGCATAAGCCTCTTCACCTTGGCAGCCACGTTCAACTTTCTCGTTGGGCTGTTTAACAAAGAGCCGGTTCGGGAGGGTTTCCTAGAACGAACCTTCTTTCGATCTTCTATGGAACAACATTTCGGGTGGCTGGGGCTGAGTCTGGTCGTTGTGGGCACAGTCATCGCAATTCTAAGCCTCACACTTGGTATTCGAGGATGGGCTGTGGAGAGAATCTGGTTGTATCTGCTTGGCGCAGCTATGAGCACGTTGATTGGAATTCAGCTCGTGATCTCTTGGATCCTGGCTGGTGTGATGCGCGCGCTGAGTGAACGGGACATATTGACCATCAAGGACCTGAATGCCACATGACTTCAGAGGTAGCCAATCGATTCGGTGCACGGGAGGAGGCTCCTAATGGGGATGCCTGACAGCGAACTTCGAAAAATCAATTTAGGCACGCGGCGCATCCGGCAGCTCCCCGGGCCAGACTACCCAAGCGCGGACGCCATCGTGAGCAGGGAACTTTCAGCGCGTAAGCGTTCAAAGGACGCGGTGGACATTGTTCTGGTGAACCCGCCCACCCCCGACGGTGATCTTTGGATTCGTACTCAGCACAGAGTTGGCCGCCGAACGCGGGAGAATATGGTCTGGCCGCAGGAAGAACTGGCTCAGATGGCGGCTCTGCTCCATCCGACCTATGAGGTCGCAATCATCGACGCCAACGCTGAAAGGATGACCTGGCCGGAATTCGCCAAGAAGCTCAGCCAACTCCAACCGCGCTACTACCTGACTCAGGTCACTGCACCCACGCTTGAGAATGATATGTACGGCTGCTTCCTGGCCAAGTCGCGCGGTGCGACCACGATTGCCTTTGGGACCCATGTCACCGCCATCCCCAAAGAGACCCTGCGTCCTTTTCCGGCGCTCGATTTCGTCCTGCATGGCGAGCCGGATCTCACCATCCGCGATTTGCTCGACCACCTGGAAGGAAAAATCGAAGAAAGGCCGCCCGAAATCAAGCTGCTCTTCGACAAGCACGACCCGTCGTACGAACCCGCCTTGGACAAGGATGGGGCAGTGCAGATGGAGGGGATCAAGGGGCTTGTTTGGCGGAAAGAGGGAGAGATAAGAGTCAATCTCCCGCGCCCCTTCATCGCCGATCTGAACGATCTGCCGATGCCTCTTCACGAGCTCCTTCCCTTGAACAAGTACCGTATGCCCATGATCAAAGGGCCCTTCACCTTCATTGTGACCAGCCGTGGCTGCCCAGCCGGGTGTATCTACTGCATCAAACACGTGAGCTACCAATACTCCGCTCGGATCAGGTCGCCCGAGACGATAATGAAGGAGCTGTGGCATCTCAAGGAGCTGGGGATTAACAATATCCACATGTATGCCGACCTGTTTACGGTCCACCGTGATCAGGTCGTTGAACTCTGCCGGCGCATGATTGATGAGCAGATCAATATCAAATGGACCTGCAACAGTCGGGTTGACTATGTCGATGAAGAGATGCTCCAACTCATGGCCGAGGCAGGCAACTGGCTGATTTCTTGGGGCATTGAGAGCGGGTCGGAGCAAATCCTCAAGCACGCGCGCAAAGGTGCCTACCCGGACAAGGCCGAAAGAGCCCTGAACTGGGCCCGCCGATCGGGGATCAAGAACTGGGGCTACTTCATCATCGGTCTCCCCGGAGAGACCGAGGAGACGATACGCAAGACTATCGATTTCGCCAAGAGCCTGCCTCTGGATATTGCCTTGTTCCACGTCGCCGCTCCCTACCCTGGGACGCCGTTCTTCTTTGAAGTGGTAGAGAACGAATGGTTCCGCAAGGGCACCCGCTGGGAGCAAGTCGACATGGATCAGGCGACTGTCCTGGATTACCCAAATCTGAGCGCCGAGCGCCTGCTCTATTGGCAGCGCAGAGCATTTCGCGAGTGGGCCCTCCGCCCTGGCCCGATCTTGACCTATCTCAAGATGTTGGTTTCGGATACGTCCACGCTTCGTTCAGCCCTCAACGTGGGAATTCAGCACTTCACATGGGCAACGGACACCGGCGTTCCGACGGAGTGACCGAAGGGTCAAGCGCATTCTGGATCTTGATCCTGACGGTTGGCGCTCTCGGGTTTCAGGTCCTCGTTCCTGGACTCGCTTGGGCGCCGATCGTCATCGGGCTGGCCTTGTTGGCGGTGAAGACAAGGGGTCGGTTGGGCCAGTTTCGACCCGGGGCCAGTGGGGCCTTGGTTCTGGTGTTTACGGCCTCCGGGGCGCTGGGGGCGGCCATCGCGTTTGATGCGTCTGTTGCCTGGCCGCGCTTCTGGACATTGTGTGGCGGGGCCGTGTTGTACTTCGTGCTCTCCCGGCAGCCGGCATCCAACACGGCCATGATCACCGGGCTGGGGAGCCTGGCAGCGGCGCTGCTCGGTGTTCTGCTGGTGGCCACGACCGGCCAAACGAACCAAGGTGTTGATTTTCCCTCGCTGACCCAATTGGTCCGTGGTGTGCCGTTTCAGGGTGGCGGTTCGCTGGCCATCCCCCCCAACCAGGCTGGCGGTGTCGTCGCCCTGCTCTTGCCCCTGTCGGCAGCGGACTTCTTGCTCAGTCTTCGGCGTGAACGCGGCAGGAGTGGGTGGTTTTCGGGCATCCTCTTGGCCATCGCTGCGGCTGGGCTGCTCATGTCGAGTTCTCGGGGTGCGTGGGTCGCCCTTGGGGTCGGCGGTTTGGTGGGATTGCTGACCTGGATCATGGGACGGGCCCGCCACCGGGACAGCTGGGTCTTGAGTGTGCCGATCCTGGGCGCGGTGGGCGGTGCAGTTGGCGTTTGGTGGATTCTGTACACGATCCCCGGGCTCCCGCTGCTTGTGGATTCGTTCCTGCCGGGAATCCCTGACGCTAGCAGTCGGATGACCCTGGCCCATCAAGCTGCCTGGCTGGTGAGTGCCTTCCCTTGGACGGGCGCTGGGTTGGGCGCCTTCGGAGGCCTGTATTCAAGATACGTGCTCCTCATACCTCAGTTCTACTTTGGCTACGCACACAATTTGTTCTTGGATGTGCTCGTGGCGCAGGGGCCGATAGGGTTATTGAGCTTGTTGGCGATCCTGGCGATGGCGGCCGTAGGCGCCATCAAGGCGATACGTCCAGATTCCATAGGCCATGATGGTCTGCTCGAGCCCACCCTGCTGGCAGGATTGACTGTCATGATCTTGCACGGCCTGGTGGACAGCCCGACGTATGCCGGCGGGGGGATCGCACTGATCTTTCTGTACCCGGCGCTGGCCAAGGCATGGGGCGGTCGTCACGTGGCCGAGGCAAACAGGCAAGCAGGTCGGTTCACACGGACTTCACTCCGTCGCAGCGCTGGGGTTGGCGGCTTAATCCTGGCGCTAAGCGTTCTGGTCGTGGCGAGATCTTGGGATTCAATCCGCGGGAGCGTGCTTTCGGACCTTGTTTCGCTCCAGATGGCCAGAGTCGAATTGGCCGGGTGGCCGAATGGCGACGTCCTCTTGAACAAGACCTTCCAGGAGGACGAGGTGATCAAGGAAGGTCTGCAGCGTTCGCTTGCGCTTGACCCTCGAAATCCGAGCGCCTTGTACCGACTTGGCCTCTTGGCCATGCGGCACTCAGATTTTGAATCTGCCGTGAGCGACCTGTCGGCCGCACACAGCTTAGAGCCCGATCATCGTGGCATCACAAAAGCCTTAGGTTATGCCTACCTGTGGGCCGGTGATCCCGCAGACGCCGAGCGTACGCTGGGGGGGATTCCCGAGGCCCGATTCGAGTTAGAGCTGTATTCGAATTGGTGGCTGGAACAGGGTGATCCCGGCTTGAGCCGCAGGACCATTGACTACGTCAACTTGACAAGTGCGCAACCTTCGACAACCACGCCGTCCACCCCATAAAAGACCCGGGGCCGATTGAAGCAACATCAAGCTTGCGGTCTGGCTGTGCACGGAGACCGTGCGCGTGATGAGCGATCCTCAGATTCATATCAATGCAGCAGGACATCGAAGTGGAGGAGCACGGGTGAGTTGTCGAGACCAATGATACGAAGGCGCATCGTTCCAACGGTGGTCGGTCTCCTTCTTAGCATGGCGGCCCTCTTTATAGTCGGTGCGATTGGGGCCAGAGCCGCATCAGAAGCGTGGGCCAGGCCGATCAACATCTCCCACTCGGGCGTGGCCACCAATCCGCACATTTTTGTTGATGGCAAAGGTGACATGGTCGGCTACTGGCCGGAATCCATCACGTCAGGAGTCAGCCGTGGGACAGCCACTTCGGCGGTGGTCGAATGGGATGGATCTCAGTGGAGCGATCCGGTCCTGACCGAACTTCCCTTTGCCCCCCAGCCGCACGCGATTCTGGCGGGGCGGGGAACGACGATGAGGGTTTTCTGGCTGAGTCAGGTTGGGGACCTCCAGTTCAAGACGGCGACCACCGCGACCATGGGCAGCGTTGCGACCTGGAATGCACCCGCAACTTTGGCCAACTCCGTGTTGGCTTTCGACGTTGTCTCGGACTCGGAGGACAAGCTACATCTTGCCTACATCAGCGCCAGCGACGATCCGACTGCCGTGCCGGGCGCCTACTACCGGCAGTCAAGCAACGGCGGGGCAACTTGGACGTCTCCCAAACTCATCTACCGTTCGGACTATTTCAGGCAGTTCATCACCACGAGCACCCTGCCTGCTCAGAGTCTTCAGGACTCGGCTTCCAAGCCCTCGATTGATCTTACGGCCTCGGTCGCCGGCGGGGAAAGTCGTGCGGTTGTAAGCTGGACGAATCCGGGGTTGAAGCGGATGTACCTCGCGACCGCGGACAGTCGGAACGCCGAGACCTGGTCCGTGCCCTTGCAGATCGCCAAGCCGGACCTGCAGGACCCCTACACAACACCATCTGATCCGAGTCTGTACTTGCTCGAAAACCGTATATTGCTGGTTGCCAAGGATGTGCGCGATGGGGGGAGCTGTTCGACCTTCATGCAACAGTCGACCGACAACGGGGCCACCTGGAGCAGTGTTCAGTCGCCACCCATTCTCTCGAGTTTCTGCCCCAGTCAACTCGATTACCTGGGGACCCAAGATGGATCGGACGTATTCAGCTTTCTAGCCGCTCAGGGCGATGTGGTCTTGATCGCCCTGAAGGACGGTCTTTGGAGCCAACCCCAGGTTCAGACCGGCTTGGCACGCTTCCAGAACCCCGACACTTACAGCCCCGTCCAGTTGGGTTGCCCCGACCTTCAGCTCGAAGACAGTAGAGTCTTTCTGCTGGCGTGCGATACGGCAGGAGGGGGCGACATCTGGTTCACGAGCCTGATGCTTGGAGATCCCTCAGCCTGGTTTAGTGTCCCCGAAGGTTGGGAGTCGATGGGGACCAAGGACATCGGATCCGACCCGACAAATTCCTTCGATATCGTGTCGGACGCGGAGGGCAGTATCCATTCAGTCGGCGCTCACACCGACCGGCTTTCTGATGGTTCACTTTCGTCAACCATCGACTACTTTGGCACAGAACGAGGTGACGTGGTTGGTCCGTTTCCGATCCTTCAGAAGATTAAGGGGAGGGTGGACCAAACCCGGCTTGTCGTCAGCGACAACGACCAGATCACGATGATATGGCGAAGCGGTGAAGAGGGCAGTCTCTCCTACAGCTCCACCCAGGCGCAGAAAGGTAGCTCGGGCTCAGGCTGGGTTCGCGCTCAGTTGATTACGGGAGCTGACCCCATTGGGAGCGATCCTTCGTTGGCAACGGACCAATCGGGCCTGGTCGCAAGTTACGTGGTTCCGTTCAACGAAGGCCGTGGCGTCTATTTCATCAGCTGGGATGGCGATACCCAGACCTGGAACAAGCCTGTCAAGGTGTTCGATGGGGTAACCGCAGGTTGCCCCTCCGTCAATTCCCCCACGATTGGATTCGGGTCACCCAACGTGCTCCACCTCGTTTGGCTGTGCAAGAGCCTTCCCGGAGGCGAGGGGGCGTATGAGGTGCTGTACACGAACTCTGTGGATGGGGGAGTAACCTGGTCCAATCCCGTCCAAAGCTGGAATGTTCCTGCAAGATGGGCAACATTGGAAGCGCTTCCTGACGGCTCCGTCCACATATTCTGGGAACTGGTTGGTGCCGACGGGTTCAGCACATGGCACTCGATGTCCCGGGATGGGGGCAAGACGTGGGGAGCTCCGATCAACTTTGATTTTCACGTCGGCATCGAAGGCCCCGAGGGCAAAGTTGTACCAGCCGGGTTATCGTCATTCTTCTTTTTGCAGCCATTTCAGTCTCAGACAGGTTCGCCCGCCCTTGGTGTTTGGTATTGGAATGGAAATGGTTGGCAGCAGTTGCCCGAGTTGGAGTTGCAAGCGTCCCAACTTTCACAACTTGAAGGATGGGGGGCAACCCTGACTTTGAACAAAAAATTGGTAGCAGGGTACGTCGTGGGCAACGGGGAGCCGTTCAGCTCGAAGACATTCGATCAGCAGATCGCATTTGCGCAGCTTCAAGCCGATCTTCCCGAAGTGACTTTGCCCAAGCCCGAGGTCAGCCCGACGCCGAGCTCAACCGTCGCGAGCACACCGACCCTTACACCACTGCCAGATTCCCAGTCAGTCAAGGCTACGCCTCCTTCTTCTGGCAATTCCCCTGGACCGTCAGGCTTATCAAGAGGCATTCTCTCACCAGCTCTCGGCCTGGTACTCGGTCTCGTGCTCGTCGTAGGGGTCATCATGCTGTGGCGCCGCAGCCGGAGCGGACCCGAAGCTTAGTCAGTCGTTAAGGAAGCCATCGGAGAAGGTGCAAAGTGACAAGACCAATGGACCAGGTGGAGGACAAACTGAAGGGCTTCATCGCCGAAGAAATTCTCTTCAGCCGCGATGGTTTCAACTATCCGGACGATGCTTCATTTCTTGATACAGGGATCGTTGATTCAATGAGCATCATGGAGATTGTCCTGTTCGCCCAACAAGCCTTTGACATTGACATCGAAGACCGTGAGATTACACCAGACAACTTCGACTCGATCACGAAGATAGCTGCCTTCTTGCGGCGGAAGGCCGCGGAGAGCAACGGTTAACGGGCGACGGCGTTATGGATTTTCAACCTCGCTTGGTCCAAAATGTGTTGGAACACAACGCTGACCTTCACCCGGACAAGACTGCACTCATTGCCGATGGGCAGCGCCTCAGCTACGATACCCTTGAGCAACACGCCAACGCTTTTGCCAACACGCTCATCCAACACGGTGTAAAACGCGGAGATCGTGTTGTGCTCTTCCTGCCGAATTCGGTCCCAATGGTGGTGGCGATATTCGGCACGCTGAAGGCTGGGGCGGCGTTTGTAGCTGTCAACCCAACGACGAAACAAGACAAGCTCGAATACATTCTTTCGAACTGCCGAGCATCGGCCATGGTGACTTGGAGCGCCAAGCAGGCATACTTGGATGGCTTGTCCCAGTCAATGCCCGACTTGAGGTTGATCGTGGTTGGCGGGACAGCAGGTGGCCAAGAACTTCAGCAAGATGTGGTCGCTTTTGAGGACATGATACGCTCCGGCTCGGCGAAAAGGCCGCAGGCGACGAGTATTGATTTGGACTTGGCTTGCCTGGTCTACACCTCGGGGAGCACTGGCGAACCCAAAGGGGTGATGACCGCCCATGCCAATATGCTCTTCGCTGCCCGTTCTATTGCGGAGTATCTTGAAAACACTGAGGACGACATTGTCCTCAACGTGCTTCCCCTTTCCTTTGACTATGGGCTTTACCAGTTGATCATGACTTTCAGCTTCGGCGGAACGCTCGTTCTCGAGAAGGGCTTCACCTACCCGGCCTACATCTTGGAACGACTGCAGGCCGAGCGGGTCACTGGATTTCCCGGAGTTCCTACCATCTTCGCGGCGCTGCTGTCTATCGATCTGCAAGACCACGATCTCTCCAGCCTTCGCTACCTGACCAATACCGCAGCAGCGCTGCCGCCGGCCCACATCCTGCAGTTGAGGGCGAAATTCCCAGGCGTCCAGATTTACTCCATGTATGGCCTTACCGAAACCAAGCGCACCCTCTACCTTCCCCCGGACCAACTTGATGTCCGGCCGGACTCGGTGGGGATCGCCATCCCTGGAACAGAGGTTTGGATTGAGGACGAAACAGGTCATCGGATGGGGCCGGGCGAGATCGGCGAGCTGATCGTGCGCGGGCGTCATGTCATGCTTGGTTATTGGGGGGACGCTGAGGCCTCGGAAGCCCGCTATGCGCCAGGACCGTTTCCCGGCGAACGAGTATGCCGGACCGGTGACTTGTTCCGCATGGATTCTGAAGGTTACTTCTACTTTGTAGGCCGTACCGATGACATCATTAAGAGCAGGGGTGAAAAAGTCGCTCCAAAGGAAGTCGAAGAAGTCATCTATCGGCTGAAAGGGGTCCGAGAAGCGGCCGTGGTTGGTTTCGATGATCCTGTCATGGGTCAGGGAATCCGGGCCTACGTTGTTCTCGACGGTCAAGGTCTGCAGGAGAAGGACATTCTGTCACATTGTCGTGCTCATCTTGAGTCCTTCATGGTTCCCAACGATGTCCAGATCTGCGAGACGCTGCCCAAAACGAGTTCCGGCAAGATAGCTAAGAAGGAGCTGCCGTAAGCCATGTGTGGCATTGCCGGCATTCTGAACCTCCGTCAGTCAGAACCTAGTCCGATCGACGTGTTGGTCCAAATGATTGGGTCGTTGGAACACCGGGGACCGGATGAGTCTGGGATCTATCGAGACGCGCATGTGGGGATGGCAAGTACTCGCCTCAGCATCGTCGACGTGGCCCAGGGCCAGCAACCTCTGAGCAATGAAGATGGCACGCTCTGGATTGTCTTCAACGGGGAAATCTTCAATTATCCGGACCTGCGCCGCGAACTTGAAGGGCACGGACACCGCTTCGCCACCCATTGTGACACCGAAGTGATCCTGCATGCCTACGAGCAATGGGGTCCGACGTGCCTCGATCAGCTCAATGGACAGTGGGCGCTGGCCATTTGGGATGCCGATCGCCGCGAA
>Ga0307417_10001409_pt1 | contig 10052 bp, 10 predicted proteins | sample SalMarWE160210MG_2_FD_202514 | JGI IMG/M metagenome (GOLD analysis project Ga0307417, IMG submission 202514) | Salt marsh sediment microbial communities from the Plum Island Ecosystem LTER, Massachusetts, United States - WE1602-10 | ecosystem: Environmental > Aquatic > Marine > Intertidal zone...
TTGGGAGTTCGAAGGTCAAAGAAATGCTGCGAGGAAAACCGCCGCAACACCGATCACCACAAGGGCGGCAAGCACCCCGGCGATGAGAATCCGGAGCGGTATCGGGCGTGCGACCGCAAAGTCACTCGTCCCGATGTTCCGGACAGAGCCGGCTATGGGAAAATCGCGGTGAAATGACACGGCAGCCTCCCCGTAAGCGCCTCCGGCGAAATCCCGAGCCCGGCAACTGCCAAGGGCTCGTCTTCCACCGGACCCGACGCTAGGCCGATCCCGGTTTACCGCCCTTTGCCGCCGGAACGACAATTTGAATAAAATTGTATCTATTGCGATAAAGGATAGCCTTTTAAACTAGTTGGCGTCATTCCACGTCTCGCGGCGACAAACGTCGACGCGCCGCCCTTTATGTTCGATGCGATTTTCCGGCTACCATGTCCGGCCTCGGGCGGCTGACCGGTCGGACGGCGGTGCTTTGCCCTGCGGAGGAGACTGATATGAGGCAAACCTGGCGCTGGTACGGTCCCCATGACCTGGCAAGTGTGGATGCCATGCTGCAATCCGGTGTCGAGGGGGTGGTGAGCGCTCTGCACCATGTCGCCAATGGCCAGGTCTGGATGCCCGAGGAAATTTCCAGGCGCCAGAACGAGGTCCGCACCATGCGCGACGGCAGCGCGTCGGGCCTCGAATGGGAAGTTGTCGAAAGCCTTCCGGTCTCCGAGGACATCAAGACCCGGAAGGGCGATTATCGCCGCCACTACGAAAACTACCGCAAAAGCCTCGAAAATCTCGCCGCCGCCGGTATCGAGACCATCTGCTACAATTTCATGCCGGTCATCGACTGGACGCGCACCGATCTTGCCTGGCCGCTAAAGAATGCCGGCACGTGCATGCGCTACGACCACACCGATTTCGCCGCCTTCGACATTTTCATCCTGGAACGCCGCAATGCCCGCGCCGACTATCCCGACGATATCGCCGCCGAAGCGGAACGGCGTTTTTCGGCCATGGACGACGGCGCCCGCGCCCGCTTGACCGAAAACGTCACCTGCGGCCTGCCCGGCGCCAATGAACATTTGGGCCTTTCCGGCGTGCGCGACCATCTCGCCCGCTACGACGAGATCGGCCCCGACCGCCTGCGCGCCCATTTCGTCGCCTTTCTCGAGGAGGTCGTGCCGACCGCCGAAAGGCTCGGCCTGCGCCTTTGCTGCCACCCCGACGATCCGCCCTTCGACCTGCTCGGCCTGCCGCGCGTTATGTCGACCGAGGCCGACTTCAAGCGCATGACCGATGCGGTGCCGAGCCCGGCCAACGGTATTACCCTTTGCTCCGGCTCGCTCGGCGCCCGGCCCGACAACGATCTGCCCGCCATGATGCGTCGCCTCGGCTCCAGGGTGCATTTCCTGCATTTGCGGAACGTCAAGCGCGACACCGATGCCATAAAGGGCTCGTTCCACGAGGCCGAACATCTCGGCGGCGACGTCGATATCGTCGCCCTGATTGCCGAAATCGTTCGCGAGGAAGCCCGTCGCAAAAAGCAGGGCAGGGCGGATCACCAGATCCCCATGCGCCCCGACCACGGCCAGGATATCCTCGATGACATCGGCCGCCGCGCCCAGCCGGGCTATCCGACAATCGGCCGCATGCGCGGTCTTGCCGAATTGCGTGGCGTCATGCGGGCCTTCACCCATGCAGAACTCGGACTGTCTCGGGACTAGGATATGGTCCGGCGCGCCGGACGCCTGACCCCTTGCCGGGCCGCCCCGCCCCATGGCACTTTCGCTTGAACCTATTACGGGGATGGCGGTCATGAAACTCTTGCGCTTCTGCGCTTTGGTCCTCGGGCTTGTTACCGCGCTTGCCGCCTTGCCGGCATCGGCGCAGCAGATGCCCGACGCCACCGGCCGGGCCGTTTTGATCAAACAGACGCTCCTGACCTTCAACGACGCCAATATCACCGGCGACTATTCGGTCTTTCGCGCCTTGTCCGCCAAGCCGTTCGCCGACGAATATACCGCCGACAAATTGGCCGGCATCTTCAAGGACTTCCACGATCAGGCCATCGACCTTGCCGCCATCGTCGAGTTCGACCCTGTCTACACCTCCGACCCGATCATCAATGCCGACGGGCTCCTCCAGCTTTACGGCTATTTCGACACCCGCCCCTCGATCGTCCATTTCGAACTCGACTTCGCTCCCGAAGAGGGCGCCTGGCGGGTCCTCTCGATCAATGTCAATGTCGCCCCGCCCGATACGGACAACAAAACCAACTGACCCGGGACATCGGCGCGGGTTGTTCAACACAGGCGAGGACAGGATGAGGCCGGGCGAATCCACAGCCCATGTTTCGGTCTACTTGCAGCGCTGGCGCCTCGCCAGTCCGGAACTGATCGCCGATACGCCGACAAGCCGCGTCTATCAGGTCTTTCATCGCGGCCGTTGGGCGGTCCTCAAGCTCCTCAAGTCCGCCCATGCCGAAGACGAGCGCCGCGGCTGCGCCATGCTCGCCTGGTATGCCGGCTCTGGCGCGGCCATCGTTTATGAGATGGACGACGAGGCGGTGCTGATGGAATGGGCCGATGGCGCCCCGCTGTCGCGCCTTGTGGCAGACGGCAAGGATGACCTGGCGACCGAAATCATCTGCCAGACGATTGCCTTGCTGCATGCCCCGCGCCCAGGGCCGCCGCCCGAATTGCTGCCGCTCGAAGCCCGTTATGCGACGCTTTTTTCCGTCTCCACCAAGCTCTGGCCCATGGCCGGACGGGACATGCTGATCCGCGCCCGCTTCATCGCCGGCGAATTGCTGGCCTCCATGCCCGAAGCCGTCCCGCTTCACGGCGACATCCACCACGACAACATCTACTTTTCCGGCCGCTCCTGGATCGCCATCGATCCCAGGGGGCTTCTCGGCGATCCCGCCTACGACTTCGCCAGTAGCTTCCTCAACCCCCGGACCATGTCGGAGCTTTGTATCGAGCCGGCACGGATCGAACGCATGGCGGGCGCCTTCGCCGCTCGTTTCGGATTGCCTCTCAGCCGCATCTTCGGCTTTGCCGCAACCCATGCCGCCCTGTCGATATGTTGGGATCTCGCCGAGGATCAACCGGCAAGCCACCAGTTTTCGATCCTCTCCAATCTTCTCGCCGCCTATGGCCGCGTCGCAAACGACAGGGCCTGATAGCGCGACGGCGACATCCCCGTCAGTGCCGCGAAGCGATGCGCGAAGTGCGCCTGGTCGAAATAGCCGAGCTCATGGGCGAGGCCGGTCAGCCCCACCGCTTCACCGCGATTGAGCGCCTCGACCGCGCTCAGCATCCGGAACCGGTCGATCACCCATTTCGGCCCGACCCCGACATGGGTCTCGAAGAGCCGTTGCAGCGAACGCGGGCTGAGCCCCGCCTGTCGTGCCACCTTGGCAACCGTCATCAGATCGGCATCTTTGTCGATCGCCTCGACGATCGTCCGCGCCCTGATCGCGCCCGCCGACAGCGGCCTCCGCTTCGCCCGGATCATCTGGTCCATGCGCGCCCCGAACTGCTCCTCGGCGTTCATCTCCGCAAAGCTGGCCTCGAGCTCATCGTCGGCGATCCCGAAGATCGAACCGATCGGCACCCGTTTGTCGGTGATGGCGCGCACCGGTCCGCCGAAAAGGCCCGAGAACCCGCCCGGATGGAACTTGGTGCCGAAAACCGCGCCGCGCCCCGAAATCCGGTAGACCCATTTGCCGGTCTGCACTCCCCAGATGCCGCTTTCGATTTGCGGATCGACCACCATGTTGACGCTCGGATGCGGCAGGTTTTCCTGCACATAGTCGTCGAACCCGATGAGGTCCCAGCGCACCAGCCAGTAGTTTTCGACGAGATCGGCAATATCGGATGCCGGCGCGATCCGGATGAGGTCGAGGCGCCGCATGCTCTCCTGGCGATTGAGCAGGCCGCGCGACGGCGCGACGCCCGGTTCGTTGATCTCCATGGTCGCAGGTTAGGCGGCCTGTCGCGTTTCTACAATCGCTGCGGGGACCCGCTGCGCCATAAGATGAGGCGCAACAGGGAGACCGCCAATGCCCAGGATCGAGGGAACCTATGCCATGACCGACTGGAAAGAGGAGCCGGTCCTCGACGGCGAATCCGACCGCAAGATCACCCGTGTCCATGCCGGCGGCACCTGGCACGGACCGATTGAGGGCAAGGCGGAAACCGTCTATCTGATTGCCTATCTCGACAAGACCGGCGTCCCGTTCTCCGGCTTCCTGCGCTTTGCCGGCCGCTGGGGCGATGTGGAAGGCAGCTTCACCATTGCCGAATCCGGCCTGGCCGATGCCGCCGCCGCGACCTCGGAATGGCTTGTGGTCGAAGGCTCGGGCACCGGCGGCTTTGCCGGCATCACCGGCACCGGCGGCTTTCGCGCCGACGAGGGCCTGACCTTCGCCTTCACCCTCGATTTCACCTTGCCGGCGGCCTCTTAGGAGCTTGGCAACGCCCCATGCGCCACAATGGCGGCCCGTTCGATCCCGGAGGCCGCTTTGTTCACCCGCCGTCATTTTCTCGGTCTTGCCCTGCCTCTGGCCCTCGCCGCCTGTTCGAATTACGTCCCGCAATCGGCCACGACCCCCGAACAGGCCACCACCGCCCGCATCGCCGGGATCGTCAATGACGTGCGCGCCGCCAATGGCCGCAAGCCGCTCATCTATGATGTCCGCCTCGCCGCCGCGGCCAAACGCCAGGCCGAGCTGATGGCCCAAAAGGACACCTTGTCCCATGATCTCGGCGAAACCTTGCGCCAGCGCGTCCGCGCCGCCGGCTATATCGGTGCCGTTGGCGAGGATGTCGCCGGCGGCCAGAAAACGCTCGAAGCCGCCATCGCCGGCTGGCTCAATTCCGGCCCTCACCGCAACACCCTTCTAAGCCCCCATTTCACCGAATTCGGCCTCGGCGTCGCCCGTGTCGCCGCCGGCACCGACTCGCGCTATGGCGTCTACTGGTCGATCATCCTCGGCGGGGATTCCGCCGCATTCCTGCAATAGCTCGAATTGCGCGCTTTTCCCTAAGCCCATCGCAACCCCCTTGCCGCACGCTGGCGAAACGTGCGGACGAGGAAACTGCGGTGGACCTGACAAGGCGTGAGGCATTGGCGACTTTTGCGGCTGTGACCGCCGGGCTCTTGCTGCCCGATAACGGTCACGCCGCGCCGTCGCCCGAAATCGCGGTCAACGCCCTGCGCCGCGCCCACGGCCTGTCGCCGCTGTCCCTCGAACCCCATCTCCAGCGCGCCGCCGAGGATCAGGTCAACCTGATGATCCGCTACGACAAGCTGTCCCACACTCTCGGGCCGGGCCTGTCGCTTCAGGCCCGTGTCCGCCGCGCCGGCTTCACCGGACCCGCCGGCGAAAATCTTTCTGCCGGCCGCAAGAGCCTTCAGGCCGTGCTCGATGCCTGGATGCATTCCACGGGCCACCGCGCCAATCTCATGCTGCCGCAATACCGCTATTTCGGCCTCGCCTGGGCCCGGACCCCCGCCGGCAAACCCTCGCGCTACGGCATCTACTGGGCCATGGACTTCGGAATCTAGAGCGCTTCCAGGAAAAGTGGAAACGGTTTTCCGGTTCCAAAGCGCGACCAGACAATGGCTTGGAGCCGTTGTTTTGAGTCCGTCAAAACATGAACGGCTTTAGCCGGTCGTCAGCGTCCGCCGCACCGCATCGCGCCAGCCCTTGAGCTTCGCCCGACGCGTCGCCGCGCTCATCCCGGGCCCGAAACGCCGGTCGAGCGCCCAGGACTTGGCAAAACCTATCTTGTCCGGCCAGACCCCGGCTTTCATTCCGGCAAGCCACGCCGCCCCCAGGGCGGTGGTCTCCAGGATCGTCGGCCGGTCGACCGGCGCATCGAGAATGTCGGCCAGAAACTGCATCGTCCAGTCCGAGGCGACCATGCCGCCATCGACCCGCAACACGGTTTTCTCTGCCTCTTCGCTGTGCCAGTCCTTGCGCATGGCATCCAGAAGATCCCGCGTCTGGTAGCACACAGCCTCGAGCGCCGCCCGCGCCAATTCGTTGGGGCCGGTATTGCGGGTCATCCCGAAAACCGCCCCGCGCGCCTCCGCGTCCCACCACGGCGCCCCGAGCCCGACAAAGGCCGGCACCAGATAGACCTCCTGCTCGGGATCGGCCTTTCGCGCCATTGGCCCGGCATCGGCCGCCGATCGGATCGCTCCGAGCCCATCGCGGAGCCATTGCACCGCCGCCCCGGCGACGAAAATCGATCCCTCCAGCGCATAGGTCGTCTTGCCGTCGAGCCGATAGGCGATCGTCGTAAGTAGCCGGTTCTTCGACCGCACCAGCTCCGGCCCGGTATTGATGAGGGCGAAACACCCCGTCCCATAGGTCGATTTCAGCATGCCCGGCGTGAAGCAGGCCTGGCCGATTGTCGCCGCCTGCTGATCGCCGGCAACCCCGAGGATCGGCAACTCCGCCCCGAGAACAGCCTTGTCGGCGACCCCGAAATCGTCGGCGCAATCCTTGACCTCGGGCAGCAATGCCGGCGGAATGTCCAGGATGTTCAGCAGCTCCTCGTCCCATTCATTGCGCCCGATATTGTAGATCAGCGTCCGCGCCGCATTCGTCGCGTCGGTCGCGTGCACCCTGCCGCCGGTCAGCCGCCAGATCAGGAATGTGTCGACCGTTCCGAAGGCCAGTTCGCCGCGTTTCGCCTGCGCCCGCGCGCCCTTGACGCTGTCCAGGAGCCACTTGATCTTGGTGCCCGAGAAATAGGGATCGAGCAGCAGCCCGGTCTTCTTGCTGAAGGTCTTTTCCAGCCCGGCCTTCTTGAGCTTTTCGCAGATCGGCGCGGTGCGCCGGTCCTGCCAGACAATGGCGTTGTGGATCGGCTTTCCGCTCGCCCGGTCCCAGATCAGCGTCGTCTCGCGTTGATTGGTGATGCCGATGGCACTGACATCGGATGCTTGCCGCCCCGCCTTTTCGAGCGCCGTCCTTGCCGCCCACACCACGCTTGACCAGATTTCCTCCGGGTCGTGTTCGACCCAGCCCGATTTCGGCAGATACTGGCGGAATTCCTTCTGCCCGATCCCGGCGACGTGCATCCCGGGGTCGAACAGGATCGCCCGGCTCGACGTCGTTCCCTGATCGATCGCCAATATATATCCGCTCATGCCTCCTCCCGTGCCGCCCGCGCCTCAAGGTAAAGGCTGAGCGAGCGCTCGTCGCGCTCGGCAATGCGCAGGCCGAGCTTGCTGCGCCGCCACAGGATGTCCTCGGCCGAGCGGGCCCATTCCTCGTCGATCATATAGTCGACCTCGCGCGCCGTAAGGTCGGCGCCGAAATTCTCCCCGAGATCGGCAAGGCTTTGAGCCGTCCCCAGAAGCCGCCAGGCCCGGGTGCCATAGGCCCGCATCAGCCGCCGCGCATGCGCCGGGGCGAGGAAGGGATAATCGCGCCGCAGCCGCACCGCCTCGTTCTCGAAATCGGTCCGCCCGAAATCGCCGCCCGGCAGCGGCGCCGTCGCCGTCCAGGCCTGGGTCTGGCGCCCGAGCGCCCGATCGACACGTTCGAGAGCGGTTTCGCTCAAGTGGCGATAGGTGGTCAGCTTGCCGCCGAACACGTTGAGCAGTGGCGGTTCGCCCCCTGCCTGCTCGAATTTGAGCACATAGTCGCGGGTCGCTTCCTGCGCCGCGTCCGCCCCGTCGTCGAAAAGCGGTCTGACCCCGGAATAGGCCCACACGATCTGTTCGCGCTTGACCGGTTCCGCGAAATACTCGCTCGCCGCCTGGCAAAGATAGCTGATCTCGTCGGACTGGATCGCCACCTCGGCCGGGTCGCCTTTGTAGTCGAGATCGGTCGTCCCGATCAGGGTGAAGTCGCCCTCATAGGGAATGGCGAAGATGATCCGCCCGTCGGCGTTCTGGAAGAAATAGCCCTTGTCGTGCTCGAAAAGTCGCCGGACCACGATATGGCTGCCCTTGACCAGCCGCACATTGTGCGGCGCCTGCCGGCCGCCGATGGTGGCCAGCACCATGTCGACCCAGGGGCCCGCCGCATTGACCAGCATGCGCGCCCTGATCTCGACCGCCTCCGCCCCTTCCGGCCGCACTCTGGCCACCCATAGACCGTCCTCCTGATGCGCAGAAACGAGCCTGGTACGGGTATTGATCGACGCCCCTCGTTCGGCGGCGTCCTTGGCGTTGAGGGCCACCAGCCGCGCGTCGTCGACCCAGCAGTCGGAATATTCGAAGGCGATGCGGAATTTGGCCCGCAGGGGCCTGCCGGCCGGATGGCGCTTGAGATCGAGTGTCCGCGTCGGCGGCAACAGCTTGCGCCCACCCATATGATCGTAAAGCAGAAGGCCCGCCCGCAACATCCAGATCGGTCGCATCCCGTCGTGATGCGGTAGAATGAACCTCAGCGGCCAGATGATATGCGGAGCGATCGCCCAAAGGATTTCGCGCTCGACCAGAGCCTCGTGCACCAGCTTGAATTCGTAATATTCAAGATAGCGCAATCCGCCATGTATCAGCTTCGTCGCCGCCGAGGACGTGCCGGACGCCAGATCGCCCATTTCGGCGAGATAGACAGAATAGCCGCGCCCCGCCGCGTCGCGGGCAATACCAGTGCCGTTGACCCCGCCGCCGATCACCATCAGGTCGTAAATTTCGCCTGTCATCAAAGTCTCTTGTTCGTCCAGGTTCCGGCAAGTCCATCTATTGTGTAGTCATTTTCTCTTCGGGTTTACAGGGGGGGAGAGCGGACGCTGATCGCGGGGCCCGCAATTGACCTCGCCGGTGAATTCTGACCATCTCGGCCGCAGGGGCGGATCGCCCCCGGAGAACAGTCCCGACCGGCATGCTTAGCGTCCTCACAATTGTCTCGCCGGTCTTTGCGATCGTCGTCCTTGGCTTCCTGGCCGTCCGTTTCCGCCTTTATCCGGCAAGCGGCGTTGGCGGTCTGATCACCTTCGTCAACAGTTTTGCCACGCCCTTCCTGCTGTTTCGCGCCATGCTGGAAGTCGATTTTGGTGCCGCCTTCAATTTCCGCATCATCGGCGCGTTCTATTTCGGCGCCTTTGCCGTTTTCGCCATCGGCATGCTCATCGCCACGCGCCTCTTCGCCAACCGCCCCGGCGTCTCCGTCGCCGCCGCCTTTGGCGGCACGTTCTCCAACACCGTGTTACTCGGTATCCCGATCGTCCAGCGCGCCTACGGTCCGCCGGCCCTGCAGGAAATCTACGCCATCATCGGCCTGCATGCCCCCGTGCTGATATCGGCTGCCATTGTGGTGATGGAATTGTCGCGACGCGACGGCACGAGGCTGACCGACGCCTTGACTGACGCCTTCAGGCGGGCGGTTACCAATCCGCTTCTGATCGGCATCGTCTTCGGGCTTGTCGGCAATGCCGCCGGCCTGACGCTGAACGAGCCCGCCGACGCCTTCACCCGCATGATGTCCCAGGCCGTGCTGCCGGTGGCCCTTTTCGGTCTCGGCGGCGCCCTCAATCAGTACCGCGTGCGCGACAACGGCGTTCAGGCCCTCGGCCTTTCGCTATTGAAACTGATCGTCCACCCGGCCCTCGTCTGGATAGCGCTTGTCCCGGTTCTCGGCGTCGGCCATGACCTCGCCCGCGTCGCCGTCGTCCTTGCCGCCATGCCGTCGGGCATCAATGTCTATGTCTTTGCCACCATGTACCGCCGCGCCGAGGACATCGCCGCCTCGACAATCCTCATCGCCACCGCCCTTTCGGTGCTGACCGTCTCGTTCTGGATCTATGCGATGAGCATTTAGAGCATGTTCAGGAAAAGTGGCACCCACCTTTCCGCTTCGAACATGCGACCACTCAAAGACCTGGAGCATGTTCACGAAAAGTGGCACCCACTTTTCCTCCCCGGACTTGATCCGGGGATCGGCCGGGCAGCCGCTGAAACTGAACACCCGCTTCCTACCCCTTCGAGGGGAGGGGCGCCCGCGCCGCCTATTCGTCCGCCTCGAACGTCTTGATCTCGTCGAACGAGGCTCTCAGTGCATCGGACCAGGCCTGGCTGAGATTGCGGAAATA
>Ga0307417_10001410_pt1 | contig 10050 bp, 11 predicted proteins | sample SalMarWE160210MG_2_FD_202514 | JGI IMG/M metagenome (GOLD analysis project Ga0307417, IMG submission 202514) | Salt marsh sediment microbial communities from the Plum Island Ecosystem LTER, Massachusetts, United States - WE1602-10 | ecosystem: Environmental > Aquatic > Marine > Intertidal zone...
CATGATGACCCAAATAGCGGCCAAAAAAGCGAGCTAGGCTCTTGCGCGATATCGGACCGTTATCGGCTGGCGTAACGGGTGGTTGCTTACAAGAGGCGCTGCCTAAGAGTGCGTCATGTGCCTTTCGCTGGAAGCTAGCTGAATGTGAAAGCGGCCACACTTTGCGGGAGACAGGCTCGTGACTGAAAACCGTAGTACTTTTCGCTTTCGTACGTATAGATCAGCCAAGATATTTCCAAACGCGGGAGGGGTTATTGAATGCCAGGTTCGGGATATGTCGACGAAGGGGGCTCGTCTTGAGGTCGAAGATCCCGAGCAGGTCCCAAAAGAATTTTTCCTCATGATCCAAGGACTAAGCGATAGGTTTCGATGTCACGTCATTTGGCGAATCGAAAACGTAATTGGCGTCCAATATCTGTATCTATGACCTATTGCTTCACGTTTAATTTGCGACGCAAAAGAACCATTCATTAGAAGACCAATCGCGCCCGAACCAATGTCCGCTTCGGGTCATAAGCTGACATTGCAACACGTTTACGCCGTGTCCGCGTCGCCGCCAATAACGGACGTTGAGCGGCGCATGCGCGTCGGTATTTGGTAGCCGATTTATGAGTCCACGGCCTAAGGCGTTTGCGGCCGTACCACCGCCCAACCCAGGCGGATGAGCGGCAGGAAGCCCTGCACCGCGCGCGCGAACGAGCGCGGCACTTCCGCCACCATATCGGGAAACTGCGCCTTCAACGTGGCCGGCGGCGTGGTGGACTTCTCGCCCGTCGGCCAAACCAGAAGCCCGCCGTGTGCGCGCATATCGGTGACGCTCGCCCACGGGCTGCGCTGCGGCGCCCAGTCGAAATAGACGTGCGGCCGGCTTGCTGCACCGAGCGCCACCAGCGGCGCGATGCGCGCGTCACCGGTGACGTATTCAAGCGGTTTGCCGGTGCGGCGCTGGAAGTTGTCGGCGAAGAAGCGGCCTTCGCTATTGGCCGGCTGCGCGACCTGCAGATCGGTTCCCGCGATCCACGGCATCACCGCTAATCCGACCACGACCAGCAGCGGCGGCATCACCAGCAGCCCGAGCCAGGCCGACGACACCAGCCGCTCGCGATAGAGCAATACCTGGTCGCCCGCCAGCACCACCACGGCGAGACCGGAGAGCACCACCAAGGGCGCGATACGCCCGAACGGCCCGAGCTGGCCGCTGGCGAACACGAAGGCTAGCGCGATCGCCGCCGGCGCCAGCGCAAACACGTAGACGAATTGGCGTGCCAACCGCTCGGTCGGATTGCGGTCGATCTCCGGGGCGCGCTCGCGGGGGCGGCGCGGCCAGCCGCTACCCAAGGCGACCAGCAAGATGAGGCCGAGATGGCTGAGCAGCAGCGCCAGCAGCAGCCACAGCACGGGCGGCAGGCTGCCGGCGCTGGTGGCGGTGTCGTCAAAACCGGCGAGGACGAGATCGCGCCCGCTCCAAAGCCAGGCCAAATGCGGGAAGACGACGATGATGAGCGGCAGCACCGCCACCCACGGTTCGGGATTGAGCAGCGCCTCGCGGCCGCGCGCGCTGGCGAACGTGAACAGGATCATCAGTACGATGAGGATGAGGCCGACATAGCTCGCCAGCAGCAACAGGCCGAGATCGAGCGCCAGCAGGAACCAGAAGCCGCGCCGGCCCTCGCCGACGGCGCGCCAATAATGCAACAGCGCCAGCGCCCATAGCGGCGCCGCCATCACCGCCTCTCCGAAACCCGGGGTGGGCACGGCGAAGGCGGCAATCCCCACCATCAGCAGAACGCCGAGCACCGCGTGGCGGGTGCCGACGATCGAACGCCCGAGCGTGAACACCGCCCAATAGGTGACGACGATGCAGGCTTGCGCCAGCGCGTAGAGCCCGAAGGCGCCGGCCAGCCGAAAGGCCGCCTCACCCAGCCAGAACGCCAGCGGAGGACCTAGATAGCTGCCCAGCACGAATTCGTGGCCGATGGCCAAGAGTAATGGCGCGTCGCCCGGCGGCGCGCTGTAGAACAGCGATGGCACCACGGTCCACAGGAACGCTTGCGTCAGCGCCGCGGTCCAGAACACCACCGCCGGGCGCCCGCGCAGGAATTCGATGATCAGGGAGACGTAATGCATTGGCCCGGGCGGATTTCTTAATCCCTCCCCTGAAAGGGGAGGGTGGCTGCGAGCGCCAGCGAGCAGTCAGGTGGGGTCACCTCGAACACATCGAACGTGCCCCCCACCCGGCTCGCTTCGCTCGCCACCCTCCCCCGCACACGGGGGAGGGATGAAGAGCAACCGGGCAGCAATAGAGAACGCGGGCTAAAGAGGCAACAAGTTGGCGATGACCTCGTCAGAAGCGCTGCCGCCCAGCGCCGCAAGCTTTTCCGCAACCGGGGCAAACGACTTGCGGTGGTGGATCGAGGGCCCGAGCCGGGCCAGCGCCGCGAAATGCTCGGGCACGCTGTAGCCCATGTGGCGCTCGAAGCCGTAGCCGGGATGCGCGAGACCCAGCCGCGTCATCAGCCGGTCGCGCGTCACTTTGGCAACGATGGAGGCAGCGGCGATCGACGAGACCAGCGCGTCGCCGGACACCACCGCGGTGCAATCGCAGCCGCAGTCGATCCGGTTGTTGCCGTCGACGAAGACCAGCTTCGGCCGCACCGGCAGCGCTTTGACCGCGCGCGCCAGCGCCCACAGCGAGGCGCGTAGGATGTTGTCGCGGTCGATGCGTTCGATCGAGCCAAAGGCCACCGCCACTTGCGCCGTGGCGCAGATTTTCTCGTACAGCTTCTCGCGCGCTTCAGGATCGAGCTTCTTGGAATCGTTGAGGCCGCGCGGGATGCGCTCGGGGTCGAGAATGACCGCCGCCGCCGCCACCGGGCCGGCGAGCGGTCCCCTGCCCGCTTCGTCGCAGCCGGCGACCGGCCATAGGCCGCTGTTGAGCGCACGCCGCTCGCGCCGGAAAGTCGGGCGCAAGATCGGCTCGTTGAGCGGCAGACGTTGCGCTGACTTTGCTCTTTTGGCCATGGGCCACGATGCGGGCGCGGCAACGCGAAAGTCAATTGCGCGAATTCAACCTGTGAAAACCGGGGATTTGCCTGGATGCCCGCCATGCTCGCCGGTTTCGTCGCCAGCGATCCGGTGAACTGGTGGCTGATCAAAGTAGGCATCAAGGAGAAGATGTGAGGGCTAATCCGGCAGCGCCAGCCGACCATCAGCGCCGAGCGGCCAGTGGGGATTGTGCGCGACTTCCCAGAGATGGCCATCGGGATCGGCGAAATAGCCGGCATAACCGCCCCAGAAGGTTTTCTGCGGCGCTTTCGGCACGGTCGCGCCGGCGCCGCTGGCACGAGCGATGGCGGCATCGACCTCGGCCTCCGAGCGGCAATTCCAAGCCAGCGCCACGCCGCGAAAGGCCGGAGCTTTGGCCGCGGCAGCATTCGCATCTTTGGCAAGTTCTTCCGCCGGCCACACCGCAAAACTCATGGCGCCGGCCTGGAAGACGCCGACGCCGTCGGCCTTTGTTGCCTTGCGGCGGAAGCCGAGCGCTTCATAAAAAGCGATGCTGCGCTTGAGATCGGACACGCCGAGCGTCACCAGCGACAGGATCGCGTCCGGCGCGCTCATGGATCGAACAAGCTCAACTGCGCCGAGTCCGGCTTGGGATGACGGAAATGCTCGGTGGTGAGCTTCGACTTCTGCACGTTCAGCCCGAACTTCTCGCAAGCCATCTCGAACCTTCGTCCGATCATCCAGGCATAGGGCCCGGTGCCTTTCATGCGCTTGCCCCAGGCCGCATCATAGTCCTTGCCGCCGCGCATGTCGCGGATCAGCAAGCGTAGCCCGGATGAGCGCTAGCGAAATCCGGGGTCGACGGCTTCTGCGCTCTAGGCGGGCCCCTTGCCCTCTGATTGCATTGACAAATATTGCAAACTTTAATTGTATCTCGCACCAAGCGAAATCGGCTGATGAGCCAGTCGCCGCTGCACAAGCAGTTCTTCATCTCCGACCTGGAATGGTTCGTGATGACGCCGATCCTGCTCAAGCAGTTCCCGCTGTTCTACGACAAGGACAAGCCGATCGGCGTCGCCTTCTGGGCGACGGTGAGCGCAGAGGTCGAGGAGCGCCTCGCCGTCGGCACGACGCGCCTGCGCCCGCAGGACTGGAAATCGGGCGACCGTCTCTGGGTGGTCGAGGTGATCGCGCCGTTCGGCGGCGCCGAGGAGATGGTGACGGATCTGAAGGCGAAGGTGTTCGCGGGGAGGGAGATGAAGTTTTTGGCGGTGGGTGTGAAGGGGCGAGAAGTAAAGCGTCTTAAGTAAGGAGTTAAGTGCGTGCTTTCGGTCCAAACCAAAAGATTAAGTTAGAGATCATACGAAATGGCTGTGCCGTATCAAGAGTTGCCGATCCATCAGAAATACGGCCTCGCAATTGACGTGTTGGGAACGGCATTTTTTTCTTGCACTATCGCAGTATTAATTTTGTCGCTTCGCGACAGATTTAAGTTTGAACGACCGTGCTTGATCGGCTTTGGCGTATGTCCGTTTGTTATATACGCGGCGATGATCCTAATTAACCCGCCGCTTTTTTATATGTCTCTCTGGAAGAACATATTTCTTATGACTTTGTTTTTTGCACCAAATTATCTGCTGTGCTTGGTTGTTGCGATCCTGTTCAAGCAAAACATCTTTAAGGCGACAGAGCGGATTTCTTGTTCGATTTTTCTGCTTTTGCACTTCATTGGGCTGTCTTGGTTTTTGGCGTTGTCCGCTTATTCGTAACGAAATCGGGACCAACAACCGCACGGATGGATGAGAAAGACCATGTCCAGCGAAGAGCCCCAACTCTACGGTGATAAAGTTCTTTCATTTATAAATCAGTACTCTTCCTCAATAAGAGACCGCGCTTCTATCATTTCCCAGTTAACCTCCCTTGCCGGTGCGAACCTGATTTCATCGACTAATTTGGAGCGTTATATTGCCGGGGTCATTGCGGAAGAATTTAATGACAGGTACGAATCTGGTTTGGACATCGCGATTCAAGCGGCGGGTGATTGGTACCTAAGGCAATACTCAGAGAATGAGCTTTCCGCCGCTATTGCCGCGATTGACGTCGACCCAACCCTGTGGGATTTGCGCGGACTCCAGAAATTTGAGTGGGGCCCGCTGATCGATGTCGGCCCAGCAAGTAGCCCGGGTGAAGCGCAGCGAAACCCGGGGCGGTCCTGACAATCGTACCCGGATTTCGCTTCGCTCCATCCGGGCTACGAATTGCTTGATTTGCAAATGCACGGATGAAGGCGCTCATTGATCGAAGAGGCTCAACTGCGCCTTGTCCTTCCTCGGATGCCGGAAATGCTCGGTGGTGAGCTTCGACTTCTGCTCGTTCAGCCCGAACTTCTCGCAAGCCATCTCGAACCGCCGTCCGATCATCCAGGCATAGGGCCCTGAGCCCTTCATGCGCTTGTCCCAGGCGGAGTCGTAATCCTTGCCGCCGCGCATGTCGCGGATCAACTTGAACACGTGTTCCGTGCGGTGCGGATAATTCGCCTCCAGCCATTCGCGGAACAGGTCGCGCAATTCGAGCGGCAGCCGCAGCAGCACGTAGCCGGCCTCGCGCACGCCGGCGGCATGGGCGGCGTCAAGGATGCGCTCGATCTCCATGTCGTTGAGCGCCGGGATCACCGGCGCCACCATCACCGAGGTCGGCACGCCGGCCTGCGACAGCCGCCGTAGCGTCTCCAGCCGCCGCATGGGCGTCGCCGCCCGCGGCTCCATTTTGCGCGCGAGCTCGCCATCGAGCGTGGTCACCGACAGCGCCACCTTCGTCAGGCCGCGCTCGGCCATGCGCGCCAGAATGTCGAGGTCGCGCAACACCAGCGCCGACTTGGTGACGATGCCGACCGGGTGGCCAGCGCGGTCGAGCACTTCGAGAATACGGCGCATCACCTTGTAGCGCCGCTCGATCGGCTGGTAGGGGTCGGTATTGGTGCCGATCGCAATCACCCGCGGCTGATAGCTCGCCGCGGAGAGTTCACGTTCAAGGAGGTCGGCTGCCTCCGGCTTGACGAACAGTTTGGATTCGAAATCGAGCCCGGGCGACAGGCCGAGATAGGCATGCGTCGGGCGCGCGTAGCAATAGATGCAGCCGTGCTCGCAACCGCGATAGGGATTGATAGAGCGGTCGAAGCCGATGTCGGGACTGTCGTTGCGGGTGATGATCTTGCGCGTTACGTCGATCGTCACCTGGGTCTTGAACGGCGGCAGCTCGTCGAGGCTGCGCCAGCCGTCGTCAAAGGCGATACGCGCCAGCGGCTCGTAGCGGCCGGAGCCGTTGCTCTGCGCACCGCGGCCGCGGCGGCGCTCGTGGTCGACGACCAGGCCTAGCAGGCCGGTGGCGTCATCAACATGGACGCCCGCCGGCGCGGAGGGCAGTTCCTTCACCGGCGGACGTCGCAGCGCTGTATTCGATCGGGCCATGGCGGCAACCTAACGGCGGATTGTGAACAAAACAAGAACTTCCTCGCAGGGCCCATAATTTGAGCATTTTGGGCTCGATCTCGTGGCATCACATGAGAATCCCACATGATATGGTGCAAATCTATCCATGGGCGGCGGTTTTATGCTGAGCGCAATCATTGCCACGCACGAATCGGAGCGCGCGCTGGTGCCGACCCTGGCGGCACTCGTTCCCGGCGCTATTGCGGGTCTCGTCACCGAAGTGGTGGTGGCCGACGGCGGCTCGCGCGACGCCACCGCCGAAGTAGCCGAGGTCGCCGGCTGCCGTTTCATGGCCTCGGCCGAGCCGCTGGGCGCGCGGCTGAAGTCCGCCGCGAAGAGCACCCGCACGCCCTGGCTGATGTTCCTGCGCGCCGGCTGCGTGCCGGAGCCGGGCTGGATGCCCGCAGCCGAGCGCTTCATGCAGGCGGCCGACCTTTTGGATGGTGCCACCCGCGCCGCCGTGTTCCGCCCGCCGCGCGTCGCCAACCTGCTGAGCCCGGGCCTGGCCGAGCTGTACGCGCTGCTGCGCGTCGCCCTCGGCGGCGGGCCGAAGCCGGAGCAAGGCCTGCTAATCGCGCGGCGCTTCTATGACGCGCTCGGCGGCCATGCCGGCCATGCCGCGGCCGAGGCTGCCCTGCTGCGCAAGCTCGGCCGCCGGCGCGTCGCCATGCTTTCAAGCGGGGCGGCCCAGCCACACTGATACTTGACTTTGTCAACTAATTGCCTGAGCCTTGCCGCTCATGAGCGCTCGGCAGGACCAGCAACGCATCGGCGCGGTGCGCCGTTTCAACCGCTTCTACACGCGGCAGATCGGCGTGCTGCGCAAAAACTATCTCGGCAGCCCCTACTCCCTGGGCGAGATGCGCGTGCTCTACGAGCTCTCCCACGGCGAGGTGAAGACCGCGAGCGAGATCGGCCGCGCGCTTGATCTCGACGCCGGCTATCTTTCCCGTGTGCTGCGTAAGTTCGAGAAGGCCGGCCTCATCTCGCGCAAGACTTCGCGCGAAGATGCCCGCCAAAGCCACCTCGCGCTCACCGCGCGCGGCGCCAAGGTCTTTGCGCCGTTCGAGAAGCGCTCGCAGGACTTTGTGGGCGCCATGCTCGGCACGCTCAAAGCCGACGAAAAGGCCAGCCTAGTGGCGGCGATGCAAACCATCGAAACGCTGCTCGGCGAGCCACCCGTTGCCACTGCGCGCTCATACACCCTGCGCGCACCCAAACATGGCGATTTCGGCTGGATCGTCGCCCGCCACGCCGCGCTCTACGCGCAAGAATACGGCTGGGTTGAGCCGTTCGAGGGCCTGTGCGCGCAGATCGTCGCCGATTTCGTCAACAACTTCGATCCAAAGCGCGAGCGCTGCTGGATCGCCGAGATGAACGGAGAGAACGTCGGCTGCATCATGTTGGTGAAGGATTCCACCGAGGTCGCGCGCATCCGGCTGCTGCTGGTCGAGCCGCAGGCCCGCGGCCTGGGGCTGGGACACCGGCTGGTCGACGAATGCGTCAAATTCGCGCGCCAGGCCGGCTACAGCAAGATCACGCTGTGGACCCACAGCGTGCTCACCGCCGCCCGCCGCGTCTACGAGAAGGCCGGCTTCACGCTCACCGCCAGCGAGCCGCGCCACACCTGGAGCAAGGACGTGGTGGCGGAATATTGGGATTTGGATTTGTGACCTCCGCCTCATCCTGAGGAGCGCCCGAAGGGCGCGTCTCGAAGGATGAGGCGGCCCGGGCCTCATGGTTCGAGACGCGCAGCTTCGCTGCGCTCCTCACCATGAGGATTTACGCCGTCGCCCCCTTCGCCTTCGGCCGCCGCAGGTGCTCGTCAAGCCGCGGCAATATCTCCACGAAATTGCACGGCCGGTAGCGATAGTCGAGCTGATGCACCAGGATCTCGTCCCAGGCGTCCTTGCAGGCGCCGGGCGAGCCCGGCAGGCAGAAAATGTAGGTGGCGTTGGCGACGCCGGCGGTGGCGCGGGTTTGGATCGCCGAAGTGCCGATCTTGGCGTGGCTCACCAGCAGGAACAGCGTCGCGAAACCGTCCATCTTCTTCTCGAACAGCGGCTCGACCGCCTCCGGCGTCACGTCGCGGCCGGTGAAGCCGGTGCCGCCGGTGGTGATGACGACGTCGATGAACTTGTCCTCGATCCAGGCCTTCACCCGCTTACGGATCGCCTTGACGTTGTCCTTGACGATCGAGCGCTCGGCCAGCACATGGCCGGCGGCGCGGATGCGCTCGACCAATGTGCCGCCCGACTTGTCGTCGGCAAGCTCGCGCGTGTCGGACACGGTTAGCACCGCGATCTTGAGCGGCACGAATTGTCGGGTCTCGTCGATGCCGGGCATGGCTTGTCCTGATCGGCGCCCAGAGTAAGGCGCAAGGCGCCCCCGTGCCAAGCCTCCGGTGAATGACTTTACTTCCAGAATGGCTTGCGCGCCTCGCGCTTGGCTTGTTCGCGGGTCAGGCCAAGGTCTCTGAGTTGCCAATCTTCGAGATCCTTCAGCAGGCCGCGCTGGCGAGCTTTTTCGAGTTCGAACCAGAGTTGCTGTCGCCGCGACTTGTCGAGCATCGCGCCAAGCCGGACTAGAACGCGCGAAAGCCAAGACGCGCGCTCGGCCGAGCCAAGTTTCCGCGGGAACTTTATCGAATTGCAGGTGTTGCTGCCGCAAGACATGTCTCACCTCCATTGCGGAGCGAGACAACGCTTGACTGCTGGGCAGCTGACCGGGCGGCTGTCGATGGCCCGGAACGATTGAAACGGTAGCGCAGCGGCAGTGTGCGATCAACCGAGCGGCGGCAAGAGCGTTTCCTGCTGTCGCGACGGCCGAAATTCTGAATAGCAGGTTACCGCTAAGTCCTCGCGCGATAGGCAGAATTTGCCCAGTTGCGGGGCCTTTCCATAAACCGTTTTTTCACCTTGAGCGATCATGATGCCGGTCTGTCGGTTGTAGGTCCCGCGTCGCCGACCGCGTCACGTGAGTCAGAGTTCTGAGTCATGGTTGTGTCGCGTCGCGGGGCGCCCTCACGGGCGCCCCGTGGAGTTTCAGGCTCCACCCCGCAAGCCCGCATTCTGGTCGGCGACTGTGCCGCCGAGATGGCGAAGCTGCCGGCGGATTCCGTCGACCTGGTGTTCGCCGACCCGCCCTACAATCTCCAGCTTGCCAGCGATCTCAAGCGCCCGGACGATTCGCGCGTCGACGCCGTCGACGACGATTGGGACAAGTTCGCGAGCTTTGCGGTCTATGACGAGTTCACCAAGGCGTGGCTCAAGGCCTGCAAGCGGGTGATGAAGCCCGCCGCCACCATCTGGGTGATCGGCTCCTACCACAACATTTTCCGCGTCGGCGCCATCATGCAGGACCTCGGCTTCTGGATCCTCAACGACGTGATCTGGCGCAAGTCGAACCCGATGCCGAATTTCCGCGGCCGCCGCTTCACCAACGCGCATGAGACGCTTGTTTGGGCCTCGCGCGATCCGGCCGCCAAAGGCTACACCTTCAACTACGAGACGCTGAAAGCCGGCAACGAGGACATCCAGGTGCGCTCGGACTGGAC
>Ga0307417_10001411_pt1 | contig 10050 bp, 2 predicted proteins | sample SalMarWE160210MG_2_FD_202514 | JGI IMG/M metagenome (GOLD analysis project Ga0307417, IMG submission 202514) | Salt marsh sediment microbial communities from the Plum Island Ecosystem LTER, Massachusetts, United States - WE1602-10 | ecosystem: Environmental > Aquatic > Marine > Intertidal zone >...
AGCCATTGGTGTCATCTCGGTCCAAAGCACGACTGAGGAGGGGCGCTTCGGGCCCGACGATGTGCGGTTGCTCTCGACGATCGCCGCCAACGCCGGAGCTGCCATCCGCAACGCCCAGCTGTATCAAGAGACACAGCGCCGCGCCAGTGAGATGGCCGCCCTGAACGAGATTGGCCGCGAGGCATCTGCCAGCTTGGACCTGTCCACGGTTCTGGACAGCATCACGCAGCGGGCCCAGTCGATGCTGGACGCGGAAATATGTGCCGTGATTTTGCTGGACGATGACGCCCCGATCCTGCGGCCGATCGCCGCCGCGGGGAAGGGCGCAGAGCAGGTGATGGCGTTTTCCTGGAAGCTGGGCGAGGGGATCATCGGAGACAGCGTGCAAAAGGGCCGCGCCGAACGTGTCTCCGACACAGCCACTGACCCGCGAGCGGTATATATCGAAGGCACGTCCCAGCCCGTCCCCAATGAGAAGCTCATGGTGGCGCCCCTGTTCGCGCGCGAGAAAGTCATTGGCGCCATGGCGGTCTGGCGGGGCGCAGACGAGGACGTCTTCGACGATGACAACTTAAGCTTCTTGACCGGTTTGTCACAGCAAGCGGGTGTATCCATTCAGAACGCCCGTTCGTTTGACGAGATCCAGCGGCAGAAGCAGTACATGGAGGCGGTGGTTCTGAACAGCCCAGTGGCGATTGTGACCGTCGATGGCGACTTCCACGTCGTTTCGTGGAATCCTGCCGCTGAGAAACTCTTCGGTTACACGGAAGCCGAGGCCATCGGCCGTGACGTCCACGACCTTCACTCTCTGGACAAGGCCATCCTGGCTGAGTCCCATCAGTACAGTGAACAGATCGCAGCCGGTGAACGCGTCCAAGCCATAACACAGCGAACCCGCAAGGACGGCGGGGTGGTGGACGTCGAGGTCATGGGAGTGCCGGTGGTGGTCGAGGGTGAGCAGGTTGGCAACGTCATCATCTACCACGACCTATCTGAGCTGAAGAAAACCGAGGCGGCGCTGCTCCAACAGAAGGAGTATCTGGGGGCCGTCGTGTCCAACAGCCCGGTGGCCATCGTCACCGCCGACCAGGCCGCCACGGTCGTCTCATGGAATCCGGCCGCCGAGACCTTGTTTGGATACACCGCCGACGAAGCCATTGGTCACCAAATCGAGGACCTCATCGCCACCTACTCCAAAGACATGCGCACCGAGGCCGAGGACTACAGCCAACGGGCCCGCGATGGCCTCCTGCACGAAAACACCCAGCGCACCCGCAAGGATGGAACCCTGGTCGACGTTGAGTTGCTCGGCGTGCCGGTGACAGTGGACGGCCAACAAGCCGGCATCATCGCCATTTACCACGACATCACCGAACTCAAGCACGCCACCGAGGAGGCCCAGGCCGCCAACGAGGCCAAGAGTGCCTTCCTGGCGACCATGAGCCACGAGATTCGTACCCCAATGAACGCCGTGATCGGGATGAGCGGTCTACTGATGGACACCGAGTTGAATGATGAACAGCGGGAGTTCGCCGAGATCATTCGCAACAGCAGCGACTCCCTGTTGGCGATCATCAACGATATCCTCGACTTTTCCAAGATCGAAGCCGGCAAGATGGAGCTCGAGGATCAGCCTTTCGACATTCGAGAATGCATAGAGGGCACACTTGATTTGATCGCTGGCAGGGCCTATGAGAAGGAACTTGACCTCGCCTACCTGATCGAGGACGGCACCCCCACTCGCATTGTCGGCGACGTCACCCGCTTCCGTCAGATCCTTCTGAACCTGCTTACCAACGCCGTGAAGTTCACGGAGGAAGGGGAGGTGGTCGTGACGGTGAGCGCGGAAGACCCGACTCACGATCGAGCCGTCGGGGACGGCCTGGACGGCGCTGAGCACGTGCTCCATGTGCGCGTCCGGGACACGGGAATCGGCATCCCTCCCGACCGCATGAACCGGCTCTTTCAATCTTTCAGCCAGGTCGACGCCTCCACCGCCCGCCGCTACGGCGGCACCGGGCTGGGCCTGGCGATCAGCCGCCGACTGGCCGAAATGATGGGCGGGTCGATGTGGGCCGAAAGTGAGGTCGGCAAAGGCACAGTCTTCCATTTCACCGTGCAGGCTGAAGAGGCTGAAGGAGCCACCGATGCCGGGATCGGTCTGCGCAGTACCGAGCCCCAGCTCCAAGGTCGACGGGTACTGATCGTCGACGACAACGACACCAATCGCCGCATTCTTGGCTTGCAGGTTAAGGGATGGGGAATGATCCCCAGGGATTCGCACTCACCGGCGCAGGCCATCGAATGGATCCGCGCTGGCGAGCCTTTTGATGTGGCGGTGCTCGACATGCATATGCCCGAGATGGACGGAGTGTCCCTAGCGCGTCTGATTCGCAAGCAGCGCGGACCCGACTCGCTCCCGTTGATCTTGTTCACCTCGCTCGGACGTCGCGAGGTCGATGTGGACGAACTCGAGTTCGCAGCCTTCTTGACCAAACCCATCAAGCCCTCCCAGCTCTTGGATGCGCTGATAGGCATCTTCGCCGATCAGCCGGCCCAAGCTGTGCGCCCTGCGGCCGCGCCGGCAGGCATCGACCCCGACCTTGGTGAGAAGCACCCGCTTCGGATCCTCCTGGCCGAAGACAACGCTGTCAACCAGAAGCTGGCCATCCGGCTGCTCCAGCAGATGGGCTACCGCGCCGATGTGGCCGCCAACGGGCTGGAGGTTCTGGACTCCCTGGGCAGGCAGACCTACGATGTGGTGCTGATGGATGTCCAGATGCCGGAGATGGACGGGCTGGAGGCGTCGCGAGAAATCAACCGCCGCTGGTCACAGCCCGAACGGCCGCGCATTGTGGCCATGACTGCTAACGCCATGCAGGGCGACCGGGAACGCTGCATCGAAGCCGGGATGGACGACTACATCTCCAAGCCGGTCAGAGTCAGCGAGCTGATGGATGCTTTGGCACGCGTTCCTTCATCCAATGGAACCGAAGCCTGACATGACCAGCGGCCGGCTCAAATCCTTCAGCGACTTGGGGAGGTTGTCGCCCTCCACCTGGCGTCGGAAGACGCCTCGCCACGAGACGAATGTCCAAACGGCAAAGGCGCTGCCGGCCTACGGGGGAACACGTGTTGTCTGATTCAGAAGGCGAAAGTCACATGTCTAAGACGATTGGCCTGGCGCGCGTTCTGAGTCAGGTGCCTCTGTTCGCCTCCCTCCCCCCCCCGGAGATTGAGACCCTGGTGGACGGCTCGCATCTGCGCAACGTGGCACCTGGGGAACTGGTCGTTAGTGAAGGATTTCACAATGACAGCCTGTGCGTGCTGCTGGAAGGCGAGGTCGAAATCATCAAAGCGCTGGACACCAACGATGAGCGGCGCCTGGCCATCTTGGGCCAGGGCGCCTTTCTGGGTGAAATGGGTCTCTTCAATTCGGACGGGCTTCACACCGCCAGCGCTCGGGCCAGTACCCATGCCACGGTTCTTGAACTGCCGCGCGAAGATCTGTATCAGCTTCTGCTCCGCTTCCCGACGATGTCTCTGGAGGTGATCTCCACCCTGACCGGCCGCCTCAAGCAGTCCGACAACTTGACGATCATCGATCTGCGAGACAAGAACCGCCTGCTGGGCCAGGCATACAAGGATCTCAAGGAAGCCCAAGATCAGATCATCCGTCAGGAAAGGCTGGAGCGGGAGCTGGAGCTCGCCCGGGGGATCCAGGCCAGCCTGCTGCCCACCAGGCTTCCCGTGCTGGATGGCTACTCCTTCGCCTCGACGATGATGCCCGCCAGCGCCGTCGGTGGCGATTTCTTCGACTTCATCGCCAGGCCGGATGGGCGATTGGGGATTGGCGTGGGAGACGTCTCCGACCACGGCATCCCCTCGGCATTGATGATGGCCCAATCCATGACCCTCTTGCGGGTGGAGGCGCGCTACGAGGCGGCGCCGCATGAGACATTGGCCGCCATGAACCAGGAAATGCTGGCGCGCGACAACATGGGCATGTTCTTGACCGTACTCTACGGACTGCTTGATCCGGACTCGGGAGTTTTCGAGTTTGCCCGTGCCGGTCACAATCCCCCCTTGCTGTTGGACCCATCCGGGCGGGCGGAGGAAGTCAAGCACGGGCCGGGGCAGCCCCTGGGTCTGATCGAGAACCCAGAATTGGATCTCGGCCAGGTCGAGCTCAAGCCTGGCAGCCTCATGCTGCTCTACACGGATGGGGTGACTGAAACAGTCAACGAAGACGGCGAAATGTTCGGGGTCGAGCGCGTGCTCGACCTTCTCGAGAAGGCCGGGACAGAGACGTCCGCCGAAGAGATATGCCAGTCACTCCACGCTTCGTTGATTGCCTTCCGCGGCCCCTTGCCTCAAAGCGACGACATTACCACGTTGGCGCTTCGGGCCACGCGGCCCAGCTAGTGGAATCGACCAGAGTTTGCCCATAGGTGTGTTCGCTTGTCCTCTCCCCAGGCTCACAAGTAACGCTCGCCGGCAGGGGACGCCTGGGAGAAACGGCATCCGCGGGCGTTTGTGGCGTGGTCCTAATCCCAGACGGGCACCTGGACCGATGGCGAGCCAGGAGGGTTTCGTGTACAATCGACCTGCTCTGCCGACGAGCCTTGGCCTTGTTGGCTCGGAGTCAACCACAGCCTCATCGCACCCATCACGACTTCATGGCCCAATCTGACGACGTTCACATTGCCTGCGCAGACCTTTCGGTCTGCGCAAACGCTCAGGCCGGTGACATCGGTCCCTTGCCAGAACCCTGCGCCGATTGCGTGACAGGGGCTATGGGCTATGTGGCTGAGATACCCCTATATGAAAGGTCATCACGAATGCCGGGAGTGCCGTTTGATCTGGATCTGCTCAAGACGCGACGACGATCACCCGAAACGTCCCGCTATGGGTCGAACGGATCACTGGTAGGAACCCGCTGATGGCTGCTGCTTCGCCCCCACGCACGGGTCCGTTTGCCGTCTTCCGCAACCGGTCCTTCAGCCTATTGTGGTCGGCCCAGTTGATCTCGACCATCGGCAGCGCCCTGACTTCCTTGGCGGCCTCGATCCTCATCTACCGTCTCACGGGGTCGGCCCTCAGCGTCGGTTTGATGCTGATGGCGACCGCCGCGCCCAGCCTGGTGGTCGGTTTGGTTGCCGGAGTCTATGTCGACCGGGCCAACCGTAAGCGCATCTTGATGGCCGCCGACATCATCCGGGGCATTCTGGTTGTGCTCATTCCTTGGCTGGTTGGGTACAACATCGCCTGGCTGTATGTGATCGTGATGTTGACCAGCGCCGTGGGCCAGTTCTATGATCCTGCTCACGAAAGCGTGTTGCCCGAGATCGCCTCAGACGAGGAGCTGGCAGCCGCCAATTCGTTCATGGCGATTAGCAGTTTCGGGTCGACGGCCATCGGGTTCGCCGCCTCCGGACTGATCGCCTCCCGTTTCCCAATCGCCTATGCCTTCTACCTCGACGGGCTGTCGTTCATGCTCTCGGCAGCGTGCATCTTTTTCGTCTCGGTGCCCGCCCTTGTCGTCGAAGGCGTCACTAACGTCCGCGCCGTGATTGACAATCTCAGAGCCGGCGCCAGGCAACTGTTTGACACGCCGATCTTGCGCTCGCTCCTGATCATGTCGGTTCCCGTCATGCTCAGCTTTGGGCTGTGGAACTCTCTCCTGCTGCCTTTCGCTTTGCGCGCCCTCGGCGCCACAGAATTCGAATACGGACTGCAGGAATCGATGACCTCCATCGGGTTTGTGGTCGGCAGCCTCTTGATGGCCAAGTGGGCCGATCGTTTGCGGGAAGGGCAGTGGATTGCGGTGAGCTTCCTTGCCATGGGCCTGCTGGGTGCGTTCTATTCTGGAACGTCTTCCATCCTTATAGCTATCACCCTGGTGACATTCTCCGGGTTTTCCAACGCCCCGGCTTCGATTGCCCGTCGCTTGGCCATTCAACGTAACACGCCTCGGGAACTGCGGGGGCGCGTCGCCAGCGCTTTCTTCGTCTCGCGCGATGTTGTGCTTCTTCTTGGGATGGCCGCCGCAGGTCTGGCCGACGTGATCGACATCCGGTTGATGGTGCTCATCAGCGCAGCCCTGATGCTGGCGGCCGGGGGGCTCGCCATGGCGCTTCCGGGGCTCGGCCAACCGGCGAGCGAGTGGCGCCGTGCCATGAGCCTGCTGCGGGCCGCCCCTGCCCTGCCGGGCCTGGAGGCGAGTCGTCCGGCGACGTTAGCGGACTTCGACAAGCTGGCCGGGCACTTGCCCGTCCTCTCCGGATTGACGGCTGCAGACCGGCAGGCCTTCATCGCCGGGGCGCGGGTAAGCCGGGCCCCAACGGGGGCCACCATCTTGCGTCATGGCGAGGCGGGCGATGATGCCTTCTTCATTCTGGATGGACAGGCGGTGGCCGGATTGGCGGTGCCGGACGGAGGCTTCCGGGCTCTGTCCACGATGACCGCCGGCGATTTCTTCGGGGAAATAGCTGCCCTCACCGGGAGCCAGCGGACGGCCAACGTCGTGGCCGAGCAGCCAATCATACTGCTCCAGATCCCGGCCGATGCCTTGCGCGGTTTGATGACCCAGCCCATCATAGGACAGCTGCTGCTGGGGAAGATGGGTGAGCGATTGGGCCGCACCCACAGCACCGATCTGCCCCGCCTGGCAGGATGGGACCAGGAGTCCCTGGCCGAACTGCGGCGGCCAGCGGAACCAGCCGCCGAGGCCCCGGCGTGAGATACCTTTCGGATCAAGCATTGCCAACCTTATCCACACGGGTGCGGATGCCCATACAACATCGAACCTGCACACTACCCAGTGGAGCAAGGCGCTCACCTTCCCTTAACGAGGCTAAGCATGGCAGTCGACAAAGCCAAGCGTAAGAAGACCACCCGCTCCAAGGACAAGGCAAGAACATCATCCCGGCGTGCAAAGGATTCGCAGGTGATTTTGGACCTGAAGAAAAGAGCCGATCGCGCCCTGCGCGCGCACAACGTCGAGCAGGCCGAGCACGCGTACTCTCAGGCGCTCGAGCTCGGCCGCCAGCGAAAAGAGGGTCTCGAACCAGCCCTCGAATACGACCTTCTCTCTGGCCGTGCCACGTGCTACGAGTATCTGGGTGCGGTTGCGGCCGAGATCGACGACCTGGATGAGATGGCGGATTTGGCCGATGGGATGGGCGACCTTTCCCGACGGATCGACGTCGTCGACCGACAAACCGAGCCCTGGAGCCAAATCGGCAAATCTGGGCAAATGCTGGAAGTCGCCATTGAGGTCGAATCTCGGGCACGCAAGTCGGGAGACAAGCAGCAAAGGGCAGACGGTCTGTTAGCGCTGGGACACGCATACTCACAGATCGAAGACTTGACCGAATCCCTTCGCGCCTTCGAGAAGGCCCTCGAACTGTTCCAAGAGCTTGGCGACCAGCGTGGCGAGGCGGAGTGCATCTATCAGATCGGCAGTGTGGATGCCTACCAGGGGCGTCCGGAAGCTGCGCGTGAGAAGTTCACCCGGGCGCTCACCCTCCAACGAGCCTTTGGAGATCGCAAGAAAGAAGCCCGGATTCTAAGTGCCCTCAGCATCTTCACCGTGGACCAGGCGGCCAAACGCGATCTTGGAGAATCATCCCTCAGTATCTCGATCGAGATCAACGACTCTGTTGGCCAGTCACGCGAATTCAACAACCTGTCATTGCTCTACGGGCATCTCGGTCTATACGACACGGGACTTGGACTGATTGACAAGGCGGTTGAGAGTGCCCGGGCCAGGGGTGCAGCATATCATCTGGCAACCTACCTCGAAAGTCGGGCGCGAATCCTCTTTGAACTGGGAAAGATCGAAGACGCCGGCCAAGCGTTCCAAGAAGTCGTCAGCATTTCCAATGACCTCAACAGCCGCTACCTCAGATCCTATGGGGCCCTTGGCCTGGGACAGGTAGCCCTGGCCATGGGCCGGCCCAAGGTGGCGCTCGACCATTTCGAGGATGCATTTCGAAACTTCAAAGACCTGAACGCGGCGGTCGAGACGGCCACGGCGATGGCCTTCATCGGCTCCGCTCGCCTTGCGCTGGGCCATCAAAGGCTTGCTCAGAAGGCAACCGCAGAGGCCGTGGATCTCTTTGGTGCGGCCGGGGATGCCAGCGGCGACTACCCCCCTCAGCTCATAGGCTGGTCTCGCTACAAGGTGCTTGAGGCAGTATTGGCCACCGGCAAGGGCAAGAAGTCCAAGCCACGCGCTGCGGGTCCATCGAAAGTTTCGGCCGGCACGATCGACGACGCCTGGCAAGCGATCCAGCGTGCCCATGACTTGACACTGGAAGGGATCGCCAACCTCAGCGATCAGGGGCTGAGGCGCAACTATCTCAACAAGGTCAAGCTCAATCGGGAAATTCTCGGCGCCTGGGCTCGGGAGGCGATCGAGCGCGGCATGGCGCTGGATGTCGAATCACCGGGCTCTGGCAACCTTCAGGCACAGCTCAAACGCATGCTGGCGATTGGGCTCAAGCTCAACGATCGGCGGGACACCGAGCAGCTGACGGCGTTCATCATGGAACAATTCATCGAGCTGAGCGGCGCCGAACGGTCGGCACTGATCCTGACCGGCGATGACGGGGAAAGACACGTGGCGGCGCAGCGCCATTTCTCCAACAGCGACCCAAAGGCGGTTCTCCAATTGGCCGCGAGCATGCTGGAGGAAGTCACGGCGACAGCGCATTCGGCCGTCAGGCAGGACGTTTCGCCAGCGGACCTTTTGGACTCCTCGGCGGAGCCCATGGACGTCGTCTCGGCGGTGTGCATTCCACTGATCGCCCATGAGCGGCTGCTGGGCATGCTCTACGGCGACATCCACGTCATCTTTGGTCCCTTCGGCGAGGCCGACATCGACCTGCTCTCAGCGTTTGCCAACCAGGCGGCCGCCGCCATCGAAAACGCTCGCCTCTACCAGGGACTGGAAGACCGGGTCACCGAACGCACGACCGAGCTTCACCAAGCCAATCTCAACCTCGAACAGCGCGCCGCCGAGCTGGCGGTCATCAACAGCGTCCAGGAGGGCCTGGCATCCAAGCTGGACTTCCAGGCGATCATCGAGCTCGTGGGCGAGAAGATCATGCAGGTCTTCGACCAGCAGGGGATCGGCATCCGGATCTACGATCCGGAGACGGACCTGGTTCATTACCCCTTTGAAGTCGAAAACAAGACCCGTCTTCCCGCCTACCCGCCGCGAAAGGCAATGGGCCTTTCGCGTCATATCATCCGTACCCGGCAGCCGCTGACGCTCAACGAGGATTTGGACGGCTGGCTGGAGGAGCACGGGGCCCTGCTCTTGCCAGGATCCCAGCGCAACAAATCAGTGCTCGGGGTCCCAGTCATTGTCAAGGACCAGGTCCGGGGTCTGGTCGTGTTGGAGGACTCGCGGGAGAACGCCTACTCCCCGGCGGATGAGCGGCTGCTGTCCACGATCGCGGCCAGCATGGGAGTCGCCCTGGAGAACGCCCGCTTGTTCGATGAGACCACCCGATTACTTGAAGAGACCCGCCAGCGCAATGCGGAACTAGCGGTGATCAACTCGGTCCAGGAAGGTCTGGCTTCCCAGCTAGACATCCAGGCGATCTTCGAACTGGTCGGAGAAAAGGTCCGGGAGATCTTCGACGCTCAGGCTATCGATATCATGACCTATGATCGAAGCACCAACTTATGTGAGTACCGGTTCGGCTTCGAAAAGGGCAAAAGACTTCAACCCGGAGAAGTCCCCCCCTTCCCTCCCGGCGGATTCTCGGGGCACATGCTGAAGACCCGGCAGCCCCTGATGTTCAATGAGGACTTGCTGGCGCGGGCAGAGGAATATGGCTCCGTACCGCATGCGGGAGAGATGTCGAAATCGTATCTGGGCGTGCCGCTGATCCGTGGCGATGCTGCTGTGGGCGTGATCAGTCTTCAGCATATCGACAAGGAGAACGCCTACACCGACTCCGACCTGCGCTTGCTGATGACCTTGGCTTCGAGCATGAGCGTGGCACTTGAAAATGCCCGCTTGTTCGACGAGAC
>Ga0307417_10001412_pt1 | contig 10047 bp, 8 predicted proteins | sample SalMarWE160210MG_2_FD_202514 | JGI IMG/M metagenome (GOLD analysis project Ga0307417, IMG submission 202514) | Salt marsh sediment microbial communities from the Plum Island Ecosystem LTER, Massachusetts, United States - WE1602-10 | ecosystem: Environmental > Aquatic > Marine > Intertidal zone >...
GTCACAATCTGTTGAAGAAAGGTTTATTGCAGGGGGGGCGGACCGTCAGACTTTCGCCGCTCCAGTAAACCTGGAGATCATTCCCGGAGTTTCCTGGCCGGGATTCAGGGGACCGGATCGCAACGCTGTCGTACACGAACTGGAAATTGAAACCGACTGGGACCAACATCCCCCTGTGGAACTGTGGCGCAGTTCCGTGGGTCCGGGTTGCTCTTCTTTCGCCGTGAAGGGTGATCTGATCTTTACCCAGGAGCAGCGGGATATCAACGAGTCGGTCACTTGTTACAGGCTTAGCAGTGGTGAACCTGTCTGGATTTATGAATACGGAGCCAGGTTCTGGGATTCCCACGCAGGCGCAGGTCCGCGTTCCACACCCGAGCTGGATTCAGCCCGGGTATATGCGCTCGGGGCCACTGGTATACTCAATGTGCTGGATATCTCTGACGGACACCTGATCTGGTCAAGGGATGCTGCAGCGGACGTAAAGGCTGAATTACCCGGATGGGGATTTGCCGGTTCACCTCTCCTGGTTGATGATATGGTTCTGGTCGCCGTGGGAGGCACACTGGTGGCTTATGAAAGGCAGAACGGAATGTTACGCTGGACCGGACCCGACGGAGGGAAGGGATACAGTTCACCCCAGCTTATCACCATTGACGGTGTTACCCAGGTGGTTGTACTTGGGGAGAACGGTGCCACAGGTTTTGAACCTTCCACCGGCAACGCAATCTGGCAATATGCAGACCCCGGGGAGAGGATTGTGCAACCAGGTCTGGCAGGTGACGGCAGGATTCTGCTTAGCACCCGGAATGGCACGGCACTCAGGTGCCTGGTTGTGCAGCAACAGCCGGATGCATGGTCTGTCACCGAGGAATGGATCTCCAACAGGCTTAAACCCAATTTCAACGACTTCGTGATCCATAAGGGTTATGCATATGGATTTGATGGAATGAGTCTTTCATGTGTGGACCTTCAGGATGGTTCACGTATGTGGAAATCGGGCAACTACGGTGGCCAACTTTTGCTTCTGGCTGATCAGGATCTATTACTGGTTTTGAGCGAAAAAGGAGAGCTCTCGCTGATCAGGGCTCAGCCTGAGGGATTCGCAGAACTTGCCCGCATACCGGCGATTGAAGGGAGGACCTGGAACCACCCTGCGATGACCGGGAACATCTTGCTGGTAAGAAACAGCATGGAGATGGCTGCCTACAAACTCTAACCATGCAGATTTCGGTCTCCCGGCGTGCATTACATCTTATATACTCAGAAGTCAACCCTGTTGCAGCTCTTTATGTAGAAATCGTACACCTCATCGATGTCGTTCAACTCCCTTTTTTCGATGGCCTGCACCAGTTCCGGGCAATCACTGAAATATTCAATCAGCCTGTTTCGCCTCAGGCCTAATATTCCCTGGGTTACCCTGACCATTTCGTCGGAGCCGGCTCTGTAGAACAGGGGGATATAATCCACATAGTTGCTCTCATCATCCGTATATTCCCAATGATAATAAGTCAGGTCGCCATACCATGCTATGACCTTTAAGAAGACCCTGTCATTGTGCTCATTCAGATAGTACCTGAATCTAAAAAAAACTGATTCTTCTGCGAGCGGCACAGACTCATAATGCTCATTATTTAAACCATAGCCCAGGATCTTATCCGGACCGTATTTTTTTCTAATAACCGCGCTGTCGGATTTGAAGCGTATCCGTGTATACAGGTCAACGAAGGTTCCGGTGGAGCGGTCTTTAACCCAGCCTTCCACAGTTTCCCCTTCAGAGCTAATGATATATCCTTTGGAGTATCCCTTTTTTTGTGCATGGACCGGTACGATCATGAATGCAAAAAGGATCAATAATATATACCTGTAAGTAAACTTGGGGGACATGATCTGCCTTCTGTTTTAGAAATTTACTGCAATGTAAGTGCCAAATTTTTATTATGGCCATATAATTTGAATGATTGATTCTATCTCTTAACTTTAAAAAATAGTACTGTCCCCTGTAATGAATTGGCATTTTTTGGATAAACCGTTTGGTTGGAGGATCAAAATTCGACGTAAGGAAATGATCCACTACCTGCGAACTTCGAGTGCCAGTTATTTTCTCATATTTTCAGTTTTAGTAGGGATTGGAGGTGGATTTGGAGCCATCTTCTTTCGATGGTTGATCCAGCAGTTCCAGAATTTGTTTTTTGATAAGGGAGAAGAAATTCTTGGTTTTGCCGGACGATATTATATCATTCTCATTCCTGCCATCGGGGGGTTGATTATTGGCCCTTTAATTCACTTCTTTGCTAAAGAGGCAAAGGGACACGGGGTTCCGGAAGTTATAAGCTCAATGATCCTTCATGGCGGGAAGATCCGGCTCAGGGTACCATTCGTAAAGGCGATCGCATCTTCAATCTGCATCGGTTCAGGAGGATCGGTAGGAAGAGAAGGCCCGATTATCCAGATCGGTTCTGCGATCGGTTCCGCAATCGGACAATTTTTCAAGCTGACTGAGGAAAAGACCAAGACGCTTGTTGCCTGTGGGGCAGCTGCAGGAATTGCCGCCACTTTCAATGCTCCGCTGGGAGGTATATTTTTCGCTCTCGAGGTTATTCTGAGGGAATATGGCTTGAGAAATTTTTCTTCTGTCGTGCTCTCTTCTGTTACAGCTACGGTGATTTCAAGATCTTTCCTGGGTGACAATCCGGCATTTCAGATACCGGCCTTTGAGTTATATGGCCTGGTGGATATTCCATTTTATTTTGTCCTTGGATTAATATCTGCGGTGATTGCATGGCTGTTTATCAAAGTACTGTATAAGAGTGAAGATATTTTTAACAGCCTGGAGATACCCGATTACCTCAAACCGGCTATCGGAGGACTGGTCATTGGACTGATTGGCCTCTATTTCCCTCAAATATTTGGGGTCGGATATGGAGTGATAGAAAATACGATCAACAAGGGAATTGCACTGGGCACGATCGTTACACTCGTTTTTTTGAAAATCATTGCCACCTCTGTAACCCTTGGATCGGGTGGCTCAGGTGGTATCTTTGCTCCTTCGCTGTTTATCGGAGCACTGCTTGGTGAGGCTTTTGGAAAATTGATTCCCCTGATTTTCCCATCAATTGCGATACCTCCGGGTGCATTTGCACTGGTTGGAATGGCAGCTGTATTTGCCGGCACCTCACATGCTCCGATTTCTGCAATCCTTCTCCTTTTTGAAATGACTGGGAATTATAAGATCCTGCCGCCCCTAATGATAACATGCGTTATTTCAGTCATACTGGTAAGGTGGATGACCACATATTCCATCTACACCTTAAAATTGTACAGGAAGGGCATTGATATCGAGCAGTACAGGGTATTGGACTACATGGAATCCCTTACAGTGTCTGAAGCCCTGATCCGGGATGTCATTTCAGTCGCTCAAACGGATACAGTCAAAGATGTGGGCCTAAAAATCAAATCCACCAATCACAGGGGATTTCCTGTACTGGACGGAGAAGAAAAACTGATTGGAATAGTAACCCGTAAGGATATTAACAGGGCCCTTAACGAAGGTAAGGCTGTCACTGAGGTGAGGAATGTGATGACCAAAAATGTTACGGTGTGTTATCCGGATGAAAGTTTAAAAACGGCCCTGCACAAAATGGCGGAAAAAAATATTGGCAGAATGCCGGTGGTGAAGCGCGATGATAAGGAACATATTATTGGGCTGATAACCAGGAAAAGCCTTATGAACGCTTACAACCAGGCATTGGGAATCACCAGTCTGAAGTACCAGGATAAGGTTGTTCAAACGCAGCAATGACTCCTATTTAGCTATTCTTCAGTTGAACCGCGGTGATTATTTCTTTAACTTGGTATTTGAATATTTATTTCTTCTAAGTGAAATCCGCTGGTTCGATATACATTCTTTTAGGTGCGACGCTGTTGCTGGGTGCCTGTAAAAAAACGGAGCCAGAAGTGATTGTTTTAAGTATTCCCGAAGAGAACAGATTTATATTTGAAAGCGGGGATACGGTTACTTACATCAGAAGTGATGCCTCTTCAGATACAATATGGGTCAGAGGATCGGATTTTTATACCGAAGCCCTTACAGAAAAAGATTTTTTCGGTATAGAAAGGAGTTACAGGGTTGACCACCTCAAGATCAACCTGGAAATAACCGATGCCACCTGGCTCGATATACTGCATTATGCCTGTTATAACCCTGAGGACTGCAATACGTGTGTGAATATTGAGACCTCCGTGTTCCTGGAAGAAGATCCCACTACGATGGTATATTTCGGATGCGAGCCGGTAGGGGGCCTGGTGATCGCAGAAAGTTCAGTTGTAAGCTCAATGTATCTGAATGACCGGATTTATTACAATGTTTATTTCTGTAATTACAACCGTTCTTCAACGGAGGGGTTCAGGATGTACTGGTCCCTGAAATACGGGATTATCCGTTTTGAAGGCGAATCAGGAGAGACCCGGTATGCATGGGACCTGGAAGTGCCCGAATAGGTTATCTGTCCAAGCTATTAAATGATTTATCCTATGTCAACTGCAGGTTTTGTGGTAACTTTGATTTCGTATAAAATTGATCCATCATGAAAAACATCTTATTATCGATTATTCTTATTGCCGTATTCCAGCTTTCTTCATTTGCTCAAATGGGCGGCATGCAAACGAAGTCGAATGAAGTGTTTAAAAATGACGATGTTGTTTTCCATCAGATCGATGACCACACCTGGGTGGGTACCGGGCATCTTGCGTTCAACGAGAGCCTGTATCTTGTGGAGGGAGACGACAGGGCTGTGTTGATTGATGCAGGTACGCAAATGAAGGATCTTGATAAGATCGTAGCTTCCATAACGGACAAGCCGGTCAGACTGGTGGCCACACATGTTCACCCGGATCATGTGGGTGCTGCAGGGTATTTCCCGGAGATATATATTAACCCGGCGGATACGGTAGGTATTCCGCAATTTATGGCAGATTATAAAGGAAAAGTCAAATTTCTTGAAGATGGAGAAATAATCGGTCTGGGGGGTAGAAAACTTGAGGTGGTGTTCACTCCTGCCCATACACCGGGTTCAACTACCTTTATCGATAAAGAGGCAGGGTACGGATTCAGCGGGGATTCATTCGGTTCAGGGAACCTGTTGCTGTTCAGCGGCACTTTTTCCCAGCTTATCGAAACCTGCCGGAAGATGGAAAACATCATGGAAAAAGATGGGATAACACATCTTTACCCCGGGCACTATAATGGAAGTAACCCGGAAACCCTGCAAAGGATCAAGGATATGATAACGCTCAGCAATGATGTCCTTTCCGGCAAGGTGAAGGGCGAGGAAAATCCTGATAACAGGTTTGGGTTATCTTTAATCGTAAGTGATTACGGCGTGCGCATCAACTATGGTGAACAAGCATTAAAGTAAGGTACCTGATTTATTCTTCTTTTTTCTCTTCTTCAGACTGTTGGGACCTGTTGAACATCCTCTGCATGTCCTCAGGTGATATCTTCCAGTATTCGATCATTGGGTTCGCTTTCACCTTTTCCTTGTATTCCTCTATAAAATGCCGGTTCAATGAATCGTTATCGCCATATTGTTGCCTGAGCCCTTCCAGCTGTTGATGCAGATCTGCCTGTATGTCTGTATAGGCCGGGTCGTTATAGACATTTTTCATTTCCATGGGATCTTTTTCCAGGTCATACAGATCCCACTCATCAATATCATAGTAGAAGTGTATCAGTTTATACTTGTCGGTGGTTATCCCGTAATGACGCATCACATTGTGCTCGGATGGATGTTCGTAATAGTGATAATAGTGGGCTTTCCTCCAGTCTGCCGGTGTATTCCCCTTAAGGATGGGCAGCATGCTTCTTCCCTGCATCTCTTCAGGTATATCTGCGCCCGCTATATCGAGAAATGTCTCCCCGAAATCGAGGTTTGATACCAGGTCGTTATTCACACTTCCGGCTTCGATCACTCCTGGCCACCTGATCAGTAATGGTGTACGCAACGATTCCTTATACATCCAGCGCTTGTCAAACCATCCGTGTTCGCCCAGGTAAAAACCCTGGTCAGATGTATAGACCACAATGGTGTTGTCCGCCAGACCATTTTCTTCAAGGTAATCCAGCACCTTTCCCACACTCTTATCCACCGCTGCCACGCACTCCAGGTAATCTCTCATATAGCGCTGGTACTTAAATCTCACAAGATCCGCACCCGTTGGATTGGTTTCTTTGAATTTCTCGTAAATGGGACCATATACGGAGTTCCACAATTTTAATTGTTCTTCATTTAATCCGCCCCGTGGCAGGTCCGACAATTTCAGGTCCCGGTCAAGGGTCATTGTGTGTGCGATGGTCATGTTATTCAGCGCAGCAGCCCCTCTCCCTCCTGAATAATCATCAAACAGGGTCGCGGGTTCGGGGAAGGTGACATCTTCATACATGCCCAGTTCATTGGGCCCCGGATCCCAGGCACGGTGCGGTGCTTTGTGTTGCATCATTACCATCCATGGTTGATCACTGTCCTTGACACTTTCGATCCAGTCTATTGTTTTATCGGCAATAATTTCGGTCGCATACCCTTCCGTTTCATACTGACCGGAACCGTTGATAAATTGTGGATTATAATACCTTCCCTGCCCGGGCAGGATATCAAAATAATCAAAACCGGTGGGATTGCCTCCCAGGTGCAGTTTACCAATCACAGCAGTCCTGTAACCTGCCTTTTGAAGGACTTTTGTAAAGGTTAATTGGCTAAAATCAAACTTTGAACCTATTGTGTTATCTATAAACCCATTCTTATGGCTGTATTTCCCGGAAAGGATGGTCGCCCTCGAAGGGCCGCAAATCGAGTTGGTAACCAGGCAATGGTTAAAACGCATTCCTCCGGCGGCGATCCTGTCTATGTTTGGTGTGGGTGCGAGTTCCGCCAGCGGTCCTCCATAAGCACTGATGGCCTGGTAGGCATGGTCGTCGCTCATGATATATACAATGTTTGGCCTCCGGGCTGACTGATCTTCAGCACCTGATGTACATCCTGATATCAGATACACGAACACCAGTAAAATCAGGATTGGAAAGTTTAAGTTCTTTGATTTCATAGCATTATGTTTTATAAATTGGATTCAGTGGTGAAATTCCTGCCGGCCTTAAATTCGAATATACTCAATTATCTGATTCACTTCTGAGTTGCCCCCCTGTTTTATGGACAAAGGAACAGAGAAAAGAACCCTGCTGGGACTTACAGGCTTAAAGAGAAATCTACCTCCATAACAGGTACAGGTATGAAAACAGTAGTGGGACAGAGATCCCAAGCATCAGGAAGATCCAACCATACGGGTATTTCTGCCTTATCCTGAACCATAGTAGTATTCCCGTCACGGCAAATAAAACAAGGGCCAGGCAGGAGGTATCGTAGAATATGGCCCAGACCGTGTAGGGCCAGCCTCCTCTGAATCCCCTGAGTACGTGCATCTGTTGAACTGTGGTAAAGAAGGTCCTCTCCTGGTGTACGGTATATATTTGCAGGCTGTCCTGCTCCGGCCTGAGTGTGACCGTTACACGGGTACCCGGGAAATTGTAGTTGAATATCCAGTTTTCATCCCCGTCCTTGCGGTACACGGTCCTTCCTTTCAGATCCAGTTCGCGGGCCAGCTTATTTGCATATACATCAGGAGCTCCGTCCATGGGTTCTGTTATCGCGACCATCTTTTGCTCCACCACCTGTTCCGGTACCTGAAACTTTACCCGGTTGATCAGAATGACCCCCGAAAAAACATACATCAGCAGGAACAGCAACAGGACCATGCTGGATACGAGGTGCGTTTTCCGGACGATTGTATGAAAATCTATCCTACCAGCCATATCAGTATAAATAATGTGACGGGGATCAGTGCTGCCCCAATGATATAATACCACCAATGCTTTTTCTTAACGGACCACGTGAACCAGTAATAGACTGAGATACATAATACCATGATTGCAATGATCCCAAGTGCCAGCGAAACCCATTTCCAGAGTGCAATGAATCCTGGCCCGTTGCCATGGCCCTGCATCCCGGCACCCAGTGGATGAAGCTGGTTCAGGACATTCAGGAGGCCTGTGCGGTGCTCATCCACAAGGAAGAGATCCCCTGTAACAGGTTCAGTCACCCAGTATTCCTTTCCCGGCCGTGCGATCATGAAATGACTTACACCCGTACTGTCCTTATAATCTTCCCACCAGGGTGTATGTCCGAACAGCCCAAGCGAATCCCGGATAGCCTGTTTGTAGAGCAGGCGGTCCTCGATACCCGGAGTTTGAATACGCTGTTCCCAGGAGGTTTTCCGGCCTTCATGCTGTACGAACTTCGGATGATGCTGGTGTACATAACCACTGAAGCCCACCATGATCAGGAAGCCCGTGCACAACAGTCCGCCGTACACATGAAGTTTAGGAAGGAAACGGCTCCATTTCATTTCGAAGCAAGATAGCATTTTTGAGGACACAAACTTCATTAAAATCTTTACAAGAGCTGGAACAATATCACTGTTTCGCGTGCGTTAAAGGATTAGATACCAGTATATTCTTGTACCCGACCTGAATCATGGAAACTCAGAACCTGTTACCTAGGCTGTCCCGGCTCAGAAGTACCTTCTTATTTTCCCGGGCCCTGACCATTTTATTCCTGGCAACCTGGATGCAGATGGCTCAGGGGCAAATATATGTGGGTGGATTAACCGGTGCCAACCTGTTGAATGCACTCAATGTTTCAGTTCCGTTCCTGACCATCGCTCCTGACGGAAGGTCTGCGGGCATGGGTGATGTTGGAGCAGCCTCCTCGCCGGATGTGAATTCCCAGCACTGGAACGTTGCTAAATATGTTTTCTCTGAGAAGAGGGGAGGGGCAGCATTCACCTATACACCCTGGATGACCAACATGGTTCGATACATAAATCACTACTACCTTGCCGGTTATTACAGGATTGGGGAGAAAAATGCCTTAAGCGGTTCGGCCCGGTTATTTACACTGGGAGATCTGTATTTCCCAGGTACTGGAATACAAACTGTTTCCAGGCCATTTGAACTGTCAGTGGATGCCGGCTACTCCAGGAAGTTCACCACTCATCTTTCAGCGGGATTGGTTTTGAGATATATCCACTCAGATCTGGTGGACAATCAAACCTCAGCAGGTGAGCCCGTGCCGCCCGGAAGGTCAGTGGCAGGAGATATGGGGCTTTACTACCAGGGCGGTAAACAGCCCGGATCGAAGGATGCACGGTGGGCACTGGGATTGAATATTTCCAATATCGGGAGCCCGGTTTCCTATTCGGAAGATGCTGATAAGGTCCCCATTCCCACAAACATGAGACTGGGAGGGAGGTACAGTTTCCATCTGAATGAGGACCATAGTGTCACCCTGCTTGCAGATCTGAATAAACTACTGGTCCCCACACCAGGTGAGTATGCAATGGGTTCACTTTCGGAGAACCTGATCCTGATCCGTGGTAAGGAGTATCCATCTTCCGTTATCCATGGTATGCTTCAATCCTTTTATGATGCCCCGGGGATAATCCGGTCCGATGGCAGTTACAGTGTGCTTGCCGAAGAGGTCCATGAAATTGCATTTGCACTTGGAGCAGAATACTCGTACAGGGAACTGTTTGCAGTAAGGTCAGGATATTTTCATGAACATCAAACGAAGGGTAACCGAAGGTATCTCACATTTGGTGCAGGTGTCAGGTACAGGTTCCTCACATTTGATCTCTCTTACCTGTTTCCGACAGAAGGAAAGGTCTCCCCGCTGTTCAATACCTTCAGGTTTTCGCTTTCAGCTGAATTCGGAACATAATATTTTTCTGCCGTCTTTTATCCTTTGCTTGCTATTCGGTGGATTTATGCGGAACTTTAAGAATGAGTTTTAGTAAATATCAACCCTAATCCACGCATTATGAAACTGACTATTATTTCAAGGACACTTTTGGGAACAGGTCTGTTGTTCTTTTTTGCACTGATGTGCAACGGACAGGATGTTCCATCTGATCAATTGGCGGGTAAATGGACAAAACAGG
>Ga0307417_10001413_pt1 | contig 10045 bp, 1 predicted proteins | sample SalMarWE160210MG_2_FD_202514 | JGI IMG/M metagenome (GOLD analysis project Ga0307417, IMG submission 202514) | Salt marsh sediment microbial communities from the Plum Island Ecosystem LTER, Massachusetts, United States - WE1602-10 | ecosystem: Environmental > Aquatic > Marine > Intertidal zone >...
ACACCGAATTTCGGGCATGGGAAACCGGCGGTCTGCCGCGCCGCGCCGGAGTCAGCTCATTCGGCATCGGCGGCACCAATGCGCACGCCGTCCTACAGGAGGCCCCGACCCTTGAAAGCGCGGTATCCGACGGTCCACAAGCGCTGCTCCTTTCCGCCAAGAGCCCCGCAGCCCTGGATGCCTCGATCGCCCAAACCGCGGCATTTCTCAAACGCTCCCCGGAACTGTCCCTGGCCGACGCCGCCCACACCCTGGCGGTTGGGCGTAAACGGCACGCCCACCGCTGTGTTGTCATAGCGCACAAGCCTAGGGACGCCGCCATGACACTGGCCTTGCGCGACGCGGACCGGTTTCAAATCGGCCAGATGCCCGACACGCCGCCGCCCCTGGCGTTTCTGTTCTCGGCCCAAGGTGCGGCGCTGGAGCCCTCGGGCCCGCTGCCGGACAGGCTGCCGGTTTACCGGGAAACCTTGGACGCCGCCGCCCCCATGCTGTCCAATCTGGGCGGTAACGCCGCCACGACGGAGCTCGGCGTGCTGGTCCGGCAGCTCGCCTTGGCGACCGCTTTCATGCAGCTTGGCGCACGACCCTCGGTGCTGGCCGGAGACGGGCGAGGGTTGCTGACCGCCGCTGCCCTGGCCGGTGTGTTCAGCCTCGGCGATACTCTGGCTCTCGCCGCAGCTCCAATGCCGGGGTCCGATCAGGCCTTGCGGGAAATGCTCGCGGAAACGGCGGCCGCTCCCTCGGCGTTTCCGCTGCTGTCGCCGCGTTTGGGCAGAGCGGTCTCAGCAGCGGAGATCTCCGACCCTGAATTCTGGATCGGGCAGTTGGGGCAGGCGGACCAGGCCTCCGCGCCGCCGGAAGATTTCGCGCTGCCCGAGGATACGCTGATCGTGTCGCTGTCCGGTCAGGCCGGCGGCAAGCATGCCTGGCTCATGGCCGGGCTGCCCGATGAAGGTAGCATGCTCACTGTCATCCGGGCCTTGGGCACGCTGTGGCTGCGGGGTATCGACATCGACTGGGCAGCCTTCCACGTGGACGGCCCGCGCCGCATTCCCCTACCGACCTATCCGTTCCAACGCCAACGCTATTGGATCGAGCCCATGGACGGGATCACGGCGCCCGCCGAGGACAACGGACCGGAGCTCCTCAAGCGTCTGCTAGCAGCCGAGACAAGACAACGGACCACCATGCTGACCGGACATATCCAGGCCTTGCTCGCCGACATCTCCGGCGAGCCAGTCTCCACGTTCGACCCCGAAAAACCGTTTCTCGATTTCGGCCTGACTTCCTTGATGCTCATCGAGTTGGCCGCCAAGCTAAAAACCGACCTGGACCACCCCGTGCCGGCCTCGTCATTCGTGGAGCACCCGGCAATGTGCGCATTCGTGGCGGCCTTGCTTGATGAGCTGCCACTGGCCGGTTCAGGCCTGACCCAGGCTGGAGCGGCGCCCGCGGCGAGCGCTTCGACAAGCACTCCGGCTCCCCCAGAGCCCGCCGCCACGGCATCCGAGATGGCCGGCGGGAGCGAGACCCAGATCCGCAGAAAACGTATCAGGCTCGACGTGTCATGAGCGCAAGCCCGGACTCGCCGCCCAAGCCGCCGACCGACATCGCCATCATCGGCATGTCGGGCCAGTTCCCAGGCGCGCCGGACTTGGAGGCATTTTGGCAGCTGCTCAGGGACGGCCGTGACGCCATCAGCCGCTTCTCCGATAGTGAGCTGGCCGAGGCCGGCATTCCCAGCGCCGTGCGCAGCCAACCTGGATACGTGGCGGCTCACGGCATTCTGGACGCCGTGGAATATTTCGACACGGATTTCTTCGGCATTCCGCCCCATGATGCGGAGCTTATCGATCCCCAACAGCGGCTGTTCATGGTTCAGTCGCTGCGCGCGCTGGAGCAAGCGGGCTATGACTCGCGGGCATTTCCGGGCCGGATCGGTGTTTGGGCCGGCGTCTCGACCAATACCTATGTGCTCAAGCACATCATGCCTACCCGCCCGCCCCGTTCGGCGGCCCAGGACCTGAAGATCATGGTCGGAAACGACAAGGATTTCCTGACCACGCGGGCCGCCTACCAGTTTGATCTGCGCGGCCCCTGCTGCAGCGTGCAGACCGCCTGCTCCAGCTCCTTGGTCGCGGTGCACATGGCCTGCGAGGCACTTGCGTCCGGCGAATGCGACATGGCGCTGGCCGGTGGCGTAACACTGAAACTGCCCCAGATTACCGGCTACCTCCACGAGCCCGGCGCAATATTCTCCGCCGATGGCCGGGTGTGCGCCTTCTCCGCCGAGGCCAGCGGCACGGTGCTGGGCAACGGGGTGGGCCTGGTCGTGCTCAAACCGCTGGCCCATGCATTGCGCGATCGGGACCGGATACGCGCCGTGGTCAAGGGCTCGGCGGTCAACAACGACGGCGCCTACAAGGCATCCTACGAATCCCTGGGCAAGGCTGGACAGGTGCGTGTCATCCGCGATGCCCATCGGCGGGCCGGCGTGAGCCCCGGTCAAATCAGCTACCTGGAAGCGCACGGCACCGGTACCATACTCGGTGACGCCCTGGAGGTCTCGGCCCTCACCGAAGCCTTCGGCGGTGCGCCGCAAGACGGGCCGTTCTGTGGTCTGGGCTCGGTCAAATCCAACATCGGCCATCTCGACGCGGCGGCCGGGATAGCGGCGCTGATCAAGACCGTGCTCATGCTTGAGCACCGGGAGATGGCCCCCAGCCTGCATTTCAGCGCCCCTAACCCCAACATCACCTTCAAACTCACGCCGTTCTTCGTGGTGGACGCCGTTGCGGAATGGAAAGCCGACACCGGCCCCCTGCGAGCCGGCGTCAGCGCCTTCGGTATCGGCGGCACCAACGCCCACGTGGTGCTGGAGGTCGCGCCGCCGACCGAGCCTGACCAGGAAACGAGAAAGGCCCAGGTAATCACGCTTTCCGCCGAATCGGAGCGGGCCCTGGCCGCCCTGAAGACCGCCCTCAGCGAGCATCTGGATAAGGAGCCCGCGCCCCTGCTCGCTGATGTCTGTTACACCCTCAATCGGGGGCGGCCAGCCCGGCCTTTCCGAGCCGCCTTCGCCGCCCGCGATGCGGTGCAGCTCAAGCAGGCCTTGCGGAAACAGACGCCGCCGCGCGAAAATCCGGCCGGCCCACGCCGGCCACTGTTTGCCTTTACCGGCTTCGACAAGCCCCAGCGGGATCTGGGCCTGTGCTTCTACTTGGAAGAGCCGGACTTCCGCGAGCGTGTTGACGAGGCGGCGGACCTGATCCGGCAATTGGCCGACACGGATCCGCTAAAGCTGCTCTATCCAGGCTGGAAGGGCAACGGCGCCGGGCACGGCGCGCTTCAGGCGCCACGGACCGCCTTGCTGATTTACCAGTGCGCGCTTGCCCATCTCTGGAACGTGTGGGGCCTGGGGCCGGCGGCGCTCATCGGACAGGGCTCCGGCGCCCTGGCGGCGGCGGTGGTGGCGCGGGCGCTGCCCCTTGAGACGGCGTTGCGCATGACGCTCCCCGCGGACGGCATTGCCGTGCCGCCGCCGAAGCTCGACCTGACCGAAGCCGCACAGGAGACTATCCCGCTCTACAGCACCGAAACGGGGGCGCTGTGGCGGCTGGAGGAGCTCGAGGCCCCTGCGCTTGCGCGCAGCACGGCCGAAGGGGAAGCATTTCACGACGCCTGCGCCCGGCTACTGTCGGCGCAGGGCGATGCTTGCCTACTCGAGCTCGGGCCAAAAACAGTCCTGGGCAGGCGGCCCGAGCGCATGGACGGCAGCCGCATCGACGTATTCACCGCCGGCGACGCGGACCTCCCCGGTGACGAGCAGTTGCTCCACGCACTGGCCACCCTGGCCGGCTTGTGGCAAGCCGGCTGCATGGTGGACTGGAATGCCTTCTACCGGGACGAGTCACGGGGCCGTGTTCCACTCCCCGGCCATCCCCTGTTCGGCGAGCGGGTCTGGCTCGACGCCCCGCCCCCTTCACAGCCCCCGCAAGCTGCGCAAATCTCGGAGCCTGCGCCTGAGCCAGCAGGGGCCGAGCCGCGGACGGGTATCACTCCCGGCGAAGGAGCCGGCCCCTTCGTGCGCGCCCTGGTCGCCGGCCTCCTCGACCGGGCGCCCAGTGAGATCGATATGGCCAAGGGCTTTTTCGAGCACGGTCTGTCCTCCCTGCACCTGTTGTCCGCGACGACGCAACTGCAGCGCTGCGTCGACGAAAACTTTCTGCCCGCCGCATTCTTCGAGTGCGCCACCCTCGATGATCTTGCGGCACATCTGGCGGAGGCCTTCCCCGAGGCGTTCTCGGGCGACAGGCCGGGACCGCGCAACAGCGCGGGCGCCGCGCAAACCATCACCAGTCAGCCGCATGCCCGTTTTGACCCCTTTCCGCTCAGCGACCTGCAGCAGGCCTTTCTGTCCGGCCGCAAGCTTGGTGGCATGCCCGGCCTGGGATGCCATATCTATCTGGAGCTCGAGCTGGAGTCGCTGGACATCTTCCGGCTGAGCCAGGCCTGGACCCGCCTGATTGCCCACCATGACATGCTGCGTTGCGTCATTCTGCGGGACGGAAGCCAACAGGTCCTGGACGAGGTACCGGACTTCCACTTCAGGGTTCAGGATCTCCGCGGGCTCGGCGCGGCCGAGCAGGCGGCCAGGCGGCTAGCATTGCGCGAGCGCCTGTCCCATCGCGTCTATGACCCGGCCGGGTGGCCGTTTTTTGATATCGCGGTGACACTGGACGCAGTCTCCCACCGCGTCCATTTCAGCATCGACGAATGCATCGCGGACGCCACCAGCCTGTATCTGCTGCTGGCGCAATGGTCCGCCCTTTATCAAAAGCTTGAGGATCCACTGCCCGCGGTGCCGATCAGCTTCCGCGACTTCACACTCTGGTCCCGCACCCTGGAGCAGCAAGCACCATTCACGCAGCACATCGCACACTTCCTCGAGCGGCTGACGCCGCTGCCGCCTACGCCCGGCTTCGTGTCCGCCGATCCAGCCCACTGGTCTGCAGCCAGGCGCACCAGGCTGCAAAGCACGCTTACCGTTGATACCTGGCGGCGTTTGCGAGCACGGCTCGGCGAAATGCGGCTGGATCCCAGCGCCTTTCTGCTCACCCTGTTCAGCGAGGTTCTGCTGGCACACAACGAAGGCGCGGATCTAGCCCTCATTCTGACCCTGGCCAATCGCCACCGGGACGCGCGACTCGGGCAAGCGGTCGGCCCCTTCTTCTCCAGCATGATCTTCGCCGCGAGAAACTCGGCCGCGGCGGATCTGCGAGGGGCCGCGGCCGAGGTCCAGCAAAGACTCTATGAGGACCTCGGCCACACCGATGCATCTGGGGTGCGGGTGCTGCGCGAGCTACGGCAGTCGGGCGCGGCCGGCCGTGGCGTGACCATCCCCATCGTCTTTACCTCGCTGATCACCGAATCAGGCAGCGTGACCGAAGCCGGCTTGCGAGACAGGATCGGCTTCATGATCACGCAAACCCCCCAAGTCTGTCTCGACTGCCAGGTGAGCGAAACGGGAGGCGCGCTGATTCTCGCCTGGGATGTGGTCGAGGAGGCGTTCGCGCCGGCCGTCCCGGGCGCCTTGTTCGATGCCTTTCTGACCGCCCTGCGCGGCTTGGCGGACGAGCCGAGCAACTGGCCCCGGCCGAGCGCCGCGGGCAGGTCGCTCGACACCGCTCCGCCCGCCGGACTGGCGCTGCGCTTGGAACGCAGGCCGGAACGGGACTCCCAGCCGTTTTCGCTGACCGCTCAACAGCTCGCCTACGCTTATGGCCGCACGCCACATGGCGGCGCCAGCGCGACGCCCCTGTATTTCAGCATCCACTGCGCCGAGCTGGATCTGGGGCGGCTGAACGAGGCCTGGCGCCGGACCCATCAGCGGCATCCCATGCTGGCCGCCCGTATTCATCCCAATGGCACACAGCAGATTGGCGTGGCAGCGCCGGAGCAGATCGCCTTCACCGACCTGCGGGATCTGAGCGCCACGGAGCGGGATCGCCGTCTGGAAGAGCTCCGCGACGAGATGATGGGCGCGGCCCCCGCCACCTCCCGCCCCAACGCGCAGCTGCGCGTGACCCGCACCGGCCCGGCGAGCCATGTCCTGCACCTGTGCATCGACATGATCGTGGCCGACGCCAGCAGTTGCCGCCTGGTGATCGAGACCCTGCTGGCCGCCTACGCCGGCACCGACGACCAGACAGATCGGCGGCCATATGTCTATTCCGACTATATGCACGCGCTGAAGGCATTGGAAGGGACGCCGCGGCATGCCGAGGCGCTGCGCTACTGGGAACGCAAAATGGACAGACTGCCCGCGGGCCCTGCTCTGCCCCAGGGCGCTGCTGCGCGGCGGCACGTGGGATGCGAGCTGGTGAGCTGGAGAAAACTGAATGCGCGTGCCGAGCTCATCGGGGTGCCTTTGCGCTCGGTTCTTCTCACTGTGTATTCGCAGGTGCTGGCGGCCTGGTCGAGCTCGCCCAGTTTCACCCTCGCGGTTCCCTGCTGGGCGCGTCCGCCAGTGCCCGGGCTGGACCTGATCGTGGGCGATTTCACGGCCATGAGCTGGCTTGTGGTGGACCGCGAGCCCCGGTCCTTCGAGACCCGTGCCCGCGCCGTGGAGACCGGCATTGCCGAAGACCTGGCGCGGCGCCCGGTGAGCGGACTGCGGGCACTCCGGCGCGCCGCTAAGCAGGGTGCCGCCAGGCCCGGCTTTCCCATCGTTTTCACTGACTTCGACCTGAATGACATACCCAGGCTGCCCGCGGGTTTTGCGCTCGGAGCATCCAGCAGCCGCACACCGCAGACCCATCTCGACTGCGTCACCGAAGCGGACGGGGAAGAGCTCAGACTGCGTTGGGACTCGGCCCCCGAGGTGTTTCCCGAAGGCCTGATCGAGGCCATGTTCGCCGGCTACCGGCGAGCCATCGAATACCTGCGTGACGTGCCGCGTGCCTGGAGCGGAAACGAGCTGCAAGAGATCATAGCCGCCGAGCCGGAAAGATTCACCCAGCCGCCCGGACCTACCGTGGCTTGCACACGCTGCTCGGCAACGCCGGACGGGGAAGTGGAGGTCAGATGAGCGAAGCCTACAATACCTGCCTGCACCACCTGGTCCAGGCACAGGCGGGACTGACGCCGGAAGCAGTTGCCCTGGCGTATGGAGACCGGCAACTCAGCTACGCGGATCTTGTGAGCCGGGCCAACCGCTACGCTCACTATCTTTCAGAGCTCGGCACCGGCGCCGACCGGCGCGTCGCCGTGGTCATGGAAAGATCCATGGAGATGGGCATCGCGCTGCTCGCCATTATGACCGCTGGCGGCGCCTATTTGCCGATAGACCCGGACGATCCACCGGAGCGGATCGCACATTTCCTCGACGATGCCGGCGTCTCGGTCATCCTCACCCAGGAATGTTTTGCCGCCAAGCTGGGCAATTTCGACAGGACCCTGCTATGCCTGGATACGCGGCAGCCGCTCCTGGACGGCTATCCCGACGGCCCGCCCGAGGACCGCGCCGGTCCGGATGATCTCGCCTATGTCATCTATACTTCCGGCTCCACGGGCAAGCCCAAGGGCTGCATGATCCCGCATCGTGCCATCTGCAACCGCCTGCTCTGGATGCGCGATCATTTCGGCATCACGGCGGCGGACCGCATCCTGCAAAAGACACCCTATACCTTCGATGTCTCGGTCTGGGAGTTTTTTCTGCCCTGGATAGCCGGCGCCCGCCAGGTGGTGGCCAAACCCGGCGGCCACCGCGACAACGCCTACCTGATCGATATCATCACCGGCATGGGCGTGACAGTCTGCCATTTTGTGCCCTCCATGCTGAGCTTCTTTCTGAGCCAGCCGTCGGTAGGCCGCTGCGACGGCCTGCGACAGGTCTTCGCCAGCGGCGAGGCCCTGCCTTTCGCCCTGGGGCAGCGGTTTCAGGAGACCCTGCCGGGCAGGCTGCACAATCTTTACGGACCCACCGAGGCCGCGGTCGACGTCAGCTATTGGACATGGGAGGCCCGCCCCGACCGGGCCGTGCCCATCGGCCGGCCGATTGACAACGTCAGCCTCCGGATTCTCGACGACAAGCTGTCCTCGGTGGCCGACGGCGAGACCGGTCATCTCTACATCGGCGGCGTGGCCCTAGCCCGAGGCTATCTCAACCACCCGGAGCTGACCCGCGAGCGCTTCATCACGGACCCCTGCTCCGACACGCCCGGGGCACGCCTGTATCACAGCGGCGACCTGGCACGCGTACTGCCGGACGGTAACATAGAGTATCTCGGCCGCACCGATCACCAGGTCAAGATCCGTGGGTTCCGGATCGAGCTGGGTGAGATCCAGTCCGTGCTGGAACGCCACCCCCAGGTCCGGCAGGCGGTCATCATCGTGCACGAGCAGAACGGACCGGACCCGAAAATCGTTGCCTTCGCCGCCAGGCAAGGCCAGCTCAGCGAGGACGAGCTGCGGCGGGCGGCCAAGGCGGCACTGCCGCGCCACATGGTGCCGAACGCCATCGTTCTGCTCGACGAGATCCCGGTCACCCGGCACGGCAAGGCGGACCTCAGCAAGCTCAACTGGCTCTATCGCCCGCAAACCGCGGACTCAGCGCCCGCCACCCCGGCGTCCCCGGTATTCGGCGAGACCGAGCAGGTGGTGTGGTCTATCTGCCGTGAGATCCTGGGCAGCGACAGGCTTGGCGCGGACCTGGATCTTTTCGACCAGGGCGCCACCTCGTTCACCATGGTGCAGATCCTCGAGCAGATCTCCGAACGCTTGGCCGTGACCCTGTCCATCGACGCCTTTCTCGACGCGCCCAGCATCCGGGCGCTGGTGCGGGAGGTGGCGGCCCGTCGTCCCGCCGCCGCAGACGCAAGCGGCCAAGCTCGGCGAACAGGGCAATGGGATGCGCTTGCGGCCGAGCTCGCGGGCTGGCTCGCGGAGCTCCTCGACGGCGCGGAAGTGAATTTGGACGACGACCTGTTCGATGCCGGCGCCACCTCATTCACCCTAGTGCAACTGGCCGAGCGCATCGCGTCGCGGCGGGGTCCCGTCATCGACGTGGAGACCATGCTCGAGCGCCCCACCCTGCGCGACATCGCCGACAGTATTCTGAACCGGGTCGCGCTCCCGCCGGAGACGCAGCGAATCGCGCTGCACCGAACCGGCTTCCGTGCCTCGGCATACCGGGAAGCTCAACGGGCCGATTGCGAAACGGGGGCGCGGCTGAAGCTGACCACAATTGCGGACCTGCTGTCCCTGCTGCGCAGACATGACAACGGCGGCGAGCCCCGCTACCGCTACGCCTCGGCGGGCGGCCTGAATCCGGTACAGACCTATCTGATCGTCCGCGAATCCGCCGTGGCAGGCCTGCCAGGCGGGGCCTATTACCACCATCCGGTCGAGAACCTCCTGTACCGCCTCAACGCCGGCGCTGCACCCCGACTGGAGCATGTCCTGGCCGGCACCGCCGCAAGCGTGGTCGACGGGGTCGGCTTCGCGCTGTTCTTCGTGGCCGAGCTGCGCGCCATCGAGCCCGTGTACCAAGGCAGCGGCGGACCGCTCGCGGCCCTGGAAGCAGGCTACATGGGACAGCTACTGGTCAGCCGGCAGGAAAGCCTGGGGGTGGATTTGCTGCCCCTGCCCGCCTGGAATTGCGCTCCCCTGGTACAAGCCTTTGAGCTGCAAGACAGTCAGCAAATCGTGCATTGCCTGCTGGGCGGCGTTCGCGGCGCGTGGCCCGAGTTGCACGGCCGCGATGTGCCGGATACCGGGCAGCTTCCGGCCGCCCCCCCAGGCATCTCCGACCCTGAGCCCGTCATGGCGCTGCCGGGCAGCGCAAATCCCGCGAAAAAGGTCTCGGCGCTTCGCCGATTCGATGCCGGACACCAGGTCATCACCCTGCCGGATGACGGGATGGTCGACCCCGGGTTTTTCGCCTGCCGCGCCGCCAAGCGGTCCTATCGGGACACGCCGGTTCCGTTTCGTGCGTTTGGAGATTTTCTCGCCATGCTGCGCTGCGAGTCCGATATCGAGC
>Ga0307417_10001414_pt1 | contig 10042 bp, 8 predicted proteins | sample SalMarWE160210MG_2_FD_202514 | JGI IMG/M metagenome (GOLD analysis project Ga0307417, IMG submission 202514) | Salt marsh sediment microbial communities from the Plum Island Ecosystem LTER, Massachusetts, United States - WE1602-10 | ecosystem: Environmental > Aquatic > Marine > Intertidal zone >...
ACGCCCGTGGCGGCGAGGGCTTCATTGCCGCTAGCCCGGAGGCCCGGGCGCGCTTCTGGCAAGACCGGGCCCGCACGGCGGCCATCGCGGCCCATACCAACGCCTTCAAGATCAACGAGGACGTGGTGATACCTCTGGCCGCGCTGGGCCACTACACCGCCGGCATCGAGCGCATCAACATCGAGCAGTCCACCCGCAACAAGCTCGCGATCGTCCAAGCACTGAGGGCGTACCTCGACGGATCCATGCCGGAGCTGAGTCGGATCCCGGAGCAGGACTATGCGGAGAGTAGCGAGGGCACGGCCATCATCGACGCCAAGCGAGCGGCGGCCCGGGAGCTGCTGCGGGGCGTCAGCGCGCGCTGGACCGCCTTGCTGGAGCACATGGACGCCGCAGCGGAGGCTCATCTGGACTTGCTCGACCCACCGTTGCACCTTGCGGTACGCGCCGGCGACACGGTCTTCGATCTGCTGCAGCGCCGGGACCAGCGCATCTCTTTCCGGGCCGCCGTGGAGCGGCCGCTGAAGGAGATCTTCGCCGGCCGCGAGCTGGAGGCCGTGCGTGCGCGCTTCGATGCCATCCACGCCAAGCTGCGCTCCAGCCGGCTGTTCGTTGCCACCCACATGCACGCGGGAGACGGCAACGTGCACACCAACATCCCGGTCAACTCCAATGACTACGCCATGATGCAGGAGGCCAATCGAATCGTGGGTCGGGTGATGGACCTGGCAAAAGAGCTCGGCGGGGTCGTCTCGGGGGAGCACGGCATCGGCATCACCAAGCTCCAGTACCTGGACCAGGCGACCGTCGACGCCTTCGTCGAGTACAAGCGCCGGGTGGATCCGGAGGGACATTTCAACCGCGGCAAGCTGCTCCCTGAGGCCGACCTGCGCAATGCCTACACGCCCTCCCTGCGGCTGGTCGAGCAGGAAGCGCTGATCCTGGAGGCCAGCGACCTGGGGGATCTCAATACCGCCATCAAGGACTGTCTGCGCTGTGGCAAGTGCAAGCCTGTTTGCACGACCCACGTGCCGCGGGCCAACCTGCTTTACTCGCCGCGCAACAAGATCCTGGCCGCCGGTCTGATCATCGAGGCCTTCCTTTACGAAGAGCAGACCCGCCGCGGGATCTCGGTGCGTCATTTCGAGGAGATGAACGATGTGGCGGATCACTGCACGGTCTGTCACAAGTGCCTCAGCCCCTGTCCAGTGGACATCGACTTCGGCGACGTGTCGGTGAAGATGCGGGAGATCCTGCGGGCTCAGGGGCGCAAACGCAGCCACATCGGCACCCGTCTGTCCATGGCGTTTCTCAACATCAGCGACCCGACCGTGCTGAAGCTGATGCGCAAGTCGCTCATAGAATGGGGCTATGGTGCCCAGCGCCTGGCCCACACGGTGGCCCGCAGGGCCGGCCTGCTGCACCCGGAGCAGCGTCCCCGGGCCACCACGGGCAAGACGCCGGTGGCGGCCCAGGTCATCCATTTCATGCGCAAGCCCATGCCTAGCAATCTGCCGACGGCCACCATGCGTGCGCTGCTCGGGGTGGAGGATCGGACCACCGTGCCCATCCTGCGGGACCCGGCGCGAGCACTGGAGGACGCCGAGGCGGTGTTCTATTTCCCGGGCTGTGGCTCGGAGCGTCTGTTCAGCCAAGTGGGGCTGGCGACGCTGGCGATGCTGTTCGACGTCGGCGTTCAGACGGTGCTGCCCCCCGGCTACCTGTGCTGCGGCTATCCCCAGGCCGCCTCCGGCGACCAGGCCAAGGCCCAGCAGATATCCACCGCCAATCGCGTGCTGTTCCATCGGGTGGCCAATACACTGAACTATCTGGACATCAAGACGGTCATCCTGTCATGTGGCACCTGTCTGGATCAGCTCCTGGAGTACGAGTTTGGCCGCATCTTCCCCGGCTGCAGGCTGCTCGACATCCATGAGTACCTCATGGAAAGGGGTGTGGCCACAGAAGGTGTGTCGGGCGTGCGCTACCTCTACCATGACCCCTGCCACACGCCCATGAAGCGCTACAACCCGCTAGGGGTCACGGCGAAGCTGCTGGGTCAGGAGGCGGTGCTGTCGGATCGCTGCTGCGGGGAGGCCGGGACCTTCGCCGTTTCCCGGCCGGACATCGCCTCCCAGGTGCGCTTTCGCAAGCGCGAAGAGCTGCTCAAGGGGCGCCAGGCGGTGGCGCAGGCCGACGAGGTCCAGCCGCAGGTCAAGGTCCTGACTTCCTGCCCGGCCTGTCTGCAGGGCCTTTCGCGCTATGCTGCGGAGACAGACATCGAGCCCGACTACCTGGTGGTGGAGCTGGCCAACCGCCGGCTGGGCGCGGGCTGGCAGCAGCGTTTCGTGGAGCGCGCTTCGCGGGGCGGTATCGAGCGCGTGCTGCTCTGACGGGACACTCGCCATGCTCAAGACGCTGCAGGAGCTGTTCGACAGGCTGGGTGCCCAGCCGGAGCAGCACGGGGGAAAGGATCGACTGCACATTGCCGCGGCCGCACTGCTCTACGAGGTCGCCTATGCCGACGCCGGCGTGGACTCGGAGGAGCGCGAGGCGCTGGGGCGCGGCGTGCGAAATCTGTTCGGGCTCTCGCCGGAGCAGACCGAGACCCTGCTCGCCCAGGCCGAGCGGCAATCCAAGGAGTCCGTTGGGCTGTTTGCCTTCACCAGCCTTGTCAACGATGCGTTCTCGGCCGCCGACAAGGTGCGCCTGATCGAGCTGATGTGGCGGGTGGCCTATGCCGACCGCCACCTGCACAAATACGAAGAGCACGTCATCCGCCGCGCCGCCGACCTGCTGTACGTCTCCCACATCGATTTCATCAGCGCCAAGCATCGCGCTGCGCAGACATGAGTCGAGCCCACCTAGTCTGCAGTGTCTATGAAATTGAGGCCCCGCTCCAACCGGCGGCCGTTAGGCCGCCATATCCTTCAGCTTCTTCAGGGGGGTGGCCTTGACCATGTTGCGGGCGGGCTTGGCCCGGAACACGGTCTCTTCGCCGGTGAACGGATTGATACCCTTGCGTGCCTTGGTCGCCGGCTTGCGAACCACGCGAATCTTGATCAGGCCGGGGAGCGTGAACATACCGGCGCCGCGCTTCCTGACGTGGCGCTCCATGACGGAGCCCAGGGCATCCAGCACCGCCTGGACATCCTTGCGGGGCAGCTCCGTGGCTTCGGCAATGGCGGCCAACAGCTGAGTCTTGGTATAGGGAGTCTGAATTGCCGGACTGCGCGCCGCCGCGGGCTTGGCGGGGGGCTTCGTCGCCGTTGACCTGGTTGCGGCAGTGGCGCTGCTGGCGGCGGGCTTAGACGTTCTCGTTGTCGCCATCTTGTGCTCCTTAGATGATGCGGCGGGCGTTCGCTCGCGTGCAAAGATAGCACAACGCCGTGACGCGGTGACTAGCGGGATCAGTGCAGGGTGGCGGGCTTGGAGTCGGGTGGCGTCTCTGGTAGGGGAGACGCGTGGTGCAGGATCATGCGCCAGCCGTCCGCGCCCAGCCGGTAGATGTTGGTGGCGATGGAGTGGCCCCGGTAGTGCTTGTCGCCCCGGGCAAACGCCAAATGCTCGGTGACCACATGCACGGCCAAGCCCGTGACCTGGGTGCGGTGCTGGTCGCTCAGCACGATGTCGACCGCCTGCCCCCCGGATAGGATCTGCTCCCAGCTCTCGAGCACCGCGCGCCTGCCATGCAGGCGCGGTCCCAGCGGATGGATGCAGACAATATCCTCGGCCTCCGCCCAGACGCCCGCCATGGCCTCCAGATCAGCTTCCTGGAACGCACGATAGAATGCGGCTTCGACTGCCTGTGGAGTGGGGAACATGGTCTACGCTCGGGTGCGCCGCTGGCTTCCAGCATGATAGACGAGCGGCCTCGGCGCGGTACAGGGCGCTCGGCGGCTGCCCGCACCACTGTCCGATGTTGCGAACCAGTGTCGCGGGAGCGCAACAGCCCGTTTGCATGGCTGTGCAGGCAGCTGTGCAAACGGTGCGTATCATCGTCTACTTTGTTGCGCTGTGGGTAGCGCGGATGTAATCTCCCGCAAGATTTGGATGAATTTTAAGGACTTTCCGTATTGTGGGTGCGTCCGGGGGCGTTGCCGGGCAGCAACAAGTGGAGGAGATGGGGGACGGGGGAGGAGGACATACGGCGAAGGTGCTGGCTCAAGGAAGACTGGGGAGCAAAGGTTGCGCGGTACGGGTTGCGGGCGCTGCCCCCGCCGCGCAAGCCACTTGGAGGTCGTCGGCGCAGGGACGCGCCCATTTAGGCTTTGTGCTCGTCAGCGCGGCTCTCGAGAAGAACGGTCGCTAGGCGCACCTCCGGCCTGGTCCCGGTCCTCAGATCGCATCCGACCCCTCGGTCGTCGGGGTGGGCTACCCCGTCGACGCCACCGTGATACCTGCTGAGATATGCGGCCTAGAACTCCCCCCGGGCCGCGCCTTCCATCATGAACTTGATGGTGTCGCGCACCCGTATGGCGTCGGCCTTCAGGTCGGGCGGCAACTGCTTGCCGCCGTGAATCATGAGATCCAGGTTCATGGAGTACAGTTCCAGCCGACCATTGGCACCCTCGACCAGGGCGATGCGACAGGGCATGAAGCCGCTGTAATAGTCCTTGTATTCCAGCATTCGCTTGCCCACGCGGGCGTCGCAGAAGGACAAGAAGTTGACGTAGCGGTAGCTCTCGCCGGTGATGGCCTGCACCTGCTTGTAGAACGGCGACTCGCCCACGAACAGGAAGTTCTTGGAGGTGGCCAGGCTCTTCAACGATTCCACCACTTCCTCGGCGCTCAGACCCTCCTGCACCGGCACGGCCCACATCATGGCGACTGCGGGATCGCCGGTTTTCAGCATGCTCTGCGCGAACTCCACGTAGGTCTTCAGCGCGCCAGGATCGAAATCGGCCACCTTCGGTGCCAGGTAGCTGTACGCGGCCACGACGGCCACGATTGTGGCCAAACCGATGAGTGCAAGCAGATTTCTAATGAACGACATAGCACGGTCCCCCGTTGTCAGGTGCCCGACTCGCGCCGGAGCCGTGGCGACGATACCAGTGTGCGCCTTGGCGCTCGCGGCCAGGCCCTTGATTCTAAGTTTCTCTCACCCAATGCACTCTAGTGAAATCCAGACAATACGCAAGTCTATGCATAGTCAATGGCCAGCAAGAATGCCTGGGGCCGGGGCTCTCGGGCTCCGGGCTTCGGGCCGCTCGCCGCTTCGCTAGGCGGAATGCTCCGAGATTCCGGCCATCGCCTGAAGAGGTTTGTTTTGAAGCCGTTCTAATACGAGAATGGCAAGCGGCGATGCTCGGCCGGTGGGTGCAGGGTAGGGCAGCGCGGCGGGCCATGGTCTCCGCGCTCCTTTGGGACTCAAGGTCAAAGACACTATGTTGCTGATGATCGATAACTACGACTCCTTCACCTACAACCTGGTCCAGTACTTCGGCGAGCTGGGAGTGGAGGTGCGGGTCTACCGCAACGACCAGATCGGCGTGGAGGAGATCACGCGGCTGGCTCCCGAGCAGCTGGTGGTCTCGCCGGGGCCCTGCACGCCCAGGGAGGCGGGAGTGTCGGTGCCTGCGATCGTGCGGTTGGCCGGCCGGATACCGATACTGGGGGTCTGCCTGGGTCACCAGAGCATCGGGCAGGCCTTCGGCGGCGATGTGGTGCACGCACGGGCCATCATGCACGGCAAGACCTCCATGATCCATCACTCGGGGAAGGGCGTGTTCAGGGGCCTGCCGAGCCCCTTGGAGGCCACCCGCTACCACTCCCTGGTGGTGGCCCGGGAGACCCTGCCGGAGTGCCTGGAGATTACCGCCTGGACCGTCACCGAGGATGGGGAGATGGACGAGGTCATGGGGCTGCGCCACCGGGAGCTGGCGGTAGAAGGGGTGCAATTTCATCCGGAATCCATACTCACCGAGCACGGCCACGCCCTGCTCGGCAATTTCTTGCGCGCCTGAGTAGGCGCACGAGCAACCCACGGGGCGAAGACTACCATGGATATGCAGGGCGCTATCCGCGCAGTGGCCGAGCGGCACGATCTCAGTGAGGGGGAGATGCGCGAGGTCATGCAGATCATCATGACCGGAGGGGCGACGCCGTCCCAGATAGGTGGTCTGCTCATTGGCCTGCGCATGAAGGGGGAGACGGCAGCGGAGATTGCCGGGGCCGCGGCGGTGATGCGGGAGCTGGCGACTCCGGTGGTGGTGCATCTGCCCGATCTAGTGGATACCTGTGGCACCGGCGGCGACGGTGCGCACACCTTCAACATCTCCACCGCCAGTGCCCTAGTGGTGGCGGCAGCAGGCGGCCACGTGGCCAAGCACGGCAACCGCTCGGTCTCCAGCCGCTCCGGCAGTGCCGATGTCCTGGAGGCTGCGGGCGTCAACCTGGAGCTGACGCCGGAGCAAGTCGCCGCCTGCATCCGCGAGGTCGGCGTAGGGTTCATGTTCGCCCCGCGCCACCATGGCGCCATGAAGCATGCCATCGGTCCCCGTCGCGAGATGGGGGTGCGCACGCTGTTCAATCTGCTGGGTCCCTTGACCAACCCCGCCGGGGCCCGGCGCCAGGTGCTCGGCGTATTCGCCGCCGACTGGGTGGAGCCCCTGGCCCAGGTGGCCGGCCGGCTCGGCAGCGAGCACGTGCTGGTAGTGCACGGCGAGGATGGCATGGATGAGCTCACCCTGGGGGCGCCCAGCCGGGTCGCGGAGCTCAGGGACGGCGCCCTGAGCAGCTATACCATTGTGCCGGAGGATTTCGGCTTCGAGCGGACGCCCCGCACCGCGCTGGCGGTGGCCGACGCGGCAGAGAGCCTGGCCACTATCCGTGCGGTTCTTGCGGATGCGCCAGGCCCGGCCCGGGACATCGTCACCCTGAATGCCGGCGCCGCCATCTATACGGCCGGCCTGGCGGCCGATCTGGCTGCCGGGGTGGCACGGGCGCGCGACACCCTGGCCTGCGGTGCGGCGGCGGCGAAGCTCGATGAGCTGGTGCACTACACCCAGGCCCGGGCCGGTGTCTGAGCTGCGCCCGGTACGGGCGGGTGCCTTGATCGGTACCCCAGATATTCTGAAGACCATACTGCGGCGCAAGGCCGAGGAGGTCTCTGAGCGCAGCGCGCGGCTGCCCTTGGGAGAGCTGCGCAGTCGGCTGGTGGAGGCCCCGGCGCCGCGCGGCTTTGCCGCTGCACTCATCGACCGGGCCCGGGCCGCACGGCCGGCGGTGATTGCCGAGATCAAGAAGGCTTCTCCCAGTCGCGGGGTGCTGCGCGCCGACTTCAGGCCGGCGGACATCGCCCGCAGCTACGCCCGCGCCGGGGCGAGCTGCCTCTCCGTGCTAACGGACGTGGATTTCTTCCAGGGTGCCGATGCCTATCTGCGGCAGGTGCGGGCGGCCTGCGAGCTGCCGGTGCTGCGCAAGGACTTCGTGATCGACCCGTATCAGGTCTACGAGGCTAGACACCTGGGGGCGGACTGCATTCTGCTGATCGTGGCGGCGCTCGACGATGACCAGCTCCACGAGCTGGCCGGCGTCGCCGCCGAGCTGGCGCTGGACGTGCTGGTGGAAGTGCACGACGGCGCCGAGCTGGGGCGGGCCTTGGAGCTGTCCACGCCCCTGGTGGGCATCAACAACCGCAACCTGCGCACCTTCGAGACCACCCTGCAGACGACCCTCGATCTGCTGGACCGAATTCCCGCTGAGCGTTTGCCGGTCACCGAAAGCGGCATACTCACGCCGCAGGACGTCGCCTCGATGCGCAGTCACGGGGTGCATGCCTTCCTGGTCGGGGAGGCCTTCATGCGGGCACCCGATCCAGGCGTCGAGCTGGCACGCCTGTTCGGGGATTCGCCACCGGTGGCGGGTTGAGCTCCTCGCCTCTCCGCCTGCCGCTTCTCGCCGTAAAGAGGCTCTGTTAAGCTTGGCCCGCTGCATGGGCACGCATGGGGTTTGCGGTGGTGGCCTGGGAGTCGATTGCTGGGCCTTGGATGACGGGACGTGCCGGTCGCTGGCTGGCGGTGATCGTCAACGTGGCCCTGGTGCTCGCCCTGGCCCGGGCCATGGCGGTCCTGACTTGGCGCCTGGTGCCTCAGCGGGAGCCCTTGAGCGCCACCGTCTCCGTGCCGCACATCATGGCTGGCTCCGGTCCGGCCGCCGGAGCGGTCCCCAGCCCCGCCGAAGAGATTGCCAAGTGGCATTTGTTTGGGACTCCGGTTGCGCCCACTGCCGTGCAGGCGCCGCAGGCGGTGCCCGAAGAGGTGCCGGAGACCAACCTCAAATTGCGCCTGGTCGGGGTTGCGGCCTCCTCGGATGCGGGCAGCGCCCTGGCCATCATCGTCGACCCGGCTGGCCAAGAGCAGCCCTACCAGGTCGGCGATCAGCTGCCGGGAGGCGCCGTCCTCTATGCGGTCCAGTCCGATCGCGTGCTACTGCGCCGCAAGGGCCGGTTGGAGACACTCAAGCTGCCCGTCGAGACGTCCGGGGGAGTCTCCGCGAGTGGCGGTGTCCGTGGGAGCGATGCCGATGGCGCCCTGCGCGGCGTGCGCGATACGCTGCGCAGCAACCCCAGGGAGCTGATCGGCAAGGTCAGCATCCAGCCGGTGCGCCAGGACGGCGAGATGATGGGCTACAGGCTCGGCACCGGAGTCGAGCTGGGGCTGCTAGAGCAGCTGGGGCTGCAGTCCGGCGACGTGGTCACCAACGTCAACGGGGTCGCCCTGGACAGCCCGTCTCAGGGCGCCGCCGCGATGCGCCAGCTTACCTCCAGTGAGCGAGTCACCGTAGAGCTGCTTCGGGGCGGCCAACCCCATACCTTGAGCTTCAATCCGGGTCGCTGAATAATGACTATTAATGGGCGATTGTCGGCGTTGCTGTGTGCCACACTGCTGTGCTGCGGGGCGCCGGCAACGGCGGCGGAGCAGGGCGTGACGCTCAATCTCAAGGATGCCGACATCCGTGCGGTCATCAGCACCATCTCCGAGCTCACCGGAAAGAACTTCATCGTGGACCCGCGGGTCAAGGGCAAGGTGACCATCATCTCCTCCCGCCCCATGGACAAGTCCCAGGTCTATCAGGTATTCCTGTCTCTGCTTCAGGTGCAGGGCTTCGCCGCCGTACCGGCGGGTAGGGTGGTGAAGATAGTGCCGGACCTCAATGCGCGCCAGGACAGCGTGCCGTTGAGCTCGGTGGAGCAGCCGGGCCGTGGCGATGAGGTGGTAACCCGGGTGGTGCAAGTGCAGCACATCAATGCCGCCCAGCTGGTGCCGATTCTTCGGCCCCTGCTGCCCCAGCAGGCCCATCTGGCCGCCCACGCCGGCAGCAACGCCATCATCATCTCGGATCGGGCGGCCAACGCGGACCGCATCGTGGAGATCATCCGTCGCATCGACCAGCCCAGCGAGGGTGAGATCGACGTCATACCGCTGCAGCATGCCTCGGCGGCGGAAGTGGTGCGGGTGCTGAGCTCGCTGGAGCGCAGCGCTGGCAAGAAGCCCGATGCCACCGATGGCCCGTCTCTGGTGGCCGATGAGCGGACCAACAGCGTGCTGCTGTCCGGCGACAAGGCCAAGCGCCTGCGCCTGCGAGCGATAATCACCCACCTCGATGTTCCGACCGCGAGCACCGGCAATACCCAGGTGGTCTATCTGCGCTATGCCAAGGCTGCCGATCTGGCGGCGGTGCTCTCCGGCGTCGGCCGCGACCTCGACCGGGACAAGCAGGCCAAGAAGGAGGGCACGCAGCCGTCCCAGTTGAACATCCAGGCCGACGAGAGTGCCAACGCCCTGGTGATCTCCGCCTCCCCGGAGCCGATGAAGACTCTGATGGCCGTCATCCGCCGGCTCGACGTGCGCCGCGCCCAGGTGCTGGTGGAGGCAATCATCGCCGAGGTCTCCAGCGACAAGGCCGCCGAGCTGGGCGTGCAATGGGGCATAGACGGCCGGCCCGGCGAGAACGGCATCCTCGGCGTGGTGAACTTCAGCGGCTTCGGCTCCGGGCTGACCAATCTGGTCACGGATGCCCCGACCATCAGTGACGGCGC
>Ga0307417_10001415_pt1 | contig 10040 bp, 8 predicted proteins | sample SalMarWE160210MG_2_FD_202514 | JGI IMG/M metagenome (GOLD analysis project Ga0307417, IMG submission 202514) | Salt marsh sediment microbial communities from the Plum Island Ecosystem LTER, Massachusetts, United States - WE1602-10 | ecosystem: Environmental > Aquatic > Marine > Intertidal zone >...
GGTCGACGATCTCAGCCGCTCCAAAGCGACGGGCGGCTACAAAGCCGGCGCCGTAAGCCATCCCACCGTGTGTCAGCGTGGGGCCATCTTCGATCACCAGGACGCGTTTGCCGCGGATGGTTTCGGGGTGATCCACAAATAGCGGTGAAGCAGCTTCGATCTGGATAGCGTTCGGATTGAGTTGGCGTAAGTTCTCCCTTACCAGGATGACATTGTCGGGGTCGGCTGTATCGACCTTGTTGATGACGAATACGTCGGCCAGGAGGACGTTCGTCTCGCCGGGATAATAGGTCGATTCGTGGCCCGGACGGTGCGGATCAGCAACAACGATCTGCAAGTCCGAAACGTAGAAGGGAAAATCGTTGTTGCCGCCGTCCCACAGTACGATGTCGACTTCCTTTTCAGCCTGGCGCAGGATGGCTTCGTAATCCACACCGGCGTAGACGATCACCCCGTTATCGATGTGCGGCTCGTATTCCTCGCGCTCCTCGATCGTGCATTCATGTTTGTCGAGGTCGCTGTAGTTGGCAAAGCGCTGCACGGCCTGCTTGACCAGGTCGCCGTAGGGCATCGGGTGGCGGATAGCCGCAACTTTGAAGCCCATTTCGCGCAAAATTAGAGAGACGCGGCGGGTGGTCTGGGATTTTCCGGAACCAGTGCGCACGGCACAGACTGAGATGACCGGTTTGCTGGATTTGATCTGGGTCTCTTTGGTGCCCATCAGGCGGAAGTCCGCGCCGGCAGCATTGACCAGAGCGGCTTTGTGCATCACGTATTCATGCGGCACGTCGGAGTAAGCGAAGACAACCTGGTCGACGTTGAACTTCTTGATCAATTCGGGCAGCTCGCTTTCGGCGTGGATCGGGATGCCTTTTGGGTAAAGTTCTCCGGCCAATTCTTTCGGATACAGGCGGCCTTCGATGTCGGGGATTTGCGTGGCGGTGAAGGCCACCACTTCGTAATCCTTGTTACCGCGGAAGAAGGTATTGAAGTTGTGGAAGTCGCGCCCGGCGGCCCCCATGATGATCGTGCGGATTGGCATAAAGGTTTCTCCTTGCTAGGGTTAGATTGGATTACTGGATACATAAAGCGAAATGCGTAAAACAATTTGAGCCTTACGCATTTTGCAAGCTTACATGACCTCCGGAGCCTGGATAGCCAGCAAATGCAACGCATTGGCTAGCGTCTGCTTGGCAGCTGCAACCAGGCGTAGACGCGCTTCCCGGACTGCCTGCGTCTCCGCCTGGATGACGGGCACGGCGTGATAGAACGAATGGAAAGTGTTGGCCAGGTCATAGGCGTAATTGGCCATAATCAGCGGACGATATTCCAGTGCAGCCTGTTCAACTGTGGCCGGGAAGCGCGAAATCAGGTCGATCAGTTCGATCTCGTGGGAGTCCAACGGATAGCCGAATTCGGCCTCGGCTGGGAACGCCCCGGCTTTCCTTAGAATGCTGGAAGCACGTACGTGCGCGTTCTGGATGTATGGTCCGGTACGGCCCTCGAAACTGAGGGCCTCGTTCATATCGAAGACCGTGTCTTTGCTGTTGTCGACCGACAGCATGGCGTAAGCCAGTGCGCCCAACCCGATCAGGCTGGCGACCTGCAGACGCTCAGACTCGGGCAGGTCGGGGTTCTTCTCGGCGCTCTGGACCAGTACACGTCGGACGGCTTCGTCGGCGACCTGCTTGAATAGCACCACACGCCCGCGCCGGGCCGACATGGCACCCTCCGGCAGGCTGACAAATCCATAACCGAGGTGATGGCATTTCTCTGCTTGCGGGAAGCCCCACAATTCGAGGATTTTGAATGCCTGTTGGAAGTGCAGGCTTTGGCGCGTGTCGACCACATAGATGGAGCGATCGACTTCATACTGCTCGAATTTTACCTTGGCCAGTGCCAAGTCTTTGGTCAGATACAGGGAGGTACCGTCGCTGCGCAGGATGACGGCCGTGCGGAATTTTTCCTTGGTCAAACCCAGTTTTTCATCGATCCTGACAATCACTGGCCCTTCTGGGCGTTCGTCCTCAGCGATATCTCGGGCGATCAGTTCGTCGACGATCTGCTTGGCCAGTTCGTCCACTTCGGACTCGTAGAACCACACATCAATGTGGATATCGAGCATCTCGAGGATGGCGCGCAATTCCTCCAGGCTCCACTCGCGGGTGGTCAGCCACAATTCACGCAGGTATGCATCACCTGAGTCCAGGCGGTGGTAGTACTCGCGCCGTTCGGCCTCGTAAGCCTCGCGCTGCGCCTGCTCTTCAGGCGTCTCGTTTTCCTGCTCTTCAAGCAGCGAAGTCGCGTCGGCATAGATCTTCAGCAACCATTGCCCGCGCTCGTGCACGCCTTGCGGCTCCTGATTTTTATGGAAGCGGTCGTAGGCCCATAACACGGTCACCACGCCCAGTCCCTCGTCGCCGGGGTATGAAGCGCGGATGGTTTCGAAACCAGCGAACTCGACCAGCCGAGCCAGAGCCTCACCCAGGATGGCGTTGCGATAATGACCGATGTGAAAGGAATGGTGGGTGTTTGGCTGGGCGTATTCGACCATCACACGATCGGACTTGGGTGTGCCTTTGCCAAACTCGGGACCTGATGAGAGCACCGTGTCAACCACGCGCCGGGCATACTCTGTGGTAGGGAAGTACAGATTGAGATAACCTTTGACTGCTTCGCTGTGGCTGAACCCCTGAGGCGATCCGAGCTGCGCCTTGACTTGTTCGGCAATTTCCTGGGCGCGTTGCGGCACCGGTCCCTTGCCTTTTCCACTGCGCGCCTCGTTGGCTGCGGTCTGAAAGAAGGAGGTCGAAATACCCCACTCCCCTGAGAAGGGAATGGGAACCCACTTCAACTTGGCCAGGGGGATGTCGTTCGCGAGGCAGAATGCCCGGATTTTTTCTTCAATAGCGTTTTGTTCGATCTGGAACATTGATCACCTTGAAGGTAAGTGGATGGATTATAACATTCCTTGAAAGTGGGATTATCGCAGGAATGTTTTTTTTGAATGTCGTTCGAAATCGGGAACGATATGATCTGGTGGTTAAAAGCAAAAGCGGGAGCTGACGGCTCCCGCTATGCATGCGGCGTTAATGCGCGGAAAAGCGAGCTAGGCTTTCTCTTTAAGAGCGGCCAGATGCTTCATTAAACGACTCTTACGGCGCGCAGCATTGTTTTTGTGAATGACGCCCTTCTGAGCAGCCTTATCCAGGCGGCTGATAGCCTCCATGGTGGCGGCTTGGGCTTTTTCTGGATTTTCGTCCTTGAATGCGGCCCGTGCTTCCTTGATTGCCGAACGGGCGGTGCCGCGGTACGTGCGATTGCGCAGGCGACGTTTTTCGTTCTGCCTATTGCGCTTGATTTGAGACTTGATATTAGCCAAAGGTCTTCCTCCAAAAATTCCAGTTACAACAACGGGGCAGAATTGTAACTGAGGGATGCGATTTTGTCCAGCGTTTAAGGTGTGCTTGTCAGCAAAGGTGTCGCTGTGGCAGTCGCCGGGTTCCCGGCCGAACCAGTGGGAGTGATCGTCGGTGGTTTGGTTATCGTCGGTGTCACCAAGTTGACGCGGATAACCAGGGGCTGCCCAACATAGATGGAGTTGGCATTATCCAGATTGTTATCCTTGACGATATCATCCACTGTGCTGTTGAACTCGGAGGCAATCCCGGCCAGCGTATCACCCGCTTGCACGACATAGTCGACTTTTGTGCCACGCGGCAAATCAGGCGGAATTGGCGTAGAGGTTGGAAATTCCATGCCCGGATTGGGGATGGTAATCTCTTGACCGACGAAGATAACACCGCCCTGGCTGGTAATTGTCGGGTTCAGCAGGAGTATCAATGGAATGCCATTGTCCCCAAGATTGAAATTCTTGCTGATGCTGTCCAGCGAATCACCTTCCTGTATAATGTAAGTGAAAGGCGAAGACGGTGTGGGTGTAGCCGTATCGGTGGGGGTCAGCGTGATGGTGGAAGTTGCAGTTGACGTGAAGGTAACTGTCGGGGTGAAGGTCATCGTCGGCGTGGGGGTTTCGGTGGCAAACAGGCCGCTCAGGGGCTTGCTCGGTCCGCTAAGCCACAAAATTAGCAACAGAATACCCACAACTACCAACATAATTGCCAGGCCCCAGATAACGAAGGGACCTATTTGCTGGCGTTTGCGGTACGAGTTGATCACGCTTTTGGCGTTGCTCTTACTCTTGTTCATGAGGAATTCCTTTTGTTGGCAAAAGGTGCATGCACCTAGGTAGGTATCCCACCCTGGTACGTTGTCAAAATGAATTCTACCTGAACTTTAGGGATTAAGCGAGTGAAATTCTTCCGTTATGCGAAGAGGTTGGACCTGCTCATATACAACCCTTATGCGTGTTTCAGGAATTCTTTCAAGAACTGTCCGGTATAGGATTTTTCATGCGCACAAATCTGTTCGGGAGTACCTTGAGCGACCAGCCTACCGCCACGGTCACCGCCCTCGGGACCGAGGTCGATGATCCAATCGGCGGTTTTGATGATATCCAGATTGTGCTCGATGATCAGCACGGAGTTGCCAGCATCAACCAATCGTTGTAGGACCTCGATCAGTTTATGGACATCCGCGGCGTGCAAACCGACCGAGGGTTCATCCAACACGTACAAGGTCCGGCCCGTGGCACGACGGGATAGCTCTTTCGCCAATTTCACACGCTGGGCTTCGCCTCCGCTCAAAGTAGGAGCGGATTGCCCAATCCTGATATAGCCTAGTCCCACTTCTTCAAGCAGTTGTAGTTTGCTGACCATTTTTGGGAAGGCTGAGAAGACTTCCAATGCGTTATCCACTGTCATGCCCAGCACATCGGCGATGTTATGGCCCTTGAATTGCACCTGCAGAGTCTCGCGGTTGAAGCGCTTTCCATGGCATACATCGCATGGGACATAAACATCTGGCAGGAATTGCATCTCAATGCGCAGTTCCCCTTGTCCCTGGCAGGCCTCGCAGCGACCGCCGTGCACGTTGAACGAGAAACGCCCAGGTTTGTAGCCGCGCACCTTGCTCTCGGGTAACTCCGCAAACAGCTTGCGCATTTCGTCGAACAGGCCGGTGTACGTGCCGGGGTTGGAGCGCGGCGTGCGCCCGATGGGGGATTGGTCGATGCTGATGATCTTGTCCAGCAATTCGATGCCATCGATGCGTTCGTACTCACCAGGTTGTTTGCGTGCCCCCATTAATTTTGCAGCCAGGGCATTGTAGAGTACATCCGACATCAGGGTGGATTTGCCGGAACCGGAAACACCGGTGATGCAAACCAGCTTGCCCAGCGGGATTTCCACCTCCAGATTCTTCAGGTTGTTGGCCTTGGCACCGCTCACGGTCAGGTGTTTGCCGTTGCCTGCGCGTCTTTTCTTCGGGATCGGGACTTTTTTACGCCCTGACAGGTAAGCCCCCGTCAGCGATTTAGGATGCACCAAAATGGCTTCTGGTGTGCCCTCGGCCACGATTTTCCCGCCGTGTTCACCGGCTGCCGGGCCGAGGTCGATGATCCAATCGGCAGTGCGAATGGTTTCGTCATCATGTTCAACTACCAACACGGTATTACCCAGGTCACGCAGGCCTCTGAGCGTGTTGAGTAAGCGGGTGTTGTCGCGCGGGTGCAGGCCGATAGATGGTTCATCCAGCACGTAAAGCACACCAACCAGTCGCGAGCCGACTTGTGTTGCCAGGCGAATGCGCTGGGCTTCTCCGCCGGAGAGCGACCCGGCTGAGCGGTTGAGCGTCAGGTAATCCAGGCCGACATCAACCAGGAAATTCAAGCGCTCATGAATTTCCTTCAGGATACGCTCGGCAATCTTTTTTTGTCGTTCACTCAGCGGCGTCTTCGACCCTGAGATTTTTTTGATCCAGTTCAAGGTCTTGATTACTGGCCAGGAGGTCACATCGATGATGTTTTTATCGTCGACCGTTACGGCGATGGCCTCGGGTCGCAGGCGCTGACCATTACAGGTCGGACAGGGCCGGTCGGACATGAATTCGCTGATCTTGGTTCGGATGTATTCTGAATTGGTCTCGCGGTAGCGACGTTCAAGGTTGGTGATAACGCCTTCGAAGGCGCGCTTGAATTTGAACTCATTGCCGTTGGCGTTCTTGTAACGCATCTCGATTTCTTTACCTTGCGTACCGTAAAGGACGATTTTCAACTGCTCTTCGCTCAATTGGCTGACAGGTTTATCGAGGTCGATTTTATACTGCCGGGCCGCTGCTTCCAGCGATTGCCAGTAGTAGCCGCCTTCCTCTTTTGGGCCGCTCCATTCCATGCTGGCAATTGCACCCTCGTTCAGAGAGCGCTCCTGATCAGGGATGATACGGTCGGGATCGATCTCGAGCTTGCTCCCGAGACCCTGGCAGTCTGGGCAAGCTCCGTGTGGTGTATTGAATGAAAATGTCCGCGGTTCGATTTCCGGGATGCTGATTCCGTGTTCCGGGCAGGCCAGGTGTTCTGAGAAATGGATATCTTTTTCTTCGTTCCCGTTCTTGTCGGCCAACTGCTGAATGGTGATGTACCCATCCCCAAATTTGAGTGCCGTTTCAACGGAGTCGGTTAACCGCGTCCGCGCTGCCTTGCGTTCCTGCTCATTCTCATCATGGGAGATGACCAGGCGATCGACCACTGCCTCGATGGTATGTTGTTTGTAGCGGTCGAGGGTGATCTCATCATCCAGGCTGTAAACCTGACCATCCACGCGTGCGCGGACAAAGCCGGCCTTGCGGATTTCCTCGAAGACGGCCTGATAGGTTCCTTTGCGGCCACGAACCAGGGGAGCGAGGATCAGAATGCGGATTCCGGTTGGAAGCGCTTCGATCGCGTCAACGATCTCCTGGGCGGATTGTTTGACCACCTCCCGCCCACAAATGGGGCAGTGCGGGATGCCGATGCGCGCAAACAGCAGGCGCATGAAATCATAGATTTCAGTGACAGTCCCCACAGTGGAACGCGGGTTGTGCGAGGTGGATTTTTGGTCAATCGAAACAGCTGGGGACAAGCCCTCAATGTAATCGACATCGGGCTTGTCCATCTGGCCAATGAACTGCCGGGCGTAGGCAGAGAGCGATTCAACGTAGCGCCGTTGTCCCTCGGCAAAGATCGTGTCGAACGCCAGCGAGGATTTGCCAGAGCCGGACAAACCGGTAATAACGACCAGCTTGTCGCGCGGGATTTCAACCGTGATGTTCTTTAAGTTGTGAACGCGTGCGCCAACCACGCGGATGACATTCGCTGTCATATTTCTCCTCGTTAGCAGTAAAACCAATCAATTATAGCACATCTGTTCCAGTATACAAATAATGGACGCGTAATTTGTAATTATACCAGTTTGACCTCAGTCCTTCCGCTGATGGCTCTCAGAATTGACATGATATACTCGAGTGAAACTAATCAAATCCGGTGGGGTTTGTAATATCAACAAATCCTCCGGTAGGGCCTAGCCAAGTGCCGGATAGCGAATTTAAAGAAGAAGATGTACTGAAAAGTGCCTCGGATGGTGACCGTGAAGCTTTTGGTCAGCTGTACGAGCGTTACGTGGATCGCATCTTCAATTATGTCTACTACCGCACAGGGAACCTTCACGACGCCGAGGATTTGACTGCCCGCGTTTTTCAGCGGGCCATGAATCACATCCACAATTATACCGACCGGGGCGTTCCGTTCTCTGCCTGGCTGTATCGTATTGCCCATAATCTGGTAGCCAACTGGCACCGTGACCGCAGCCGCAGGCAGGAAATCCCGCTTAATGACCTTCCGGTCCTGCCGTCCAAGGGCGAACATCCTGAAACGACCCTGGTCCATTCGGAAGAGCAAGAAGATTTGTTGCGCCTGATCCGACGCCTACCGCCCGACCGACAGCACCTCTTAATTTTAAAATTTTTGGAGAACCTATCGAATGCGGAAATTGGCCAGATCATGGGACGCAGCGAAGGAGCTGTCAAAAGCCTTTACCACCGCACTCTCCTGGCGTTACGTGATCAGATCAGTGGAGAGAATGGTTTAGAAGGAGAGTAAGAAAATGGTGCGGATTATCACCGACGGGGCAGCAGACATGCCTCCAGCCTGGGAAAAGGAATTTGACGTCCAGATTGTGCCGATCAATATCCAGTTTGGCGAAAAAACTTTTCTGCAGTACGAAGATATTGATAATGAGGGGTTTTACAAATTGGTCGATGAAACCAAAAAAATTCCAAAAACAGCCCAACCCTCACCGCATCAATTTGTTGAGTTCTACGAAAAGGTTGCCAAAGCCGGAGACACGATCATTTCTATCCATGTGACCAGCAAACTCTCCGGAACGTTCGACTCGGCTGTGGCTGCAGCGCGTGAAGTTGCAGGAAAATTCAAGGTTTTTCCGATCGATTCGTTCGGCGGCTCGGCTGGTATCGGTTTTATGTGCCGGGAGGCGCGCCTGATGGATCGGGCTGGAAAAAGCACCGAAGAGATCGTCAGACGGATCGAGTCGATCCGTGAGCGCGTCGGGATCTTTCTGACGCTGGATACGCTCGATTATGCCCGCATGAGTGGACGCGTGGGTACCTTGCAAGCCGCGCTAGCTTCGATTTTGAACGTCAAACCGCTGGTTGTCCTTAAAAATGGCATGCTGGATATGACAGAGAAAGTCCGTACACGCCGCGCTGCGTTAGAACGCACGATCGAGATGGCACGCGAGAAATATAGCAGTCAGCCGCTGCACATCGCCGTCGTCCAGGCTCGAGACCCGCAATCCGGAAGAGGGTTAATGGAAATGGTGAAGGATAAGTTCAACATCAAGGATTTGATCATGACCGATTTGTCGATTGCTGTGGCTGCCAATCTCGGACCCGGAACGGTCGGTCTGGTGTTATATCCTACAGACTAAATTGGAACGGGTAGTGTAGCATGAGTGAGAAAGATCAAAACCACAAACAATTCGATACCTTGGAAGCGCGATTGGCCGGAACCCTGCGGCCGGTACAACCAACCAGAGAACATATTCACCGCATGCGCAGTCGCGTGCGTTTTTCCGGTCCACGCGTTTTATCTCGCCGACTGGCAGATTGGGAGTATTTGCTCATCGTGGTGGGTGGTGTGGCTTCGGTAACAGTGTTCCTGGTCACTGTAGCGCGATTCGTGTTCAACCTGATGACGCGTCGGAGCGGTTGAGAGTCGATCAGGGTTATTTCATAAGAAAGATGCGGCTCCTTCTTGGAGCCGCATCTTTAATTTCCATCCCAATCGGTGAGCAGTCCCTGGCACAGCTTGCGCGCCTCGGATACCAGGTCCATCTCAACTGGGAGTTTGAATTCTTCATTGACGCGCAAGGTTAAAAAATCGCACGCTCGTATCAGTTCAGGGGATAGACCCGGTTCATCGCGTAGCTGGCGGATTAAATTATAAGCGCTCGAATTGGGTGTAGGCTGTCCTTGGCGCGCGAGATATTCGCGGATGGCGATGCCAGCCGCACGCCGGGCACAGACGCGCGCCCGCCCTTCGTTGTCGCGAGCGCGGGCTTCATCAGCGTGTTCGAATTCAGCCATCAATTCGTTTTTCCAATCGGCCATGCTGATGATTATACTTGACGATCAGAGCAGTATAATTGAGCGATCCTGCGAAGGATTATTTCTTATTAGTTAGGAGAGAGAAGATGAAGAAACGCGTTTTTTCCTTGCTGTCGATTTTAACGGTGATTAGTATGCTCACAGTGGCTTGCGCATTTTCTTTACCATTCAACACACCGCAAGCCCCACTGGGCACAAATCCATCGGGTGCAGGTGGGCAGGGCAACCAGCCATATGAAATTACCGGTGAATTTGATTACACCAACAGCATCATTACTACATATTATGTAGAGCAAGCAGTGGCATTGGTTGATATGTACGGTTTTGTCAAACGCGACCGGGAGTGGGAAATCCCAGTCGCGTCGCAGACCCTGGGTTACCTGGCTTTAGATTCGCAAAAAAAGCACGGTTCCTATGCCCTGCAATTGCCTGCCAGACCAACTGGTCAGATGGTGGATGTCGACAATAATGGACAGAAAAAT
>Ga0307417_10001416_pt1 | contig 10039 bp, 8 predicted proteins | sample SalMarWE160210MG_2_FD_202514 | JGI IMG/M metagenome (GOLD analysis project Ga0307417, IMG submission 202514) | Salt marsh sediment microbial communities from the Plum Island Ecosystem LTER, Massachusetts, United States - WE1602-10 | ecosystem: Environmental > Aquatic > Marine > Intertidal zone >...
CTGCACGACTCCGCCGCCACCCATCCCCTGGTGGTGATTGCCAACCAGAACTGGCACAGCGCCACGGATGTCTCCTATCCCCTGGACCTGGAGCGCCTGGTGGAGTGGCTGGCCGCCAAGGCGGGGCTTCCGTACCTGCGCATCAATCCGCTCAAGGTCGACGTGGCCGCGGTGACCTCGAAGTTCTCTCGCGCCTATGCCACCCGCTTCAACATCCTGCCGGTGGCGGTTACCGAGGACACGCTGACCGTGGCCACGGCCCAGCCCTTCGTGCGCGAATGGCAGCGCGAGCTGGAGAGCATACTGCGCCTCAAGGTGGAGCGGGTGGTGGCCAGCCCCCTGGATGTGGCCCGCTATCTGGGTGAGTTCTACGGCATCAGCCGCTCGATCTTCGGCGCCGCCCGGGGCCAGACCAGCTCGCCGCTGGCCGGGATGTTCAATTTCGAGCAGCTGTTGGAGCTGGGCAAGACCGGCGAGCCCGACGCCGACAACCAGCACATCGTCCACATCGTCGACTGGCTGCTGCAATACGCCTTCGAGCAGCGGGCCAGTGACATCCACCTGGAGCCCCGGCGCGACAACGGCAACATCCGCTTCCGCATCGACGGCGTCCTGCATCTGGTGCATCAGATTCCCACCCTGGTGATGGCCGCGGTGGTGAGCCGCATCAAGGCACTCGGGCGCATGGACCTGGCCGAGAAGCGCAGGCCCCAGGACGGACGCATCAAGACCAAGAGCCAGGATGGCAAGGAAGTGGAGCTGCGCCTGTCCACCATGCCGACCACCTTCGGCGAGAAGCTGGTGATGCGTATCTTCAATCCCGAAGTGATCCTGCGCGGCTTCGCCCATCTTGGCTTCACGCACCACGACACGGCGCGCTGGGGCAAGATGGTGGCCCAGCCCAACGGCATCATCCTGGTGACGGGCCCCACCGGGTCCGGCAAGACTACGACCCTCTACTCGACCCTGCGGCAGCTGGCGCGCCCGCAAATCAACATCTGCACCATCGAGGACCCCATCGAGATGGTGGATCCGGCCCTCAATCAGATGCACGTGCAGCACAACATCGGCCTGGACTTCGCCACGGGGGTGCGCACTCTCATGCGCCAGGACCCCGACATCATCATGGTGGGGGAGATTCGCGATATGGAGACCGTGGACGCGGCGATTCAGGCGGCTCTGACCGGCCATCTGGTGCTCTCGACCCTGCATACCAACGACGCGCCCTCCGCGGTGACTCGCCTGCTGGATCTGGGTGCGCCGGCCTATTTGCTCAACGCGACCCTGCTCGGCGTGGTGGCCCAGCGATTGGTGCGGGTGTTGTGCACCGAGTGCAAGGAGGTCGTGCGGTTGGAGGAAGAGAGATGGCAGGCCCTGGTGGCACCCCACAAGCTGCAGCCTCCGCGTCGTGTCTTCGGGCCCGTCGGCTGCCACGAGTGCCGCCATACCGGCTACCGCGGTCGAGTGGGAATTTACGAGATCCTCACCATGAGCCCGACTCTGCGCCGCCAGATTGCCGTCAGCTCCGAGCTCATGGCGCTGCGCGATCTGGCGTTGAAGGAAGGCTTACGCCCCCTGCGGCTCAGTGGGGCGCTGAAGGTGGTCGAGGGCCTGACCACCTTGGAGGAGGTGTTCGGCGTGGTGCCGCCACCCGAGGCAGAGTGAGGCTGCGACTCAGGTTGCTCCGTCTGTCGCACCGCCGCTGCGCTTGGCGAAGGCCGACACCAAATCCAGAGGCAGCGGGAAGGCAATCGTAGTGGTGCGATCGTTGGCGATGTCGTTTAGGGTCTGCAGATATCGCAGCTGCAGTGCCTGGGGCTCCCGGGACAGCACCATCGCCGCCTCCAGCAGCTTCTGGGAGGCCTGGAGCTCCCCCTCGGCGTGAATGACCTTGGCGCGCCGCTCCCGCTCCGCCTCCGCCTGTCTAGCGATGGCGCGGATCATGCTTTCGTCCAGGTCGACATGCTTGATCTCCACGTTGCTGACCTTGATGCCCCAGGTGTCGGTCTGCTCGTCGAGGATGCGCTGGATGTCCAGGTTGAGCTTCTCGCGCTCGGCGAGCATCTGGTCCAGCTCGTGTTGGCCCAGCACGGAGCGCAGCGTGGTCTGAGCCAGCTGGCTGGTGGCCAGTTGGAAGTTCTCCACCTGGATGATGGCCCGCTCCGGGTCGATCACCCGGAAATAGATGACTGCGTTGACCTTGACCGAGACGTTGTCCCGCGAGATCACGTCCTGGCTGGGCACGTCCATCACCACCGTGCGCAGATCCACACGCAGGTACTGCTGGATGCCGGGCACCACCAGCGCGAGGCCCGGGCCCTTGACCCGCTGGAAGCGCCCAAGGAAGAACACCACGCCGCGCTCGTATTCGCGAAACACCTTGATGGAGGCAAAGATCAGGGCCAGGATAATCAAAACGGGGAATATCACTGCCATATCAGCTCTCCTTCTCAGCCGCATCGGGCTCAACTTCCAGCACCAGTCCGTGCAGGCCCGTGACGCGAACCCGTTGTCCACTGCCGAGCGCTACCCTGCTGCGCGCCTGCCAGAGCTCACCGTGAACGCGGACCGTGCCGCCGCCGAGGAAATCATCCAGCGCCTCGCCGGTGGCTCCCAGCAGCTCCTCGCGCCCGGTGACCGCGGGCCGCCTGTGCATCTGAAGCGCCCGAGTCGCCACACCCATGAAGAACGCCGCGCTGAGGGCCGCCACGCTGATGATTACCGGGGTCGCAATGACGTAGCCGGACTCTCCGGAATCGAGCAGTATCACCGAGCCGATGACGAAGGCAATCACGCCCCCAATGCCCAGGGCGCCGAAGCTGGGCACGAAGACCTCCGCGATCATGAAGGCGACCCCGAGTAGCACGAGGGCCAGGCCGGCGTAGTTCACCGGCAGCACCTGGAAGGCGTACAGTGCCAGCAGCAGGCTGATGCCGCCCACCACGCCGGGCAGCACATAGCCCGGATTGGCCAGCTCGAAGTACAGGCCGAAGATGCCCAGCAGCATGAGGATGTAGGCGACATTGGGATCCGTGAGCACTGCCAGCAGACGGCTGCGCCAATCCGGCTCCAGGGTTTCCAGGGTCAGGCCGCGCGTGTGCAGCACCACCTGGCGTTGCTGGACCTGCACCGTGCGGCCGTCGATGGCCTCCAGGAGCCGCTGCAAGCTGGGTGACACCACGTCGACGACCCCCTTGGCCAGCGCCTCATCGGCGGACAGGCTTTCGGCCCTGCGCACCGCGGCCTCCGCCCAGTCTGCGTTGCGGCCGCGCATGGCCGCCAGGCCGCGGATGTAGGCCACGGCATCGTTGACCGTCTTGCGGGTCATTGTGTCTTCCGAGCCGTCCTCCGGCGAGCTCTCCTCGCCCGACTTGGGCGCGCTCTTCTCCGGCTTGCCGAGCTCGGGTAGACCCCCGAGCTGCACCGGAGTGGCGGCCCCGAGATTGGTGCCGGGCGCCATGGCCGCCACGTGGCTGGCGTAGAGGATGTAGGTGCCCGCACTGGCGGCCCGGCTGCCGCTGGGCGCCACGTAGCTCACTACGGGCACGGGCGAGGCCAGAATCGCGCGGATGATGTCTCGCATGGCGGTATCCAGACCGCCGGGGGTATTCATGCGCAGCACGACCATGGGGGCGCCGCGCTCGGCCGCCTGCTCCAGGCTGCGGGTGACGTAATCGCTGGTGGCCGGACCGATGGCGCCGTCTATCTCCAGCAGCAGCCCCGGCGCCTCCGGCGCCGGGGCCACCTGAGCGGACCAGCCCAACAGGGTCAGGGCGAGGATCACGATCCGTCTGATCATGGACGCGGTCGGCTCCGTGCGGGCTTCAACCTAGCATACTCCATTGCACCCTAGCGGATGGTACGCGTCGGGGCATAGGGCTGGGTGAGATCGTAGAGGCGCACGCTCTCGTCCTCGCTCGCAGTGGCCAGCAGGCGGCCGTCGGGGCTGATGCGCACGGCCCAGCCGCAGAGGTCGTGCGGTGCGAGCCTGCGCTCCACCACACCGGAGGCAAGGCTCACCAGCCGCACCTGAGAGTCGGTATTGCGACCGATGCTGGCGATGTGCCGGCCGTCCGGACTGACGTCGACGGAGATGACCTCGCCCATGTGCTCGGTCCGCTGGACCTGCAGGCGCCCGCCGGGCAGCGCCCACACCAGCACGTGGAACCAGGTGCCGCCCACCAGGGTGCGCCCGTCGGGGGCGTAGCGCAGATCGAGCGCCGCGGCGGGCGGTGTCGTCAGGGGGCGCCCCGACTTGAGCTCGGGGTCCAGCAGCACTACCTGCGGGCGGGCAGTGGAGGCTGCAATCCCACTGCTATCGGGTCTGCTGGCCAGGGCCAGGACCTCCGCCCCCAGGGCCTTGCGCTCCAGTGGCTGGAGGCCAGGATAGGAATAGCTGCGGACCTCGCCGTCGGACTGACCCACCACGATGCGTCGCGAGCCACGCATATACGTCAAGGCGGTGATCGGCGCGCTCGGATCGATGCTCCTGGGAGGCTCGGAGTCCGCCAGTGGACTGACCACGAGGCGCCCGTCCCGGGCGACGCTGATGAGGTGCCTCGCATCGGGCCAGGCCAATCCGGTCACCTGGGCGTCGTGGGGCCGGAGCTGCGCTATCGGCGCGCCGCTTGGGACCTGCCAGATCTTGACGTCACCTTCGTAGCCCCCTGAGGCGAGGCTCCGGCCGTTCGGGGCGAAGGCGACGCGGGTAGCGCCGAAATCGTGAACGTGCGCAAGGCGCAGCATGGGGCTCTGGGTGGCGATGAGGCCGGCACAGCCGACTAGCCACGCGGCGCTGCCCGACAGCAGGGCGCGCCGGGCGCCGGCGCCGAGGAGGGCCCGCTGCCGACCCGGCGCGATATGCGGGCTAGCCGGCCGGATGGGCACGAGGCCCTCGCTGGCGGCGCCGGGAATCCCGCCCCGAAGTGCTTGAGCCGCGCCGGGCGCCCCGATCGCCGTGGCGGGGGCGCTCGGGCCGATGAATCCTGGCCGGTGGACGAGGGTTGAGCAGCATGTCGGCGGTGATGGATCCCACCGGAATCTTCAATCCGATGTAGGCCTCGATGTCCGGCAGGGAGAAGGCGGAGTCCTCACAGGCGAAGCTGATGGCGTCGCCGCTGGCACCCGCCCGGGCGGTCCTGCCGACGCGGTGCACGTAGTCCTCCGCCTCCTGCGGCAGGTCGTAGTTGAATACGTGACTGACGTCCGGAATGTGCAGGCCCCGGGCGGCGACATCGGTGGCCACTAGGATGGGCAGCTCGCCCCGCAAGAAGCTCCCCAGCAAGCTCTGGCGCTTGCGCTGGGGCACGTCGCCCGAGAGCACCGCGGCCCGCAGTCCGTTGCCCTCCAGATAGGCAGTCACCCGCTCCGCCGCTCGCTTGGTGTTGACGAAGACCATGGTTCGAGTGGGATCCATATGCTTCAACAGCCCCAGCAGTAGCGGAATCTTCTCCTCGTTGGCCGGGTGATAGACCACCTGGCGAATCGTGTCCACGGTGCGCCTGTCGGCATCCACCGCGATCATCTTGGGGTTATTCATGTGCTCGTAGGCGAGCTCCGTCACCCGGTAGGACAAGGTGGCCGAGAACAGCATGCTGAGCCTGTCCTCGGGCGGCGGCATGCGTCGCAACAGATAGCGTATGTCCTTGATGAAGCCCAGATCGAACATCCGATCGGCTTCATCCAGCACCACCGCGTCGATGGCCCTGAGGTCGAACACCCGCTGCTTGAAGTAATCGATCAGTCGCCCGGGCGTGCCGATGAGCACTTCCACGCCTCCCTGGATTGCCGCACGCTGCGCATCGTAGCCCGTGCCTCCGTAAGCCAGGACGTGACGCAGCGCCGTATGGGCGCCCAGCACCTCGGCATCCTTGTGGATCTGAATGGCCAGCTCCCGAGTCGGCGCTACAATGAGCGCCCGGGGCTGGTTAGGGCGTCGGCCGGCCGCGGGCTCCAGCGCCAGAAGCCGCTGAAAAACGGCCAGGAGGAAAGCTGCGGTCTTGCCGGTCCCCGTTTGCGCCTGGCCCGCTACGTCGCTGCCCGCCAGCAATGCCGGTAAGGTCTGGACCTGGATGGGCGTGCAGTGGGTGAAGCCCGCCGACCGCACGCCTTGCATGAGCTGCGGAGCCAGGTCGAAGGTGGAAAATGCCGTATCCGTCAGATGGTGATCACTCATAGGGCGCCCATGATACCTTAGTTAACCGCCGGTTTGGACTTGCAATACTCGGTATGATGGGCTCACAATGGCGGCCACAGCGACGGGGCCGCAGACCGGCGGCTCGATAGTCCTGCCGCAGACGTCCGGCTGCGGCCAAATCAGCTCCTGGAGGACATGCATGGGCGAGATCGTTCAGGTGACGGACGATACGTTTGAAGACGAGGTGATCAAGTCAAATACGGCAGTGCTGGTCGACTACTGGGCCGAGTGGTGTGGTCCGTGCAAGATGATAGCGCCCATACTGGACGAGATTGCCAGCGAATACTCGGGCCGCGTGAAGGTCGCCAAGCTCAACATCGATGACAATGCCGTGACCCCAGCGAAGTTCGGCATTCGCGGCATCCCCACCCTGATGCTGTTCAAGAATGGCAACGTGGAGGCGACCAAGGTCGGAGCCTTGAGCAAGTCGCATTTGACCGCCTTTATCGACAGCAACCTGTGAGGCTAATAGAATATCACCATTAGAACATAGCGCCGTCGCCCCGCATCTGGCACGGTGCCACGATCGCGGCCCTCGGGGCCGGGCACACCTTATCGACAACCCTAGTTAACTAACGAGCTCGCCGCTACGCGGCACTTTCCTCTGCGGCAGAGTCGTGCTTCGACTGTAGGTCCCGTGGCCCTTCCGTACGCGATCCTCCTGTGATCCATCTGCAGGCAGGCAATCGACCCCCACAGCAGCAACGCTGGAGCGTTATCCAAGCCAACGACCATGAACCTCACTGAACTGAAGAAAAAGCCCGCCTCCGAGCTGATTGACCTCGCCCAGTCCATGGGCATCGAAGGCATGGCCCGCTCACGCAAGCAGGACGTCATCTTCTCCGTGCTCAAGGCACATGCGAAGAGTGGCGAAGACATCTACGGCGACGGCGTCCTGGAGATACTACAGGACGGATTCGGCTTTCTGCGCTCCGCGGACAGCTCCTATCTGGCCGGGCCCGACGACATCTACGTGTCACCGAGCCAGATACGACGCTTCAATCTTCGCACCGGGGACACGGTGGCAGGCAAGATACGCCCGCCCAAGGAAGGGGAGCGCTACTTCGCCTTGCTCAAGGTGGGGGATATCAACTTCGAGGCCCCGGAGAACGCCCGCAACAAGGTGCTGTTCGAGAACCTCACCCCGCTGTTCGCCAACGAGCGCCTGACCCTGGAGATAGGCAACGGCAGCACCGAAGATCTCACGGCACGCATCATCGACCTGGTGGCCCCCATCGGCAAGGGACAGCGCGGACTGGTGGTCTCTCCGCCCAAGGCGGGCAAGACCATGATGCTGCAGAACATCGCCCAGTCTATCGCCAGCAAGCATCCCGAGTGCTACCTCATCGTGCTGCTCATCGACGAGCGTCCGGAGGAAGTGACCGAGATGGCTCGCTCGGTGCGCGGCGAAGTGGTCTCCAGCACCTTCGACGAGCCCGCCAGCCGGCACGTACAGGTGGCGGAGATGGTGATCGAGAAGGCCAAGCGCCTGGTGGAGCACAAGCGTGACGTGGTCATCCTGCTGGACTCCATCACCCGTCTGGCCCGCGCCTACAATACGGTGGTGCCATCGTCCGGCAAGGTGCTGACCGGCGGCGTGGACGCCAATGCACTGCAGCGACCCAAACGCTTCTTCGGCGCCGCGCGCAACATCGAGGAGGGCGGCAGCCTGACTATCATTGCCACCGCCCTGATCGACACCGGGTCGAAGATGGACGAGGTGATCTACGAGGAATTCAAGGGCACCGGCAACATGGAAGTTCATCTCGACCGGCGTATCGCCGAGAAGCGCATCTATCCCGCCATCAACATCAACCGCTCCGGCACCCGACGGGAGGAGCTGCTCACCCAGCAGGACGAGCTGCAGAAGATGTGGATCCTGCGCAAGCTCCTGCATCCCATGGACGAGCTGGCCGCCATGGACTTCTTGTTGGAGAAGCTGAAGGCCACCAAGACCAACTCCGATTTCTTCGAGTCCATGAAGCGCTAGCCCGCCATCCACCGGGGAGCCAAGTGGTCTAGGTATCGGCCCCCAGGTTGCGCAGTCGGCTGATTCGGCGATCCACCGGTGGATGGGTGGCGAGCAGCGCACTGGCCCGCTCACCGAAGTTGCGCAGCGGGTTGACAATGAACAAGTGCTGGGTGGCCCGGCTCACACCGGGAAAGGTGGTGGCGCCGGCGGAAAGCTTCTCCAGGGCATGTATCAGTCCCAGGGGGTTGCGGGTCAGGCGCACGCTGGTGGCGTCGGCCATGAATTCCCGCTGCCGGGAAATGGCCATCTGCACCAGCTTGGCCGCCACCGGCGCGAGCAGGGCGAAGACCACCAGCAGCGCCAGCACCAGGATGGCGGCCGGTCCCCCTGCCCGCCCGCTGCGCCCGCGCCCACCCAGGGCGCCGAAACGCAGCAGCCGCAGCAGCGCGTCGCTGACCAGTGCAATGACGCCCACCATCACGCCGACCGCGGTGGCGTAGCGCACGTCCCAGTTGACGATGTGGCCCATCTCGTGGCCAATCACGCCCTGCAGCTCGTCCCGGCCGAGCCCCTGCAGCAGACCCCGGGTGACCGCGATGGCCGCGCTGTGTGGTCGCATGCCCGTGGCGAAGGCGTTCATGGCCTCGGTCTCCACCACGTACACCCGCGGCTTGGGCACCCCAGCGGCAAGCGCCATTTCCTCCACCACATTGTGCAGCTGGGGCTCCCGATCGAGCGGGGCCTCATGCGCGCCCGTCAGGCCCAGCACGATGCGATCGCCGGCCTTGAGGGCGACCACCGACCAGGCGCTGCCGAGCACCAGCATGGCCGCCCCGCCGGCCAGGCCTGCGCCGCTAACGAGCCACACCGAGTCGAGTGCGGTGGGAGGCGGTGTTCCCGCAAACAGCTGAATGGTCCAGCCGGCGAGATAGCCCAGACCGGCACCTGTGAAAATGAGGACGGCTATGAGCCGGCGGGTGCGCGCCTGGTTGGCACGGGCGGCCGCCAGGAAATCCGTGCGCAGCAGCACCTTGTGAGTCGATGACGCAGGCCCGCCAGGGCCGGGCAGGGGCGCGCCGCAGAGTCGGCAGCTCTTAGCCTGAGCGGCATTCTGGGCTTCACACGCCGGGCAACGGACGGGGGAGAGAGCCACGGCCCAAAAGGCTTCCCCGGACTCACCGCAGGCTGACCTTGGGCGCCTCGCGCTCGGTTTCCGGGACCTCGAAATAGGTCGCCTCGCCGAAGTGGAACGTACCGGCCATGAGGTTCATTGGGAAGCTTTGCACCGCGTTGTTCATGGCCATGACGCTGTCGTTGTAGAACTGCCTGGAGAAGGCGATCCTGTTCTCGGTGCTGGCGAGCTCCTCCATGAGCCGGCTGACGTTCTGATTGGCCTTGAGGTCGGGGTAGTTCTCCATGAGGGCAAACAGTCGGCCCAACGCCCCCGTGAGCGCCCCTTCCGCAGGAATGGCCTGCTCCGGCCCGCTGGCCTGGACGGCGCTGTTGCGTGCCTGGATGACCCTCTGCAGGGTCTCCTGCTCGTAGGCCATATAGTCCTTGGCCAGCTCCACCAGGTTCGGAATCAGGTCGTGCCGGCGCTTGAGCTGGACGTCGATCTGGCGCCAGGCGTTCTTGACTTGATTGCGCAGTGCCACCAGGCCGTTGTAGGCCACGACGAGCCACACGACGCCGACCGCCACCGCGCCCATTAACGCCCATCCGACCATGCTCATGCTCCTGTCCAGTGCCCTTATACTGCCGACAGCTTGCAATATTCGGTTGTTTGCCGCAACGCGCTGCGCGGGCCAAGCGGCCTTAGTGTGGTATTCTATTTCTGCGGTTTACCTCGGTCGTGGAGATGGCGCGCAAGC
>Ga0307417_10001417_pt1 | contig 10038 bp, 9 predicted proteins | sample SalMarWE160210MG_2_FD_202514 | JGI IMG/M metagenome (GOLD analysis project Ga0307417, IMG submission 202514) | Salt marsh sediment microbial communities from the Plum Island Ecosystem LTER, Massachusetts, United States - WE1602-10 | ecosystem: Environmental > Aquatic > Marine > Intertidal zone >...
GTATCGAGCGCCGGGTGGAGGTGTTGACCATCACCGCCGACGGAGCCACGCCGCTGGCGGATCTGGATCCGGACACGCTGCTGGATCTGGTGGAGAAAAACTGACCCGCTACCGAAATCCAGCAGATGGGCGCGGGTAAGGGCCGCGGTAACAGACAATCATCCCATCTGGCTCGTCTCTGGCCTCGGCTTCTGTGTTGCGGCAAGGGTTACATAGTCCGCGCTATGCGCCCGTCTCATAGCGCTTTGAATCCGGACCCACATCCCGCGCAATCTTGGGATGATTAATTCTTTCCGCAGCCCTAAGGGGTAGCGGACCCTCATTTGCAGCGGAGGAAGGGGGCACAAGCAGGGGGCCTCTTCCCTATTGCCGGGAATCAGCCCCCCCTGTGGGTCTTACCCGACAGGTGGTGCGTCGAGTCATAGGCCGGAGAGATGCCGGCTGTGCGCTGACAGGACCGGAGTGCGAATAGGCCCGCTCCCCGCGACTACAGCCGCCGGATGGACTCTCGAATCCATTGAACCGGACAACTGGGCAAGCAGACGCCCCAGGTCGTCGTTCTCCTTCAGCGAGACTTCGAGTTGGTCTCTCACCTGCGGCCGAATACGGCGCTTGCGCAGGTAATCCCGGATTGCCGCGGTGAGGAGCCCGGAGACGTTCTCGTAGGACTCGTCAGACAGTGCTTGAAGCTCCCGCCAAACGACCTTGCCCAGCCAGATTAGGCACCATTAATGGTCTGGTCTGTCGTCGACAGGCTACACAGACGGCATGATGCCCGGCGTGGAGACCAAGGTTTCACCCCTGGCTCACCGGAATAGGGGAAGTCCTAGCCCAAACACGGGTGCCGTTGGGCATCGAGCGCCTAGCTGCCGGGAATCCTGGAGACGCAGACCGTGTGGGCAAAGTTGTTTCCCGGTTGCGGATCGATTATGGTCCTGGACGTCGGGTGTAATACAAGCGAGGGGAGCGTGCCGTCGTGACGTTGTTGTCCGGCGGCGACAAACGTACCCAGGCTCCGAATATCACGACCGCCCTGTGCCCTGCAGGCAGCTCACCCAAGCGAGGCACATCAGCCAACCCTACCAGCTGACGCTGAAGGCTCGCGCGCCTAGACAGCCAGAGGGAGCAATTGGAGACCGCCGTATCTATGCCTACAATTTCCATGTTTTACGGCATCCTCATCCGGATGTTCTTCTACGATACCGACAGGCACAATGTGCCGCACGTTCACGCAGAGTATCAGGGACAGGTTGCCGTCTACTCGATCGAAGATGGCTCTGTTCTGGCAGGCGTAATTCCGCCGAAGAAGCACAAGTTGGTTGTTGCATGGATCGAAATACATCAGGAGGACTTGCTCGCCGACTGGGAGCTGGCGGTTAATGGAAAAAAGCCATTTCCTATTCGAGGACTCGACCAATGAACATCGCCGAAATTGTTCCGAAAAACGATTACGTCCTATTCATCAAGACCGAAGATGGGCGGTCGGGCTCATTTGACGTCGCACCCTATTTGGAATCCGAAGCTTTTGCGCCGCTCAAGGACAAGCGGGAATTCGAGCGCATTCACAATGGAAAGTACTTCATCGAATGGGACTGCGGCGCAGACCTTTCTGCGGACACGATAGAGGCGCGCTGGACGCCCACGACCAAAGATGCCACCCAACAAAGCGCTTAGCATGCCCGCTTCTGGCACTGCGCTCCTCCGGCACCCGGCTAGCAAACTGTCGAAAGAGTCTCAGGCGAGTGCACCACAAGTGGAAGCCGGCGCAAAAGCGCAGGGTGCACGCAGCGCAGATAATAAGGGACGGACCACGGTTTTGGCTCGAGAACAGGTCGCTGAAATCGAAATCGTGGTCTGCCCCCCCACTGTTCGCACTGTTCGTGTTCGCACTGTTCGTGGCTGTCATCAAAGATAGATGTACCCTTCCGCACTTGCTTCACTCCGCGTCGGCCCATTCCAGACCCAGCTCGGAGATGAATTTCTGCTCCTCAGCTTTCAGCGAGTCACGCCGGTATTCAAGGAGATCCGAAATCGACCCGTGGGCGTTATCCGGTACGCCGATCCCGTTTAGCAATTTGTTGTCCGAAGGCTCTGGGCTTCCTGCCGCTCTGTGTTTCAGTGCGTCCCGGTACTGGCTGACAAGATCGCCTTCTGGAATCACCGTCAAATGCCACCATTTAGAGCGCATCCCCGAGGCCTGCAGAAGGCCCATTGCTGAGACACCGGAAGCCAACGCCCGGTGGGCCCGACCATTCAAATGGTCGTTATCCTGGTGTCGCGCCATGGCCAGGGCGACTGCCTTGGAGCGGGCAGCCCTAAAGTCGAAGCGGACAATCGGCCGCACCTTCTTGGAGATGTCCCGCTCCATGGCTTTCCAGGAACCGCCTTTGGTCATATCGCCCAGCGCCTTGACGCTGCGATCATAAATGGCCGAGTTGACACCGCCGAAGACCTCGCCATAGGTCGTCAGCCAGAGCCACCGCCGGACAGCAGCCTCTGCTGCTTTCGGCGTGGACATATCGCCACTGCGGGACAGCCAAACAGCCAAGGTAATGAGCTGCCAGGAATAGGGCAAAGCCTCGGGGCCATGGATGCCGCAAGCTTCGCGGATTGTCCGGGCGGCGCCGGCCACTGCCTGAAACGGGGACGGGGACGGGTCTTGCGATCAAGCATGTTTGAATACAAGACCCATCCCTTCTTGCAGCACCTGGCCACGCCCTCAGTGGAGACTGCATGCTAACCGCCCGCCTCTCCCCCCACTCCGCATCCTCACTACCGATCGCGCTCCCAACAACGCCGGGGCCAGGGTCCTGGACACCGCTAGCGGCTCAACGCGTCCCTCATACGCGATTGTCGGGTGCTGTGCAGCCATGGCAAGTCACGAGCGGTCAGAGTGTGCAAATGCTTCAGAGTCCTCGGCAACGAGCTCAATCCTCACCGCTGCTATTGCGGCATAGCCTCGCAGCCTCCCCGAGCAACGCGTCAATTTCGCTGTCCGCGGAGCAACCAAGCAGCAGCGGCCTCAGGTGGTTCCGTTCCAGTCGGGCGTGCACTTGGTCAAGGCCGGCGATCAGCCGGACCACCATCGCGCGGTCGACGGCCTGGAGCATCTTCGCGGATGGCGCCGTGCCAACCTGCCACAAAGCCTCCCCTTCGTCATTGACGCCGGTTTTGCTCGCTATACCGGCTTTGCGCAACAACGCAGCAGCCTTCCTCACGTCTGCGGTAGTGACCGCACCGTCGCAGCGCGCGACAACGTCCTCCAGTAGCTCTGATTTGGCAAGCGCACCGACGCCCTGCATCTGAGTGTAGCAGCGGACCAGGACAGGCCCCGGGACCGGCCGCCACTGCATTTTGCGCAGGATTCTGCAATAGCCCTCGGTCGTATCGATGGGTGGCGAAGTTGGCTCCGCTGCGTGGGTTTCCTTGGGCGGAGCCGCGGGGACCTCGTCGGTCTCGACGAAGAACGCCGACCACGAGTTGTTCTCCTGCACCAGATCGATGCCCTCCACCGCTTTGACGAAGGCAGTGAAGCTCTTGAATCCGAGATTCTTCTCGTCAAAGGCGCTGTCGATGTTGAGCATCCGGCTCTTGAGCGCCGAGCAGTTCGCCCGTCCATCAAATGTCTTGAGGACGGTCTCAAGTAGATCGGCGGCATCGTCGAAGGCTGAGGCACGGGATGCCTCGTCGGGCGCGAGGGACGAGGTCTCGGTCTGCGTGTAGAAAAACCGGGAGCACGAGCTCTTGACGGATTCGCTTAAGGCTGAGCGAGGGCCGATGCCCACGACCTGCTTGCCCAACTCGCGCAGGCGGCGAAATAGCGGGCTGAAATCGGAGTCGCCGGTTGCAAGCCCGATGCAGCCGAGATCCCCCCGCCGCGCGTACTCCATGACGTCGACCGTAATCTGTATGTCGGCCGAGTTCTTGCCGCTCACCGGGTGGAAAGTATGAATCAGCTCAAAGCCGTGGCGGTTCAAGGTCGCCTGGTGGACGGCCATCGCCGCGTTCGTCCAGCGGGCGTAGGCCTTGCGCACGACGACGGCCCCAATGGCGCTCAGCTCCTCCAGCAGCGTCTCCAAGCCGCCCTGCTTGACCCATTGCGTGAGATTCTCGGCGTCCACAAAGAGCGCCACGCGGCTATCCTGGCTCATTTACGCACCGAACTGAGCCGGTTCCTCATTCACCGTGCCGCTGGGCTCGGCACTGTCATGGGTGTCCTCGCTTTTCTCAACGCTATGCACAAGCTCGTGTACAAGGGCGGTGACCTCCCCGGCCTTTCCTATACCGCTGTCCATCGGTGGTGGAGCTACGGAAGTTGCGTCTGGTTTCCGTCGGCACAGCCCGGCGCAAAGCTGCACACCCCGCCATTGGGACCGACACCCCCTTTTCCGGGACGGCACTGGTCATCGATGTAGGCGGCCAAGTCGTCAGCGTCCGAACGGGTCAGCATGCCGCCGCTGGTGTAGGGCATGTTGGCGTGCAGGAAGGCGGCGATGGTTTCGGGGCGGGACATGCCGGCGCAGGCGTTGAAGGAGTTCGGTCCCCACAGCGCGGGCCGGAAGTAGGTATGGCTCGCGTAGCGCCCCTGGCCGTCGTTGTTGTGGCAGAAGGCGCACTTCTGAGTGTAGATCCTGCGCCCGCTGGCACTGTCGCCGTTACGCGCTGTAAAGGTAGGGTAGCCGCGCGCCGGCTTGCCGTCCGGATGCTTGGCGCGGTATTCGCGGGTCAGCCATGCCATGTAGGTGGTGAGCCCGCTCATGATCGGGTTGGCGTTGCACGCCTCGGGGCCCTGCTCGGTGGAGCACAGGGGATAGCCGTTCATGCTGCGCTCGAAGCAGCCGTTGATGCGATGCTGCAGACTTGTGGGGGTGGGGTAGTAGCGGTCCATGTCGACCCACCAGGCGGCGTCGGGGTTGCCGCCGGCGTTGAGGTGGCAGCTCTCGCAATGCAGGCGGTTGCCGACGTACTTCGGCCCGGCCAGCTCGTAGGTCCGGGTGGTGACTTGGTGGCCGAGCTGGATCTTTTTCCAATGCTTCCGCTCCCAGGCGTCGCGCGGCGCGACGGGTAGCGGGCCGAGGATGGCGTCGCTGCAGGAGCCGGAGGCCTCCACGTCGACGCAGCGCGCGCCCTTTGGCTGCGGCTTGGCATTGTTCAGGGTGAAGCTGAAGTCGCCACTGACGTAACGGTGGGGGTTCAGGCTGCGCGACATGGCGTGGCAGCCCATGCAGCTGGAGGTGTTCTGCGAGAAGCTTTCCATGGTGGTGTTGGCGAGCAGCTCGGGTAGCACCTCGAAGGCGGTCTTCACCGCTTCCTTCCGGCCGTGCAGCGGCCACTGGGTGCCGATCAGCTGGTAGTAGCGCAGGAACGAGTCTTTCAGTTGCTTGGCGTTCTGAACGTCCTGGTTGAGCACGGCGATGTTGTCCACCGCCTGATTCGGCTGGCCGCAGTCTGGGTCCTGGTCGGGCACCGGGATGACCCGGCTGAGCTGGCTGGGGATGCCGTCGGCGGTCTGCCGATTCGATGGACAGCGCCCGGCGGGACAGGTCGGGTCGTTGAGCGGGGCCACTTCCGGGTGGGTGCGGATGACATTGTCGACCTGCTCGAAGGTGGACCAGATCCACTGGGGCGCGGCGGCGGTCTTGGTCATGATGTGGAAACCGGCCAGCCCCATTTTCTTCACCTCGCACTGGCCGGGGATGCCGTTGCCCGTGTCCTCGCAGACGCAGGCGTCTGTGGCGAGGAAATAGGGGATATCGTCGCCGTCCAGCTCCCGCCAGGCCGCCTTCACCAGCTGGCTGCCGACGGGGAAGTCGATCACGCTCGCCTTGGCCTGCTGGGTACCGTTGTAGAGTTTGTGCTCGACGATGTAGTCGAACAGCGGCCGGTTCAGGCGAATCTCGTAGCGCAGCAGTCGCCCGCGTTGATCCTTCAGCTCGGCCGGGAGGGTAGCATCGGTGGGAAGTGCCTGCAGGGTCTGATCGACCACGTCGCTCACCTTGGCGCTGCGCATCAGCCACTTGCTGGCACCACGACAGCCGGCGGGGAGGTGCTCCGCCTCGTTCCAGTCGGCCGGCTTTCTCCCCTCGGGAAGGTAGACCTCAAAGCCTTCCTGCCATGTCTCCCAGACGCGTGGCCCCGGGGCGGTGACCGGAAGCCCGGCGGCGGGCTCGCCCCGACTGCCTTCCGCGGCGGGCCAGTTGAGGGCGATGAATTGCTGCCAGGAGAAGATGTCGGCAGCGCGCTGCACGGTGTTGAGGTTGGGCTGGGCGAGGCCCCCCTGTACCTCATTGGGTATTAGGCAGCTGACTTGCGGGGCTGCAAGCTGCTTATCGCAGCTCTTTCCCGTGAGCGGGATAGCGCCCGAGGGATGGTCGCATTGCTTGTGCTCGGAGGCGCTGGCGCAGACTGCGGCAAGCGCGGCGAACAGCAGGGTCACCGTGCGAGACATGCTCACCTCCCTCCTTGGCTCGTTTTGATTGGGTGATACTAAGAGAGGCGCACCTTGGCAGTCAACGGAACATAGGGGAACGTTGCAGCCAGGTTCTCTTGCATCAGGAAGGTCGCGTCGGGTACCGGTCTGAAATGACTTGGCAGAGAGACCAGACGCAGCGGCACTGCCGGCCGGCAGTGCCGCTTCGGCGGAGAACGACACGTTTGGGTGGCATGGAAAGGGGGATTGTCGCCGGCTTCCGTTGCCGTCTACGCCCTCTCGCCGGTCGCCAGTTGCCGCAAGTTGGAGATGTCGCGCAACGGTGGCGCCCCGAACAGCCGGTTGTATTCACGGCTGAACTGCGAAGGGCTCTCGTAGCCAACCTGAAATGCTGCGGTTGCCGCATCCAGACGCTCGGCCAGCATCAGGCGCCTGGCTTCCTGCAGGCGCAGCTGCTTCTGGAACTGCAAGGGGCTCAAGGCGGTCATCGACCGGAAGTGGTGATGAAATGTCGAGCTGCTCATGCGGGCCTGGGCCGCAAGGTCGTCGATGCTGAGCGACTTGGTGAAGTTCGCCTTTAGCCAATCGATAGCCCGCGCTATCTGGTGGCTCTGACTTCCCGCCGAAGCAATCTGCCGCAGGCGCGCGCCCTGATCCCCCACCAGTAAACGGTAAATGATCTCGCGCTGAATGATCGGCGCGAGGATGGGGATGTCCTGCGGCTCGCAAAGCAGGTCGACCAAGCGCTGAAAGGCGGTGAGCAGCGCCGGCGTCACCTCGCCGGTCGCCATGCCGCGGGTCGACTGCTGCTCACGCGGCGGCGGCAGGTGGCTGTCTACCATCAGCTGTGACATCTCGTGCTGATCCAGCTTCAACACGAGCCCGAGGTAAGGCGCCTTGAGGCTTGCCTTGGTGACCTGCACGACCGTGGGCAGATGCACTGATGTAATCAGATAGCGGCGCGCATCGTAAACGTAGATGTCGTCTCCGAGCTGAACGCGCTTGGCCCCTTGGGCGACCAGGCAGATGCTCGGCTCGTACATGGCACTCACCGGCTCGGTCGGCTCATCGTATCGGATGAGTGACAAGCCCGGAACCGCAGTCGTGCGCCGTACACCATTCTCGGTCCATCGGGCAATGCCCTGCCCCAAAGCCTCGAGTGCAGCAATCATCCCAGTCACCTCAACTTGCTGATCTGATAGGCTGTGAAAAATATCTTCCCTCGCCGTCTTTCGGGGAAAGGGTTAGCGTGATGGTTTGCATTCAGCTGGTTACAACCCTCACCCTAGCCCTCTCCCTGAGGGAGAGGGGATTTTTTCACAACCTGTGGCGCCTGCCAGTTCATCGATACCTCCTGCCTGAATACTAGTCCACGCCAGTTTGGGTTACAACCATTGTCCAGGGCTTCGGCGAATCAGGCAAGAATCGAGTAGGATTGGTCAACCCGTCCTTGTGCTTTCGAGCGTAGGATTTGACCATCACCTGGGTAGCCCCAGCCACACCAAAGGAGACGACCGTGCAAAAGCGCACATTGGGAACGAGCGGCCTGAAAGTCTCGGCCCTGGGCCTCGGCTGCATGGGCATGAGCTTTTCCTACGGCCCGCCCAAAGACAAGCAGGAGATGATCTCACTACTTCACGCAGCAGTGGAGCGCGGCATCACGTTTTTCGATACGGCGGAGGTCTACGGTCCCTTCACAAACGAGGAGCTCGTCGGCGAGGCGCTTGCGCCGCTACGCGAGCGGGTGGTTCTCGCCACCAAGTTCGGCTTCGATGTCGCTCCGGGGAAGGACCCGCGGGGAATGAAGGGGCGGCCTGGTCTGAACAGCCGTCCGGAGCGCATCAAAGAGGTGGCCGAGGCCTCGCTCAAGCGACTCCGGACCGACGTCATCGACCTGTTCTATCAGCACCGCGTCGACCCTGAGGTGCCCATCGAAGAAGTGGCCGGTGCCGTGAAGGAGCTGATCCAGGCAGGCAAGGTCAAGCACTTCGGCCTGTCCGAGCCCGGAATTCACACGATTCGGCGTGCCCATGCCGTGCAGCCGGTCACTGCCGTCCAGAGCGAATATTCGCTGTGGTGGCGCCGCGTGGAAGCCGAAGTGATTCCGACCCTCGAGGAGCTCGGTATCGGCCTCGTCCCGTACAGTCCTCTGGGCAGGGGCTTCCTGACGGGGAAGATAGACGCGACTACGACCTTCGACAGCTCCGACTTCCGTAGCACATTGCCTCGCTTCACACCGGAAGCACTGAACGCGAACCAGGCCCTGGTCGACCTGCTCGGCAGCATCGCAGCACAGAAACAGGCGACACCGGCGCAGATCGCACTGGCCTGGCTGCTGGCCCAGAAGCCGTGGATCGTGCCGATCCCGGGCACCACGAAGCTGCATCGGCTGGAGGAGAACATCGGGGCTGTTGCGGTCGAGCTCACGGCCGACGATCTCCGCGAGATCGATAGCGCCGCCTCACAAATTACGGTGCAGGGTGCCCGGTACCCGGACGCCATCGAGCAATTGACCGGCCGGTAGCCGGCAAAATAGATGGGAGATCAGACGATGCAAAAGCGCAAACTCGGAATCAGTAACCTGGAAGTCTCCGCCATGGGCTATGGCTGTATGGGCCTGAGTTACGGTTACGGCCCAGCGATTGACCGGCAGGAAGGAATCAAGATTATTCGCGCAGCCGTCGAGCGTGGCGTGACCTTCTTCGACACGGCGGAGGTCTACGGCCCCTTCACCAACGAAGAGCTCGTGGGCGAAGCCCTCGCCCCCTATCGTGAACAGGTGGTGATTGCCACGAAATTCGGCTTCGCAATCGATTCTGGCGCAACGCGCTCCGGCCTGGACAGTCGGCCAGAGCACATCAAGCAGGTCGCGGAGGCTTCGCTCAAACGGCTCGGCGTCGATGCGATCGACTTGTTCTATCAGCATCGTGTAGACCCGAACGTGCCCATCGAGGACGTGGCGGGAACGGTGAAGGAGCTGATTCACGAAGGCAAGGTCAAGCACTTCGGCCTTTCCGAGGCCAGCGCACAGACGATTCGCCGCGCTCACGCCGTCCAGCCGGTCACGGCGATCCAGAATGAATACTCGCTGTGGACGAGGGATCCCGAGCCGGAAATCCTGCCGCTATGCGAGGAGCTCGGCATCGGCTTCGTGCCATGGAGTCCACTCGGGCAGGGCTTCCTCACCGGCAAGATCGACGTATCGACGAAGTTCGACAGCTCCGACTTCCGGGCCCAGTTTCCGCGTTTCACCCCGGAGGCGCGACAAGCTAATCGGGACATGGTCGATCTGCTCAATGTGATCGCAAAGCGCAAAGAGGCGACACCGGCCCAGATTGCCCTCGCCTGGCTGATGGCCCAAAAGCCCTGGATCGTGCCGATCCCCGGCACCACGAAGCTGCATCGGCTGGAGGAGAACCTCGGCGCCGTCGCGGTCGAGCTCACATCGGACGATCTCCAAGAAATCGAGCGCGCCGCGTCCCAAATCACCGTGCAAGGGGCCCGGCTTCCCGAGGACATCCTCAAACTCAGTGGTCGCTGAGCACGACGCGGTAGCGGGCACCAGACGGACGAGGAGATAAACCATGCGTGGAACCATGCTCTATGGT
>Ga0307417_10001418_pt1 | contig 10033 bp, 15 predicted proteins | sample SalMarWE160210MG_2_FD_202514 | JGI IMG/M metagenome (GOLD analysis project Ga0307417, IMG submission 202514) | Salt marsh sediment microbial communities from the Plum Island Ecosystem LTER, Massachusetts, United States - WE1602-10 | ecosystem: Environmental > Aquatic > Marine > Intertidal zone...
CCATCGCAGCCGGCTGCCGGCCCTCGTTGAAGGGCACAGCCCAAACATCGCAGTATTCGCCCTCCAAGCAACCGAGGAGACCTCATGACAGAAGCACCAACGGCAGTTCCGACGGCAACGGACGCCCACCGCGGAGACCCAATTCCGATCCCGCGCTATCGACGAACGCGACCGCGATTCGCGCTGTACCTGTCTCAACACCACACGCATCTGCAACACAGTTGCTCATGTATACGCGTAGACACGGGAGGACATGATGGGGCTCGATCGTGGCGCCTTGGCAAACCTTGATCAGAGGCTGCTGGCAGAGCTCGACCGAGATGAGCGGTTCCAGATGGTCCGGGTGCCGGTGTCGCCTGCGAAGTGGTCGACGTGGAAGCGATTGTGCGCTGCCGCTGGGATCTCGATGGGTCGAGCGATCGTCGCGTTGATCGACCGGGAAATGGCAAGTGCGGCTGATGCCTCGGGCGACGATTCTCCGGTGTTGGCACAGCGGATACGTGAGCAACTGGCCAGCCGAGAGGCTGAGGTGACGAGTCGAGAACGCGAGATGGCTGTGGCTGAGAAGAGGCTCCGCAGTAGAAGAGAGCAGCTCCGCCGCTGGGAAGCCGAGCTTCAGACACTGGCACAGCGAGTCGAGTCGGCATCGAAGCTAGCCGGCCACCGTGACGCCACACCGAAGGTCGGCCGTAACGACCGCTGTTCCTGCGGATCCGGACTCAAGTACAAGCACTGTCACGGCTTGCCCGCTCAACCACCCAACGTTGTTCCCAGATAACGGGATTACCGGCATAATGCCGGTTATCTCTCGCTGAAGGGCGCTCGATAACGCTCGCCGCTGTGGGTGATCTGGGTGGTTGTGTTGTCTCGATATCGCGATATCATGAGTGCATGACTAAACAGACCACCGTGCGGCTCCCCGAAGACCTTGCTGACGATGCCGAGGCCGTCGCCCGCGTCAACGGCACCAGCGTCAATGCGCTGATCGTCGATGCACTCAAGGCTGAAATCGGGCGAGTCCGCCAAGACGAAGACTTCACCAGCCGCGCCAAGCGACTCCTCGACCGCGACAGGGAACTCTTGGAGCGCCTCGCCCAGTGACTCGCTACATCAAGCTGGCCGAGTACTTCTGGCTGGCCCAACAAGCTACCGGTGTCGACGCTGACGCTCTCGCCAAAGCGTCCCGATCCGAGCTTGCCGACTCGGCGTTGCACGCCCCTCAAGCCGGGTTCGGTGATATCGAGTTCTACCCCGACCTCTATGACAAGGCAGCGGTGCTTGTTTGCCGGCTGGCTTGGAATCATCCGCTCCCTGACGGGAACAAGCGGGCTGCCTGGGCGGCGCTGGTGATGTTCATCGACCTCAACGACGGCACCTGGGAACCCGACCCACCCGACATCGACCAGACCGAAGCGGCCATGCTTGCCATCGCTGCCAGCGAAGTCGACGAGACCTGGACCGCCTCCTGGCTCAAAGAGCGGGTCCGCTTTGGCGACCCAACCTGACCAGATCGCTCGATACCGAGCAGAAACGAGCATGTCGCAAAGAATCCCCGATCGGCACTTCGCCGCTCGGCACGGTGAACACTCACAGTCGTGGCGTCTCTCCGGTCCCTGACCCTGATAGAGCCGATCCGCCGAATTCGCCGGGCCCGGTGCCGATCCATGAACGGGTCGCAATCCGCAGCACGCCCATGGCGGCGACGATTCCCAACAGCCCGCCCAGCGTGTTCAGGGCGAAGTCTTGGATATCCGCGCTACGTCCTAGACCGAATACCCACTGGGTGCCCTCCACCACGAGCGAAACGGCGACGCAGAGACCTAACGCTTTCGCCGCGGGGCGGCGGGCTCCGGCCCAAGCGATCCGTGCCAGAAAGCCCAAGGGAACGAACAGCCCGACATTGGCTACGACATTTCGTGCATCGACGTGCGCAAAGAGATTGAGATTCGAGCCCGGGTGCGAATCGGAATCCCCGACCGGTGTCAGCGTCAGATACCAGATACCAACCAACGCCACCACGAGCCACGAAGCGGCCAACCGCGACATCGTCGTCCGAGCGTCCGCACCTCGACGCTTTGACACCACCAACACGCCAACGCCGGCGAGCATCGCGATCACCACAAGCCAGAGAAGATCCTCCATAGCGGCACTGAACTCGTTGACCATTGCTCGATCATAGGAACGCACAGTCGCCTATCAGATCTGGCCACATCACGCTTGATCACCGCCGTCGACGCTGGCGGGCCTCGACAGGCCGGGATCAGCAATATCCGAGCGGGAACGAGCATTTTCGAGAGTGCTCGATACCGGCACCTCCGCGCTCGGTGAGGTGACCACTCAGGGTTGTGCCCCGGCTGCGGTGGTCGCCTAGTCGCTGGCTTGCGTCGATTGCCCCCGTATCGTCACCTATGCGGGCCTTGCCTCTAGCATTCGTCGGGTTATGGCTTTCATCAGCACATCGGATGTGAGACTCGTTGGAATCATTGTTCTGGTCGCGGGGCTTGGCTGCCTGTTCATCGTTCGCCGCAGACGTCCCAAGGCGTGGATTCTCGCGGCAGTCGGAGCTGTGCTTTCGACGTGGGGAGTGATACTCATCTGGAAATCTGGTGTCACCGTCATCGATGGCCCCGACGGTTTCCGATCGGTGTCGGATATGATGGGTTCAACGTTCGATTCTTGGCTGTGGGTCGTCGTATCCGGAGTAGTCAGCGGTCTTGTTTGGTTCGGTGCAGTAGCGGTGCGAGCGCGTCGTGGGCCGCTGTCATGGACCTCAGCTGCCATCTTCGGTGGAGCGTTCCTCGCCGCCGTATCGGCGGGCCTTCTCGATTCGTCTATCTAGCTCTTCGCGTCGAAGGACCGCCCCGATCACCAGACAATCGAGGCATCACGCCCCGATTGCCGACCGCCCGGGAACGAAGCCTCCATGCCGGTCTCTTGGCTACTCGCCGTTGTGGTTCCAATGGTTTTGGAGTGGTTGCCGGACTATCTGGCCAGAACCTGGACTGATTCTTGGTTTGGCCATACGGGTGGTGGCCAGAACCCGAGGCTCTTGTTGTTGAAGTCGATGATGGTGAACGGCACGAGTCCGCCGATGTCGTCGAGGTTCTGTCGTTGCCAGGTGGAGCCGTCGTTGCTGAACCACATGGCGGGAAGGCTCTCGGATACTCGTCCTGCGTCGAAGTCGAGACCGGCGGCGTAGAAGCGGGAGTCGACTCTTGTGACGGCGTACACCTCCATGTAGCCAAACTCGGCGGCGGTGTCGCCGGCGGGTGGAGGTTGTCGTGTCCAGTCGATTCCGTTGGGGGATGTCCAGACGGCCATCAGGTTGGTGCCGAACGGGCTGCCGCCGAGGGCGACAAAGCCGGTATCGGTTTCGGTGATCGTGTACATGTAGGCGTCTTCAAAGCCTGCCCCTTGTGGGGTCACGAGTTCCCAGTCAAGGCCGTTGGGTGATGTCCAGACGGCAGCGGTGGGGACGAATTCGCCCCACGGGGAAGCGCCGACTGCGATTAGCCCGTTGTCGCTGGTGATCACTTCGCTGATCGCGGAGTTGTTGAACAGTTCGGCATCGCTTGCGGGGGCCTGTTCCCAAGTGGTGCCGTCGGTTGTGGTGAACAGTGTTGCGATGGTGGATTCGGCTTCGGCGCCACGCCGCAACAGCACCGTCAACCGGTCCGGGGTGTTGAAGACGGCATCGACATATCCGATCGAGTACCCCTGGTCGCTGAGGAACTCGATCGGTTCCCACCTACGCCCGTCATCAGACCGCAGCAGGGTGGAGCCGTATGTGAATAGTCCGAATGGGCTCTCGATCATGTCGGTGAGGCAACCGATGCGCATGTCGCCAATCCTGGTCGGGCCTTCGGTGCGTTCCCAGGTCACACCATCGTCGCTTACCCATACCGGGAAACCGGGTTCACTCTCGACAGGGCATCCCACGGCAACGATCGATCCGTCGATGACTCCAGCATCGGTGATGGTGACAGCACCAAACGCTCCGGGGTCTGCCCCGGTCGAAGTCCACCCGTTGATCGGTTCCGCCGGGAGAGTTGTCGTTGTTGTCGAGCCGGTCGACGGTGTTGGCGATTCGGCGAGGACTTCGCCGTCTCCGTTGAGGGCGGCGACGCTGGTGGGGAGGATGTCACCCGCCCAGCAGTATTCGAAGAACTGCGCCGGGATTGCCTGTCCGTCGTAAATCGCCGTGTACACCAGGTCCCCGTCGGGGAACGTCACCACGACATCAGACACGCTGTAATGGATCGCCCCGAAGACGCAGGACAGTGGCGGTTCAGCAAGATGGTCGGTTGTCATGAACGGTCCAGAGAGGGGAGCGTCGGTGCTCGGCTCCAGGCCGCAGAGGGTGCCGTCCAACTCCATACAGATGGATCCGTTCTCATCGAAGTACGCGGTCAACAACCAGGACTCATCGGCACCGTCGTAAGATCCGTCGGCGATGACAAAGGTCGGTCCCCGGGTAACGGGCTCCTCGTCGACCTCGGCAGCGGATGTCGTGCTCGTTGTTGTCGATTCGGGAGGCGCGGTGGTGATGACGGTGGGCGCTACCGGAGTAGGACCATCGGTGCGGGTTAGCCACAGCGCAGCACCACCCACGGTGATGGTCACCACCGCAGCGATCGCCAGCACCTTCAACCTTCCCATCGTATGGGGAGGCTGCGGCACCGGGACCTGCTCGAGTTCAGAGTTGAGACGTGCTCCTGCCCGGCGTAGTTCATCGTCGAGACTCATGCCCGGTCACCTCCCATCTCGAGACGTTTCGCCAGCGTCTGCTTGGCCCTACTCAGGTGGGTCTTGACCGTTTCCTCCGAACACCCCATTACCTCGGCTACCTCACGACGAGACAACCCATTCAGATATACCAACGCCACCGTCTGGGCCTGCCGGCGAGGCAGCCGGCGCACCTCCCGCCACAAATCAAGATCAGCCTCCACATCCAACCCCGGATAGTCACCCGGTGGCGACCCGAGTCGCATCAATGCTCTCGCCTGAGCCGCAGTCCGACGGAACCACGAAACCGAGCTGTTCGCCACGACGGTTCGCACCCACGCCCCCGGATTGTCCATTCCGCTCACCCGGTCCCATTGGTAAAGCGTGGTCAGGAATGCCTCTTGCACCAGCTCCTCAGCCACGGACCGGTTTCCCGATAGGACAATGGCCAGCCCCAGCACCTGGCGGTACTGGCGGCGATAGAACACCTCAAAGGTCTCCCTGGCCCTAACAACCGGCAGGTCATCCACCAGACTCAACTCACCCCATGTCTGAATCGTTGCCACACCCAGTAAAACGCATCAGACCCACATTATGGGGGACAGCAACCCAATAAGGTCTAGAAAAGCTCTGCCGTCGCCCCCAACCAACGATCAACAGATCCCGCTCGACAAGCACTTCGCCGGGGCCGGGCTTCTTCATGGACGGATGTGCACAAGAGATTTCGATCGGTTCATCAACGGCCGCAATGGTGCGTTGGCCCGCATTTGGTCCGCGAGAGGATGGAGAACGGTCACAAATGATGACAAATGCCGGAGGCTGAAAACGTCTACGACACAGAGCATTTCAGCGAATCGCCAGTGTCGCCGTTTACCCTCCGCATTGATTTGTAATCAGCAGGTCATGGGTTCGAATCCCTTCGCCAGCTCAGTGGAATCCCCCGTTTTGACGGGGGATTCTGTCTATGGGCCGTCGAGGCCGGCACACGGCACGGTGTCGCCGTACCAACTACCCGTCGAGCTGCCGACCGCATGGTCGGCAGCCTTTGGACCCGACGAGAAACTCGCACTTGGCCTCTCGACGAACGACGTGGCCCTGATCTCCGGGTCCGACCTGATGATCCTCGACGGGCTTCCGGTTGACGGATCACCCATCGACATTGCCTGGACCGATGAGGGCGCTGGGCTGCTCGTGAACGTGTCGGCCGCGACCGTCAACGACTCCGGAATATACGGCTGCGACATATCAATGCTGACACCCTGCCAGAAGGTCGTGGACTGGTCCCCCGATGTCCGGCTCGCCCACAACTGAGTCGTGATGTGGCCTATGCCGCTCAACAGCGAGGGCCGCAAGGAAGGGACGGGCCCGGTGGGGTCGACTCCCACCCAATCGACTCGCGTTCCGCTAGTCGACTCCGGCACGCAGGCCAAGACCAACGGTGCAGATACGGGCCAACGTCTTGAGAAGCTCAGCCGTCGAGAACCGGCGACGGTGTCCTTGGCGGCCCGACCTCCAACGAGGGACACCAACGAACGGGGAGGCCCCGCCCGCTCATGGCATCACTTCTCTGCTCGGCTTGTCGGATACAGACTGTGGTGGAGAGGGAGGCTGGCTGCCGGCAAAGACTCTGGACGTCTTTGCGTATCGCTGTGGCGAGATCATCTTGGTCGGTAGACGTCACGGCGGTGCTGGATCCTGTGGATTAGGACGGTGTCGTCGTTCTCGAAGATCTCGTAGATGATGCGGTAGTCACCGCGCCGTGCGGAGTGGAGTCCTTCGAGTTCGCCGAGTAGTGGCTTCCCGAGCCGCTGGGGATTCTCAGCGATAGGTCCGAAGATTGCCGCTAGGGCAGCGTTGCGGACTTTCTCGGGGAGCTGGTTGAGGTGGCGCAGACCCTCAGGTGTGATCTCGACTTCGTACACGAAGTCACCTCAGATGTGATCTGAAAGGCGGAGTCGCTTGCCTTTGGCGGCTTCTCGTCTTGACCGTCGCAACGACTTCATCAGTTCGTCGTCTCTGAGGATGTCGAGTGACTCCTCGAGGGATTCGAGATCGTCGAGGCTCATGAGCACAAATGAGGGTCGGCCGTTGCGGGTCACCAAGATTCGGTCGTGTTCGACTTCGACCCGGTCGGCCAACTCAGAGAGATGTGCCTTGACTTCTGAGAAGGGGAGGGTGTCGCTCATGCCCACCAGTATAGGTCGGAATATTGACCTATCAAAAGCCTCGTTCGGTATCAGCCAAGCAGCGCATATTTACGAGTCTCGAGCAAGCACGAGCACGACACCTAACCACGCAAAGCGGCACGTCGAGGAGCGGGTCGTCAGACACGCAGCGTAGTCCGGTCAAGTATGCCGGCGTGCAGAGGGGTGGCTACAGCTGCCGCAGGCGTAGGCTGCGCACATGCTCGAAGTCGGATCTGTTTCGGGTAGCGAGGCCGAGCCCATGTTCAATGGCAGTTGCGGCGATGAGTGCGTCCGGAAGACGGATGCCGCGCTCACGACGAATGCGGCCGGCTCGTTCGGCCACGGTGCGGTCCACCGGGAGCTCCCGAAACGGGGCAAGCAACATGCTGACCAGATTGGTGGCGGTATTGCCGGCGAAGAGCTCGGCCCGGGTGATGACTGAGTAGTGCAATCGGTGGCGACCGGGGGCAAGCTGCCGTGCTCCTCGAAGATGGTCGATGAAGATGTCGGTGTCGACGAGGATGTCAGCCACGATCCCATTCGTCCCGGCTAGGTGCCGTCGCTCCTGGTGCTGCTCCAAAGGTGGTCGCGAGCGCCGGTTCTGGATCGGGTGCTTCGTCCTCGAGATAGAAATCGAGGGCACGGCGAATGATCTCCGCCATGGTTACGCCTTCGTCCTCGGCCAGGGCGTCGATGCGTTGGCGCTGCTCCTTAGTGAGGTATACCTGCGTGCGAATTGCGGACATACATCACAATATACAGCACCACTAGGCTCAGATCAACGGCCTCGGAGCAGAGACCAGCATGTTGTCGACCACGCAGAGCGGCACCGCGTAGCTCGGCCGGGTGGGGGTCTAGATCCCTCGATGCCGGTGGTGTCGGGTGAAAGGACCGTATCGATGTCCTCTGATAGGAACCCTCCAGCGGAAAAGGACCGTGATGCTGGCTTGGCTGTGCCCGATGCTGACATGTCGGAGTGGGCTGAGGCTTTGGTGGCTCAGGCCCGCACCGACGGGATCGAGCTGACTGGTGAGGGCGGCTTGTTGACGGGTTTGATCCGGCAGGTCCTCCAGACAGGTCTCGAGGTGGAGATGGCTGATCATCTCGGCTACGACCGCTATTCGCCGGAGGTAGGGGTTCGGGGAACTCCCGCAACGGCCATTCCCCACAGCGGGTGACGACCGATGTTGGTGAGGTCGAGTTGCTGGTCGCGAGGGATCGTGCCGGCTCGTTCGAGCTGACGAATGGGGCGGCAAGTATCCAGCGATGATCCGCTCCTGGGAGAACAGCTGCACGGTTGTCGGCCGCTCAACCTTGGTTTTGGTCGGCTCCCGATTGGGCGGTCACCCCGGCCATGAGCAACCCGACCTGTTCCCGGGTCGTCGTCTTGGGGTTCACGATGCCCATCACCTGGCCTTCGTACATCACCGCGATCCGGTCGGAAACGCCGAATACCTCGTCCAGGTCCTCGGAGATCATCAGCACCGCCGTCCTGGCGTCACGCTGCTCGATCAGCCGTTGGTGGATGTACTCGGAGGCGCCGATGTCGACACCGCGGGTGGGCTGGGCGGCCACCAGCGCCTTGGGAGTGCCGGACAACTCACGGGCGATGATCATCTTCTGAATGTTGCCGCCGGACAGGTTGCGGGCCGGCGTATCCAGGGTCGGGGTCTTGACCGCATACTCGCCGACCAGTTGCCGGCAATGGCTGGTGATCGCCCCGAAGTCGTAAAGACCCCGCTTGAGGAACTTCTTGTCGCTGTGCTCGGTCAGGAGCAGGTTCTCCGAGACGGTGAAGTTGGAGATCGCCCCATCCTGCATCCGCTTCTCCGGGATGTAGGCGAGGCCGGTGGCTCGGACCTCAGCAGGCTTCATGCCCGTCACGTCCACCCCGTCGATCGTGATTGTCCCCGCGGTCGGGGTGCGCAAGCCGGCGATTGCCTCAGCGAGGAGCATTTGACCGTTGCCGGACACCCCGGCGATGCCGAGGATCTCGCCGGCATGCACATCGAGGTCGATACCCTTCACCCCTTCCTGGCCTCGGTCCTGCAGCACCCGTAGCCCGCGAACCTCGAGGGTCGCGTTTCCAGGGTTGGCTGCCGCCTTGTCAGGGGCGAGCTTGACGGCTCGACCCACCATCATCTGTGCGAGGCTCTCCCGGGTGGCGCCGGCGACAGGGACGTGTCCGGTCACCTTGCCCTGGCGGAGCACAGTGATGCGGGTGCTCAACGCCAGTACCTCGTGGAGCTTGTGTGAGATGAAGATCAGGCCGCGACCATCGTCGCATAGCTGGCGGAGCGTATCGAAGAGTTGGTTTACTTCTTGCGGTGTGAGGACCGCAGTCGGCTCGTCGAGGATGAGCAAACGCGCATCGCGATATAGGGCCTTGATGATCTCGACCCGCTGCTGCTGACCCACCGCCAACTGCCACACGTACGCGCTGGGCTCAACCTTCAGCCCGTAGACCTTGCCGAGCTCCAGGATGCGGGTCGAGACCGCATCGAGGTCGGTGACCACCCCGCGGCTTGAGCGCAGCCCGAGGGCGACATTCTCGGCAACGGTCAGGCTCGGCACCAGCATGAAGTGCTGGTGGATCATCCCGATGCCGTTGGTGATGGCATCCGTTGGGCTGGCGATATGAAGGGGGTTGCCATTGAGGAAGATCTCACCCTCATCGGGGTCGTACAACCCGTAAAGGATCTTCATCAGCGTGCTCTTGCCTGCTCCGTTCTCTCCCAGCAGGGTGTGTACCTCGCCTGGGAAGAGATCGAAGTCGATGTGGTCGCTGGCGAGAACACCCGGGAACCGCTTGGTGATCCCTCGCATGTCCAGCATCGGGGCTCCGGTCAATGTGATGCCTTTCGCTTGCTTTGGGTGGGGAGACCGCCAGCGTCTCCCCACCCAGGATGATCACCGGAATTAGGAGCCGGTGACGATCGAGCCGTCGATGATGCCGTTGATGGCGGCATCTGCCTTGGCCCTCACGTCAGCGGGAAGGTCGTAGCCGTCGTTGAACTCGATGACCTCGCCTCCGTTGGCGAGATTGATGCGGTAGATGTGGTTTGCGTCCGCCGCTTTGTTCTGGACCTGAGCGATGATGTCGCGCAGCACGACCTCCCAGT
>Ga0307417_10001419_pt1 | contig 10032 bp, 10 predicted proteins | sample SalMarWE160210MG_2_FD_202514 | JGI IMG/M metagenome (GOLD analysis project Ga0307417, IMG submission 202514) | Salt marsh sediment microbial communities from the Plum Island Ecosystem LTER, Massachusetts, United States - WE1602-10 | ecosystem: Environmental > Aquatic > Marine > Intertidal zone...
AGGCGTGACGCCGGTGCAAACCGGCCCGTTAGCCCTGCTTTTCCCGTCAAATGCCCGCCGCCATTGAACTTATCCCTACGCTTCGCTATACGGGCAGCCGACCGCTCGCCGGTGGAAGGCTAGGCTAGGGGCTATTTAGTGCGCGGCCCTCGCGCACGGCCTGAAATTGCCATAACGCCAAATCAATCAGAGAGTTACCGATGTCCTCGACGTTCGATACCATCGCCAATATTATCGCCGAGACGTGCGATATTCCGCGCGAGTCGATCAAGCCAGAAAGCCACGCCATTAACGATCTCGGCATCGACAGCCTGGACTTCCTCGACATCGCCTTCGCCATCGACAAGGCGTTCGGCATCAAGCTGCCGCTCGAGCAGTGGACGCAGGAAGTCAACGACGGCAAGGCGACCACCGACCAGTATTTCGTGCTCAATAACCTCAGCGCCCGCATCGACGAGCTCGTCGCTGCTAAGGGAGCCTAACCCCCGTGCAGCGTCCATGCGGCTCGAGTATTTTCAACTGATCGACCGGATCGTCGACCTCAATCTCGCCGGATTAACGATCAGGTGCGAGGCGACCGTTCCAACCGCAAGCACGATCTTTGAAGGCCATTTTCCTGGCTATCCGTTGATGCCGGGCGTGCTGCTGATCGAGACCATGGCACAGACGTCCGGCTGGTTGGTGGTCGCCGCCAACCGGTTCGAGCGCATGCCGTTCCTGGCCGCCGTGAAGGACGCCAAGCTGCGCACTTTCGTCACGCCCGGCCAAGTTCTGTCGATCAGCGCGGAGCTCAAACACGAAGGATCAGGCTATGCGATCACCGAAGCGAGCATCGCGGCCGACGGCAAGTCCGTGTGCGATGCCGCGCTCACCTTCAGCGTGCTCGCATTCCCCAATGCCGAGATGAACAAGCGCATGCGCGACACCGCCGCCAATATCGGTTTCCCGATGGGGGCGCCCGCCGATGGCTGACGGCGCGCGCGAAGCCTGGATCACTGGCATCGGCATCGTCTCCTGCCTGGGCGAAGGGCCGCAGGCGCATTGGCAAAAGCTGATGGCGGCGCACCCGAACGCCGACACCGCGATGTTTGCACCATTCATCGTGCACCCGCTGGCACCGATCAGTTTCGACGCCCAGATTCCGAAGAAAGGCGATCAGCGCCAGATGGAGCCCTGGCAGCGCATCGGCACCTATGCCGCCGGCCTCGCGCTCGACAGCGCAGGCGTCAAAGGCAAGACCGACATCCTCTCGCACATGGACATGATCGTCGCCGCCGGTGGCGGCGAGCGCGACCTTACAGTCGACTCGCAGATTCTGTCCGGCGCGCCGCGCGCGGCCAATCCGGCCGCCTTCCTCAACGAAAGCCTGATGAGCGGCCTGCGACCGACCTTGTTCCTGGCACAGTTGTCCAATCTGCTGGCCGGCAACATCTCGATCGTGCATGGGGTGACCGGCTCCTCGCGCACCTTCATGGGCGAGGAATCCGCCGGCGTCGACGCCGTGCGTATCGCGCTCTCGCGCATCGCCTCCGGACAGAGCGACATCGCGCTGGTGGGCGGCGCGCATAACGGCGAACGCCCCGATCTTTTCATGCTCTACGAGTTCGGCGAGCACAATCTGAAGGGCCAGTTTGCGCCGGTCTGGGAACGTGGGCGTGGCAAACCCGCCGGCTTCGCGCTCGGTTCGCTCGGCGCCTTCCTGGTGATCGAGGCGCGCGACTATGCCGAAGCGCGCGGCGCCAAGCCACTGGCGCGGCTCACGGCAGTGTTTTCCGACCGCTCCAAGCGCGCGCCCAACTCGGTCACCGCCGCGCTGACGCGGCTATGGGACAAGGTCAAGGACAGGGTCAAAGCCGGCCATGCCGCGGTGCTCTCGGGCGCTACCGGTAGCGAGCCCGCCACCGCAGAGGAGCGCGCCTTTCTGGAGGCGCATTCCGGCCTTGCCGTCCGCGCCACCGGGTCATATCTCGGGCATGGGCTGGAGCCGCAATTTCCCATGAACGTGGCGCTGGCGGCGGTCGCGCTTGGTCATGGTAGCCTGTTTCCGCCCTGCGACGCGACCGGCCTGGAGCGGCCGATGAGCGGGGAATTGAGCCAAGTCCTGGTGACCGGCGTCGGACATTGGCGGGGCGAAAGCCTCGCACTGGTGGAACGGGTCGCCTAAGGGAGTGCACGAAATGTCATCGACCAAGGACGAAATGGGCCGGCCGATCGTAGTCGTGACCGGGCTTGGCGTTGTCACCTCGCTCGGCGCCGGCAAGACCGACAACTGGGCCAAGCTCACGACCGGAGAATCCGGCATCCACACCATCACCCGCTTCCCGACCGAGGGCCTGCGCACCCGCATCGCCGGCACCATCGATTTCCTCGGCACGCAACCTAACTCGGCCGCGCTTTCGGAGCGCTTCGCCGATCTCGCGGCCGAAGAAGCCATCGCTGAGGCCGGCATCGGTGGGCGGGGAGATTTCCCCGGACCCTTGTTTCTGGCGGTGCCGCCGATCGAGATCGAATGGCCGCAGCGGCTCGCGCTCGGCGCCAAAACTGGCGCCAACGACACCGTCACCTATAGCGACATCCTGCGGGTGAGCGCGCAATTTCCCGACTATCACCCGCGCTTCCTGTTCGGCTCGGTGGCCGACAATCTGGCGGAGAAATTCGGCACCAAAGGCTCGCCGATCTCGCTGTCGACCGCCTGCGCCTCGGGCGCGAGCGCGATCCAACTCGGCGTCGAGGCGATCCGGCGTGGCGAAACCGACGCGGCGCTGTGCATCGGCGCCGACGGCTCTATCAATCCGGAAGCGGTGATCCGCTTTTCGCTGCTGTCGGCGCTCTCCACCAGCAACGATAATCCGCAAGGCGCCGCCAAACCCTTCGCCAAGAATCGCGATGGCTTCGTCATGGCGGAAGGTGCCGGCGCCGTGGTGCTGGAAAGCCTGGAATCCGCCAAGGCGCGTGGCGCCAAGATTCTCGGCGTGCTGGAAGGCTGCGGCGAAATGGCAGACGCCTTCCACCGCACCCGCTCGAGCCCGGACGGCAAGCCGATCATCGGCTGCATCCACAACGCGCTGAAGGACGCCGGCATCGCGCCCGACGAGATCGACTACGTCAACGCGCACGGCACCGGCACGCCGGAAAACGACAAGATGGAGCATCTCGGTCTGTCGGCCGTGTTCGGCGAGCGCATGAAAGGCATCCCGATTTCCTCCAACAAATCCATGGTCGGCCACACGCTGTCGGCGGCAGGCGCGGTCGAAGCGGTGTTCTCGCTGCTCACGCTGCAGCATCAGCGCATCCCGCCCACCATCAATTACGCGGTGCCCGATCCGGCGATCCCGCTCGACGTCGTGCCCAACAAGGCGCGCGATGCGAAAGTGACGCACGCCATCTCGAATTCCTTCGGCTTCGGCGGGCAGAACGTCTCGCTGGTGATGGGCCGCGAGCCGGCGTAGGCGCCGCGCCCGCCCCGCTTACCCAATGCGCGCGCTCCGACTGATCGCCGACCGCAAGCTAGAACTTGCCGAGGTGCCCGATCCTGCCCCGCCGGGCGAGGCTGAGGTGCAGGTTCGCATCAAGGCGGCGGCGCTCAATCATCTCGATCTGTGGGGCTTCCGCGGCATGGCCTTCGCCAAGCGGCAATTGCCACTAGTGGTGGGCGCGGAAGCGGCGGGCGAAATCGCCGGTGTCGGCAAGGACGTGACCGGCTTCAAGCCGGGCGACAAGGTGGTGATGTATGGCGCCATGACGTGCGGTGAGTGCCCCGCCTGCCGCGAAGGCCGCGACAACTTATGTGAAAACGTCGGCGGCATCATGGGCTTTCATATCGACGGCTTCGCGCGCGATCTCGTCAACATGCCGGCGCGGCTGGTCATTCCGGTGCCTGACGGCGTGTCGCTGCGCGATGCATCTTGTGCGCCCATCGCCTTCGGCACCGTCGAGCACATGCTGTTCGACAACGCCAAGCTCAAGCCCGGCGAGACCATCCTGGTGCATGCCGGCGGCTCCGGCATCGGCTCGGTGGCGATCAAGATGGCCAAGGCGCTCGGCTGCACGGTCATCACCACCGTCGGCGACGACGCCAAGGCAGAAAAGGCCAAGGCGTTGGGCGCCGACCATGTCATCAACTACAAGACCGAGCGCTTCGAGGGCGTCACGCGCAAACTTACCGCCAAGAAGGGCGTCGACGTGGTGTTCGAGCACGTCGGCGGCGAAGGCTTCAATGGTTCCCTGCTCTGCCTCAAACGCGGCGGACGCTTGGTCACCTGCGGGTCGACCGCGGGACCGACCGTGACCATCAATCTGATGCAACTTTTCCAGCAGCAGTACAAGATTTTCGGCTCGTTCGGCTGCGCGATACGCAATATCCGCGACAGCCTGTCCAAGATCGCCGCCGGCATGACGCCGGTCATCGATACCGAGGTAGCGCTTGCCGACTTCGAGAAGGGCTTGGCGCGGCTGGAAAGCCGGCAGGTGTTCGGCAAAGTCATCGTGACTTTCTGATGCTGCGTCGTCTGCAGCGCTTTCTCAAGAGTGGCGGCAACGCGGTGGTCGGCGCGTTAGCGATCGGGCTGCTCAAATTCCTGCGCCTGTTCGATCCCGACAAGCTCGCCGATTTTGCCGGTTGGACGACGCGCACGTTCGGGCCGTGGCTACCGGAAAACAGAATCGGCCGCGACAATCTCGTGGCCGCGTTTCCGGAAAAATCCGCCGCCGAGATCGACCGCATCGTGCGCGGGGTTTGGGACAATCTCGGCCGCATGGGCGCGGAATTTGCTCATCTCGACCGCCTGTGGGATTGGGATCCGGCCTATCCCGACCGCTATGGGCGCATCGAAATCTCGCGCGAGCAAATCGATCTTTACATGAAGCTCGCCAATGACGGCAAACCGGCGCTGGTGTTCGCCGCCCATCTCGCCAATTGGGAGTTGCCCGCCATTTGCGCGGCGACCTATCAACTGGACAGCACGATACTCTACCGCCGCCCGAACATCCCCGCCATCGACCGTTGGCTCGCCAAGTCGCGCGGGGCCAATATGGGCGAATTGATCAATACGGGGCTCGACGCGCCGGTGAAAATCGCGCAGGCGCTCGAGCGCGGCGCCCATGTCGGCATGCTGGTCGATCAGTATTATGTGCGCGGCGTGGAGGTGACTTTCTTCGGCCGGCGCACCATGGCGAATCCGCTGCTGGCACGGCTTGCCCGCCATTTCGACTGCCCGATCCACGGCACGCGCGTCGTCCGCTTACCCGACCACCGTCTCCGCCCGGAGCTCACCGACGAGATCGCGCCCGCGCGCGACGCCGACGGAAAGGTCGATATTGCAGGCACCATGCAGAACATCACCGACGTGATTGAGGGCTGGGTCCGCGAATATCCGGAACAGTGGCTCTGGTTGCACCGGCGCTGGCGGCCGGAAGACGCGCAACCGGCTAGCGCCCGGTCTTCACCCGCGTCCAAATCCGGTTGATCAACCGCTGCGCGCGCGGGCCGCGCGCGCCCACGATATAGAGTTTGGCCATGGTGGCCGCGTCCGGATAGACGCCGGGATCGTCGAGCACCTTCTTGTCGATGAATTTCTGGCTTGCCAGATTGCCGTTGGCATAGGCGACCAGGTCGCTGTTCGCGGCCGCCACGTGCGGATCGAGCATGAAATTGATGAAGGCATAGGCCTCGGCGGTGTGCGGCGCGTCCTTCGGAATGGCGAGATTGTCGAACCACATCTGCGCACCCTCTTTCGGGATCGCATAACCGATCTCGATGCCGTTCTTAGCTTCGAACGCGCGGTTCTTCGCCTGCTTGATATCGCCCGACCATCCGACCACCAGGCAGATTTCCCCGCTTGCCAGCGCGTTGAGATATTCCGAGGAATGGAATTTGCGCACGTAAGGGCGAACTTTCAGCATGAGTTCGGTAGCGCGCGCGAGATCCTCCGGTTCGGTCGAGTTCGGATTAAGCCCGAGATAATGCAGCGCCGCCGGCAGGATGTCGTCGGCGGAATCCAGCATATGTACGCCGCAGTCCTTAAACTTGGAAAGCAGCTCCGGCTTGAACACTATGTCCCAACTGTCAACCTTGGTATTCGGTCCGAGCCGCGCGCGCACCGCCTTGACGTTGTAGCCGATGCCGGTGGTGCCCCACATGTAGTTGACGCCGTACTGGTTGCCGGGATCGTAGGCGGAAAGCCGCTTGGTAATTTCCGGCCAGACATTGACCAGATTGGGCAGCTTGCTCTTGTCGAGTTTCTGGAACACGCCGGCCATGATCTGGCGCTCAAGGAAATAGGCGGTCGGCACCACCACGTCGTAGTCGGACCTGCCGGCCAAGAGTTTGGTCTCCAGCGTCTCGTTGGCGTCGAAGGTGTCGTAGACCACCTTGATGCCGGTTTCCTTGGTGAATTGCTCGAGTACCTGCGGATTGATGTAGTCCGACCAGTTGTAGACATTGACCACGTGCGCGCTTTGCCCGGTGGCGAGCGCGACACCGACAAGGCTGGCGCCCGCGGCCAGGACGGCAATCGCGAATGCGCGGCGCATGGCAATCCTCGGGATATTCAGCTCTTGGTCGGAAGGCCGGCCGCCTTCCAGGCGATGATACCGCCGGCGAGGTGCGACTTGTAAGGATAGCCCCGGTCCTGCGCGGCGAGCGAGGCGGTGACCGAGCGGTGGCCGGCGCGGCAGACAAACACCACCTGCTTGCCTTGAGAATCGGGAATGGCGGCGGGATCGAAGCGCGACAGCGGCACGATCACCGCTTCGGGATAGCTTTCCGCAGCGACCTCTTTTGGCTCGCGCACATCGACCAGCAGCATGCGCCCGGCGCGCAGGCCGGCGGCGACCTGCTCGGGGGTCAGGTTCTCGACCTCATCGGCGCGCGCAATCCCTTCAGCCATGCGCAACTCCACTCTCAATGCCGATTGTTTTAGTCGGAATTGCCGCACGCCGCACCTGACTTTTGGGAACCCGGCATCAGACGGCCACCTGGGTTCCCACCTCCACCACGCGGCCGGTGGGAATCTGAAAGAAATCGGTGGCGTCGCTCGCCGAGCGCGCCAGCGCGATGAAAAGATGGTCCTGCCAGCCCGGCATGCCCGACTGCGGCGACGGCTTGAGCGCGCGCCGCGACAGGAAGAACGAAGTCGACATGATGTCGAACTGCCAGCCCAGCTTGCGCGCTACGGCCAGCGCCTTCGGCACGTTGGGCTGTTCCATGTAGCCGAACTTCAGCGACACGCGCGAAAAATGCGGCGACAGCGGAGTGATCTTGACGCGGTCGTCCTCCGGCACGCGCGGCGTGTCGGCGGTGACAATGGTGAGGATGACGTTGTGTTCGTGCAGCACCTTGTTGTGCTTCAGATTGTGCAGCAGCGCGGTCGGCGCGAATTCGGGATCGCTGGTGAGGAACACCGCCGTGCCGGGCACGAAATGCGGCGGCTTCTTTTCCAAGTTGCGGAACAACGTGTCGAGCGGCACCTCGATGCGCCGCGTCTTGTTGGCTAGGATGCTGGTGCCGCGTCGCCAGGTCATAATCAAGAGCACCATGGTGGCGCCGAACAGCAGCGGCGCCCAGGCGCCTTCGAACAGCTTCAGGAAGTTGGCGGAGAAGAAGGTAACGTCGACAACAACAAACGGAAGTATCAGCACGACCGCCTGCCACAGCCGCCATTTCCACAATTTCCATATGACAATGAAGGCGAGCAACCCGTCCACCACCATGGTCGTCGCCACCGCGATGCCGTAGGCCGACGCCAGCGCGCTGGAGGTGCGGAATAAGCCGACCAGCAGCAGCACACCCACTAGTAGTGCCATCGTCACGCGCGGGATGTAGATCTGGCCGACATGGGACGCGGACGTATGCAGGATGGCGAGCCGCGGTAACAGGCCGAGCCGGATCGCCTGATGCACCAGTGAATAGGCGCCGGTGATCACCGCTTGGCTCGCGATCACCGTCGCCGCCGTCGCCAGCACGATCATCGGCAGCAGCACCATTTCCGGCAACAGACGGTAGAATGGATTCTCGATCGCGGTCGGGTCGGCCAGCACCTTGGCGCCCTGCCCAAAATAATTGATCAGTAGCGCCGGCAGCACCAGGCAGAGCCAGGCAGTCTGGATCGGCTTGCGGCCGAAATGGCCGAGATCGGCATAGAGCGCCTCGCCGCCGGTCACCACCAGGAACACCGCGCCGAGCGTAACCAGACCGACGGTGCCGTGGCTTAGCAGGAACTCGATGCCGTAGAGCGGATTGATGGCGGTGAGCACGTAAGGATCGTCGCGGATGTGCATTCCGCCGGCGATCGCGATCGACACGAACCAGATCACCATGACCGGCCCGAACATGGCGGCGACCTTGGCGGTGCCGCGGCTCTGCGCGGCAAACAAGCCGATCAGGATGCCGACGGCGATCGGCGCCACGTATTCGCTGAAGGCGGGCGTGGCGAGCTTGAGCCCCTCGACCGCCGACAGCACCGAGATCGCCGGCGTGATCACGCTGTCGCCGAGGAACATCGAGGCGCCGATGACGCCGACGATAAATACGAAGGTGGTGCGTCGCCCGAGCGCGCGGCTCGCCAGCGCCGTCAGCGAGAGTGTGCCGCCCTCCCCGTTATTGTCCGCGCGTAGCAGGATCAGCACGTATTTCGCGGTGACCGTGATGATCAACGCCCATAGGATCAGCGACAACACGCCGAGCACGATGCTGCGGGTGACCGGATGGTTCTCGCTCGCCGCCATCGCCGCCTCGCGAAAGGCGTAGAGCGGACTGGTGCCGATGTCGCCATAGACGACGCCGACGCTGCCGAGCGACAAGGCGACGAAGCTCGGGGGCGCTTCCTTGCCAGTACCCGCAAGGTCGGCCTCGACGGAAGCTGCCGTCTCGTTCACGCCATCATTCATCGGTGTTGTTTCGGTCCGCCGTCGGCTGGAAGGCGCGGCTTATATCACCGCAACGGGCGAGACAATACCGGCGTTTTACACGATCCACCGGCCACAGAAGCTGGCCGAGGTCCGGGTTTTGGACGCTTTAGGGGGTGAAATTGGCCGGAATCGGCGGGGCTTCTTTCATCAGGGTGATGGTCACCCGGCGGTTCGGCGACATGGAGGGGTTGTCAGCGAACAACGGATCGGTGTCGGCCTTGCCGGCGACCATGAAGATGTGGCCGGACGGCAGGCCCTCGCTGGCAAGAATCTGGCGCACGGCATTGGCGCGGTCGGCGGAGAGTTCCCAGCCGCCGTAGCCGGGCTTGGCCGGCACCTTGCTGGTGGCGGTGTGGCCGGTGATGGAGACGCGATAGGGCATCGCCTTGAGCGCCGGCGCGATCTTCTGGATCAGCTTGCGGGTGCGCTCATAGGGTTCCTTGCTGCCGTCCGCGAACATCGAGCGGCCGTCCTGGTCGACGATCTCGATGTTGAAGCCCTCTTTGGTCTCCTCGAACATGATATTCTTGGAGGCCTCGCTGAGCTCCGGCATGTCCTGCAAGGCCTGGCGCAGCGAGGCGGAGGCGAGCGCGAAGTCGCGATCCTGTTTGAAACGCGCGCCAAAGCTACGCTGACGGTCGTGCTCGTCGGGCGACGGCGTAGCGGACGCCTCCTTCGGATCGATATGGGCGGCGTTTTTCAGCTTCGGCCGCGTCGGCAGGCCAAGCACCTCGATGATGCCGGAATAGCGCACTTTGTCCTGGACGCCGAAGGCGTCGCGCATAGAGCCGGCGACCACCTGCAGCTTGGCCGCGTCCTGGGTGGAAAAGGCGACCAGCATCACGAAGAAGCTGACCAGCAGCCCCATCAGGTCGGCGAAGGTGACGAACCAGCCGTGACCGCCGCCGTGTCCCTCTTTACGCTTTGCCATGGTACGCCTTCAATTGCAGGGCCGGCTTAAGCAGCCACCGCCTCCGCCTCGTCCGCTGCACCTTCGCCTTCACCGTGGCGGTGCTTCTCGGGCAGATAGGCGAGCAGCATCTCGCGCACCAAGGTTGGGCTCTTGGCGTCGCGGATCATCAGGATACCGTCGATGATCAGCGTGCGGTTGATCTCTTCGTCCAC
>Ga0307417_10001420_pt1 | contig 10024 bp, 8 predicted proteins | sample SalMarWE160210MG_2_FD_202514 | JGI IMG/M metagenome (GOLD analysis project Ga0307417, IMG submission 202514) | Salt marsh sediment microbial communities from the Plum Island Ecosystem LTER, Massachusetts, United States - WE1602-10 | ecosystem: Environmental > Aquatic > Marine > Intertidal zone >...
CCCGTGACCGGCCCGGCATGCCCGCGCCGGCACCGCTCACGACGTCGTGTCCACGAGGAGGTCCAGGCTCCGTGCCCGTCCGCCCGAAGAGAAGAGTTCGCAGCTCCCGCCGCCGGCCCGCAGCGCGCCGATTCCTCTGGAGCCGTTCGAGCGACGAACAGCTCCTGAGCCTGCGCATGCGTGATCTCGGCGCGCGCCTCGAGAACTCGTGGATCATGAAGTGCGTGAACGAGCTGTATCGGGAACTGGCGCGCCGCAAGGTACGCGTGCAGCCACACATCTGGATCTCGCACGACTGGTTCTCGCCCGAAGGGGTCCCGGGCATCGCGGTGCCGTTCTATCTCGTGCATCCGCGGCTCATGCGACTCGAGCGCAGCCAGATGCTCGAAGTCGAAGGCGGTTCGCGCGACGAGTGCCTGCGCATCCTGCGCCACGAGTGCGGCCACGCGGTGCAGCACGCCTACCAGCTCCAGCGGCGGCGCAGCTGGCAGCGCATGTTCGGCAGCGCGACCGCGCGCTACCCGGAGTTCTATCGTCCGAACCCCGCCAGCCGGCGTTTCGTGCAGCACCTGCGCCTCTACTACGCGCAGAGCCATCCGGTCGAGGACTTCGCCGAGACGTTCGCCGTGTGGCTGCAGCCCCGCGCCGTCTGGCGCAAGCGCTACGAGGGCTGGCCGGCGATCAAGAAGCTCGACTACGTCGACCGGCTGATGGCGGACCTGCAGCACGAGCGCCCCGTGCTGCGGAGCCGTGCCCGCATCGACCCGATCGAACGCCTGCGCACGACACTCCGGGAGTACTACGACGACAAGCGCGAGCGCTACGCCACGACGCACCCCGACATCTACGATCGCGACCTGCGACGCCTGTTCTCGGACGACCCGAAACACGCGCGCCACGAGCTGGCCTCGCGATTCCTGCGGCGCAACCGCGCCGAGATCCGGCGACTCGTTTCGCGCTGGACCGGCGAATATCAGTTCACGCTCGACCAGGTGCTCGCCGACATGATCGGCCGCTGCCGCGAGCTGAAGCTACGTGTGGTCGGATCCGGACTCGACGCGCGAATGGAGTTCGCCGTCCTGCTCACCGTGAAAACGATGCACTTCCACTACAGCAGCCGGAACTGGATCGCGCTGTGAAACGCCTGCGGATTCTGGTGCTCATGCACCCCTCGCTGGTCCCGCCCGACACCCTGAAAGGCATTGGGGAGAAGGAATCTTACGCGTGGAAGACCGAATTCGACGTCGTCTCGACGCTGCGCAAGATGGGCCACGACGTGCGCCCGCTCGGGGTGCAGTACGAGCTGCTCCCGATTCGTGACGCCGTCGAAGACTGGAAGCCGCACGTGGTGTTCAACCTGCTCGAGGAATTTCACGGCATCAGTGAATTCGACAGTCACGTCGTCAGCTACCTGGAGCTGCTGCGAGTGCCGTACACGGGGTGCAACCCGCGCGGGCTGATGATCGCCCGCGGCAAGGCGCTCTCGAAGAAGTTGCTCCATTTCCATCGCATTCACGTTCCCGCGTTCACGGTGGTGCCTCGCGGTCACCGCGTGCGCCGTCCGCGCGTGATGGCGTTCCCACTGTTCGTGAAGAGCCTGACCGAGGAGGCCTCGCTCGGCATCGCGCAGGCCTCGGTGGTCGAAAGCGACGCGAAACTCGAGGAGCGCGTGCGGTTCGTTCACGACCACGTGGGATCGGACGCGATCGTCGAGCAGTTCATCGAGGGACGGGAGCTCTATGTGGGGGTGATCGGCAACCACCGCCTCAGAGTGTTGCCGGTCTGGGAGCTGAAGTTCGAGAACCTCGCCGCCGGCAGCGCGGCGATCGCCACCGCGCGGGTGAAGCACGATCCGGACTACCAGGAGAAGCGCGGCATCTTTCAGCAGCAGGCGGAAGATCTCTCCGAAGCCCTGGTCGCGCGGATCGTGCGAACGTCGAAGCGCGTTTACCGCACGCTCGAACTCGACGGCTACGCGCGCATCGACTACCGGCTGGCCGGCGACGGCGTGCTCTATTTCCTCGAAGCGAATCCGAACCCGGACATCGCGACGACCAACGAATTCGCCTCCGCTGCCGAGGAAGCCGGCATGAAGTACCGGGAGTTGCTGGCGAAAATCCTGAGCCTCGGCCTGCAGCGCTCGCGCGCCGAGCTCTGAGCCCACGGGCCACGGCGCGTGGCCGCATCTTCGGAGCACTCCGGCAGAAGTCGGTCGCCCTGACGGCATGGCAGACGGCCGGCGTCCCTGTCAGAGGCGGGGTGCGCCGCTGAGGCCGCGCGATCCTCCAAGCCGTGCCTCCATGCGCACTTGTGACCGTGATCTCGGCGGCGCTTCCGGGCACGCCTGATGCAAGGTTGTTTCGCCACTCCGCAGCACCGACACGCACTTCGCCCCCGGAGGCGTGCCATGCAAGACTCCCGCTGGATCCGAGGCGCCATCAAGGTTGTGATCGTCGCGATCTTCGCCTCGCCGCTCTATTCACTCACGCCCGCGATCAGCCGGCCCAACATTCGCGACGCCTTCTTCTCCGCATACCCCAACGCCACCGGGACGATCCTCGACAGCACGCCGAGCCATCCGGACCACTGTGGCGTCTGCCACTTCAGCTTCGACGGCGGCGGCCTGCGCAACGCCTATGGCCGCAAGGTCGAGGCCGCCCTGCCCGGGTTCCCGAACAACCCTGCCGGCAAGAAGAATGCCGTCCTGAGCGTCGGCGGCATCGATGCCGACGGTGACGGGTTCACGAGCACGGTCGAGATCACGGACGTTTCGACCTACGTCAACACACCGACGTTCCCCGGTCTCTCCTCGGCCAACGTCGACAGCGTCTCCAACGTCGACATCGCCGACCTCACCGCGTACCTCACGCCCACGACCGTGCTCGACCTCACGCCGCCGATGGTCCAGGTGCTCGCGCCCGCGGGCGGCGAAGCATGGACGGGCGGCACGGCGCAGAGCGTCCTGTGGCTGGCGACCGACGACGTCGGCGTGACCGGCGTGGACGTCTTCTACCGCGACCACGCCACGGAGCCCTGGCGCATGATCGCGCGCAACCTGACGAATGCGGGCTCGTGGACGTGGTTCGTGCACAACACGCCCGCCGCCGACGCGCGTGTGCGGATCGTCGCGCGCGACGCGGTCGGGCACGAGGGCGAAGGCACGATCGTCGCGACCCCGGGAGGCGTCGCGCCGACCACCTTGCGTGACTTCGAGCAGCCCGGCACCCAGCCGTTCGGCGCGGGAACGTTCAGCGAGCACAGCGCGTGCATCACGTGCCACGGCGGGTATGACCCGGCGGTGGAGCCCGGTCACGCGTTCGAGGGAATGATGATGGCGCAGGCCGCGCGTGATCCGCTCTTCTACGCCTGCCTGACAATCGCCGAGCAGGACGCGCCGTCCGCCGGCGACCTCTGCCTGCGCTGCCACACGCCGTTCGGCTGGCTCTCGGGCCGCAGTCAGCCGACGAGCGCCGGACAGCTCACGGCGTTCGACCGCGACGGCGTCTCGTGCGATTTCTGTCATCGCGCCGTGGATCCGATTTACAAGGACGGCGTCAGCCCCGTCGAGGATCAGGACGTGCTCGCGGCACTGCTGCCCGCCCACGTCCCCACCGCGTATTCGAACGGCCAGTACGTGGTCGATCCCAACACGCGGCGCCGCGGTCCGTTCTCCGACCCCGTGGCGCCCCATCCGTTCCTCGAGTCCGCGTTCCACCGCTCGGCGGAGTTCTGCGGCACGTGTCACGACGTTTCGAATCCCGTATTCGACCGGGTCGCGGGGGCCGACTACGCGCCCGGGCCCTTCGACCAACCGGCCGACTCGATTCGCTCGGCCACGCTGTTCCCGCTCGAGCGGACCTACAGTGAGTGGAAGAACAGCAGCTTCCCAGCCGGAGTGTTCGCGCCGGAGTTCGCGGGAAACAAGGCCGACGGGATCGTCGCAACGTGCCAGGACTGTCACATGCACGACGTGTCCGGAAAGGGTTGCAACGACCCGGCCGCGCCGCTGCGTGCGAACCTCCCGTTCCACGATCTGATGGGCGGCAACGTCTGGCTGTCCGGGTTGATCGCCTCGATCTACCCGAGCGAGACGAACGCCGGCGCGCTCGACGACGGCAGCGCCCGGGCGGCGGAAATCCTCGGCAAGGCGGCGACACTCGACCTGGACGTCGCAGCGGAGGGTGACAGCTTCCGGGCCACCGTCACGGTGACGAACCGAACCGGCCACAAGCTACCGACCGGCTATCCCGAAGGACGGCGGATGTGGCTGCACATCGAGGCCCTGGACGGCGACGGAGCGACCGTCTACGAGTCGGGCGCCTACGACGCCACGACCGGCGTACTGACGCACGACGTGGACGCGGCCATCTACGAGGTGAAGCTCGGCATCTCGCCGGCGCTCGGCGGGGCGCTCGCGCTCGCGCACGGCCCGACGTTCCACTTCGCGCTCAACGACTCCCTCTACAAGGACAATCGGATTCCGCCGCTCGGGTTTGCACAGGCCGCGTTCGACGCGTTCGGCGGGGCGCCGGTGGACGATTCGCGCCCCGCGCCGCGTTATGCGGACGGCCAGAACTGGGACACGTCCACGTTAGGGCTTCCGCCCGCGGCACGCTCGGTGCGCGCGAGACTTTTCTATCAGACGACCTCGAAGGAGTACGTGGAGTTCCTGCGGGATGAAAACAGCACGAACTCGAACGGCGACGATCTGTACGCGCTGTGGAGCGCGAACGGCCGGTCGGCACCGGTCCTGATGGCCGCCGACTCGATGGCGTTCACGCCCGTGGGCGTTCCGGTGCCGGGCGACGCGAAGAAGATCGCGCTGCGTCTCGGGGCGAATCCGTTCGCGGGCGCCCTGAGGCTCGACCTCGCGCTGCCCTCACGTGCCACCGTGCGGCTCGAGGTCTTCGACCCGCTGGGGCGCCGAGTGGCGGCCCGGGCGTACGGCGCGCTGGGCGCCGGCGCGCACGAGCTGATCTGGAACGGCGCGGACGGCGCGGGTCGCGATGTCGGCACGGGCGTGTTCTGGGTACGGGTGCACGTCGACGGACGTGTGCTTGGAAGGCAGGTCGTGAAGCTGCGCTGACGCAACTCCGGAGCGCAGCGATCGGCATCACGGGCGGAGCAGCGGCCCACGCAGCGCTGCTCCGCCAGGGCGTCAGGCCCGGGGCTTCGCGGTCCACCGTTCGTGCCGGTCCATCCCGTGGGCCGCTTCGTGATCCAGCAGCCGGCGCTTGCGTTCGAGGCCCCCGGCGTAGCCGGTGAGCGAGCCGCTCGCCCCGACCACGCGATGGCAGGGAATGATCACGGCCACGGGATTCGCCCCCGCGGCGCGCCCGACCGCCCGGGCCGCCGTGGGGCGCCCGAGCTTCTTCGCGAGCGCTCCATACGACATGGGGCGGCCCGCGGGGATCCCGCGCAGCGCGCGCCACACGCGGCGCTCGAACGGACCGCCGGCGACGTCGACCGGCACCGCGTCGAGCGCGGCGACGTTTCCGCCGAAGTAGTCCGCGAACGAACGTGCGAGGGCGGGCGCGGGCGTCACCGCCTCGATCTGGATCCGTCCGAACCGCCGCTCGAGCCGATCGACGCAGACGCGCCTGCGCCCCTCGAACTCGAGGGCCACGACGCTGCCCTCACGCTGAAACACGCACATCGATCCGAGCGGAGAATCGATGCGACTTTCCCGTACACCGACGACGTCGAGGCGTTCGGTGGCGCGTGGCGCGCCTGCGCCGGCGCCCGCTCCGGTCCGATGGCGCGGAGTGTGCCGCCTGGAAGAGTGCGTGTGTTGGTTCCCCATTGTCTGCATCGTCATGCTCCCGGGTTGGAGGTCCAGATCAGCATCGCCGCGTACGCGCGCCATGGCCGCCACGGCTCCGCGCGTCGTTCGAGCGCCGCCTGTGACGGCGGCCCTTCACCTTCGTCCAGTGCCTTGCGCAGACCCAGATCGCCCGCCGGGAACGCGTCGGGTTCCGCCAACGCGCGCATCGCCACGTAGTGTGCCGTCCACGGGCCCACGCCGGGCAGCGCCTGCAGCGCCGCGAGGGAGGCCTCGAGCCCCGGCGATACGGCGAGCGCGAGCTCACCGCCGGCCACGCGCCGCGCGAGCTCGATGAGCGTCGCCGCGCGCGCCCGGGTCAGCCCGATGCGGACGAGCGACGCGCCGGCCAGACGCCCCGGCTCCGGGAACCCGTGCGTGATCGTCCCGCAGGGTGCGGGCAGCGCCGGGCCCAGCGATTTCGCGATCCGTCCGGCGAGGGTCGTCGCGGCGCTGACGCTGATCTGCTGGCCCAGGATCGCGCGGGTCGCGACCTCGAATCCGCTCCACGCGCCCGGCACCCGCACGTCGCGCCGTCCGCGCAGCATCGCGGCAAGCGCGGCGTCACGCCGCAGATGCCATACGATCTCGCGGGGATCGGCACCGAGATCGAACACGCGTCGCGCGCCCGCGACGATCGGCACGAGATGCGGCGAGAGCGCGGCCGGCACCCAGAGCCGAAGCATCGCGCGCCCCACCACGGGGCGCACCTCGACGACCCCCGCGGCGTCGCCGAACACGAGCGCGCGCCGGTAGGTACCGTTCTCGATCGCCTCGACCCCGGGGATCGCCCGCGGACCCAGGTATGCCGCCAGACGCCGCCAGTCGAGCGGCGGCCGGAACGACAGGTGCAGCGTCACCCCGGGTTCGCCGGAGGCGCCGCCGTTCAGCCGACGACCCGGCGCCGCGGCGCCCTGAGGCGGCGCACGACGCAATTCAGATGGATTGCGCCCGTACGTTCGCCGCATGGCCGCATTGAACCGGCGAACGCTCGGGAATCCCGCCTCGAGCGCGATCCGGGCCATGGGCAACGTCGTTTCGTCGAGCAACTTCTTCGCGATCTGCACGCGCCGGGTGAGCGCCACCACGTGCGGCGCCGCGCCCAGATGCGTGAGGAACAGTCGCCGCAAGTGCCGTTCGCCCACGCCGAGACGGGTCGCGAGATCCGTGACGTTCCCCTGATCGAGCGCTCCGGCCTCGATGTGGCGCAGCGCTCGCGTCACGGTCGCCGACGTGCCGGCCCACGCGGGCGTTCCGGGCGAGGCTTCCGGACGGCAGCGCAGGCAGGGGCGGAACCCCGCGGCTTCGGCCGCAGCGGCCGTGGGAAAGAACCGAACGTTCGCCCGATGCGGCGCCCGGGCCGGACACACCGGACGGCAGTAGACACCGGTGGTCACGACGCCCGTGAAGAAGCGCCCGTCGAAGCGCGCATCCCTGCTGGACAGGGCGCGATAGCAGATGGCAGGCGTGAGTTCCATGGCCGCAGCATGCCATGGCGGCCTGATCGTGTCTGGTCGTTTTCGGACGTCGTCCCCCGGCCGCCGGACGGGCCGACAAAGGGCTCGGGGGACATGGCCGGCCGGCCGATAAAGGATCGGGTACGCGCGACCCGACCTGCGGACCGTGCCCTCCAGCGACCGGACCCGACGATGACCGACAAACCGAAAATCCAGGCGATCGAACACCAGCGTGGCGCCCTCTGGATGCTGGGAATCGTGGTCATGGGCGCGCTCTGCGCGGTGCTCGTGCTGCTGAGCTGGTCGAACCCCGAAGAGGGGCTGCAGGTCGACATGATCCAGCAGCGCTGGCCTTCGCTCGTCGGGCTGTCCGGTCTCGTGCTTCTGTTCGTGCTCTACGCGACGAAGAAGCAGCACGAACTCTCCGGCATGCAGCACCGCTTCCAGCAGATGGCCGTCCGCGAAGCGTCGTTGCGCGCGCGCCTCGGCGAACTGTCGTTCCTGTTCGACACGAGCACCCAGCTGCCCTGCTTCGAAGCCCACCAGTCGTCAATCATGCTGCAGAATCCCGAAACGGGGCTGATCGAAGTCCGCGCCGTGTCCGGGGTCGACGCGAACCTCGTCGCGGGTTCGGTCGCGAAGCCCGGCGAAGGCATCGCCGGGTCGGTGTTCACGAGCGGCGAGTCCGTCCTGCTCACGGACGCCGAAATGCGGACGCGATTCCCGAACGAGATCAAGCCGGGCCGCAACATCACGTCGAGCCTCGTCGTGCCCATGAAGTTCCGCGGGACGACGGTCGGTGTCGTCAACGTCTGCCGCACCGAGAACATGGAACCGTTCACGTCGATGCACACCCAGATGCTCGAGAGCTTCGCCGAGCATTGCGCGGCCACGTTCGTGAAGACGCATCACCACCAGACCCTGCTCGAAGGCGTTCGCAAGGCCGCTTGAAGCCGCCGCTGGTGTAACGCCGTCCCCGCGGCGATAATCCGGCCGTGGCCACACCCTCGAAATCCAGACGGTCCGACCTCGCCCCGCCGGCCGTCACATTCCGTTCGGCGACGCCGTCGCGCTGGGCCGACGTGGAGACGCTGTTCGGCGAGCGCGGCGCGTGCGCGGGCTGCTGGTGCATGTTCTGGCGCGTGCCACGCAAGATCTGGAACGCGGGGCGCGGCGCCGGCAACCGGCGGGCGTTCCGGCGGATCGTCACGGGTGGCGAACGTCCCGGCGTGATCGCATACGCGGGCGGCGAACCCGTCGGGTGGTGCGCCGTCGCGCCGCGGGCGGACTATGTCGGCCTCGCGAACGCGCGCGTGTTGAAGCCCGTCGACGACACGCCGGTCTGGTCGATCTCCTGCCTGTTCGTCCGCCGCGACTTCCGGCGCAGAGGACTTTCGACGGGCCTGATCACGGCGGCGGCCGACCTCGCCGCGCGCCGAGGCGCCCGCGTCGTGGAGGGTTATCCCGTCGATCTCACCGGACAGCGAACCGCCGATGCGTTCATCTGGACCGGCGCCGCCTCGGCGTTCCTGAACGCCGGGTTCCACGAAGTCGCGCGCCGATCGAAGACGCGCCCCATCATGCGCAGGGCCGTGTCCGCGCGGCGCCCTGCCCGCAAGCTCAGCCGAACCACCTCCGGATCGCCCAGGTCACGCCGCTCAGGCACACGGACACGAGCGGCATCGAGGTGACCGGCACGTAGCGCCGGACGTGATCGCGTTCGATCCGCGCGTCGCCCGCCAGGTGCCCGGACCGTTCGAGTGCGCGCGCGATCAGAACGCCGAGCAGCGCGAGCCCCAGGCCCGCCGCGATCAGACTCGGAGCGAGTGCACCCACGATCGTTCAGAAGTGCGCGTTCAGCAGCGGCAACCACCGGAACGGAACGGGGTTGTTGTCCGCCCGGTTCAGCGCGCCGATCTGCAGGCCCCGAAGTTCCCGCGTCCGGTTGAAGATGCCGATCGCGATCCCGCGTTGAACTCCGTAGTAGCGATTGTAGGCCGCGATCGAAACACCCTGCAGCTCCGGCGCCACGACCGAGCCGGCGGAGACGCCGAGACCCTCGAGACGCTCGCCGGCCACGACCGCGAGCCCACCGACCGCGATGCCGCGGACGCGGCGTTCGCTTACGGTCGCGAGCCCCGCTACCGAGACGCCGCGCACGTCGCCTTCGCCGACCGTCGCGAGACCGGAAACACCGATGCCGCTCATCGCGCCTTCGCCGACGACCGCGAGGCCCGCCATGTGGATCCCGGCCAGGTTCCCCTGCGCGACCGTCGCGAGTCCGGCCATGTGGATCCCGGCCAGATCTCCTTCGCTCACGAACGCGAGGCCCGCCACGCCGATGCTGGTGTTTCGTCTTTCCGACACGACTGCGAGGCCCGCCGCGGACACGCCGTAGAGCTCGCCTTCGCTCACGACCGCCAGCGTGGCGAACGCGGCACCTGCGAGGCGTTCGCTCGCGACGACGGCCACGATTCCGGCATGCACGCCATTCAGTCGGTCGGCGACCGGACCGACGAGTCCGAGGCCGACACCGTTGATCTCGCCGCCGATGTTTCCGTCATGGCCGGGGCTCCAGAGCGTCAGGTTCAGGCCGTTCACGCGATCGAGCCGGCGATCCTGGAAATTGAAACGCAGCCCGTTGACGCGTGGCGCGTTGCCGAACACGATGCCGTTGTCGTGGATCGTCAGATTGAGGCTGGGCCCCGTCGCATCCGTCGCGGCGGTCGCGGGCGTCGCCCACGCG
>Ga0307417_10001421_pt1 | contig 10021 bp, 7 predicted proteins | sample SalMarWE160210MG_2_FD_202514 | JGI IMG/M metagenome (GOLD analysis project Ga0307417, IMG submission 202514) | Salt marsh sediment microbial communities from the Plum Island Ecosystem LTER, Massachusetts, United States - WE1602-10 | ecosystem: Environmental > Aquatic > Marine > Intertidal zone >...
ACGAGGAAGGTGCAGGTATAAAAAGTTTTGGCCTTGTTGAAAATGAATTGAAGATACAGTCTATATGTGGATACGTTCTAAGAAAGGTTTAACTTTATTTTAATTCTACGCCCTGCCTTAAAGCCTTTTCAACTGCTTTTTTAAAATCACTTAAAGTCACAGGTTTGTGAAAAACATTGTCAATTCCCAATTCGTTGTAATCGTGAATAGTACTTCGATCCAATTCACTTGCCAGCACCATCATCGGAGGTTTACCTTTCAAGTCGGAGTTCTGAACATTCTTAACCAGTTCATAGCCGTTCATAACCGGCATTGAATGATCAGTAATTACAAGCGCAGGAGGTGAACTCAAAATCATATCAAGGGCTTCTTTTCCATCTGAGGCAACTTCAATCTTATAATCAGGCGCTATATGTTTTAATATTTTAGAATAAAGCAGCTTATCGGTCTTGCTATCATCAACAAGCAAAATGTTTGCTGAAGCAATCGGTAAGGTAAATTTAAAATCGCTTCCATGACCGAATTCACTCTCAACCCATATATTGCCGCCATGCTTTTCAATAATTTCTTTTACAAGTGAGAGTCCCAGCCCGCTTCCTCTCTCTCCTGCTGTGCCTTCAGAAGTAAACTTAGTATCAACATTAAATAATAGATCAAGGTTTTCTTTTCTGATTCCTGTACCATCGTCTTTAACGGAAAATTCCAAAAACCTTAAAGTGTTTGAATGCGAAACAGAAACTGTTATGTTACCGTTTTTGTTTGTAAACTTTATCGCATTTGAAATAAGATTATTGAATACCTGTAATATTAAATTCTCATCGACAAATATGAAAAGATCGGCCGAAACATTTGACGTTAAGTTTATGTCCTTCTGAAATGCCGCGCCTTTTAAAGCATTAAAAGATTTCTCAATAATCTTGTAAGCTTCTATTCTTTCAGGTTCAAACTTAATTCTGCCGGTTTGTAATCTTGTCCAATCAAGAAGTGAGTTAACAAGTGAAAGCATTGAGTTGGAAGATTCGCGAATAAAATTTACATATTGCCTTTTTTCTTCTTCACTTAATCCTTCATCATTCAAAAGAAGATCTGTGAAACCAAGAATTGAACTGAATGGTGTTCTCAAATCGTGAGAAATGATTGAAATAAACCTGTCCTTAGTCTCGTTAAGCTTAAGCAGATTATCAGTGGATTTTTTAAGATCATCTTCAGCTTTTTTACGAAGCGAAATATCACTTACCAGCCCATATAGCTTTTGAACTACACCATCCTGGTCCCGCAAAATATTTAATTTTGTTCTAACCCACGCAATATTTCCATGTTTATTAATTATCCTCAGTTCAAATTCCGATGAAAGCTGAATTTTACTTCTCAAGAGACTCATTATTTTATCTTTAATAGATGACAGATCATCAGGGTGAATGATCTTCATAAATAATTTTGAATCACCCAGAAGATCAGTCTGAGTATAACCGGTTACCTTTTCAACGGACGAGGTATAAAAAACAGGTCGCAAATATTTACCAACGCGCTCAAATGTAAAAAGAAAATCATCTATGTTTTCGGTTAAATTTCTGTACTTTTCTTCGGAATCTTTAATCACCTGTTGAGAACGTTTTTTCTCGGTAACATCCCGTGCAATCATAACAACATGGGGTTGTTTATTGAAAATAAAAGATGCCGCTGTTACCTCGGCATAAAAAACGGATCCATCAGGTTTTTTACCAAAGAACTCTATCCGTCTCGGCAGTTGTTTGCCATTTTCAATCTGCCTGAAATATCCTTCCACTTTGGCAACATCACTTTCTGAAACAAGGTCTGATAATTCTTTTTTATGAAGGTCATATCCTGAGGGGTAACCGAATATATTTGCAAACTCATCATTTACGAAAACTAATTTTTTATCTTTTTCAAGGGCAATTCCATCATTGGAGGCTTCAAACAAAGCCTTGAATAGCAGTAAATTACTCTCCTCTTGTTTGCTTTCTGATATATCATTAGAGTAACAATTATATCGTTTTATTTTTCCGGCTTCGCTAAGTACGGGAACAAATCTTGATAGCAGGAGAAGTGAATTTCCATATTTGGATTTAAAAGATAACTCATATTTCTTATTTACCAGCTTTTCGATTGATTGAAAATCTAATTCGACGGCATCTGATTTATCTAATTCTATCAGGTCTACAATATTTTTTTTCAGTAATTCGTTTTCTGAATATTTAAGTGTCTTTATAAAGGCCTGATTTACAAAAGAAATGCTGCCATCTATTTCAAGCGTGCACAGTATTTCTTCGGTTTGCGAAATAAAATTTTTATATCTCTCTTCAGATAATTCTAAACGTTGTTCTTTAAGGGCTCTCTTTGTAATATTTGAACAAAGAATTATAATTTCATTTTTTTCTGAGCTTGTATAAGTAAATTTTGCTTCAATAATTTCTTTTTCCCTGTTTTTCTTAAATACTGTTATTTCTTTTATCCAGGGTCTTGAATTATCCAGTTCTTTTTTTATCTCATCGAAATAATTTACATCAAACAATCCCAGTATCCTGCCGAAAAATTTTCCATAAACTTCGCTCCTTGAATAACCAAAGAGACTTTCCGCAGCTTTATTCCAAAATAAAACCCCGCCTTCAGAATCAACAACAAACAATGCGTCGGTTAATGCTTCACTAATTGACTGAAGTTTTAATAATTCATCCCGCTCTTTTCTTAAATTTAAGTTCTCTAAAACTCTTCCCGATATATCTTCCAGTATAAAAAATAAAAACTGTACCTGCCTTTTTTTATTTAAACCCGGCTCAATGCGGCAATTAAAATATTGTGGCTTGTTATTAACTGTGATTTCGATAACCAGCTCGGAGAATAATTTTGTTGTCCTGACATGTTCAATCGCAGTATCAAGTGCTTCTCTTTTTGAAATCGGGAAAAAGTTATTGATTGGATAATCAACAGACAAATAATTCAGCTTACCGAAATTAGATAGTTCTTTTCCGAAAGTAAATTTTATTTTCCCCTGAAGGTCAGTTACAAAGACAAAGTTACTAATTTTAGAAAAAACATTTTCAATTAAATTATTGCGATCTTCTTTTTCTTTTTTAGCTTCAGACAGAACCGCCATATCTTCTAAAATTAAAATACCGCCCGCAAATTTATTTTCTTCAATAAAGGAAGAGCCTTTTAATAAAAGCGAAATTGAGCCTTTTGTAATCGTTTGAAGTTTTTTTAACTCTTTCTCAAAAGGAATTCCGTCTTTTAATAAACTGAATACTTCACTGAGGTCTGCATCCGGAATGATTTGATCTTTAAATATATTCGTCCCCTTAAGAGCAGAGAAATCTATTTGATAGAGATTTCCGATCTTACTCAGGCTTTCGTTAGTGTATTCTACAATACCCTCATTCGAAAACGCAATAATTCCGACTGGTGCCTTATTAAGTACTTTTAATAAGGAATCTTCTTCCCTCACCACACGCCCTTCTCCATAAAACTACTAAAAATAACATCTTACGCTAAGGTAGTATCAATAATAATGCTAAGAATTAGTGATACCAGCGACGAAATCGGCAACTTTCCTGGAGTAATAATTAAATTAAATGATTGCGCTAGAGAATTTTAACTCATTATAAAATAATGGGTTATAAGAATAGCAAAAGCAGAATAAATTGTATCTAGAAATAAAAAATAATTTTACTATAATGGTCTAAAAAATGGACGTTAAACTTAATGTCTCATTTTGAAAATTCAGCTAATTTTAGTCCACTAAAAATAAACTAATAACAAACTCTAATTGGGATGCGCTTCAAGTCTTTTTTTCAATTCTTCCAATTCTCTTGACAATCTCCCGGGAAGTTTATCTCCGAATTTCCTATAATAATTTTCAATTTCACAGGCTTCATCAAGCCAATTACCCTTACTAATTGACAATATATTCTTCATATCTTCGTTATTAATATTCAGTCCGCTCAAATCAATAGTGCCTTCTTTAGGTAAGTATCCAATTGGAGTTTCGACAGCAGCATCGCTTCCTAATACTCTTTCCAAAATCCATTTTAATACGCGGATGTTATCACCATAACCAGGCCAGATAAATTCTCCATCTTTATTTTTTCTAAACCAATTCACATAAAAAATCTTGGGAAGTTTTTCTTCATCTGCATTTTCACCAATTTTCAGCCAATGAGTAAAATAATCTCCCATGTTATAACCACAGAAAGGAAGCATTGCAAAAGGATCGTGCCTTACTTCACCAACTTTTCCAGCAGCGGCTGCGGTTTTCTCAGAAGAAACAATCGAGCCCATAAATGTTCCGTGGCTCCAGTTCAATGCCTGGTATACAAGAGGAATTGTACTAGCTCTTCTACCACCAAAAAGAATTGCAGAGATGGGTACTCCTTTGGGATCTTCCCATTTAGGATCAATAACGGGACACTGACTTGCCGGCACTGTATATCTTGAATTTGGATGAGCTGCTTTTTCTTCGCTTTCGGGAGTCCATTCATGTCCAAGCCAATTTGTAAGTCTCTCAGGCTTCTCTTCAGTCATACCTTCCCACCATATATCGTCTTCGGGGGTTTTAGCAACATTAGTAAAAATTGAATTCGATCTCATCGTCAGCATTGCATTAAGGTTAGTCTCCATCGAGGTTCCCGGTGCAACACCAAAAAATCCAGCCTCTGGATTTATTGCATAAAGTCTGCCATCTCTACCGAACTTCATCCAGGCAATATCATCCCCAACAGTTTCAACTTTCCAACCCGGCAAAGTTGATGATAACATTGCAAGATTCGTTTTGCCGCAAGCGCTCGGAAATGCAGCTGCAATATATTTTTTATCCCCGTCAGGCGAAGTGATTCCGACTATCAACATATGTTCTGCAAGCCAGCCTTGTTCCTTTGCCATGTAAGAAGCAATTCTTAGTGCAAAACATTTTTTGCCAAGCAAAGCGTTTCCACCATAACCGCTCCCATATGACCAGATAGTTTTTTCTTCTGGAAAATGGACAATATATTTTGTTTTATTGCAAGGCCACTTTAAATCTTTTTTCCCATTTTCAAGCGGGTAGCCAACTGAATGCAAACATTTCACAAAATGGCAATCACCCAAAACATCAAGAACTTTGGTTCCTATTCTTGTCATAATCCTCATACTACAAACCACATATTCTGAATCAGTCAGCTGCACACCGACGTGAGAGATTTCAGAACCGATAGGACCCATACTAAAAGGAATAACATACATTGTTCTTCCTTTCATAGATCCGTTAAATAATGCTGTTAAGGTTCGCTTCATTTTATCCGGATCTTCCCAGTTATTTGTAGGACCGGCACCTTCTTCTTTTTTTGAACATATAAAAGTGCGGTCTTCAACCCTGGCAACGTCCGTGGGATCTGATTCCGCCAGATAGCTGTTTGGTCTTAATTTTTCATTTAATTTCTGAAATGTACCCTTTTCAACTAATATAGTAGCAAGTTTATCATATTCATTCTGAGAACCGTCACACCAATGAACATTATCTGGCTTGCAAATTTTTGTCATTTCCTCAACCCAGCTAATCAGATTTTTATTTGAAGTCATTATCAATCCTGTAATTTTTGCAATAGAATTTTTTTAGGGGGTAAATTTAAAGATATGGAATTAGCCCTAAGCTTTCAATTATAAAAGACTGGGATTTGTTGCTTGGGGATTAATTACTCGGGTTCTTAATTCAGAATAACATTATATCGCTTAAAGCTAAGGTTTTTTGTAAATTTATTTTTAATAAATACAGGCAAAGTAATGCTTATTGGTTTTCTACAGGCATTGGGTAATAAGACTTTGAACTTCCTTGAAGAAGTTGGACAAGTTTTCAATCTGCTTTTTGGTATTTTAAAAAATTTTCCGACAATATTTAAGAGCAGGAAAATTGTTTTTTATCAAATGGAACATATAGGAGTCAATTCACTACCCCTGGTTCTTATTATTGCAGTTTTTACAGGTGCTGTAGCTGCCTGGCAGGCTGCATATCAACTAAAAGGAATAGCGCCTTTATCATTTTTGGGCGGGGCAACAAGCAGGGCAATAATTACTGAACTTGGCCCAGTGCTCACGGGAATTGTAATTGCCGGAAGAGTTGGCGCTTCAATTGCAGCTGAGCTGGGAACGATGAAGGTAACAGAGCAAATAGATGCACTGGAAACAATGGCAATCAGCCCGGTTCGCTACCTGGCAATGCCCCGGTTTCTTGCAGCTATAATAATGATGCCGATACTCGTAATATTCGCAAATATTATTGCTGTTTTAGGTGCATATATTGTTTCAAATTACTTCCTCGGTGTTTCTTTTGATGTTTTTTTTCAATCTGTTAGAAGGTTTTTCATCTTTTCAGATCTGATTGCAGGGCTAATTAAAGCCGTTTTTTTCGGCGCGGTTACTTCACTAATGGGCTGCCATATTGGATTCAAAACTGAAGGAGGCGCAGAGGGAGTTGGCCTTTCAACAATCCGTTCCTTTGTTATGTCTTCGGCACTGATTTTAATTCTGGATTACGTGTTATGGATGCTGTTCTTTTAATTTTATCTCTTTTTTATGATTAATTTATTTAAAAAGAATGAGATTTCTCAGACTAAAAAATTTTTCGTTGACTATAATTATGATTAGTGTTAAGTTCAAAATGTTGAGATTCATTAAGTTTACCCCCCCTTAATGGGTCTTCCGATGCCCGGTAACCCTCCACCGGGCAACTTATTTTTAAATATAATTTAAATTATGTAAATATGGCTGGAGTTTATTATATTCTAATTAAAATGGATTCACTATGGAAAAAATTATATACTCAATAAAAGAAAGAAGTGAAAAAGTCCAACTTCCTGAAAATTTAGGTTTTGGGCTTATTTATACCGACCACGTTTTTGAAATGGATTATGAAACTGGCAAAGGCTGGCATAATCCTAAAATCAAACCGATCGAAAATCTATCTATTCACCCGGCAACAATGTTCATTCATTATGCCCAGGCTATTTTTGAAGGGCTTAAGGCATTTAAAACCAAAACAGGTGAAGCCGTATTATTCAGAGCTGACAGACATATAGCCCGGTTTAATAGATCAGCAAAGAGAATTTGCATCCCGGAAGTTGATCCACAATTTATGATGCAAGCTATGAGTGAGCTGGTATCAATTGAAAAAGACTGGATACCGACAAGAGCACAGGAAGCTCTTTATATCAGGCCATTTATTTTTGGCAGCGACTTGTTCCTCGGTGTACGTCCTTCATCAAAATATAAACTACTAATACTACTTTCTCCGGTTGGCGCTTATTATCCGGAAGGATTTAAGCCTGTAAAAATTCTTGCACAGGATGATTTTGTACGTGCAGTTAGAAAAGGTATGGGAGAATGCAAAACGCCCGGTAACTATGCTGCCAGTATCCTGGCCGGACAAAAAGCTAAAGAACAAGGCTTTACACAGGTATTGTGGCTCGATGGAATAGAACAAAAATATATTGAAGAAGTAGGAACGATGAATATTTTCATTCAGTTTAAGAATGAAATTGCAACGCCTAAACTGGTCGGAACCGTTCTACCTGGCATTACCCGGGAATCCGTTATTCAGATCTTGCGCGACCGGGGATTAACGGTTAACGAAAGATTGATAAGTATCGATGAAGTTATAGATGAATATAAGAAAGGAAATGTGCTTCGGGTATTCGGAACAGGTACAGCTGCAGTTATTTCTCCTGTCGGAATTCTTTCTTATAAAGGCTACGAAATGAAATTCGATTACAGCGACCCGGATGATCTTGCTGTTGATTTATTCAAAGAAATTACTGCTATGCAGAGAGGGGAGATAGAAGACCGGTATAAATGGCTGACCTATCTCGATAAAAAGGGCGTAGAAGTTTAGCAACCCCTTCAGATAATCTTTCAATAAAAGCACTGATCTTTCAGTGCTTTTTTTATGTTTTTACCACTATTTTTATTTCCCTTCTGTATTAAGGCATTTATTTCATAAAAAAATTTCCTGATTCTCTTGACAAGTGCGCATTCGTTCACTATATTTCTAGTGAACAATTGAGCACTTAAATGAAAAAACTATTAACCGAAAGACAACAGGAAATCCTAATTTTTATTGAGCAATTCAGGGAATCCGTTGGATATCCACCAACGTTAAGAGAAATAGGTAAAAAATTCTCAATTTCCTCGACCTTTGGAGTCAAAAGACACCTTGATGCACTCGTGAAAAAAGGATACCTGAACGTTGAGAGTAATACCAGCAGAGGAATCTCGTCAGTTAGGAACGATGCTGATAAACATCAGTATAATGAAAGAAATGATGTTTTCGCAAAGGTACCAATTATCGGACGTGTAGCTGCTGGTTCCCCGATTCTGGCAATAGAAAATATTGAGGGCAGCGTGGTTGTTGATCCGGCTTTTATAAAAAAAGCCGAAGAAAGTTTTGCTCTGCGGGTAAAGGGTGACAGTATGATAAACTCCGGTATCTTTGAGGGTGATTTGGTGATAGTAACTCCGAATAAAAACCCTGTGAATGGAGAAATTGTTGTTGCTATGCTCGATGATGAAGTAACAGTAAAAACATTTGAAAATAAAAACAATAAAATACGTCTGATTCCGTCTAATGATAATTACCAGCCAATTGAAATTACAACCGGCAGAGAATTTTCAATTGTAGGTAAGGTAGTCGGCGTAGTCAGATGGTTAAACTAAAAGCGGAGCAATTATGAAATCGGAAATTTTTTCTTCTGCAATCAATAACAGGAACGAAGTCAGATTCCTTTATTTAATGGATGAAATAGTTCTGCATCCATATTATATAAGCCGGGGAAAAGACGGGAAAAAAGTTATATACGGGAGGATGTCAAATTCTTCTGCGATTAAAAGATTTGAGCTGGGAAGAATTGCGAACCTGAAGGTTTTTGATAAAGTTAAATTTTCACCGATTATACCATTGATGTTGAAGGTAAGTTAAGATAATGATGGAGGTAGTTATGACTGATATAAATAAACAAAGAAGCGTTGATTTACTGGTAGAAAAATTCTGGAAGCAAGGCTACTTAACCCTTAGCCGTAAATATGGAACTTATTTGCCCGAGCCTTCAAAGGTCGGGAATTTTGATGTGGATATAATTGCCCGTTACAAAAAAAATTATGCAATCGGTATCACTCTGACTGAAGCTGATCTGAAAGATCCAAAGATACTTGAAAAACTAAGTTACCTTGCAACAAGGCAGACTAAATTCACAAACAAAAGAGTATTGCTGTTCATCGGTGTTCCGAACGACCTTTTTAAGATAGCGAAAGAATTAATTGATTTCCTTGACAGCACCGCGAGAAAAAACATCCGGCTCTTTCCTATTGTTGAAAAACTCCTGCCTTCAAGCCGGAAAAACAGAAAGGAAGAAGCTACACTTTTCTCTTAATTTTTTACTGTAGAGACACGGCATGCCGCGTCTCTACAACTCCATTTGCCCTTTCATCCCCTTATCTCTAACTTTAAACACTTAATTTTGATTCGTTCATAAATACCCATAAATTGATCGAAAAACAAGCATAAATCTCTTTCCTCAAGGAAATTAAAAATGAATAAAACAATGAAAGCGCTTGTAAAAAAATCAGCCGAGCCGGGTATCTGGCTTGAAGAAGTCCCGGTTCCGGAAATCGGCATAAACGATGTTCTGATTAAAATTCATAAAACTTCAATCTGCGGAACCGATATTCATATTTACAACTGGGATGACTGGGCAAAAAAAACAATACCTGTTCCTATGGTCACTGGTCATGAATATGTAGGAATAGTAGAAAAAATCGGAAGCAATGTACACGATGTAAAAATAGGTGAACTCGTAAGTGGAGAAGGACATATAGTCTGCGGGCATTGCAGAAATTGTATCTCAGGAAGATATCATCTTTGTCCGAATACAAAAGGAGTTGGGGTTAATCGGCCAGGATGTTTTGCTGAATATCTTTCTATTCCCGTTTCGAATCTTTGGCATTGTGATCCAAACATTCCGAAAGATGTATTTGCAATTTT
>Ga0307417_10001422_pt1 | contig 10016 bp, 3 predicted proteins | sample SalMarWE160210MG_2_FD_202514 | JGI IMG/M metagenome (GOLD analysis project Ga0307417, IMG submission 202514) | Salt marsh sediment microbial communities from the Plum Island Ecosystem LTER, Massachusetts, United States - WE1602-10 | ecosystem: Environmental > Aquatic > Marine > Intertidal zone >...
GAACCGGCATCGGTGACATCGCATCGGAGCGCGAGCGCGGCGCCGCCGATCTGCTCGGCCTGCATGACGGCTGCCTTCTCCTTGAGGTCGAGCAGCACGACCTCGGCGCCGGCGCGCGCAAAAGCTTGCGCAATCGCCGCTCCGATCGCGCCCCCTGCCCCGGTCACCACCGCGACCTGGCCCGCCAGCGGCGGCACGGCGCGGGTGCCGAGCTTGGCCAGTTCCAGCGGCCAGTATTCCATGTCGAACATGTCGGCGTCCGCGATCGACTGGAACCGCCCGGTCGCCTCGGCATCGAGGATCACCTCGGCTGATGATTCCGCGAGGTCGGCGGCGATGACGGCCTCGCGCTTCGAGCGGCCGAGGCCGAACAGGCCGAGCCCCGGCACCAGCACGACGCGCGGCAGCGGATCGTGCATCTCGGTGTCGGGGTCGCTGCGCAACTGGTGACGGATGAAATAGGCACGATAGCGCTCGACAAATTCCTCCACCGCCTCGCGGGTATGCTCGCGGAAGGCGTGGATCGCGTGGGCAGCCGGCGCCTCCAGCACCAGCGGCCACGGCTTGATGCGGATCGCATAGTCGGGCGTGACGACGCCGGCATTGGCATAACGCGCGACCTCGGCGCCGCCGACAAAGTCGAGAACTGCGGGACTGCTGCGGAACTCGACGATCTGGCGATGCACGATGCCGTTCGCCGCATCCTCTTCAAGACTGCAGGCGCCACGGATCACCGGCATGACCTCGGCCAGCGGCGCGAGCGCCGGCAATGGCTGCGCCGGCACGCTGAGACGACGGCCCCGGCGCAGCCGCGCTTCGGCAAGCGAAACCATCGCGATCATGCGCTCATAGGCTTCGCGCGCGGTGGTACCGAGGGTGAAAATGCCGTGCTTGTCGAGGATCAGCCCCTCGACCGCGGGATTGCGCTCAAACACATCGGCCGCCGCCTTCGCGAGCAGAAAACCGGGCCGCACATAGGGAACGATACCCAGGCGTTCGCCGAACACCTCCGCCGCGATCACCGCACCGTCGGGCTGATCGACGAGGCTCAGCACCGCGCTGGCATGGGTGTGATCGACCAAGGTCGCCGGCAAAAAGGCATGGAGCAACACTTCCACCGACGGGTTCGGTCCCATCGGATCGATCAGGTTGGCGCGCTCGATGCGCACGAGGTCATCGTCGGTGACAGCGCTGCGCACCCGCAATGATTGCAGCGGGGCCAGGCGCAGGGCGGCGAAATCCACAGCTTCGATCGCAGCGAGGTCGCGGCCCGAGCCTTTCACGCACAGCACATCGGCGGGGGCACCGACGAGGTCGGGCATCTGCAGTTTCACCGAGGTGTTGCCACCGCCGTGAAGCACAAGACGCTTCTCCGCGCCGAGAAGCCGGCTGGTATAGACGCGCAGCGCCAGCTCGCGCGCGATGCCTGCATCGGCATAGCGTGCGACCAGCGCCTCCGCGTCGCGGTCGACATAGCGGCTATGCATGGCGGTTGCCGCCACCTCCCGGCGCGATGAAAAAATCGGTGGAAAATCTATGCCGGCAGGGGCGGTGGCCCAGGCTGCCCGGCCACCGTGCTCCGCTGCGGGTCGGCAAAGCCAGATGGGGGGCTAAGCAGATTTGCTTGGAAGAGCCAACGAATGAACTCTGAATACATTCGCCGCCAGCGCTTATTTTCTCCGTTCGTCCCCGCGCATGCGGGGACCCAGGAATTATGTCGCTGGATTCCCGCTTGCGCGGGAATGAACGGAACAACCTGCTTAGTCCTTGTTGCCCATGATGCGACGCGCCCACCAGCCCGTCCGTCGCGCCGTCGCCTCTTCCGCCGACTCCGACGCAGCATCCGGTTCCGCCGGCTCGACTTGCGGCTCGGGCCGCTCGGAAGACGCCGGCGAGGCCGCCAAGCCGCGGTCGCGTGGCAAGCCTACCGGCTCACGAACGGTCGAGCGCCGCCGCGGCGCATCCGGCTGCGACGGTGCTTCGACGGTGTCGGCGGGCGGCTTCACCTCCTCGCGCTCGGTGGCTTCCGAAGTTCCGGTCGGAGGTGCCTCGGTCTCTGTGGTCGATGGGGTTGTATCAGCAACGGGTGCTACGGAAGCCGTATCCGTTTCCGGCGCGGTCGGCTCGGCATCTGCCCGCTCGGGCGCGTCTGGCAGGAAAGCAGGTGCGCCGAGCACAGGGACTGCCGCCGTGCCCTCATCTCCGTCCTGGTCTGGGGCGCCGGTGAAAACTTCGCGCTCGTCTCCTTTGGCGTCAGGCAATTCGTTCACGGGCTCGATGAAAGCGAACCTGAACTCGCCCGATTCGGCTTCGATCCCGCCGTCGCCGGGCCCAGCCGGCTCCCCGTCTTCGGCCGCAGCCGCGGGGGCCCCGCCGGCTTCGCCCTCCGTCCGCCGGTTGCGTCGCCCGCCGCGGCGTCCACGCCGGCGGCGGCGGCGCTGCTCGGCCGATTCACCCGCTTCGGCTGCGTCCTCGGCGTCCTGCGGCTCGGCCCCGCCGCTTGTCGCCCCGGCAAGCTCCTCTTCGGCCTCAGCCCCCTCTTGCTCTTCGGCATCGCCTTTGTCTGATGCCGCCTCCGCGGCGGCCGTGCCGGCCTCGGCTCGCTCCTCACCCCGGCGTCCACCCCGCCGGCGCCGGCGCCGACGACGACGGCCGCCATTCTCCCCGGCATCTGCCTGCTCGGCGTCCTCGGCGAGCTCCTCGTCGCCGTCCATCTCGGCTTCGGCTTCAAACTCGTCTTCCGCGGGAACCGCGGGCGGTGCGAGCACCGCCGGCGGCTGCGCCGCGAGCGCGCGTGCCTGATCCAGGCTATGGACCTGCTCGCCCTTCTCGATCGCAAACGGATGGGGCCCGCCCTGGGTCTCTTCAACCTTGACCGAAATGGTGATCTGGAACCGCTGCTCCAGATCGCGCAGATGCGCCCGCTTCTGGTTGAGCATGTAGAGCGCGATGTCCGTGCCGGTGCGCACGATGACGTTGTGCATCGCGCCGCGCAGCAGCATCTCTTCGAGCATCCGCAGGCACTGCAGTGCGACCGAGGCGACCGAGCGCATGTGGCCGGTGCCGCCGCAATGTGGACATTTCTCGGTTGAGCTTTCGAACACGCTGGTGCGCAGCCGCTGGCGCGACATTTCCAACAGGCCGAAATGGGAAATGCGGCCGACCTGAATGCGCGCGCGGTCGTTCTTCAAGCATTCCTTGAGCCGCCGCTCGACCGCGCGATTGTTGCGCTTCTCGTCCATGTCGATGAAATCGATGACGATGAGCCCGGCGAGGTCACGCAGGCGAAGCTGGCGGGAGATTTCCTCCGCCGCCTCGAGATTGGTCTTGAGCGCGGTGTCCTCGATGTGATGCTCGCGGGTGGCGCGGCCGGAATTGACGTCGATCGCGACCAGCGCCTCGGTCTGGTTGAGGACGATATAGCCGCCCGATCGGAGCTGGACGATCGGCGAGAACATGGCATCGAGCTGGCTTTCGACGCCGTAGCGGATCAGCGGCGGCAGATTTTCATTGTACGGCTTCACGTTCTTGGCATGGCTCGGCATGAGCATGCGCATGAAGTCCTTGGCCTCGCGAAACGCGGCGTCGCCGGCGACCAAAACCTCGTCGATGTCCTTGCTGTAGAGATCGCGGATCGCCCGTTTGACCACCGAGCCCTCTTCATACACCAGGGTCGGAGCGGTCGATTTCAGCGTCATATCACGCACTTGCTCCCACATCCGCAGGAGATACTCGAAGTCGCGCTTGATCTCGGTCTTGGTCCGGGCGGCGCCGGCCGTGCGCAGGATGACGCCCATCCCTTCCGGCACCTCAAGCTCTTGGGCGATCTCCTTGAGCCGGTTGCGATCCTGCGGACTGGTGATCTTGCGGCTAATGCCGCCGCCGCGGGCGGTGTTGGGCATCAGCACCGAATAGCGGCCCGCCAGCGAGAGGTAGGTCGTTAGCGCCGCACCCTTGGTGCCGCGCTCTTCTTTCACCACCTGCACCAGCATGATCTGGCGGCGTTTGATCACCTCCTGGATCTTGTATTGCCGCCGCACCCGGGGAGTGCGTTCCTGCACTTCTTCGAGGGCATCGGCGCCGCCGACCATCTCGACGCCCTCTGCGGCCTCAGCGGCCTCGTCCTCGTCGTCCTCGTCGTCATCGTCGTCTTCGTCGTCTGCGTCGTCTTCGCCGTCATCCCCGTCATCATCGCCCTCGCCGGGCGCATGCGCGATGGTGACCGCCTTGCTCTCGTCGCCGGGACGATCAGCATCGTCCTCCGCGATTTCGTGCTCGGCGTCGCGAGCAGCCGAGATGATCGCCGCTTCGCCGGTCGCGCTCTCGGCCGGCTCGGCCGTTGCCGGCACGTCCGACTCCCTGTCGGATTCTTCGGTATCACCGATGGCGTATTCCGCCGGGGCGCCTTCGAGCCTGTCGTCCTGGTCCGCCCGCATCGGCGCGTCGAGCGGCTCGGGCACGCTGGGGCTCGGTGGCTCGACGCCCACTGGCTCGCCGGTCGCAGCCTCGGCCTCGGCGATAGGCAGATCGGAACCTTCACCAACCGGTCCGTGAGCAGGAGAAATCGCGTCGTCCGGCTCAAAATCCTCGACGACCTGCTGTTGGAATTCGGCAGTTTCCTCAAAGGACGGCATGTCCCCGACCGGCCGAAGCGCCGTGTCCTCGGGGCTTCCCGCGTCCTCGGCCACAGGCGGTTCGGCCTCGATGACCGGTTCGCTCGCAACGCTGTTCTGCCGATGGTGCGATCCCCGATGTGCGGGCACCGCGCGTGTTCGCGCGGCGGCGCGGCGGTCGGCCTCCGCATCCGCGGCGCGATGCGCGCGCTCCTCCTCGTCGATCAGCGCCTGCCGGTCGGCAACGGGAATTTGGTAGTAATCCGGGTGAATTTCGCTGAAAGCGAGAAATCCATGACGATTGCCGCCGTAATCGATGAAGGCGGCCTGCAGGGACGGTTCGACCCGCGTCACCTTGGCGAGATAGATATTGCCGCGGAGCTGACGGCGGCTTGCTGATTCGAAATCAAACTCCTCTACACGATTGCCACGGAGGACAACCACCCGCGTCTCTTCCGGGTGGGTCGCGTCGATAAGCATTTTGTTCGGCATGTCGTTGTCTCTGAGCGACGCGTTCGCCAACTACGGCGCGGCACGCGCTGGGCGGCCGGCGGTAGAAGCAGAAAACGCGAAGCAAATTGTGGGGTTAGGCGATGAATCTGGATCAAGGCGCGCTCGCGAAACGAACGCGGGACAGCGCGCGCAGGCGCTCTTCCATAGCGCCGGATGGTTCGCTTGATGATCGCTGTCCGGGACACAGCCCTTGGTTTCCTAGCACGAAGACCACGCGTTTCACGCGGCCTGAAGAGTTTTCAACGCTGGGGACGTTTTGCGTGAGCCTGGTAGAGGACCGCATTCATCCTGACCAAACCTCCCAAGGAGGCCTCAAACCGATCACCTACCGTTGCGGCGAGCCGCCCTGCGACCTCGCCGCAAGCGGACCGGAACGTTTCGGCCGCCCCCCGGTTGCCTTTATGGCAAAGCCCGGGCTGCGCCTGAGAATCCGCCAGCTAACCCTTATTAAGGCGCATGTTGGCCAATTGGCAAGCAGCACCCCCACATGCATTACGTGTATTCCCACGTTGAACCGGCGGTCGCATCCGCAATCTTCCGGGCATCGCGAACCATTGTCGAGACCACGCGCACATGAGAAAGTTTCCGTTAACCATCGCGGTTTATTCGCCTGGGTAGGCGCGGCTGCTTCGAAATGATCACGAATTTCCCGCGCATGGTACCGGTTCAAGGCGGGAGACCGGCCAATCGGCCGGAGGAGGGATCGTCCGCCAGGGAGGGGATGTTCGGTTTGCGCCATCGGTGCACGATAGGCTTGCTCGCCTGGATTTGCGTGGCTCTGGCGGCGCTGACGCTGCCCGGGAGGGCGGAGTTGCGTCCCCCGGCGGGCATCGTATTTCCTGTGGCAAAGGCGGCGCGTCTGGCGGGTGATCACAAGCAGACGCGACTGGTGGTCGACCTCGACCAAAAGGTCGATATGCGCGCCTTCACCCTGCCGAATCCGTACCGCGTCGTCATCGACCTGCCGCAGATCAATTTCCAGCTTCCGGCGAAATCGGGCGAGCGTGGCCGTGGGCTCATCAAGGCTTTCCGTTACGGCCTGGTGATGCCCGGCGGCTCCCGCATCGTGATCGACACCACCGGCCCGGTCCGGGTGGAGCGCGCCTTCGTGCTCGCCCCCGCCGACGGGCTGCCTGCACGGCTGGTGCTCGACCTGTCGGCCGTCGATCGCGAAACCTTCCTGCGTGCCGCGGCGATCGACAACCGCCTGCCCCGCAACCTGCCCTACCAGTCTGATTCCGAATCACCGGCGATCGCAGGCGATCCGCGTCCAATCATCGTGCTCGACCCCGGCCATGGCGGCATCGACAGTGGCACCCGCGCGCCGAGCGGCGAGGAAGAAAAGGACCTGGTGCTCGCTTTCGCGCTGGTGCTGCGCGACAAGCTCGAACAGACCGGCAAGTATCGCGTGGTGATGACGCGCAGCGACGACCGCTTCATCGAATTGGGAAAACGGGTCAAGCTGGCCCGCCAGCGCGAGGCGCAGCTCTTCATTTCGATTCATTGCGACGCGTTGCGCAGGCGCGAGGGCGCGGCCGAAGGGGCCACAATCTACACGCTGTCTGATCGCGCCTCCGACAGCGCGGCGGCAAAGCTCGCGGAAGCGGAGAACAAAGCTGATCTCATTGCCGGCGTCGACCTTTCGCACGAGCCCAATGATATCGCCGATATCCTGATCGACCTCGCGCAACGCGAGACCAACGCCTATTCCATGCATTTCGCGCGGGCACTGAGGAGCGAGATGAAGGGCGCCGCGCGGCTGCACAAGCATCCGCTCAAATCCGCCGGCTTCAAGGTGCTGACTGCGCCCGACGTGCCCTCGGTGCTGATCGAACTCGGCTATGTGTCGGACCGTGACGACATGAGAGAACTGACCTCGCCGGCCTGGCGCGCGAAGCTGAGCGAGAAGATGGTCGATGCCGTCGACGCGTTTTTCCGGACCCGCGTCGCAGGATCGGCACGGCGGGCGGGAGCGAATTGAGGCAGCGGCCAAAACGGTCGCTTGACGCCGAGTCTGAGCCTGGAATGGCGGCAGATAACCAGCAATGGCCTCAGTTTGACCATAAAACGGCGCGACCTAGCTGCTCTTAGAGTCTCCGGGACCGTGTCGACGCAAAGCGCATAAAAATTGCCGAACGCGCGACCGAGGCGCTGCGCCTTAGGGGAAGGGGGCGATGAGACTGATCATCCGATTCCTAGGATTTCTGTTCGCAACGGGAACGATCCTGTTTCTCGTCGGCATCGCGGCAGCAGGCGGCCTGATCTGGCACTTCTCCCAGGATCTCCCCGACTACTCCCAGCTTCGCGAATATGAGCCGCCGGTGATGACACGGGTGCACGCCGTCGACGGATCACTGCTTGCCGAATATGCCCACGAGCGGCGACTCTATCTCCCGATCCAGGCCGTCCCGAAGCGCGTCATCAATGCGTTTATTTCTGCCGAGGACAAGAACTTCTACGAGCATAACGGACTAGACTTCGGCGGCATCATCCGCGCCGGCGTGCTCTATCTGCAGAACATGGGAACCGGCCGTCGGCCGCAGGGCGCGTCCACCATCACCCAGCAGGTTGCCAAGAATTTCCTGCTCACCAACGAGGTCTCGTTCAATCGCAAGATCAAGGAGGCGCTGCTCGCACTCAAGATCGAACGCGCCTATTCGAAGGATCACATCCTCGAACTGTATCTGAACGAAATCTATCTCGGCTTCTCGGCCTATGGCGTGGCGGCGGCGTCGCTGCTCTATTTCGACAAGTCGGTGCACGAGCTGTCGATCGCCGAAGCCGCCTATCTCGCGGCGCTGCCCAAGGCGCCGTCCCAGCTTCATCCGTTCCGCCAGCGCGCGCGCGCCATCGAGCGCCGCAACTGGGTGATCGATCGCATGGCCGAGAACGGCTACATCACCAGCGAGGAAGCGGAGAAAGCAAGAAAGGAACCGCTGAACGTCACGCCGCGCCCCACCGGCGCGCACATCTTCGCCGGCGAGTATTTTGCCGAGGAAGTGCGCCGCCAGGTGCTGGAGAAATTCGGCGAGAAGCGCCTGTATGAAGGCGGCCTCTCGGTGCGCACCACGCTCGATCCCAAGATACAGACCATTGCCCGCAAGGTGATGACCGATGCCCTTGTGAAATTTGACGAGACCCATGGCTATCGTGGCCCGGTGGCGAAGATCGACGTCAACGGTGACTGGGGCAATCGGCTTGCCGATGTGCGTGCGCTCTCCGATGTCGCACCGTGGCGCCTCGCCGTGGTGCTGGAGACGGGCGACAAGAGTGCCCGGATCGGCTTCCAGCCCGGGCGCGAGCCGGGTGGCGCGCTAAGCAAGGAGCGCGAGATCGGCATCGTCCCGCTGGACGGCGTGAAATGGGCCAGAAAGCGCGGCAAGTCGCCGGCCAAGGTATCCCAGGTGCTCAATCCCGGCGACGTTGTCTATGTCGAGCCGATCGGAGCGGACAGCAAAGACTTCAAGCTGCGCCAAATTCCGGAAATCTCGGGCGGCATGGTGGTGATGGATCCGGTCACCGGCCGGGTGCTCGCGCTGGTCGGCGGATTTTCCTTCGACCAGAGCCAATTCGACCGCGCCACCCAGGCGATGCGCCAGCCCGGCTCGTCGTTCAAGCCGATCGTCTACGCGACCGCGCTCGATAACGGCTATACGCCCGCCTCCATCGTCGTCGACGCCCCGATCGAGATCGACCAGGGCCCCGGCATCGGGGTGTGGCGACCGGAGAACTATTCCACCGGCAAGTATTATGGCCCGCAGACGCTGCGTTTCGGGATCGAGCACTCGCGCAATGTCATGACCGTGCGTCTCGCGCAGGATATCGGCATGCCGCTGATCGCCGAATACGCCAAGCGGTTCGGTGTCTATGATTCCTTGCCGCTCTATCTCTCCTATGCACTCGGGGCCGGTGAGACCACGGTGATGCGCATGGTCACCGCGTATTCGATGTTCGCCAATGGGGGCCGGCGGATCACCCCGACCCTGATCGACCGGATTCAGGACCGCTACGGCAAGACCATCTACAAGCACGACCAGCGCGAATGCCGGGGTTGCGATGCCGACAAATGGCGGAGCCAGCCGGAACCGGTGCTGATCGACCGCCGCGAGCAGGTGCTCGACCCGATGACGGCCTACCAGGTCACCTCGATCCTGGAGGGTGTCGTCCAGCGCGGCACCGGCACGGTTGTGCGCGAAGTCGGCAAGCCGGTGGCCGGCAAGACCGGCACCACGAATGATGAAAAGGATGTGTGGTTCATGGGCTTCACGCCGGAAATCGCGGTCGGCGTCTATCTCGGCTATGACAAGCCGCGCCATATCGGCTACCACGCCACCGGCGGCGGACTGGCGGCCCCGATCGTGCGCGATTTCCTGAAGATAGCGCTTGCCGACAAACCGGCCGTTCCGTTCCGCGTGCCCCCCGGCATCAAGTTGATCCGCATCGATGCCCGAACCGGGGCGCGCGCCGGGCCCGGCTCATCGAAGGTGATCCTCGAAGCGTTCAAGCCGGGGACGGCACCGGCCGATTCGTCCGCATCCTACTACGGCGCGGCAGGCGTCACGCCCGAGGTCGACCGCGCCGTGCGAACCGGGACCGGCGGGCTTTATTAGAGCATTTTCCGGCGAAGTGGACGCCGGTTCGCCGCAGAAAATGCGATCACTCAAAGAGAAATAGAGCCAGAGCATTTCCGGCAAGGCCTGCCCCCGGACTTTGGTCCGTGGTTAGGCGCTGGTTCGCCAACGCATGCAATAGAGCGCGATCGCTTGCTTCGGCCCGATCGGCCTTGAGCCCGGTCAGTTAAGCTTCGACTTCAGGTCACGGATACCGGCGCCGATCAGGGCATCGGCGACGCCGCCCTTGACCGTGGCGGCGAGAATCTTCTCCGCCGCG
>Ga0307417_10001423_pt1 | contig 10015 bp, 7 predicted proteins | sample SalMarWE160210MG_2_FD_202514 | JGI IMG/M metagenome (GOLD analysis project Ga0307417, IMG submission 202514) | Salt marsh sediment microbial communities from the Plum Island Ecosystem LTER, Massachusetts, United States - WE1602-10 | ecosystem: Environmental > Aquatic > Marine > Intertidal zone >...
GCGCCCGAACGCTGGGTCAGCTATTGCTACGTCTTTCCCGCCGGTCAGCGGCCGCATGCGAATGCGGCACTCTTTATCCGCGCCCTTCGGCGCGTCGTCGAACGTCTTGCCCACGACAAGACCCCGGTCGAGCTGGTGAAACCGACGGCGGCCGACGGCGCGGAACCGGCCGCGGATTGATTTCTTCGGAAGGCTGCCCCGGCCGGCCTACGCGTTTTCCTCCGCCTTCTTCTGCCAGCGGCCGGCGTCGTCCTGCTGCCAGTAGGTCAGGTGGTGGCCAGCCTCCTTGCAGGTGGCCCAGCGCTTGCGCGCCGCAGCCACCGCCGTCTCGTCGCGCCCGTCGAACATATCGCAGCACAGCTCGAAGCCCCCGGGATTTTCGCATTCCGCGCCATCGACGAGGAACAGCACGTTGGCGTTGTTCGGGTTCTCGTCCCGGTCGGTAAGCCAGATCGGCTGCAGCTCGGCATCGCCCTCCCGCCCCGTGCCGTGCGGCAGGAAGCTGTCCTTGCCGTAGGTCCAGAGCTGGCCGTTGAGCGCCTGCACGCGCTCGTCGGAATCGGCCTGCACGACCGCGCGCCAGCCGCGGTCCAGCGTCCGCTCCAGCAGCATCGGGAGCGCGCGTTCCAGCGGCATGCGCTGGAGGTGATAGAAGCGGATCTCGGTCATGCCGTCCGCTCCCTCCCGCCGCTACTTCTCGTAACTGTCCTGGACGAGCCGGTCGAGCAGGCGCACGCCGTAGCCCGTGCCGCCCTTCGGCACGGTGTCGGCGTCCTTGGACGACCACGCCATGCCGGCAATGTCGAGATGCGCCCAGGGCACCTCGTTGGTGAAACGCTGCAGGAACTGCGCCGCCGTGATCGACCCGGCGTCGCGGCCGCCAATGTTCTTGACGTCCGCAATGTCGCTGTCGAGCATCTTGTCGTAGGCGGCGTGAAGCGGCATGCGCCAGACTTTCTCGCCCGTCGCCTCCCCCGCCGCGGCGATGTTCTTGCACAGCGTGTCGTCGCTGCCGAACATGCCCGCGTATTCATGGCCGAGCCCGACGATGATCGCGCCGGTAAGCGTCGCCAGGTCGATCATCGCAGACGGCTTGAAGCGGTCCTGGCAGTACCACAGCACGTCCGCCAGCACGAGCCGGCCTTCCGCATCGGTGTTCAGGACCTCGATGGTCTTGCCGGACATGGATTTCACGATATCGCCGGGACGTTGCGCATTGCCGTCCGGCATGTTCTCGACCAGGCCGATGATGCCGACGACATTCGCCTTCGCCTTGCGGCCGGCCAGCGCCTTCATCAGGCCCGAGACCGCGCCGGCGCCGCCCATGTCCCACTTCATGTCGCCCATGCCGGCCGCCGGCTTCAATGAGATGCCGCCGGTGTCGAAGGTGACGCCCTTGCCGATGAAAGCGAGCGGCTTCTGGGATTTCGGCCCGCCGTTCCACTGCATCACGACGACCTGGCTTTCGCGCCGCGAGCCCTGGCCGACGCCGAGGAGCGCGCCCATACCGAGCTTCTCGAGCTGCTTCTCGCCCAGCACCTCGACCTTCACGCCGAGCTTCGAGAGCTGCCGCACCTCGCGCGCGAACGTCACGGGATAGAGCTCGTTCGGCGGTTCGGAGACGAGGTCGCGGGTAAAGAAGACGCCATCGGCGATCTTTTCGAGCGGGCCGAAGCGCCGGCGGGCGGTGGCCGCGCCCTTCACCGCAACCGTCAGCGCGGCGATGCGCTTCTTGCCGTCCGTCTCTTTCTTCGTGCGGTATTTGGTGAACCGGTAGCTGCGCAACAGCGCGCCGAGCGCGACCTCCGCCGCGGCGCCGGCATGATCGCGACCGCCAAAGTCGATAATCGCCGTGGCCTTGTCCTCGCCCGACTGGTTGAGCCGGGCCAGAACCCGTCCGCCCAGATCGCACTGCTCGCGCGCGCCCATCTTGTCGCCGAGGCCGACCAGCAGGATACGGCTGTTCGGAATGCCGGCCGGCGCGACGATCTCGAGCATCTGCTTCGCCTTGCCCTCGAAGCTGCTGACCTTGAGCGCGCGCGAGATCGCGCCGCCGGTCGCCTTGTCGAGCTCGCGCCCGGTCGCGCCAAGTTTGTTCCCCTCGCCGACGCCGAGAACGACGGCGCCCGTTTTCGGCAACGCAAGTTCCACGAAACTGATTTTCATTTTACCGCCTCAGTGGTCTGTCTGGGCCGCACTGTAACCGGCTGTCAGAAAATTGAAAGACCGCGATTTCGCCGCGGCACGCGCCGAACACCGGCCGATACCGTAAAATCGCCGCAATATCCTGTCATTGACCGCGGATGCCCCGCCCGATAGAGGTACCCTGCGTCCCGCGGCGCGGCGACAGGCAGGAGAACGGATTGCAGTCGGTCCGGCGATCATGAAGAGCATCACCTGGTATATCGCGCGGCAGGTACTCGCGGTCACCCTGCTGGCCGCGCTCGTGCTCTGCTTCATGGTCTGGCTGTTCAAGTCGCTCGACGCCGTCGACATGATGCTCAACCGTGGGCTCTCGGTCTCCAGCTTCCTGCATTTCGCCTCGCTGCAGCTTCCCCGCTTCATCCTGTTCGTGGCGCCGATGGCGGTCTTCGGCGCGGCGGTTTTCACCTACAACAAGCTGATCATGGACAGCGAGCTTATCGTGCTGCGCGCGGCCGGCCTCAGCCCGATGACGCTGGCCAAGCCGGTACTGCTGATCGGCGCTTTGGCGGGGCTGGTCTGTCTCTACCTCAGCCTCTATCTCGTGCCGATGACCTACCGGGAATACAAGGAGCTGGAGTTCAAGTACCGGCACGACCTGCCGAAGCTGGTCCTTCAGGAAGGCGTCTTCGCTTCGCCGATGGACGGGATCACCGTCTATTTCCGCAGCATCGGCAAGGATGGCGAAATGGAGGACGTGCTGATCCACGACAGCCGCAACCCGGAGGAACCGACGACCTATCTCGCCGAGCGGGGCAACCTGATCGAGACCGACGACGGCCGCTGGATGGTCGAGATGTCCAAGGGCGGCTGGCAGGTCTTCAAGGCGGGGCAGAAACGGACCTGCAGCCCGGCGGCGATTCTCCGCGAATCGCCGAAGGATTGCTCAATTCCCCGGTTCGAAAGCTTCCTCATCGACAGCGCCCGGAACATCAACGTCAACCTGAAGAGCGACGAGAAGCGCGGCGGCCGCAAGCCGCGCGAATATTACGTCTCGGAGCTGCTCAACCCGCATGAGCCGGAAGAGAAAAAGCGCGATCAGCTTCGTACGGAGCTACACAGCCGGCTGAGCCAGCCACTGCTGCCGCTGGCCTGCGGCATCGTCGGCATCGCCATCCTGCTTTCCGGGTCCTTCAACCGGCGGGGCCAGCTCAAGCTCGTGCTGGCCTCCATCGTGATCGCCGGCGCGATGATCATCGGCAGCTACGCGCTCCAGAACGCCGCACCCAGGGACCCGTGGCTCAATCTGGTGATGTACCTGAACCCGATCCTGCCCCTCGTCGCGGCGCTGCTGATCCTGCGCTTCCCGCGGCCGCTCTCCCACAAGGGCCGGCGCCAGCCCGCCTGAACTGCCGTCGGCAAGACGGCGTTCAGATGCTGAGGCGCTTGAATATCCGTTCGGGGATGGAACGGATGATGGTCATTATTCCCCACCAGAAGAACGGGAAATAAGCGACCTCCCGCCCCTTGGCGCCAAGGTCGAGACAGGCCCGCGCGCACGCCTCGGGCGAGGCGACGAGGAAAAGCCCCGGCATGCCGTAACTCATGTCCGTATCGAGGAAGCCGGCCTTGACGGTGGTGACCGTGACGCCGCTCCGGAACAGGCGGGCTCGGAGCCCCTGGAGGTAGAGGTTGAGCGCACCCTTGGCCGAGCCGTAGAGATAGTTCTTCACCCGGCCCCGGTCGCCCGCGACGGAGGACAGTACGACGATCCTGCCGTCCCCCTGCTTTTCGAAATGCGGTGCCAGGCGGTTGAGCACCGACACGGCGCCAACGTAGTTCACTTCGATCGTCTGCCGGGCGAGCTCGAAATCCTCGTCGGTCGCCTCCTGCGCCGGCATGGCGCCGAACAGCAGCATGACGTCGATCGGCGCGCCGAACGCGATGCAGCTTTCCACGAATGCCTCGTGCTGGCCGGTCGCCTGGGCATCGAAATAAAGCACGTCGGCCTGCCGCCCCGAGCGCAGCGCCACGTCGGCGGCGATGCGCTGGAGATCGTCCGTATCGCGGCCGGCAAGCACGATGTCGGCGCCGTCGGCCGCCGCCAGGCGCGCAAAGGCCCGACCGATGGAGGACGAAGCCCCCAGCACGATCCAGCGGCGCGGGTTTTCCGGATCGGCGGCCATCACGCCCCTCCGCGAATGTTCAGGCGCCGGGCGAGATCGGACACGAAGAGCCTGTCGGGGTCGACACGGTCCAATACCTCGCGCAGCGCCGGCAGCTTCGGATACATCTGCACGAACCCTTCGGGCGACAGGCAGGAATCCTTGGCGAGATAGATGCGGCCGCCATGCTCGAGCGTGATCCCCTCCAGCCGCGCCAGAATCTCCGCCGTGCGGGCGCGCGCCGGAAAGTCGAGCGCCAGCGTGAAACCGCGCATCGGGAAGGAAAGACAGCCCCTGCCCTCGCCCCCCATCGTCTTGAGCACGGCCAGGAAGGATCCGGCCCGGGTCTCGGTGACCGCTTCCAGCAGGCAGCGAATGCCCGAGGGCGCCCGGTCATCGGGGATAACGCACTGGAACTGGCGGAAACCGGCCCGGCCGTACATCCGGTTCCAGTCGAGTATCGCGTCGAGGGGATGGGAGAACTTTTCCAGCGGCACCACCCGGTCGCGCCCGAAAGACGGCACCCGGCCGTAATACCACGCGTTCAACGCGCCGATGGACCAGCGGTTAAGCGCAAAGCCCGGCATGTCGAACGGCACCCGCAGGCGGCGCGCCGGACGCGCAGCGACCGGACGCTCGGACGGCTCGGCGACCTCGAGGATGCCGCGGCCGAAGCGCGCGCCCCGCGCGAGCGTGTCGATCCAGCCGACGGAATAGGTCTCCCGATCCCGATGCTGCGACAACAGGGTCAGGAAATGATCCAGGTCCTCCGCCCGCATCTCCGTGACGCGGACCGCGTTCGACGGGCATGGCAGAACGTTAACGCAAATCGTCATGAGAATGCCGGTGAGCCCGACCCCGCCGACCGTGGCGGCGAACAGGCCCGGATCGTCCTCCGCCGAGACGCGCAGGAACGTGCCGTCCGCCATCAGAAGGTCGAACCAGAGCACATGATCGCCGAGACTGCCGTGGCGATCGTGATTCTTGCCGTGGATATCGTTCGCGACGGCACCGCCAAGCGACGCGAACCCCGTGCCGGGCACCGCCGGCAGCGTAAAGCCGCGGGGAACGAGAAAGGATTGAAGCTCGGAAATCGTGACCCCCGGCTCGCTGACGAGCTGGGCCGTTCCGGGATCGAAGGCCAGGATCCGGTCAAGGCGCCGCGTCAACAGCACGTGGCCGCCGTCGTTGAGCGCCGCGTCGCCGTAGCTGCGGCCGCCGCCATACGCGACGAGGCCGCCTTCCGGACACGCGCGCACCGCCGCCGCGGCCGCCGCCAGCCGCTCCGGTCGGACGGCCAGGGACGTGGCGCGCGGAATACGTCCCCAACCGCTGATGTCCAGCTCCTTAACTTTCATATGGCGTGGTCTGCTCGTTCCGTCAGCGATTCAGGCGGCCGATGCAAGGCGGCATCCGGCGGCTAGGATTAGGCATAGATCAGATAGGCATAGAGAAGCACCCAGCCAACCACCGACAGGACCAGAAAGACATCCTTGAATACCAGTTCCGTCGGCGAGCCCGAACGCTCGAATACCAGGGTGAGCTGCAGATAGCGGAATATGCCCGCGATCACGAACGGCACCGTCAGAAACAGCTTGTCGCTGCCGAGCCGCGCCATCACCGCGTCGTTCAACGTGAAGATCATGTAGGACACGAGCAGCGCGGCAAGGGTCACGCCGATGCATGCGTCGAGGAACGACCGCGTGTAGCCGGAAAGGCTGACGCGGTGGGCGGCGCCGATCTCCAGCACGACGTCGTCCCGCCGCTTCGCCAGTGCGATGAAAAGTGCCAACAGCCCGGCGCAAATCTGGATCCACGGCGTCGGCACCACGTCGATCACGAGCGCCCCGCCATAGACCCGGAGCACGAAGCCGAGCGCAATAGTCAGGACATCGACGATCGAAACGTTTTTCAGGACAAGCGTGTAGGCGATGTTGATCAACAGATAGGCGACGAGGACAAGCGCGGCGATGGGCGCGGCCGCGAGCGTTATCGACATGCCGACGACCAGCAGTGCAACCGCCAGGACCACCGCGGTTGCCGGGGAAATCCGGCCGGACGCGAGCGGGCGCAGCCGCTTTTTCGGATGCAGCCTGTCCGACGCGCGATCCCGCAGGTCGTTCAGGCAGTAGACAGCGCTGGAAACGCAGCAGAAACCGATGAATACCAGAAATGTCGCGACGGCGGCCCCGGCCGACATCGCCGGCGGCGTGAAAAACAGGGGCGCGAACACGAAGGCGTTCTTCACCCATTGCCGCGGACGCATCAGCAGGAATGCCGCGGCAACTGCGTCCGCCGCGCCGCCGGTCGAGGCTGGCTTCCTGGATTGAACCGTCATTCACTGTTACCTCAGGCCATCACGTGAGGAACTTGCCGGCGGCGCCGGAATCATGATCATGGTCGCACGATGCCCGTTAAGAGCTTCTTAACGGTACAATCCACAACGCGAAACGCAATGACTAGTATTGTATATGCGGAAAGTTTCTTCCAATTGCCGGACGATCCGTACTATTAGTCAGTAATAAGATAAAGAAAGTCGAGGCATGGGCACCAGCTTCATTTTTTGCCGACGTTCAGGGAACGACGGTAATTTTACGGCGTCTTCTCGTTCCGCCGGTATTGCGCGCCGACATTTCGGAACGGACGCCGTGTATGGTGCAAAGGTCCGACGGCTCGCCCGTCGATAGGGTCTAACTGCGTCGGATCGCGCCCGCCCGTGAAAGTCTCCCGCACCCTTTCGAAATATCTGGCCCTGCAATACCTGTATTGGCTGGTCGGCGTCTTTATCATCTTCATGGCCATCGCCATGCTGTTCGACGTGGTCGAGATGCTGCGCCGGACGGCGGACAAGGACAACATCTCGCTCGGCTTCATCATCTATATGAGCGCGCTGAAGCTGCCGTTCCTGGCGCAGACGACGCTCCCCTTCATGACGCTTTTCGCCGCGATGCTTACCTACTGGCGCCTTGCGCGGGCGAACGAAGCGGTGGTGGCGCGGGCCGCCGGCATTTCGGCGTGGCAGTTTATCCTGCCCGCATTCCTGATTACCATCGTACTCGGCATCGTCGCCGTGACGCTGATCAATCCGTTGTCCGCCGCGATGCTCGAGAAATTCCAGAAGGTCGAGGCCGAGCACATCAAGAACCGGACCAGCATGATCTCGATCTCGCAGAACGGGCTATGGCTTCGGCAAAATGACGGTCTGCGCGGTCATTCGGTCATCCACGCCTTGCGCGTCTCGCCGTTCGAACTCGTGCTGCACGACGTGATCATCTTCCGGTTCGACGAGAACAACCATTTCATCACCCGTATCGACGCGCCGGCCGTGGCCTTGCGCGACGGCTACTGGCTCATTCCCGAGGGATGGCGGTCGACGACGAAGCCGGAGACGAACCCCATCGTCAACGTGCGGATCCCGACCGACCTGACGAAGAACAACATCCTGGAAAGCTTCTCGTCGCCCGAGACCATGTCGTTCTGGCGGCTGCCGGCCTTCATCAAGACCATCGAAACCGCCGGATTTTCCGGGCATCGGCACCGGCTTCACTACTATGCGCTGATCGCCTATCCGGTGCTGCTGGCGTCGATGATCTTCATCGCCGCGTCCTTCACGCTCCGGATCAACCGGCGCACCGGCACCTCCGCGGCGCTTCTCGGCGGCATAAGCTGCAGTTTCGCGCTCTATTTCGTCACCGACATCGTCCACGCCCTCGGCCTGTCGGCAAGCGTTCCCATCCTCCTCGCAGCCTGGACACCCGCGGGCATATCGACGCTGATCGGCCTCGCGATGCTGTTCCACCTGGAGGACGGGTGATGCGCGCGCCCCGCCCCACCCTTCTCGTGATCACCCTTCTCAGTTTCCTAGCATCCGCCGCCGCCGCAGAAACATTGGGCGGCAGCAGCGAGCCGGTGCTGTTCACCGCCGACGAGGTCAGCCAGGACCAGGAGCTCGGCACTATCCTGGCGCGCGGCAATGTCGAGATCACGCAGGGCAAGCGGATCCTGATGGCCGACACCGTCAGCTACAACCAGAAGACCGACACGGTCAGCGCATCGGGCAACATCAAGCTGCTGGAGCCGAGCGGCGAGGTCATCTTCGCCGAATATGTCGAACTGACGGACAATATGAAGAACGGCGTGGTCAAGCAGCTCCGCATTCTTCTAACGGACAACAGCCGAATCGCCGCGGCGGAAGGCCGGCGCAGCGACGGCAACCGGACGGTCATGTCGCACGCCGTCTATTCCCCGTGCGAGGTCTGCAAGGAAGACCCCGAGCGGCCCCTGGTCTGGCAGCTCAAGGCCGAAAAGGTGGAACACGACCAGGCACGGCACGAAATCATCTACCACAACGCCTTCCTGGAGATGTTCGGCCTGCCCGTCGCCTATGTCCCGTATTTCTCGCATCCCGACCCGACCGTGAAGCGCAAGACCGGCCTGCTGACGCCGGACTTCGGGATCGGCGGCAATCTCGGCGGCTATGTGCGCGTCCCCTATTACATCGTGCTCGACAAGGACAAGGACGCGACGATTTCGCCGATCTACACCGGCGACGAAGGGCTCGTGTTCAGCGGCGAATACCGCGAGCGGTTCGACAAGGGCGAGATGAAGTTCTCGGGCAGCATCACCGAGGCGGACCGGACGGATACGGAAAACGGCGTCGAGATCACGCGCCATAACGAGATCCGCGGCCACTACCAGGCGTCGGCTGCCTACCATTTCGACGAAACCTGGCGCGCCGGCGTCGACTCCGCACGAGCGACGGACCGCACCTACCTGAAGAAATTTAATTATTTCGGTCTGGACCAGGACACGCTCGACACCAACATCTATCTCGAAGGCTTCCGCGCACGGACCTATACGGCGGCGAACATCTATTCCTTTCAGGATCTCCGCACGGGCACCCGCCCGGACCAGCCGCTTATTGCACCCCTGGTTCAATATAACCATATGTCGACGCCAGACAGCATCGGCGGGCGCATGACGGTCAATTCCGATTTCCGATACCTATACCGTGCCGACGGGCCGACGACGGAGCGCGTGTCGCTTCGTCCCGGCTACGAGATATCGCATATCACCGATATCGGCCTGGTCGGCACATTCAAGACGTCGCTGCAGGCAGACCTGTACAATGTCGACCAGATACAGGACCCGACTGTCAGCCAGAACGCCAACACATCGGTCACCGGGCGCTTTCTCCCCCGCGGCACTGTCGAGGTGCGGTATCCGTTCGTACGAAGCTCCGGCTCCGTGCGCCAGCTTATCGAGCCGCTCGCGATGGTCACGGCGACCCCGAACGGCCAGAACCCGACGAATATCCCGGACGAGGACAGCGTCGTGTACGAAGCCGACGACACGAACCTGTTCAGCGAGGACCGCCTGCCCGGCGGCGACCGGGTCGAAAGCGGCCAGCGCGTCGCCTATGGCGTCAAGCTCGGCGTCTACGGTTCCGGGGACGGCCGGACGACGGCCTTCATCGGCCAGAGCTACCGGTTCAGCGAGGACCAGAATCTCAACGACCAGAACCTCATCGAGGAAGACTTCTCGGATATCGTCGGACGCCTGGAGGTCCAGCCGAACCGTTACGCCAATATTCTCTACCGTTTCGCCTTCGCGCCAGACAAGGCGTTCGAGCCACGCCGAAATGAGGTCACGTTCGGCGTGGGACCTGTGGCGTACAGGCTGACCGGCTCCTACAGCTACGTCGGCGC
>Ga0307417_10001424_pt1 | contig 10013 bp, 20 predicted proteins | sample SalMarWE160210MG_2_FD_202514 | JGI IMG/M metagenome (GOLD analysis project Ga0307417, IMG submission 202514) | Salt marsh sediment microbial communities from the Plum Island Ecosystem LTER, Massachusetts, United States - WE1602-10 | ecosystem: Environmental > Aquatic > Marine > Intertidal zone...
TTCATTAATTACTTGCAAGTAATAACGCCGAATGTCTCGCGTATATTTATCGAGACATTCGGCGTGTAGAACTTCATATTTGATTTGACTCGGTACTGGCATTATGATTCACTTATTCCTAATTCCTTTAACCTGTTTCTATTTGCTGTAATTTCAAATGGGTATACAGTTACCTCTATTCCATTATTGGCTATCGAATACTCTATACTATTTAAGCGAAAATGAATACCAGTAATTAGATACTCATTTTGTTCAATGTCAGTCCTAAGGTATACGATGTCTCCAAATTTGTATTGGCTTTCCAATTTCATTATAATAATTGATTTGATTGTGTGTTATTCTCTGCTTGTATTGTGTCTACCTCGTGGTTCACGTCGTCCACTTCTCCAAGAATGGATACCTTAGTTTTTAAGCTCATTGCATCTCCTCCCGTTGCGATATACTCTGCCAATTCTTTTTTAGTCTTAACTGAGTAAGGACGAACCTGAGAACGTACACTAATCTGGTCTAAGTCATTTGCAATACTTGGTACCATTATCTTGAGGAAGTTCTTAACAATTTCTATTTCTTGGAAAAATAACCTCTCCCATTCACCTCCTAAGTCCTCCGCTTTTGCTTTAGCATCTGTGAACACAAGTTCCTTGTTATCTGCACTTGTATTGGAATTTAACAAGTTCGCAAAGCTAATATCTGGTATTTGAACTTGTTCAAAGAAAGCATTACGAATCCTCTTAAACCTTTTCTCAATAGCCTCAGTGGCTCCTGCCCAAGTTACATCATTTACACTACCTCCTTTTCCCACGCGAATAAAACGCCTAGCATCATCCGATTTCTCCACATTACTAGACTGAATACCACCAACGATGTCTCCATAATCAATAACAAAAGTAGGAGTAGCATTTCGTTTGATGTACATACCTTCAAAGCTTTCCATTTCTTCTAATTGCTCCACAAGGTTTGTACCTTCATCTCCATTCCATACAGTTTCCTTAATATTAGAGTATACAACGGGAAAAAATTCCAATGTTTGTCTCTTTTCCAATATTTCGGCCCAATCGTCTGTCTTTTTGAACACTCTAACCTCTGGAGTAGGTTGTGCAATGTATACAGTTTGTGTTTCACTGTTATCTGCATTAACTTGATGTATGGAAAGTACCAACATCTCTCCATTGTCATCAGTAATTGGGTAGAGTTTGTGGTCGGTAAATGGTGAGTAAGTTTTATGTGTTAATTTTTCCTTTAACACTTCACCTTCTACAAAATCCTCTCTCTCGTACACCCACCAAACAGTAGCCATTTCACAACTAGCATTTAAGGCCTTGGCTCTTTCCACATTTTCGGAATCAATAAAATTCCTAGTCCTGTATACCTCTTCGAGGATATCTACCGCCCTTTGTTGACTTTGTGACTCAGTATCATAATTATAAATACGTTGAACGGGGAAAGCAAACATCATTTGAGCCAATCGACCTACTGCTAACTTTTGCAAGCCAAATGCAGTACGTTTGAAATCGTCCACGTCGTTCTCATTTTTTTTCTCGGGATATGTCGTAGTATCCCAAATTTTGTGTTTCATTGGGTCATACTGCTTAATCATATCCGACCATTTAGGCAGATTAGGAAAACTAGTCACCTGTAATCCTTTTACTACTTCGGATGGATTTCTTGTCAATATAACTTGTAATTCCTCAATTGTCATAACTCAAATGATGTTTAATGGTTTTACTTAATTCCTAATTCCTCTGCAATAGCCAAACGTAAATCATCCTCAGACTCGTAATCCTCTGGGTCAATTGCTAATTGTTGAGTTTCAATGAAAGAAGACAACTCCCCAACTCCATCCAGTTCCATTACTTCGTCCATTGTAAATTTAGTTTCAGGTTTTTTAGTTTTTGCCTTCACTTCATCCACTTTTGATTGAATCCATTTTGTATCATTTTTCTTAGATGTTGGAACGGGCTTACCTATATACTTTTCATAGTCTGCAATTAAGCTGTCATCCACTTTTGATTTAATCACTTTTTTCTCCTCAGCTAATTTTAATTCCTTTTCCGCTACCATTTGGCCATTATCTAATCGATAACGAATGGCCCCGGTTGGAAAATGCTTACTCGAGGTTAGTACCGTTTGTTCTTGTTCCTGGAAGATAACCCTATCTCCACTTTCAAATTTTGTTTTCATAATATCAATTTTAATTTTTACGTAAAAATACAAATATACAAATTAATAATGTTTTACATTCAAATATATGTTCATTGTTATTTTGAATGAATATAAATAAGCACTTTTTAAAACTTTTTTTAAAATTTTCTTTTAAAAAGTTTGGAGTGTATTGGAATTATGCTTATCTTTACACTATAATTAACAATCAAAAAATTTGCAACATGAAAACAACAAAAAATATCAAATCAAAAGTAATGAAAGCAGCTTGGACAATTTATAGAAAGTATAAAGTTCAAAGCATGACTAACTGGTCAAAAGCTCTCAGAAAAGCTTGGAATTGGGCAAAAGAAAAGTTTTCAAATCCACAAGGCATTACTAATTACAATATAGTAAAAGAAACTGAAAAAGCGATTTGCGTTGCTGGTCAATTAGCTTGTTATGTGACAGACCAAGTTGTTAAATCAAACCTTTGGATACCTAAAAGTTTAATAACTGATGGTGTGATTGCTCAGTGGTTTTTTGATAAAAAAGTTGATGAGGCTATATCAATGCATTCTAACTACGGAGGTGGTAGAACTTTACAATTTGAATTAGTATAATTAATAACTTAAAAAAATTTGCAAAATGAAAACTTTAGAAAAATTACAAAAAGTGGACAAAACAAACTTGGTAACTAAAAAAGATGGTAATTTAACAAAAAGAGCTATTAAAGCTATTAATGACTTTAGAAATCAAGAAGGTAGGTTTTATACTCATTACACTTCTGGAAGAGGTAGATTTACTACTAATTTGTCAAATACCACTATATTTTACATTATTAAATTATTAGGTTACAAATATTCTACAGGCAATGACTCTCCTAGAGGTGGTCAAACAGGTAACTATGTACAAGTTTCTAAAAGAGCTTATAACAATATAAGAAATTTAGTTAAATCTTAATCCGCAAGTTTTCCGCAAGTTTTCCGCAAATTTCTTGCGGACTTTCACCCTGCATTTAGTTTAATGCAGGGCTTTTCATTTTAACCCAATCTACTTTCGACCTGTCTTAACAGGTTTTCAAATTGAATTGGGTCGAAAGCTTCAAAGAACTGGCGCATGATAAACACATCTAACCAGTCTGGTGAACGTCCAATGTTTTCTTTTATCTTTATTTTCGGTAGTATTCTTAGTTTGCCATCTTTGTCAGCCTCAAATGTTTTCAACTGTCCCAGCTCCTCTTCTATTATTTCCCTTATTTCCTCATTTACGTCCGCAGCAAAGTAAATTTTATGGATGTTTTCAGCTAGTAAGTACCCACAATAATCCTTTAATGACCTGTAGGCTGGGTCAGGTGACTTTGAATTGTTCACAAATCCTAATATACCACAATTATCTACTACTCCGCCACCTACGCCGTCCTCATCTGCTAAACTGCCTGTTGCTGTGATACCGTGTTTACTCCTCATTGCATTAATGATATTTTGAATCTCCACAGTGGATGAGATTTCCAAAACATAATACTCCACCAATTTCCAACCATACCATACTGTAATGATGGCCTTGTCACTACCAAACCTCGCTATATCGGCAATGATTAATTTCTTATAGTTGTTTTCGATTACATGAGTGTTTCTCCATATGTTCATTATTGCTTCATACTCTATTAACTTGCTGGGGTCCTCATCGTAATCGAAATTACCATGCCATAATCTTTCACGTGTTGCCTTGTCCTTGATGTTCTTAAGACGTTCTATGTATTCAGCTGGTAATCCTGGGTTATCCGTAGCTTTTGCAGGTATGAAATGAATCCCCGGTGCCTCTTGTCCTTTCTTCCATGGTCGATGGTATGTGGAATCTACCCAATTCTTTTTTGGATTGAATGTGACAAGCAGTTTTCCTGGTAATCCATATTCTTGATTAAACCATCTGCCTATTCTAGTTTTCAATACTTCATAAGCCATAGAGTTTACAGGCCCTGCCTCTTCTATCCATCCCCATGTGTATTCCTTACTACCAAATCGTTCATACATAGGGTCTTTTACTGGGTAGTAGGATAAATCAAGGAATTCGATTACACTCCCATTGGTGAAGTAAATGTGGTTATCAACATATTTCCAATTTTTAAACCCTAAATACGCTTCCACCTTTTTGAATGTTTCTAATACTGATTCCCGCGTGTCCTTCAATGATTCCCTACCAATGAAAGAACGGCTACCTACTAATTCCGAGTGCATTACAATGTTGTAATAACACCCTAGTATTGTTTTACCTCCACCAGCAGCCCCTCCATAACCAACCTCTTTAGTTGTGGAATCAGTTAACAAATTCATTGCCCATAATTGTTTTGGATATAGTTCCATTTATTTTTTATTTGGGTTCCAGGTTAAATCAATGTAATAAAACCCACTTATCAATAATGAGAATACCACATAAGCCTCAAAATTCAATTTTTCCATTAATTTCCATTGATTATAGCAAATGGAAGCTTCTTGAAAGGCAAAGATACCATAAAGCATTAAACCCATGCTTAGGAACAATATTATAACTTTTATTTTAGGATTCATATAATTACTTTGTTATAGGGTTCTTAATACCACCTAATCCAAATGCCTCACGAATAGCAGATACACTGCCCTGACCTAGATTTAATGTGGTTTCTTGATTTACTTTTAGTTCTTTGGGTTCTTGGTAGCCCATTAATTTATCAATTCGCTCTTGGGCATGTGTTTTACTGAATAACTTTATTTTAATCATTTCAGTGGTTCCCCATTTAGTATCATAAGTTTTGTACTCAGTTGATTCCACAGCGTCCAAAGCGTCAGGGTCATTTGCCACAAGTTCCTGCCATGTTTTTAATTCAATCCAACTGTTATGTAATTTACGTAAAGAACTGAAGGCAATTTTTTTATATTCCTGGATTTGCATGGCTTTGGAAATGTTGCAAAGTTTCTCTAAATCGTTCTTTACCAGCTCAATATAGCGCCTTATTTGTGGTTTTCGCAGGTTTTCTCCTGCAATGGTGCCTGCCGTGTTTTCACTATATCCAACCGTCCTAGCTGCCTTACTTGCATTCCATCCATTACGTATGTATTCATGGCAGAAATTTATCATTTTAGGGGTTAATATCTTTTCTAATTGATGTATTGTGTAATTATCATAACTATTATCCTTCACAAATCCATCATCAAAGTATACGGACTTTATTTCCTCATACTTTTCCTCGAGTACATTCTTATTAATGTACATGTTTGGACTTTTTGTCCTTTTTAAGACAGGTTTTTCCTTTCTCTTTTTCGTGCGTTTCATTTTTAATCTTTTATATTTTCAACATATTCTGGTAATAAATCAATTTCCTTAAGTACTTCTTGCCAATAAAACTTCGAAGTAGTTTCCGTAAAATCTACTATTTGTAATATTGCGGTTTTTGCATATCTTTTTGCATCCTCAGTTATATTCCAATAAGTATCTAAATACTCCATGTCTTTATGTAGAGCCTTTACTAACTCAATAGCTTTTGTTTTTGGTGTCATATTCTTTGTTATTACTGTGTTATTTGATACAAAAGTACATAAAAATTTAGGTAATTATAAAATTAGTGTATTTTGTTGGAAAAAATTTAATATGTATTATGATTGATTTTATTGGTATTTTGTGAAGTTTTTATAATCTTTTTAAAAAAAGTTTTAAAAAGTCTTGTTTTGTATTGGAAAATTGTTTTACTTTGTACTCATAATAATAACAATTAAAAACTTGTGAATTATGAAAGCAATTTTAGAAAGAAGTATTAACATTCCTGGAGACAATGTGGATTATATGATTAAATTAAGGGAACTTAACCTTATTTTATGGATTATTACCAGTTCAGAAAATGAAACGGAATTACGTTTAAAAATGAAACATCGTAAAATTGAATTTTTTGAATTTGGGTTTGGTAGCAATCATATGTGGGTTTGTGAATCTTTTAGGCAAAGTAAGCCTCGTGTCATTTTTGTAGAATTCTAAAAAACTTTTAAAATCATGCTTAAAAGAACTAAATGGTATGGAAATCCCCGTTCCTTTAAAATAAGGAACAGGGTTTACCAAGTACAAAAAGGTGATTACATACTGGACAATGGCAGTTGTTTACAATTTTGTGCTGGTGATAAAAGGAAATTAGAATACAAGCATTATATAAGCTACACTAGTAATATCCTTCCAAAAACAGTCATTAAGGAATTTAACCTGAAAAAAATGATTGAGGTAAAACATCACCATTGGGCTGATTGTAAAGTTTATTTATTCAAATTTTAAAACCTTATATTATGTACACAATAAAACAAAGATTGGAAATCTATGAAAAAATGCTAAAGGATTTTTCTTTAGTCAATGCTACTGAATTAAAATTTGCTCGGGCTGACGCTGGATTTTGTTTATGGGACTCCTACCACTTTACATGTGATTATTACGGATTATACGACCACTTTGCAGATAGATTACCAGAATTATGGGAAACGTGTCCTACAAATATCCACGATGAAATAAATGATAAACACTGGTTTAGTTTACGTTTACATACAAACGCACAACCAGAACGGGTTACTTGTCTTAAGAGAGCAATTGAAATTTGTAAATCTAGAATGCTATGAAGGGGGCCTTAATTTTAGTTTTTACGGTATTGATTACAATCGTAATTGTACCAATAGCCCTAATTTTAGGATTTATACGCTCTTTTTTTAGTAGAAGCAGGAAAACATTTATTGAAGCTGAAAAGCAGTATAATCAATTATACAAAGCAATATGGAAACAAGAAAAACAGTAACAAATGTGTCTATTAAGGCACTGCATGTAAAGCCTACACATTTTATTTATTTTCAAGGTGAAATTATTGTAGGTACTTATGGCTTTTTAGCCGAATTTATTACCAGGACTGGTTTTATTGGACCCCGTATTTATAAACTAGAACATGTTTGAAATGAAAACAACATTTAAGCGAATAAAAGAATTTAATCCTTGTAAGGAAGGATGGCAAAAATTAATTGGGTATTACAAACCGGAAGCCTTTGAGGAATTTGTCTCAATTGAAGAAATAATTAAAAGCAATGGAATTAAAGACGCTCTTTGGGCATTGCGTTGTTTGGAAGGTGAGGAAAATAGATGCAAAATTGCCTTATTATGTGCAGATATAGTACAATCAGTGTTACATTTTTTTGAAAAGGAATACCCTCATGATGAAAGACCTAAGCAAGCTATTGAAGCAATTAGAAAGTACGTTAAAAAGAAACTCACTATACAGGAATTTCAAATAATAAAAAAACATAATGCTGCTTATGCTGCTTATGCTTATGCTGCTGCTTATGCTGCTGCGGATGCTACTTATGCTGATGCTACTGCGGATGCTACTGCTAAAAAATGGGAATTTATAACCAATTTATTAATTTCGTATATAAACAAATGAAAACACTAATTTTATTAATTCTGCTTTCATTTTCCTTACAATCATTTGCACCCTGTGTTTCCCTTGAAATACAAAAGCAAAGAATAGAAGTTTTTTTGTATGAAAAGTGGAAAACGGATGTTTTTTTGGAAGTAATTGAGGAAATAAAACACGCGGAAGGTTTGGTTCTGAACAAGTACAAATGCTCTGCCAATCAAAATACAATTGGTTACGGGCATTGGATTAGACCTGGAGAAAATTATCATGTGATTACTGAGGAAAAAGCTACTGAGTTATTAATTAAGGATTTTAAAGAAGCTTTTTCCTACACGGATTCAAATTTGCCTTATAATAAGCGTTTGGCAGTTGCTAAATTCATATTTAATATAGGAATAGGCAAATATAACAAAAGCAAGCTTAAAACGGCGATTTTACACGGAGAATCAATAGATAATTTAATTGTACAGTACTGCCATTACAAAAGTGATGGAAAATATGTTAAAAGTGATTGGTTATTAAACCAACGATTGTTTGAACTTAAAATTTGGAACAATGATTACAAAAGTTGAAATGTATAAAACACAGGATGGACGTGTTTTTGATACAAAAGAGTGGGCGAAGGAAATAGTTAAACGTCAGGAAATGGCAGGCCTTATAAATGATTTTATAGATTTGTATTACAGCCGTGTAAACAAATCTACAGATTTATATGAGTGCATTAAACACTTATACAAGTCAATTGAAATGATCCACAACGATAAATTTTAAACTATGGAACAAATCGAATCAATTTTAATAGTATTAGGGTCTCTTGGATTGACCAGATTATTATTTTCAAAAAAACAAACAAAGAATACCCGTTATTGGGACATAATCGGCATAATATCCCTAATTATTTACGAATGTATTAAATTTTTATTCCTATGAAACAAACCACAGTGATACGAATCCAAATCACAGATTTGGAAAAGCAAATTGAAAAGGAAACTAATTGGTTAATGCGGCAGGCAATGCGCGCGGAAAAGAAAACATTAATGCTACGATTAAATAAAGCTAAACAATTGGAATAATGGAAAATACAGTGGAATTAATAGGAACGTTACATAAATTTGAAAAAACAAATTTAGTATCACAAAGAAACAAACGGGGTATATATGATTCCTATAAATGCATTAATTGTGGAATTGAAGGGAAACGTTATGGATTTGATAATCACCCACTTTTAAACAAAACCTATTCCAGTAATACGTTGAAATCCTGTAAAAACATCAAAGATATATACCTGGGAATGTACATAAAAATAACGCATTGTGATGCGGTAGGCTCGGAATTTATAGGGTGTACTTCTGGCTCAATTCACAAAATAGTAAGACCTCCTAAAAATCAAGTAAATGGTGATAGAGGTGTTTGGATTTATGGGAAAACGGAACCAATTAAACTACTATTTGGAGAGTTTGTCAATTACATTACATTACGCAGAACAAAACACAAATGAAAGGAACAATAGTAAATAAAAAATTGGAATAATTATGGAAAAAACAATCTCGCATATACTTAATGGTGTTTGGGTGGATGGATTTATCATTGAGGAAAACCCCTGGATGACACAAGATAGGTTTGTACAAAACAAGCTCACCAACACTATTTTTATCCCGGTTGGATACATGTACCATTTATTTTTCGGGGATGGTTTGACTCAAAAAGCTATTGATAATGCTGGAAAATATGCTTTGATTAGTGTACATAATTTTATAAAGGAAAAGTACGGATGAAAGGCACAATAGTAAATAAACCATTACGCAAAACGGCTTCCATTTTTGAGAAAAGGACGGGAACCAGAGTAATTAGGTGTGTGTTTCCATTCTCCCCTTTTTATGTTGATGAAATCAAAACAATTCTTGGCAAAGAATGGAACGCAGCTAATAAATGTTGGTACATTCCGTTGTCCTTAGATAACTGTTTTAAATTAAGGGATTGGCAATATGTTCTTACTGATGAATTGAAAAGATGGGCTAATGATGAATGGAAACGAAAAAATAATCCTATTTCGTCAATTGAAATTCCCGGACTTAAAAATACGCTTTTCAAGTATCAGGAGGAGGGTGTAATTAGGGCTGAAAACTTTGGTGGGAATGCTTTGTTTGCTGATGAAATGGGTTTAGGTAAGACTATTCAGGCAATTGCATGGTGTGAGTTACATAAACAGAAAAGACCTGTTATTGTAATCTGTCCAAGTTTCTTAAAGTACAATTGGGAAGAGGAAATTAATAATTGGATAGACGGTGAGACTATTCAGATACTTTCTGGAAAAAAACCTAATACTGAGTTAATGGCGTCCTTTATTCTGATTAATTATGATGTAGTTTCATTTTGGCAAAAACAGCTTATTGCCTTAAATGCTCCTGTAGTTATAATTGACGAGGCCCATTATATAAAGAATGATACAGGTCTTAAAAAC
>Ga0307417_10001425_pt1 | contig 10002 bp, 12 predicted proteins | sample SalMarWE160210MG_2_FD_202514 | JGI IMG/M metagenome (GOLD analysis project Ga0307417, IMG submission 202514) | Salt marsh sediment microbial communities from the Plum Island Ecosystem LTER, Massachusetts, United States - WE1602-10 | ecosystem: Environmental > Aquatic > Marine > Intertidal zone...
ACCGTCCGGTTCAGGGAAGACCACCATCTGCCGGATGCTCGCCAAAAGACTCGATAACATGGAGCTATCCATCTCCTATACCACCCGTCCCCGGAAACGGGGGGAGGTGGACGGCAACGACTATTATTTCATTAAGACGGAAAAATTTGATAAAATGATAAATTCACGGGAGTTTCTGGAATTTGCCTCCGTGTACGGACAACGGTACGGGACATCGCGGGAGGCGGTTCGTTCCATCGTCTCCCGCGGGAAGGATGCCGTCCTGGAGATCGACGTCCAGGGCGGGAAAAAGGTGAAACAGGAACTTCCGGAGGCGATCCTGGTCGCCGTCTTTCCACCGGACCGGCGTTCCCTCGAGAACAGGCTGATCGGGAGAGGAAGGGACAGCATCGAGGAGGTGAGAGCTCGCCTCCAGGCCGCGGACGACGAGGCGCGGGAACTCCTTTCGTACGATTACCTCGTGGTTAACGACGACCTCGAGGAGGCGGTGAGCAGAGTGGAATGGATCGTGCGGGTGGCCCGCCTCCGGCGGAAGCGGGCGTTCGATCGTTTGGCGAAAATCTTTGACGGAAGCAGAGAGGGAAAACCATGGCGCGAGTGACAGTTGAGGATTGTCTTGAGCAGGTGGATAGCCACTTCGAACTGACCGTTGTGGCGGCGAAGAGGGCCAAGCAGCTCCTGGGCGGGGTAGGGGCATCGATTGATACGTCCCATCGAAGGGACAAGCCTACCGTGGTGGCGCTCCGCGAGATTGCCCAGGGGACGGTGCGGGTCAAGCGATAACGCCGGAGCCCGCGATGCTCCGACTGAACGACATCGTCGACCGGATCCAGACTTCCCGGCCGGCGGCCAACATCGAACTCATCCAGAAGGCCTACGTTTTCACGGCGAAGGTTCACCACGGCCAGTTGCGGGAATCGGGAGAGCCCTACCTCATTCATCCCCTGAACGTCTCCTACATCCTGGCCGACTGGAACATGGACGACGAAACGATCGCTACGGGTCTACTGCACGACACCGTGGAAGACACGGTTGCCACAATCGAAGAGATCCGGGAGCTGTTCGGGGAACACGTCGCCGAGCTGGTGGACGGGGTCACCAAGATCAGCCGTGTCGTCATCTCGGACGTGGCCGATCAGAAGGCCGAATCCCTCCGGAAAATGATTCTCGCCATGGGGAAGGATATCCGGGTGATCCTCGTCAAGCTCGCGGACCGGATCCACAACGTGAGAACGCTCGATCACCTTTCTGTGGACCGGCAGGTCGCCATCGCCCGCGAAACCAAGGAAATCTACGCTCCGATCGCGAGCCGTCTCGGGATGTCCCGCGTGAAGATGGAACTCGAGGACAAATGCTTCGCGATCCTCCATCCGGACGACTACCGGGAGCTTGTCCGGGCCGCCGACGAACGGAAGCGCGGCCGGGAGGAACACATACAGAAGGTGATCGCCCTCCTGGAGGAGAAACTCCGCGAGGCCGGGGTCGATGCGTCGGTCACGGGCCGGTCCAAGCACATCTCGGGCATCTTCGCCAAGATGGCGAGGCAGGAGATCGACTTCGAGCACGTCTACGACCTCCTGGGCTTACGCATCATCGCGAAGACGATCCGGGAGTGCTACGAGGCGCTTGGCATCGTCCACAGTCTGTTCCGCCCCGTCCCGGGGAGATTCAAGGACTACGTTGCGATGCCCAAGGCGAATTTCTACCAGTCCCTCCACACTACCGTGTTCGGCCCCAACGCCGAGATGATGGAGATCCAGATCCGGACCGAGGAGATGCACACCCTGGCGGAGTACGGGGTTGCGGCACACTGGCGGTACAAGGAAGGGAAGCAGGTCACGGACAAGGGCGACCAGATGTTCGTGTGGCTCCGTCAGATTCTCGAGCTGCAGCAGGAAATGAAGGACCCGCGGGAGTTTCTCGACACGGTGAAGGTCGAACTCTTTCCCGAGGAAGTGTACGTGTTCACCCCCCGCGGGGACGTGAAGGAGCTGCCACGTGGCGCGACGCCCATCGATTTCGCTTACGCGATCCACACCGAGGTCGGGAACCAGTGCGTCGGAGCGAAGGTGAACGGGAGAATGGTGCCCCTCAGGGTATCCCTGAAAAACGGAGACGTGGTCGAGATCATCACCAATCCGTCGCACAAACCAAGCCGGGACTGGCTAAAGATCGCCAAGACCAGCAGGGCGCTCAACAAGATCCGCGCGTTCATACGGCAGGAGCAACAGGAACATAGTCTGACGGTGGGGCGCCAGATCATGGAGCGCGAGCTGCGAAAGCATTCCCTCTCCTTCACGAAGATATTGAAGTCCAAGGAGTTCGCGGAAGTCCTCGAGGAAAACCGCTTCAAGGCAGCCGACGACTATTGCATCGCCCTCGGGTACGGGAAGGCCTCCCTGTTCCCGCTGCTGCGGCGCCTCGTTCCGCCGGAACAGCTGCAGGAAAAGGGAAAAGAGTCCAGACTCGAGGCCCTCATCAAGCGCGTCACCACGAGGAAGCCGAGCGCGGTCATCGTCAAGGGGGTGGACGACATCTTCATCCGCCTGGCGAACTGCTGCCATCCCGTGCCCGGTGACCCCATCGTCGGGTTCATCACGAGGGGGCGGGGGGTGACCATCCATGCGAGGAACTGCCCGAAGGCCCTGGAAACGGACCCCGCCCGGTCGATCGAGGTGGCGTGGGAGGAGGGGACAAAGGCCGCCCATCCCGTGAAGCTGAAGGTCATCTGTGCGGACAAGCCCGGGCTGCTCGCCGACATCTCCCGGACCATCACGGCGAGCGACGTGGACATACGCCGCGCTGTGGTCATGACCACCCGGGACAAGCGCGCCATCTGCAGCTTCGACGTCTCGGTGAGCGACGCAAAGCACCTGTCCACGCTCATAAAATCGATCGAGAAGGTGAAGAACGTCTATTCCGTCGAGCGAGGGAAGGGGTAGAAGATGCGGGAAACGGTGCGAACAGACAAGGCCCCGACGGCTATCGGGCCCTATTCCCAGGCCATCCTTTCGGGGGGATTCCTGTTCTGTTCTGGGCAGATTCCGCTCGACCCCGCCACGGGGAAGATGGTCGAAGGAGGGGTAGAGTCCCAGACGGAACGGGTGCTGTGCAACCTGGCCGCGGTTCTGGAGGCGGGCGGTGCCTCACTGCGTTCGGTCGCCAAGACGACCGTCTATCTCGTCGACCTGTCCGATTTTCCGGCGATGAACAAGGTTTACGGCACGTTTTTCCCGGAAAATCCGCCGGCGCGCGCGACCATCCAGGTGGCGAAGCTTCCGGCGGGAGCGCTGGTGGAAATCGACGCGGTCGCGTCAGTCGAATGAATCAGAGGGCTTTCGATATCCGCCCGGACTTGATGCACTGCGTGCACGCGTGGACGCGGCGGACGGTTCCGTTGGTGACCGTCTTCACCCGCTGCACGTTGGGCTTCCATTTTTTCCGGGACCGGTTGTTGGCGTGGGAAACGCTGTTCCCGAAATTGGGCCCCTTTCCGCAAATCGAACACTTGGCCATGGTATCCTCCGTAATGAAAACCAAGGAAAAATAACACGGATGCTGGGGCAAAAGCAAGATCAATTTCGATTGGGCGTCCCCCGGAAGAAGAGCAGGGTTCGCCAAGCCGCCACCGCCCTGATCCTCCTCCTGGTCGGCGCGGCGGCGCTTCCCCACATCTTCGCGCGTGGCGAAGGGTCTTCGTCAGGAAAGGTAGCAGACGCCATCCTGGTGCTGACCGGCGGGGAGAACCGGATCGCAGAGGGTTTTCGCGCCTGGAAAGAGGGGAAGGGAAAGGAGCTTTTCATCCTCGGGGCGGGGCGGGAGGCTACGCTTTCGAGCATTCTTCCAGCGGGAATGGAGATATCTCCCGCCGAGCTTTTGCGGATCCACATCGAGGGGTGGTCGGAGAACACGCTGGAAAACGCCTTCTCGGCGAAATCGGCCGTGGTCTCCCGGGGGTACCGGGAGGTAATTCTCGTCACCTCCGACTATCACGTTCCACGGGCCTACCTGGCACTGCGAAAGGTCCTGCCCCCCGGCGTTTCGATATCGGTGACCCCGGTGGTCTCGAACTGGAGGCGAAAGGGAGCGTGGCGCCGGTTGCCGCGCCTCTTCCTCGTGGAAGGGTGGAAATACTGGGGTTATCTCTTTTTCCTGCGCTGGGAATGACGGCTAAGCATCCGGGTTCCGGTGAGAAAACTCGGGGATTTTCGGCTCTCCCCGGATCTTGACTTTCCTTCCCTCGAACGCGAGCCTGCCCGAGAAGAACAGGCGGATCGCCATCGGATAGATCCGGTGCTCCTGCACGAGAATCCGCGCCGCGAGCGTGTCCTCCGTGTCGTCGTCGTAGACGGGAACGATCGCCTGGACGACGATGGGGCCGGTGTCGACGCCTTCATCGAGAAAATGAACGGTGCACCCTGAAAAGCGGACCCCGTAGGCGAGCGCCTGCCCGGGTCCGTGCGTTCCGGGGAATGAGGGCAGGAGCGCGGGGTGGATGTTCAGGATCCGGTTTGGAAAGGCGCGAATGATCACCGGGGTGAGAATCCGCATGAAGCCGGCCAGGCAGACCAGGTCCGCCCCGCTTCCCCGGATGACCTCTACGAGTCTCGCATCGAATTCCTCCCGGGTCGCAAACCCCTTGTGGTCCACAACTTCCGTCGGGATGCCGTGCTTCTTCCCCCGGGCAAGCCCATACGCATCCGCCTTGTTGCTGATGACGATTCCGACCCGGCAGGGGATCTCCCCCCTCTCGGACGCATCGATAATCGCCTGCAGGTTGGACCCGCTTCCCGAAACGAGCACGGCAATCGTTGGTCTTTCACTCATGATTTCCCTCCCGTAAACAGGACCCCGGGCTCTCCGCGCTTTCCTTTCCGGACCTCGCCGATCGCGAAGGCGGGGATGCGGATCCTGCGGAAGTGGCGCAACGACCGGTCAGCATCCGCAGGACGCACAATCAGGACCATGCCGATCCCCATGTTGAATGTCCGGAACGCTTCGGACTCGGGAAGGCGCGCAGATTCGACGAGAGTGAGGAAGACAGGCGGCATCGTCCAGGTTCCCTTTTCCACGACCGCAACCAGTCCACGCGGCAGGACTCTCGGGAGATTTCCGATGATCCCGCCCCCCGTGATGTGCGCCATGCCGCGTATCCTTATCTTGCGGGAAAGGGAGAGCACCGGGCGAACGTAAATCCTCGTGGGGCGGAGCAGTTCCTCGGCCACCGTTGCGCCCCACTCCGGGATACGCGACGTCACCCGCTTTTTCATCCTCCCGAAGACGATCTTCCGCGCGAGCGAGTACCCGTTGCTGTGGAGCCCCGTGGAGGAAAGTCCGATCAGTGCGTCTCCCGGCCGCACGGCGCTCCCGGTAATGATACGTTTCCTGTCGACGGCCCCCACCGCGAACCCCGCCAGGTCGAATTCCCCTGCCCCGTACACGGAAGGCATCTCGGCGGTTTCTCCTCCGAGAAGGGCGCATCCGGCCTGCCGGCACCCCTCCGCGACCCCCGAGACGATCTCGGCTCCGTCGCGTGCGGAGAGCTTTCCCGTGGCGTAGTAATCGAGAAAGAACAGGGGTTCGGCGCCGTGAACCAGGATGTCGTTCACGCACATGGCCACGAGGTCGATGCCCACCGTCCCGAACCGTCTTGCCATCGCGGCGACCTTCACCTTGGTCCCCACGCCGTCCGTGCCCGATACGAGTACGGGATCGCGGTATTTTCGCGCCTGGAACCGGAAGAATCCGGCGAATCCCCCGATGCCACCCAGAACCTCCTTGCGGTGCGTCGTCCCGACGATCGGGCGGATGAGGGAAACCAGGCGGTCCCCCTCGTCGATGTTCACGCCAGCGGAGCCGTATGTGACTGTTTTTTTCACGATTTTTCCTCTCGAGAGACCCCAGAATGCAATCCCACGTTACTGATTCGCCCCATTCAATGTCAATGCTTTTTCCCTCTGCATTCTGTACAATGGTCCGGTTTTTACGGGTAATTCGCAGGGTGAGGATATGGCGAAGAGAGTCGGAATCGTGATTCTCGGCGACGAGGTGCTAAAGGCCGAGATCCGGGAGAGCAACATCGCCTACATGCTGCCCGTTCTCAACCAGTGGGGGGCGGAGGTGGTGCTTTGCGCCATTCTTCCCGACGATGTGCCGACTGTTGTGCGTCACCTGCGCTCGTTCCTTTCCGAAGTCGAACTGCTTATCCTGACGGGCGGAATCGGACCCACACCGGATGACATCACGCGGGAGGCCGTGGCGGCCGTCGCCGGGGCGCCGCTCATCGTGCACCCGGAGGCGAAAGCACGTCTCGAGGAGTACTACGGCGGACCGCTGGACAGCAACAGGATCGTGATGGCGCAGGTGCCGGAAGGGGCGGTTCTCATCCCCAATCCGGTAAGCGGCGCTCCCGGGTTTCTCGCGGGACGGATGGCCGTCTTTCCCGGAATCCCCCGCCTGCTCCACGAGATGTTTGGCTGGCTCAAGACTCTCGTGGAAGGCAGGAGAAATTCCCGGGTGATCCTGTACAGCCAGGCACACGAGTCCGCCTACGCATCGATCATGCGAGAGACCAGCGCAGGCTTCCCGGGCGTTACTCTTGGCTCCTACCCCATCCTGGAAGGGGAGTACCGGGTCCGGGTCGTCTTTCGCGCCGAGGAGTTCCCGCTGGCGTCGTCGTCTGCGGACTATTTCACCGAGCGGATGCGGGCGGCGGGGATGGAAATTTCCCGCAGGGAGGAGGAAAGAGGAACCGATGAGGAAGCATAAGGTTCTTCCTGTATTGGTCTCTCTGGCGGCAATGCTTTTGCTTCTCCCCGGCTCCTTCCTTCGGGCGGAGGGGACGGAAGAGGCGAGGAAGGCGGGCTGGGAGGAGAGCACCCCGGGACGATGGAACTCTTTGCCCGAAAGAAAGGTGAAGGCGGAAGGCGACAGCTTTCAGGCGGACGTTGTGCTGGCCCCGGGGACAGGCGTGCTATGGAAAAAAAAGGTTAACAAGATCCTTTCGCCCGGGGACGCTTTGACGATCGAAATGGTATCTTCCGGGACGAACGGAACCTCCCGGGACTACGAACGGTACAAGGCGCATTTCCCGGTGTCGGTAACGGTCGTGTTCGGGAAGGACTCCGTGGATCTTCCGTGGAAGAAGCAGGTAGGGGATTTCTTTCGGGGCATCTGGCACGGCTTCTCTCCCGGGGGGATCCGACTGACCTTCGCCTTCGGGAACAGCGCGCCCGTGGGGTCGATGTATCGCCTGTGTGAGGAGGAGACGGTCTTCCTTTTAGGAGGCAAGGGGGATTCGGGAAAAAGGATCCGCGTATCCCGGGATCTCAAGGAGGATTTCCGGGCGGCATACGGCAGGGACCCCAAGGGACCCGTGACCCGTCTCCTCGTTTCGGAGGAAAGACCATCCCGCGAGCAGGGCCCGATCGAAACGGAAATTCATCTTTCCCTCCCGCTCCTGCAGTAAGGAAGTCGCCCTCGCGCAGGCGTCGCCCGGGTCTTTCCGTTATGAACTCGGAATTACGGTTCTGAGCATTACGCCGGAAAGAATATAATCAATATCCCTTCTTGTTATTGAGAAGTCGAACCCCTTTCCTCTTTACATTCCCGCATAAAATCTCGCCTCTGCACGGGCATCCGGTTCCGGCACGCATCATGCGTTGTATATATCCCGATACCAGAAATCAGCATGTGCCGAATGATTGCCGAACTAGGAGGAAGAATGGTGGAAAGAATGGTAAGAAGTATAGTAAAGAGATCGATCGTTTTTACCCTCGTTTCCCTGCTCCTTATGGGAACCACGCTTTATGCGGGATGCGGGGGGGGCGGGGAGACCGGCTCCATCGAAGCGTCCGTGCCTGTTGAAACGCCCGCGCCTGTCAGTACGGCAAGCTTTCTTTCCTGGGATCCACCGCAGACCTACGAGGACGAGTCTCCCCTGGATCCGTACCTGGATCTCGATTACTACGAGTTTTACATCCGAAACGACATGAATTTCACGGACAATGACCTGCCGGTAGCCCAGGTGGCGGCGGTGGGGGATGCCCTTTCCCCCGACGGACAGAGCTATCTGGAGATCCTGACGACGGAATTCGATATGCAGAATCTCCTGCCGTATGTCCCCCAGGACCTGAGCGGTTACCTCTCCATCCGGGCGGTCGGGGTGGACGGTCATAAATCGGATTTTTCGCAACCCATTAACTTGAACCTGCTTTCATAGATGAACCAAGGAGGAAACATGCAAAGAAAAGTTATCACCATGCTGTTCGTTTTTCTGATGGCAATCGGGACGACGGCGGCGATTGCGCAGGCGGAAACCCTTTCATGGAGCGCAGTAAACACGTACACCGACGGGACCTCGATCGGGGGTGCGACGGTGACGTACCAGGCATACTGGTCGACGAGCACCGGCACGTCGGGTCTCAATCCCATCGGGTCATCCACCACCTCTACGTCGAGAACCTTCAACGTGGACACCGAAGTGATGCCGCGCGGCCAGACTATCTACTTCAGATCCAGAGCCACAGTGGCAGGCAGCAATTCCGCTTATTCCTCAGCATTCCAGTGGGCTGTGCCGGCTGCGACGCCCAAGGTCCCATCCGCTCCCAGTAATCTGCAGATGAATTAGCCAGGAGCTGCAGCCAGGCGCTCTTTACGGGGGCGGTACGGGGAAGTTTCCATTCTCCGGCCGCCCCCATCCTTTTCTTTCCTCTTTTCCGAAAAGTCCCTACAATGAAAAATTCCAAATTCCATCGACGGGGGTGTTTCGTTGCGCAAGATCCTTGTCGCCGCAGTCCTGTGTTTATCCTGCGGGTTCGCCTACGGGGCGGATTCCGCTCCCAAAGGAGGAAACCCCGTGGTCCTGCTGGAAACGAGCATGGGAAACATCAAGGTCGAACTAAAACCCCAAGAAGCGCCGATCAGCGTGAGCAATTTTCTTGCCTATGTGAAAGAAGGCCATTACGACGGGTTGATTTTTCACCGGGTGATCCGTGGATTCATGATCCAGGGGGGAGGATTCACCAAAGATATGCGGGAGAAAAGGCCTGCCCATCCACCCATCAAGAACGAGGCCGGCAACGGGTTGAAGAACGACCGGGGGACGGTCGCCATGGCGCGGACCGGAGTGGTCGACTCCGCCACGGCGCAATTCTTCATCAACGTGGTGAACAACGATTTCCTGAACCATGTCGACGATACCCCGCGGGGATTCGGGTACGCGGTGTTCGGCAAGGTGATCGAGGGGATGGATGTCGTGGACAAGATTCGGGCCGTTCCCACGGGGCGCGTCTCGATGTTCGAGGACGTACCGAAAGAACCCGTCACGATCATCCGGGCGACGGTCGTCAAGTAGCGGAAGAAAAACGCCCGGCCTCCGGGGGGGGGTGGCCGGGCGCAGCGCGCGGATGAGGGGAGAGACTCTCCGGGGATTCGGCTTTTCCTTAAAAGAATCTGGCGCGGAAGCCGTTGCCTCCAAGGAGAAAAAATCCCCCGCCTGGTGCCTGCCCAGTGCGCGCAAACAAAAACCGGGGTTATTCTCCAAGACCCATTCTTCCTGTATACAGTATACGAATTGCCCGCTCGTGTCAAACGGGAGCAAATCCCGTTGCGCGCGCGCCCGCGGGGCATACAATGGAAACGGTTCCCCCGCGACCTCGTGAGTGCCGGCGCAATTTCCGCCAAGGGGAAACCAGGCTCGAAATGGGACGGGCATGATGCGGGAAGAAATTATCCTTACTGTGGAAGAACGCGAGAATGGGACCCGGCTGGACCGGTTTCTACGGGCCAGACTCCCGGGATTACCGTCCCGAAGCGTTCGTTTCGCGATCGAGACGGGCGAGGTACGAGTGGACGGGAGAAAGGGGAGGAAAGGGCAATTCCTCGCTCCGGAGCAGGAGGTGGCCGTTTTTCGGATCGCCGAAGAGCAGGACTGGATGCCCGCGCCGGGTGACCTACCGGGGGCCTCGATTCTGTTCGCGGACGACGAGATGGTGGTGCTCG
>Ga0307417_10001426_pt1 | contig 9999 bp, 6 predicted proteins | sample SalMarWE160210MG_2_FD_202514 | JGI IMG/M metagenome (GOLD analysis project Ga0307417, IMG submission 202514) | Salt marsh sediment microbial communities from the Plum Island Ecosystem LTER, Massachusetts, United States - WE1602-10 | ecosystem: Environmental > Aquatic > Marine > Intertidal zone >...
GCTCGGCTGCCAGACGGCTTCCTTCTCGAATCAAGGCGACACCCTCATGAAGACGACCTGCCCAACCTGCACCGAGGAGTGTGCCGCGGGTCACGAGCGTGTCCGCTACGACATCGAGTTGATCGCGTGCCTCGGCTGCGACCAGAACAGACTCCGTTGTGGACAACGCTGCCTCACCTTTGCCCTCGAGCATGAGTGCTCTGGCAAGTTGGGCACCGGCCGCCGTCAACCATCGGCTTCGCTCGAAGTCGGACGAGTTCAGGTCCTCGAGCAACTCCACGGCTCTGTCGGCGTTGCGGATGTCAGCAAGGCAGCGACCGAGGAGGAACGTTTCGCGTTCGACATCTTCCAGCGTGCCGTTCGCGCGGCTGACAGCGAGCGCTTCTCTGAGCCGCTCCTCGTACACCGTCGAGTCGCTCATCGAACCGGCGGCCAGCGCCGATTGCTCCAGGAGACGAACCCGCTCCATCGGCTCCTCGGTCACCGCGAGCGCCTGGTCGCACAGCGACAGGACCTGGGCATGGGAGTGCAGCGAGGCGGCCCTGGTCACGGCGCGGTCCAGAGCCTCCCTGGCGGCAGCCACGATGTCCGGTGAAAGCCCGGCACCACCGTCGATCCCAAGCACGCTCAGATAGTGGCTCGCGACGATCGGAGCCAGCTCCTCGTCGGCGGTCGCTTCGAAGTGGTGGGCGACCGCGAGGTGGAGTGCTCGACGATCAGCATTGGCCAAACGCCGGTAGGCGACCTCCTGGATGACCGGCTGAACGAATCGGTACTGGCCTCTCTCCGGAGACCGTGGATCTCGTTCCAGTTCGAGCAGTTCGCCCTTGACCAACGCGTCCAGCGCCTCTGCCAGGTCCGGGTGTTCGGTGATCTGTGCAAGCGACTCGAGGGGGAAGGACTGTCCGAGGACCGAAGCTTCAGCGAGCACTCGGCGATACTGGGTGGGGATGCGATCGAGCCGCGCTCCGATGACGCCGCGCACCGTCTCGGGAAGCTCTACATCTTCAAGGGTGCCGAGCAGGTGGAATCTGCCCTCATCTTCGATGAGGCGGCCGTCGGCGAGGAGCATGCGAAGGTACTCGACCGCGTAGAGAGGCACCCCGCCCGAACGGGCCGCGAGCGCGTCTACATCATTGTGGGGGAGACCAGGTGCGACTCCGTCGATGATTTCCCTCATGTCGTCGTCCGCAAGTGGAGCCAGGTGGAGTGAGGCGAAGTTCGGCTTGCCTGAGCCCCAGCCAGGGCGACGATCGAGCAGATCGGGTCGCGCGAGAGTGAGCACGAGGATGGGCCACCGCCGTGACCACTCGGGGAGCTCTTCCACGAAGTCGAGCAGACCCGCGTCGGCCCAGTGCATGTCTTCGAAGACCAGTACCGTTGGGCCTTGATCGGCAACGCGTTCGAAGAAGCGGCGGAACGCGGCGAACAACGGACCCTTGTCGCCGGGTGGAAGGTCCGACAGACCGAGCAGGCCCGACAGCGGAGCGAGCAACCGCTTCCTTTCCTCCTCCTGATCGATCAGAGCTATGAGGGTGTCCTCGAGCTTCCTGGCGGCCGTCTCTTCGTTGTCGGACTCTGCGATGCCTGCGCGTCGGCGAACCATCTCTCCGAGCGCCCAGAATGTCGCGCCCTCTCCATAGGCGGGGGAGCGGCCCTCATGCCAGAAGACCGTTGCGGCCAATCCATCCAGGTACTTCTGAAGTTCCCAAACGAGGCGCGTCTTGCCGATGCCCGCGACGCCAACGATGGACACGAGCCGCGCCCGACGTTCGCGCTCGGTGGCATGGAGAATGTCCTTGAGCATGCGCAGTTCGTGTTCCCTGCCGACAAAGGGAGGCTCGATCCCGCCACGCCTCCCGGCTCCGCCGCGCATGCCGACGACTCGCGCAGCCCGCCACACCGGAACTGGATCCGACTTCCCCTTGAGCACCTGAGGACCCATCATGTCGAAATCGATCGAGTCGGCTGCAGAGCGCACCGTCGACTCCCCGACCAGCACCGTCCCGGGATCGGCAATCGACTGAAGGCGGGAAGCCGTGTTGACCATGTCGCCCACAACGAGGCCATGCACGTCGTTGCCGCCGGGGCCGGTTGCCGCCTCGCCTGTGAAGATGCCCGCACGCAGGGAGAGCTCCGGGGAGCCAACCTCGCCGCCCAGCGCGTCGACCATCCCGACGAGCTCGAGCGCAGCACGTACGCTGCGTTCGGCGTCGTCCTCTCGAGCGAGCGTTGCCCCCCACACGGCCATGACGGCGTCGCCGATGAATTTGTCGACTTGACCTCCGAACCGTTCGATGATGTCGCGGGCTCGATCGAAATAGACGGTGAGGAGCTCTCGGACGGTCTCAGGATCACGGTCCTCCGAGAACGGCGTGAAGCCGACGAGGTCGGCGAAGAGGACGGAGACGAGCCGTCGTTCGGGTGGTTCTCCAATCGGTTCCTCGGTTCGGGCGCCTGCCAACGGCGCGGAAGCAAGTGCGGCACCGCACTCGCCGCAGAACTTCTGATCTGGCTGGTTCGCGGTCCCGCAGTTCGGGCAGACCGCGGCGAGGCGCGTTCCGCACTCGCCGCAGAACTTCTGGCCTGGCTGATTCTCGTGACCGCAGTTGGGACAGTTCACCGTTACCTCACACGCATCGCCGATCGGGAGAGGATCTTTCTATCACGATAGGCGCGGACATCTCGCTATTCGGGCTGGATGGGTCTCGATGACTAGGCAGGAAGCTCCGATAGCCTGTCGTGATGCGCAAGTGGATCATTGTGCTCGCCGTCGTCGTGCTCGCCGGCGGCGGCTTCTACATCTGGTTCTCCGGCTCTACGTCCGAGCCGAGCACGCCGCTCACAGCACCCACCGTCTCGCAGGCGGGCGCCTCGGCGCAGACCTATGCGATCGACTCTTCATCGTCGAAGGCGACGTTCATGATCGACGAAGTCTTGCGGGGCTCACCTGCGACGGTGGTTGGGAGCACCGATCAGGTGGCGGGGGAGGTGAGCCTCGATCCTTCCGATACGTCCACGGCGCAGATCGGCACGATCAAGATCAACGCACGGACCTTTGTGACCGACGAGAGTCAGCGCAACAACGCTATCCGTCGGTTCATCCTCCAGACCGATCAGTACGAGTTCATCGAGTTCGTCCCCACGAAGATCGAGGGTATGCCGGCGTCCATCGATGTCGGGAGCCGGTTCAGCTTCACCGTGGCCGGTGATTTGACGGTCAAGGACTCGACGAACACCGTGACGTTCGACGTGAGTGCGACGCTGGTGTCTGACACCCAGATCGAAGGAACGGCAACGGCCAAGATCACACGGTCGGAGTTCGGGGTGACGATACCGTCTGTGCCGTTCGTCGCAGACGTGTCCAACGACGTGGCATTGCAGCTGGATTTCGTCGCGACTATTGGTTGACGAATCGAACATATGTTCGATAGAGTGTTTCCCTTGGAGGACACGATCGGAACGTCGCTGCTCTCCCTCCAGGCAGGAAACGTGGTTTCGCTGGTGGGGGTACCCGGATCCGGACTGACGCGTGTTGCGTTGATGCTCCTCGCCGAACCCTCCCGGATCGCGCCGGTCGCCTGTGTGGATGTCAGAGGGTGGCTCCATCCTCCTGCAGCCTGGGAGGTCGGGATCGACCCCGACCGGCTGGTCGTCGTTCGCAACCGTGACCGTCTTCAGTGGCCGGGGATCACCGCTGCGCTCCTGGAAGGGATGGCTGCGGTGTACGCAGAAGTGCCCGACAGGGTGCCCGACCAGATCCTGCGCCGTCTTGCGGCACTCGCCAGATCACGTCGCACCGCGCTGGTGCTACGACCGCTGTCGAACCGGCTGCCATCAGGTATCGCACACCTCAGAATGCGAGGTGTAGGCGTTGTGTGGGAAGGGACTGATGCGGGACACGGCCGCTTGTCGAAGCGTCGCCTTTTCCTCGAAGTGTCGGGCAAGAGTCTTCCCGAGCAGACGATCGAACTCGAGGACGACGGAACAGTCGAGGCTCACTTCGTGAGCCGTTCTCAGTTGTCGGTTATCGGTTCTGGGTAAGAGGCTCACTTCGTGAGCCGTCGCGCAGCGATCACCCTTGGTGAGAACGACCCCCTACGGCCTCAGGCATCGGCTCGACGCCACTTCTCCCAACGTCAACCTTCAGGCCCCTTGAGGAAACGGGGTCGCCCCGCGGTCTCCTGTGAGTCCCACGCCGCGCTCTGGCTGAGGACTGAAGACTGAGGACTGAAGACCGCGAGCGGAGCCGCCTATGGGACCGGATCGTGCCAGGGGCCGTGTTCGCCGATGAGATGATCTGTGGCGTCCGTCGGTCCCCATGATCCTGTCGCGTAGGTCGACGGATCCTCGTCGATTCGAAGCGCCGGGTCGACGACCCTCCACGCGTTGTCGACCGCTGTGGCGCTCGTGAACAACAACTTGTCACCTTCGATAGCGTCTCCGAGGAGCCGCTCATAGGGCGTCATCTCGTCGGGGTTGTCTTCCCGCACCATCAGCTCGGCTCGTTCACCTGAGAAGTTGGGCCCCGGTGCCTTCACGTTGAGCGTCAACCCGATTTGGCCCGATGGGGTGAATCGGAATCGAATCGCGTCGGCTTCCATGTTTCGTGACTGCTCCGGCAGAACCATCAACGGAGGTTTGCGGAGCTTGACGTAGGCCTCGGTCACATGCACCGGCAGGTTCTTGCCGGTTCGCAGAAAGAATGGAACGCCTGCCCAGCGCCATGTGTCGATGTGGAGTCGCATCGCAGCGAACGTCTCGACCTTGGAGTCCGGTTTCACCCCTTCGACGGTGCGGTAGGTGTCGAACTGGCCGCGCACCACCGACCGTTTCGAGACGGGCGACATGGCACGGAGGACCTTCTCCTTCTCGGTCTGGATCGAGTCTCTGTCGATGATCGGCGGCTCCATGGCGAGCATCGCTACGAGCTGCAGCATGTGGTTTTGGACGACATCACGGATGGCGCCGACGCTGTCGTAGAAGTGTCCGCGACCTTTGACGCCGAAGTCTTCTGCCATCGTGACCTGGACGCTCTCGATGCAGGTGCGGTTCCAGAGGGGTTCAAAGACCGAGTTGGCGAAGCGGGTGTAGAGGACACTGAGGACCTCCTCCTTGCCGAGGTAGTGGTCGATCCGGTAGATCGCTTCCTCGGAGAACACCTTGTTGATGGTCTTCGTGAGCTCGCGAGCCGACTCGAGATCCCTTCCGAACGGCTTTTCAACGATCACTCTCCCGTCGTCTGCGAGGCCGGCCGTGCCGAGCGACTGGATCACCGTCGGGAAGAGTGATGGTGGAATGGCGAGATAGTGGGCGGGTCGGGACGCGCCGCGTGCGTCGACGCGGCGACGCAGCTCAGTGAAGGTGGCAGGGTTCGTGTAATCGCCGTCGACGTAGTCGAGATGTTCGAGCAAGAGGTCGAACGCTGCGGCGTCCTTCTTGTCGTTGATGCCACCGCCGTGGGTCTCGATGCTGTCTCGTGCCCGTTCGTGGAGATCTTTCAGTGTCCATCCCGACAAAGCTATTCCGATGATCGGAACGGTCAACGTTCCGCGCTTGGCCATGTTGAACAGCGCTGGGAACGTCATCTTGTACCCGAGGTCGCCTGTGCATCCGTACCAGCAGAGGATGTCGGCGTGTGTCATTTGGCCTCCAGACGTTCGAGAATGGTGTCGAGCATGGCAGTGTGTGCGTCCAGCAGCGTGAGGATCTCTTCGATCTCCAGTTCTGCTCGCTGGTTGATCTCGAAGTCGTTGTTCGCCTGGAGCCTGTCGAGTGCCGATGTTCGGTTCTGACTCATCATGATGATCGGCGCCGCGTAGGCGGCCTGGAAGGACAGCATCAGATTGAGAAGGATGAATGGATAGGGATCCCAGTGCTTGATCCATCCGATCGCGTTCAACACGAGCCAGATCGCGAGTAGTGCGGACTGGGCGATGATGAACCGCCACGAACCGACGGTCAGGGCAAACGTGTCGGCGACACGCTCGCCGAGCGTCATCTGCTTGTCGAACTCGCCGACGACGTCCCGCATCCTCGGTGTGGGGGCCGACTGCCGCCTGAGGCGAAAGTGTTGAAGGCGTTGCTTCAGATGTTCCTGGTCCATGGGGCTCCTCGCCGTCCGCAGCCTACCGATCGTGTCTGAGAGCGGTGTCCTGCCCGTAGAACCTCGACAGGATGCCGTAGAGGGATGGAAGCGATTGCCGCAATGCTGCCGGCACCTCGAAGAATGCTTCGGTCGCTACGGCGAAGAACTCAGCAGGGTTGGTGGCACCGTACGGATCGAGCGGGGGAACCGGGCGCTCTCTCAGCGCCTGGAGTGCCTGACCCATGGTCGTCTCCCATTCGGCCCTGTCCTGCTTTCGCAATGCAGGTATGCCATTTGCAGGACCGTCATACATGTCGAGCTTGTGGGCGAACTCGTGAAGGACGACATTGTGGCCCCGCTCAGGATGGCGTGCCTGGCGAGACGCCATGTCCCACACGACGACGACCGGACCGTGAAGCCGGGCTTCTCCGAGCAGCGGTGTGGCAGCGCCGTCCACGATGCCGTCACCGATACCGTGAGCCCCCTCGCGTATCACTGTCGACGGATACACGATCACCGAGGTGACGTCCCGATACCACTCGATGCCGAGTCCCAGAACCAGTAGGCAGGCTTCGTAGGCGATGACGGCTCGGATTTCGTCGGTGATATCGATGCCCACTCCCTCGAATCGGGTTCTGTGCAGGAAGAGCCGGACGAGGTCTTCCATCGTTGCCTGCTCGTGCTCGTCCAGGGACGGGTACCACGACACTCGCTCAGCGAGCATCTCCCGCCACATGCTGGGGAAGGGGACGGAGAGGGCCCGTCTCCTGCTCATCGGCCGTTCGGCCGATCGATCGTCACCTCGTAGTCGACACCCTCCCACCGGTCGGCGAACCGGAACGTGAAGACGGCCGTGGTGCCTTGCTCCATACCGCCGGTGGGCAACGTCGTCGTGTGGACGCCGAGCCCCGTGTCGACGGTCTTCACGTCGTGTCGGGTTGACCATGCATCGCTGGTCCATCGGATGGTTGCCTGCTCTGAGAGCAGTATCCGCAGTCCCATCGCGTGGGGGATCGTCCGGCATTTCTGCGACCGGTTCCATGCCACGGAAGTGGAGGGAGTGCTGGACTTCACATATCGGTCGAACGTATCGACCGGCATGTCGAACACCTTCCCGTCACGCAGGGAACGTCGGAGACGCAGGTACTCGGCGTGCGCCCAACAGAGAGGCATTGCAGAACCAGTCGGACCACCGCGGACGAGTTCTCGCTCTGGGATATCGGGGCCGTCCCACGATTGCTCCGGGAGCAAGAGATCTTGGGCCGAGTTGCGCATGGTCTCTGCAAGTCTCTGTGCTTCCGTTTCGTTCCCTGCGGCGAGTTCGTAGTGGGCTCGCTCTCCCGTCAACAGCGGCCAGACCCGTCCGACGCCCGTCCCGTCGAACGGCGCCCCATCATCGTGCTCTCCGTAGCCGTCCTCGTTGTAGCGGTGCCACACCGGTCCCTGTGGGAGGTCGACCTTCAGGAGGGAGTCGATGACCTTCACGGTCGAAACGATCCGGGGATCGTCTGCTGCGCGGAGTCCAAACCGCACGAGCGCGAGGGCATCTGCACTGACGATCTCGGACGGGGGAGCGAGGCTCTTCGTCGGTGGACGGTTCTTGATCGGCACCCAGCCTTCCTCCGGGCTGTCGGAATCGGGGGGTGCGATACGCACGTAGTTGCCATCGACCCCGACGCGATTCGCCAAGGGTGTGTCTTCGGCGTAGAGCCACTTCTCTATCTGCGCATTCCACGAGTCGGCGACCTCTCGAAGCAGGTCGGCGGACTCGGGCTGGCCGGCCGTCTCTGCGACACGTGCGGCGGCGAGCAGAGCTGTGATTTCGGCGGCGAGAGTGAAGGGGGAGTAGCCGGGATCCTCCTCCCATCGATCCTCTGCCGAAACGGGCCCGTTGAGGATCAGGAACGCCGCGGCCCGGCGCACCATCGGCCAGTACGAGTCCGTAGCGATCCCGCACCGGGCGGCCAGGTCGACGGCGATGATCGGGAGTGCCGTCTCATCCATCTGGATTCCGTTCCAGTAGGGGGTGCCGTCGAGCCACATGTTCTGCGACCAGTGGCCGTCCGCCTCCTGGGTGGCGCGCAGGTACTCGAGGACCCGGGCGGCTGCATCGATCCTGCCGGCCGCGAGGAAACCTGTCGCCGTTTCGACCAGGTCGCGTGACCAGACGAGGTGGTAGCCGCCGATGTCGTCGTCGCCCTTGGAGAAGCCCCAGGGAATGGAGAGGGACGCGATGACACCGCCATGGAATCCCTCCGACTCATGGGCCTCGAGCACGCGAATGGAGGCTGCCTGGAGATCATCGTCGGTTTGAGGGGCATCGATGCTCCACCCTGCGATGAACTGTCGTTCCGACTCCTCGAAGGCATGGGACAGCGAGGACCGAGCGTGGTATCCGGCCTCGGCGGGGGAAGTGCCAAACGCGACTCCCACGACGAAAGGTTCGCCGTCCAAGGACAGTTCTCCTGCCAGTGCGACATTGCCGCCGCTGGCGCGGTCGTACTGCCACGTCAATCGGCCATGGTCGTGAACATCCTGCCATGCGTCGGAGGTGCCGACGAAGCCGACGGATCGAGCGAGCCACGGGACGGAAGCGGCGAGGGCGATGACGGTTCCCGAACCGCTTGCAAACAGCATCGGAATGCCCTTGTAGTCGCCGAGCCACGCGTCGTTGTCGCTGCCACGGTTGACGAGATGGGGGGCGAGGAGTGCCGTCAGGTGGTACGTCGCTTTGTCGGGAGGTGTGTAGCGGATCTGCTGGAGGACGCAGTCGTGGGAAGGGTCCGTGATGATCGTCTTCTCGATCCTGTGACCGCTCGAGAAGTCGTTCGTGATCCGGAATCCCGGCGCGAATCCGTCGAGCCAGCGGTGATCATGGGTGGCGTCCCGCTTCTCCTCGAGGAAGAGCCCATCATCGGAGGAGATCAGGAAGCCGAAGTCGCGGGTACACGCGAGGTCGATGCGGGGGTAGTAGATCTCGTTCAGAATGCCGTGGCTGATCGTGAACCAGACCCTGCCCCCGCGTGCGGTGCCGACTCCCGACTTTGCGCTGGAGGTCCATCTGGGTGGGATACCTGGCCGGCCTGGTGCCTCGCTCATGCACGGCCGAGGATAGTTGTGGTCTCCGGGTAGCAGGCTGCCGGTTCCTGGTCGCCGCGTAGGTGTCGAGGTCGGGACGTCACACCGCGGCTCTGTTGGTTTGGGTCGAGAATCGACGACAGATCGAACATATGTTCGGTATGCTGGGGGGATGGGGCGAACACTGTGCGTGTGGTTTCCGACATGGCCGCTGCGGGGGGCGGATCCGGGGATGTCACGCATCGTCGTCGACACGAACAATCGCGTCGTGGCCGTCAACGAGGAGGCTGCATCTGAAGGAGCAACGCTCGGGATGCGTCGCGGCGAGGCGGAGGCGCTCTGTCCCGGGGGCGTGACGATGGAGCGGGATCTCGGGGCAGAAGTTGTGGCATTCGAACCGGTCGTCGCTGCTGTAGAGCAGGTGGTACCTCGTGTGGAGATCGCAGCGCCGGGGCTCGCGTTCGTACGCATCGAGGGTGCGGTCCGCTACTACGGGAGCGAGGAGACGGTGCTCGCCGAGGTCGTGGCAGCCGTCGAACGGCAGGCAGCAGGAGGACTGTTCGCGATCGCCGAGGGGCCGTTCGCCGCCCGGCTGGGGGCAGTCGCTCCGCCAGGGAGGATCGTGTACGACGATGCAGCGTTTCTCGCGGATCTCGAAGTGCGTGTACTCGGGATGGATGAGCTTGTTGCAACGTTTCGGTGGCTTGGTGTGCACACGCTCGGCTCGCTGGCGCGCCTTCCGAGGGCGGCGGTGGTTACGCGATTCGGGAACGATGGCGCGCAGGCGCACCGGCTCGCGTCTGGGGAGGACCGCATACCGGCACCGAGAGCCG
>Ga0307417_10001427_pt1 | contig 9994 bp, 6 predicted proteins | sample SalMarWE160210MG_2_FD_202514 | JGI IMG/M metagenome (GOLD analysis project Ga0307417, IMG submission 202514) | Salt marsh sediment microbial communities from the Plum Island Ecosystem LTER, Massachusetts, United States - WE1602-10 | ecosystem: Environmental > Aquatic > Marine > Intertidal zone >...
TCCAGTTCGCGTTCGGCGCGCTTGCGCTCGGTGATGTCCTCATGGGTCGCCACCCAGCCGCCGCCTTTGATCGGCTGGTTGACGACGGCGATGACGCGACCGTCGTTCAATTCGATATTGAGCGTGAGGGTCTTGCCCTTTTTCAAGGCCGCACGCAATTCGGCGTCGTAGCGTCCGGGGTCGAGCGGGAAGGTTCCGGCGGCAATGCGTGCGTCGAGCAGGTCGCGAATCGTGGCGCCACGCCAGATGCGGCGCGGATCGATATCGTACATGGTGCGGTAGCGCTCGTTCCAGACCAGCAACCGGTTCTGCGCATCGAACATGCACAGGCCCTGGATCATGTTGTTGATCGCGCCGTCAAGCCGCATGTTCTGTTCACTGAGCTTCTGGCGGACGCGCGATGCCGATACCGTTCCGACCAGATATACGCCGAACAGCGAACCGACCACGGCGGCCAAAGCGATGGACAGCAACGTCAGCGATGCCGAATAGGCGCCGATGACTTCTGTGACGGCGAGGGTAACGATAAGGCCAAGCACACCGGCGAAAACAACCATTCGCCAGTCGCGGTACCTGCTTACATATTTCAGCCTTCGAAACATGTGTCAGCGTCCGGACTGCGCCAGGGCGCGTGCAACAATCGTCGATATTTCTGCAACTTATTGTGAGTGGATTTGGGGCCGCGTTAATTTCCGCGAGCCATAATCGTTAATCGCGATTAATGCTACGAGGTCGTGAACGGGAACCCGGCGATTTGCCCGAATGCAGCTCAGCGCGGCTTCAGAAATGCGAAATCGCAGCCCTGATCGGCGCCGAGTATCTCCTGCGCATAGAGCAGGTCATAGCCGCGCGCAGGCGTCCTTTCGGCTTTCGGCCGCTTGTCCGCGCGGCGCTTGAGTTCCGTCTCGTCGACCGCGAGCTCAATGCGGCGCTCTCTGACCGACAGCCGGATGCGGTCGCCGTCACGCACCAGGCCAAGCGGGCCGCCGGAGGCGCTGTCGGGTGTGACATGAAGTACAATGGTACCGAAGGCCGTGCCGCTCATGCGCGCGTCGGAGACGCGCACCATGTCCTTGACGCCCTTGGTGGCGAGCTTCTTGGGGATCGGCAGATAGCCGGCCTCCGGCATCGCCGACGGCGAATGCGGTCCGGCGTTTTGCAGCACCAGGATGTCGTTCGGCTCGACATCGAGCTTAGGATCGTCGATACGCGCGGCGAGATCTTCCAACGACGAGAACACCACCGCCCTGCCTTCGTGCTCGAACAGCCGGCTGTCTGCGGCCGAGCGCTTGAGGATGGCGCCCTGCGGCGCCAAGTTGCCAAACAGCGCCACCAGTCCGCCCTGCGGCTCCAGCGGCTTGTTGCGTTCCGCGATAATGTTGCGATCGACAAAGCCGTCTTTGTCTTCGTGCGCCAGACGCTGCTCGAGTGTTTCGCCGGTCACCGTCATGACGTCGAGATGCAGCAGTTCCTGCAATTCGCGCATGAGTGCGCCGATGCCGCCGGCGGCGAAGAAGTCCTCCATATAGCCGTTGCCGACCGGCTTCAGGTTCACCAGCACCGGCGTAGTGTCGGACAATTCGTTGAGCCGTTGCAGCGATACGGCTAGGCCGGCGCGACCGGCGATGGCGGCGATATGGATCACCGCATTGGTCGAGCCGCCGATGGCGAGCAGCACGCGCAGCGCGTTCTCGATCGACTTCTGATTGATGATCGTGTCGGGCGTCAGCTTGGAGCCGATCAGCCGCACCGCCGTTTCGCCGGTCGCTTCCGCCGCGCGCAACCGGTCGGCATGCACCGCAGGGATCGCCGCCGTACCGGGCAAAATCATGCCGAGCGCCTCGACGATGCAGGCCATGGTGGAGGCGGTGCCCATCACCGCGCAGGTTCCGGCGGTGGTGGCGAGCTTGCCTTCCACCTCGGAAATTTCCTTATCATCAATCTTGCCGGCGCGGTACTGCGCCCAGAACCGGCGACAATCGGTGCAGGCGCCCAGCCGTTCGCCGCGATGGCGCCCGGTCATCATCGGTCCCGCCACCAGCATGATCGCGGGCTTGCCCGCCGAGACTGCACCCATGAGCTGGGCCGGCACGGTCTTGTCGCAGCCGCCCATCAGCACCACCGCGTCCATGGGCTGCGCGCGCACCATTTCCTCGGTGTCCATGGACATCAGGTTGCGGAATTTCATACTGGTCGGCGACAGGAAAACTTCACCCAGCGAAATCGTGGGAAATTCCAAGGGCAGCGCGCCGGCGGTCAGCACGCCGCGCTTCACGGCCTCGAGCATCTCCGGGAAATGGCGGTGGCAATTATTGAAGCCCGACGGCGTATAGGAGATGCCGACCACCGGCTTTGCCAGAAGCTTCCGCGAATAGCCCATCGACTGCGCAAAGGAGCGCCGCAGATAAAGCGAGAAATCGCGGTCGCCGTAATTGGTGAGACCGTTGGCAATGCCGGTGGGGTGCTTGCTCATGCCGACACTCTTTGCAGCCGCGCGAGGCCGGATGCAAGCCGCTGCGACCAGGGATGGGTTGCAACGCGCCGGCACATGTCCGGATAGCGGAGCTGAAACCAGCCTATCCCCACCTCGTGCAGCCAGACCACGAACACGAGTGCGGTGAGAAACCAGGCCAGGTAATGATAGCGGGCGCTAGCGACATAAAAGAGTGCGACCGCGTGCTGGGCAAGCGCGGCCGCCCCAATCAGCCGCAGCCAAGGATCGAAGCCTCGACCGCGCACGACGACATAAATCAATATGACGACCCCTGCCGCGTTCAAGGGGACGGTAGCGTAGGATTCCGCCGGGCCGGATAGCCAGTTGGGAATTTGCAGCAAGGCGCGCGTGAAATAGCCGCCGCTGAAATGCAAGGTGACCAGTTCGCGCAAGGCAGCCGCATAGGCGGACGGCGGCATCACTAGAACAATGGAATTGGTGGCATTGGCGCTCAAGGGCACGAAGACGTGGCCATAAACCCAGTTGTGCAGGGCCATGGATAGCACCGGAACAAAGCCGATGCACAATCCGGCCAGGCGCGGCCATTGCCGGCCGTAGAGCGCGTAAAGTCCTGCACCGCCTAAAAGAATGGCGACGGCGGGCACGATGATCGGCTTCATGAAAATCGCCAGTGCAAATAACAGCGCGGAAAAAAATGCCGGCGCGAACCTGTTGCTTGTCGTGCCGATGAGCGGGAGCAGCGCGGCAATGAAGAAAATGTACGCGGCGGGATCGGCGAAGCCGCGGCTAGCCCATTGGGCGTATTGGAAAAAAGTCGTGCCAGATAAGGCGCCGATGGGAATCGCGGTAAAGATGAGAGCAACCGCGATCGACCAGCGTTTCGGCAGGAAACGGCAAAAGAGTCCGTAGCTTAGCAGCGGAAGCAGAAGCACGAGAGACAGATAGCCGAGATAGCTTTCGCCAAAAATCACATGCTCGACGGCACGGAAATACCGCAATCCAGGGCCACCGTAATAAAAGACTTTTTCGCCGCCTTCGAGCGCACCGGTGATATCCCCGGCCAAAAAATGCCGCAGAATCACGCGGCCGACATGGTCGTAGAAGAGCCCATCGTCGCCGCGGTCAAAGGGCCGAATACCGCCGAGGAATGAAACGTCGTCGATGGCGATGACCAGCATCGCCAGGCCGATCAGGACGAACGGCACGATCGCGCGCCGCAGCCGGCAACGCACCAGCAGCACGATCAGCCCGACGATAGCCGCCAGCACCAAGCCCAAATTTGCGGCTTGCAGCAGCCACACCCGCCACGGCGGTGTCAGACGCATCGCGAGCGTGTCGGGCTTGATAGCGATGCCGAAGATGCGGCGGCCGGCGTCGGCGGGTTCGATGGTCCGGCAGCCCTCGCCCGGCCACACCGAGAAACGCTCGCCCTCGCCTTCCCACATCAGCTCGCCGCGCCAGCATAATTGCCCGCCGACAAACGCCGCCGGCAGGCGGATCATCTCGAACCACGGCATGGCGAGGTGCCAGCGGCGCCAGCCCATCCAGAGTCGGCGGTCGCGGTCGGCGCGGTGCACGTCCGGCGCGGACGTATACCAATTGTAGTTCATCTGATTGATGAAGCCGAGCCGCAGCCAGACCGGATCGGAAAAATCGATCGCCGTGACCGCGCGCGACAGATCGGAGCCATGGAAAATGCCGTCGGCGGAAAAAGCGAATGCGCGCGTGGGATGGCTGCCTTGCCAGCAGGCGCCGGCGCGCGGACGGCAACGCACGGAAGGCGGATATTGCGCGTCGAACTCGTTCGCCATGTGACGGTAAACTTGCGCCGGCAAGGCGTGCTGCAAGACGCCATCCGCCGGGCCGGGCAGAAACACGTTGTGGCCCTCGTCGATGCGCGGCGGTGCAAGCCACCATTGCCCGCCGATGGCCACCGCCACGATGGCGATGGCCGCCAGCCACGATTTTGCGCGTGCGCTCACCTCGCCGGTGAAAATGACCACCGTCACGATCAGCAGCAGCACATATGAAGGAAATTGATTGACCGGCAGGCCGACCGCCGCCACGACAAGCGCGAGCGCGGCGAGCCTGCGCCATGCGGCGCCGGCGGGCGGCGGGCTTTCGCGCGGCGATGTCATTGGCACGATGTCATGAGGAGACGAGGCATTCCGGTTCCGGCGGCACCAACGCCTTGGTGACCAAAAATGCGGTTATCCGCAATGGCAGGCTGGCGCGATGCTGGCCTCAAACCGGCCTGCCGGCCATGGGTAAAAGCCGAAGCCGCGGACCCGTCTTACTTTGATTCAGGCCCCGCCCGTCGCCAGCACCGCCGATGGCAATTAACGGGCAAAAACAGACACTACGCCTACCCGCCGCCGTGCCGTTAATCACGGGTTAAGAAGCCTATACGAAGGTTAAACGGGCGTTAAGGAGAGTGATTCGGCGCGGTCGTCATTGACCGAACCTCAATGATCGAGACTCCATTGATGAAACTGGCCAGATCCCTTTTCGGCGGCGACGCCATGCATGCAGTGGAGCGGCAAACCTCCACAGAGAATGGGCTCGACCTCGACCATGAGCTATTTTTGTTAGGCACGGAGCAGTCCGGCGGAGGCCACCGGGCGGCTCAGAACCGTTTGGCAGATCACGGCGGCGCGTCCATTAGCGCCAACCGGCGTGGCCCGCCAACCCGGTCGGCGGGCGCGCCCTTGCCTGCGATGGCGGGGACCGAAAGAAAAATATGGGGTCCGCAAGAGCCGATATTACGTGCCGCGTTCGGAAATAACGAGCCACGCGCCAACTGCGATTACGCCGAAGAGCTGGATGTTACGTTAGATGCCGACGGCAGGCGGTGGCCGACGCACTTGCCCGCTCCGCGAGATTCCAAAAACGAACTCGAAAACAAAATAAAAGAGCTATCGGCCGAATTAAACTCACGCTACGTACAAATTGCCGACTTAAGCAATGTGCGGCAACAGCAGGATTCCGAGCTAGAAGCCGCGCGTGATGTGATCAATAACATCGGTAAATCCGTTGCGGCGCTTCAAGACGCAATAGCAAACCACGAGTCCGAAGCCGCCGCCGCCCAACAGGCACTGGCGCTGTCGAAACAAGAAAAGACGGCGTTAGTCGCCGCCGCGCAACAGGCACTGGCGCTGTCAAAACAGGAAAATGCGACGTTGCGCATGCAACTCGAAAAAACGAAAAAAGACTCCGCCACATCGCTGAAGCACTCACTCAGCGTCGAAGTCGCATTCAATGATAGAGAGGTAGCGATAGCCTCAGCGCGCGAAACGATTGAATTTCTTAGGCGCGACGTCGCCGCCAAGACGATGGAAGCAAGCAGCTTGAGGGCGACGATCAAAGAAGAAAATCGGCGGCATAGCAACGAGCTTAATCGGCAAGAAGCGCATTTCAAGATTCAGATCAAAAAGCTCGAAGCCATGGTTGCAGAACGCGACATGCGACTCGAAGAACTCGACAAGACGCATTCTAAGCTCGTCGAGCGGTGTAATGGCCTTGCCAAAACCGTGAATGCCCTTGAAAGCACAAAGCAAAGCGCAGGAGAGAAGACCAAATATCAAAATGATCGCGTCGAGCGGCTTGAAACGCTACTGAGGGTCGAGCGCGAAGCCGCAGAGATCAAGATAAAAGATTTGACCGGGGAGCTTCAGCGCGAGCGCTTGGCGCGCTCTGCCGCGGAAACCAGGTCAGTAATGGCACAAAACGATATCGTCCCGCTCTCGCCAAAACTTGCAGCACGCCGGTCTCAGGCCAACGATTACGAACACGACACCTCGATGTCAAAAAATAATGCGGCCTAATCAGTTTGATCGCTGCGACGAGTGACGACGCCGCCAGTCAGGGATATCTTGGTTCATGACCTAACCAAGGCGCCGTAGTCGGTGACGGCACGCGTATGCGGCCTCGCGCACGATCAAATAGCTCAACTTGAACTGACCCCTTGCCTCGCATGTCGATTTGGCCCAAATCCATGGCGCGCGCAGGACACCCATAATTTTCGCGGGGCTTAAAGGACCGTGATCCGCCTCGGCATCGTCGGCAGCAATTACGGACGCAGCGTACAGTTGCCGGCGTTGCGCGCCGATCCGCGCTGCGAGGTGATCGCGCTCGCCGGCAGCGAGCAGGCGCGCACCGCCGAGCGCGCCCGTGCCGTCAACGTGCGACAAGCCTATGGCGACTGGCGTGCGCTGGTCGAAGACAAGGACGTCGATGCCGTGGCCATTGCCACCCCGCCGGCCTTGCAGGCGCAGATCGCGCTCGCCGCGCTCAAGCTCGGCAAACCGGTGTTCGCCGAAAAGCCGATGGCGAGCACACTCGCCGACGCCCGTGCCATGCTGCGCGCGGCCGAGACGAGCGGCCGGCCGACGATGATCGATTTCAACTTCCACCAGGTCATGAGCTGGCAGCGCGCCAAGCGCCTGCTCGACGACGGCGCCATCGGGCGCTTGCGCCACGTCGCGGTGCATTGGCACACCGAGAACCGTGCCATCCAGATGCGCATGCGCAACTGGAAAACGACGGGCGACGACGGCGGCGGCGTGCTGGGGAATTTCATTTCCCATTGTTTCCATTATCTCGAATGGTTCTGCGGTCCGGTGGCGCGGCTTAACGCGCGGATCGCCGGGCTGCCGGGCGACGAGAGCCTGCAAACTACGGTGGCGATGGCGATCGAGTTCGAGCGCGGGCAACTGGCGAGCCTGTCGATGAGCTGCGCGTCCTTCCTCGGTTCCGGCCACCGCATTGAATTCTACGGCGAAGACGGCACGCTGATGCTCGTCAACACCAGCGCCGATTACATGCGCGGTTTTGAACTATGGCATGGACGGCGGCCGGTGGCGGCGCTCGAACGCATAGCCGTCGAGGACCCGGTGGACGCACTGTTTGACGACGGCCGCATTGCGCCGGTGTCGCGTCTGGCCAAGGTCTTTCTCGATGCCATCGAAAGCGGCGGCAGCGCGCAGCCGGACTTCGCGGCAGGTTTCCGCGTCCAGCAGTTGATCGACGCCGCCCAGCGTTCGCACCGGCTAGGTGAGATGATCGAGGTCGCGCCCGGCGACGCCGCCAAGGAGAAGCGGGCGTGAGCCACTCACGCCGCTCAGGCTATTCCGCCCTCATCCTGAGGAGCCCGCCGAAGCGTAGCGAAGGCGGGCGTCTCGAAGGATGGGGCAGCCCTATGGTTCGAGACGCGTCGCATCGCAGCCAAGTGTACGCAGGCTGCGCCTGCTATGGCGACGCTCCTCACCATGAGGGCCGAGGAAAGCCGGCGGATTTATCCAGAATGGAGAACATTCCGTGAGCGCACGCATCCTCGTGACCGGGGGCAGCGGCTTCATCGGCTCGGGCCTGGTGAAGGCGCTGGTCGCAGCGGGACATTCAGTTCGCGTGCTCGACGACAATTCGCGCGGCAGCCCGCGCCGCCTGAAAGAAGTCGAAAAAGAAATTGAATTCATCGCCGGCGATATCCGCGACGCCGAAACGGTGGTGAACGCGGCGCAAGGCATGGACGAGGTGCACCACCTCGCCTTCGTCAACGGCACCGAGTTCTTCTACACGATGCCCGAACTGGTGCTCGATGTCGGCGTGCGCGGCATGCTCAACGTGATCGACGCCTGCCGCAAAGCCAAGGTCGGCACGCTCATTCTCGCGTCCAGCTCCGAGGTCTATCAGACGCCGCCGCAGATCCCGACCGCCGAAGATGTAGCCCTGACCGTCCCCGATCCGCTCAACCCGCGCTATTCCTACGGCGCCGGCAAGCTGATTAGCGAGGTACTGGCGATCAATTTCGGCCGCAAGTTCTTCGAGCGCGTGCTGATCTTCCGACCGCACAATGTCTACGGCCCCGACATGGGCTGGGAGCACGTCATACCGCAATTCGCCTTGCGCCTGCGCGGACTGGTGCAAGCGCAGCCGACCGGCCCCTTGCGCTTCGACATCCAGGGCTCAGGCGCCGAGACACGCAGCTTCTGCTTCATCGACGACCTGGTGGCCGGCGTCATGGTGATGCGCGCGAAGGGCGAACATCTCGGCATCTATCACGTCGGCACCATGGAAGAAGTGGCGATCGCCGATTTGGCCAAGCGCGTGGCGCGTGCGGCCGGGCGCGAGATCGCGCTTGTGCCCGGGCCGCCGGCCAAGGGCGGCACGGAGCGGCGCTGCCCCAACATTTCGAAACTCGCCAAGCTCGGCTATCAGCCGCGCGTGCCGCTCGACCAAGGCCTCAATACCACGCTCGACTGGTATTGGAAAAACGCCGCATTGGCGCCGAAAGCTTAGCTGCGAGCGCTGAATCTCCTTTGATGGGGGCAAAGCGGCCATCGCGCGGACTTGCCGTCATGTCCGCTTTTGATCCAAGACGGACAATTTTTTTCCTCACTTTTGCGATCGCTCGATTATCGATCTGATCGTTTCGAAAGCTTTCGACTCCGGATCAATCAGCTCAAAATGGCCAGCGGCGGCAATCGTGATCTCCTGCACTGAATCTCCGGCCGAAGCCGCGCTCGCGGCATAAGCGCGGCCAATCGCAGCCGGCACGATTGGATCGAGCGCGCCCGAAATGATTGCCTGCGGCACGCCGATGGGAAGGAGCGTGGCAGGGGACGTGTCCGAAAAAATGTCCCAGGACCCACGCATCGCGGCGCCGACAAGCGCGTCAACCGTTCGTGGTTCGCCGCAAGCACCCGGCCCGTGCAGACGATACGCGCCGAGGTCGCCGATGCCAGCAAGGCTGATCGCCCGTTTAATCGCAAGAGGATTTTCCCGATAGAGCGGGCTGGTCTTTGGCAACCGCGGACGCGCGGCGACCCACAATGCCAGATGGCCACCTGCGGAATGGCCCACCACCACAACATCGCCGAGATCCAACGGGTAGCTAGTTGCAAGCTTGCGCAGCCAATCGATCGCACTGGCGATGTCCTCGAAACTGCCAGGATAGCCACCGCCGGGCTCACCGAGACGCCGGTATTCGACGTTCCAGACAGCGATGTCGTGTTGGCGAAGATCTTCGGCGGCATAGGCCATTAGCTCCAGGCCGGGTAAATCCGCGCGCCAGCATCCGCCGTGAATCAATACCGCCACCGGATAGGGACCAGAGCCTGAAGGCAGCCAGAAATCTCCAAACTGGCTGGGGCTGGCTCCATAATGAATGCGCTTGGTCGCGACCGGCCGCTTGCGCGAGAGCAAATCCGTATAAGAAATTTGACCGGCCATTGCCGTCGTGAATACCGGCGCGAGCGTCAGTATTGCGCTGACGACGAGGGTCATGACTATCGAATGAGTGCGAGGACCACTCATTGTCGCGCGGCATGATAATCTCGCGCGATCACCCGGCAGGCCACACACGGCGCCGATTTTTTGCGTCGTCTGTATGAGAGCGAAGGTCATTGACTTTTAACCTCGCGTTTAGTTGCGCGACACTATGCCTGCTGGAAATGCGAACAATGAAATACTATAATTGCCAAGATAAGAGCGATGGTCGTAGACTATGACGCTCGCGTTTAGCTGCGCTGGCTGTGCAAA
>Ga0307417_10001428_pt1 | contig 9994 bp, 7 predicted proteins | sample SalMarWE160210MG_2_FD_202514 | JGI IMG/M metagenome (GOLD analysis project Ga0307417, IMG submission 202514) | Salt marsh sediment microbial communities from the Plum Island Ecosystem LTER, Massachusetts, United States - WE1602-10 | ecosystem: Environmental > Aquatic > Marine > Intertidal zone >...
CCGCGCCCAGTTTGCCTAGCATCAATCATTGTGGAAGTTCTTGCATCGGGTCGAAGCGACCGTCGGCGGGAGGGAGCCCGCCGTCGAGCTTACAGGGACGTACTTGCAGCGTGTCGCGGAGGCCCCATGCAAGAACTTTCGGGACGATTAATACTTGGGCAGCGGGTAGACTTCGGCGCCGGCGTCTCCCATCACCAGCACACCAAGCAGCGCGCCGTCCCGGGTCGCGACCACGGCCGCGCCGTGCCACTCCGGCCCGAAGGGCTCGGCGGCATCCACCTCCCAGTGGTCACCTTTTGGGGTATAGCGTGCCGCCGACACAAAGCGGGGTGCGCTGCGCGGGTCGCCTACCACCAGCGTGTCCTCGGGGGCCTCGGCGCGGCGTTGCGGGAGCTTTGCGGCGGGTTGGCCCACGCTTACATGGGGCAGAAGGGCTACCGCGCTCACCATGGTGGCGGCCTCCGCTTGCAGGGGCAAGCGTCGTCCCGCGACCTCCAGATAGGCGCTGCCCGCCACCGTTTTCACCGGCGGAGCCAGCAGATCTGCAGGGCCGAGCAGGCCGTCCGCCAGGGGCAGCACCCAGCCCTGGCGCTGAGGGCGATGGGTCAACAGCAGCAGGTCTTTCTGCGCCCAGGTTGTCACCGCCCAAAGCGGAGCGGGCAGCGAGCGGCCTTCGGGCAATGAGGGGTGCCCCAGGTGCAGCGCGGGTGCCCACTCCAGCCACTCGGGCTGCGGCGTCTCCTGCAAGGGAAAGCGGTGGCCGTTGCGCACCGCCTCCCCGGCCTGCGGCGGGGTGGCCAGACTGACCCCGCCGCCCAGCAGGGCCGGCAGAGACTGCACGTCCAGGCTGAAGCCAGTGAGTCCGCCGGACAGGCGCAGGCCACCGGTCTGCCAAAAACGGGTGCGCTCCCTGACCAGCGGCGCGTAGGCCCGCTGAATGTAGATCCGGGCCTCTGCCGCGCTGGCGTCACTGGCCAGGGCTACCGACAGGACCGTGCCCACCCGCACGCCCCGGTAGGTCACGCCGGCGCCGGCGCGCAGCCCGCCGCGCTCGGGCGCCTGCAGCACCAGCTCGAGGCCGCCCGGCTCCAGGGTCTCGCCCAGGGGAGGCTCCTCAAGTCCGCGAAATCGATACTGTGGCTCGCCCCGGCCGGGCAGCACGGCCAGGTAATTGGCGCCCAGCAGAGTGTCGAGTCCGGTGGCTCCGCTGAGATCCAGCTGCGGGCGCACGATCCAGAACCGGCTCCCGGCGCGCGCCAGGTCGGTGGCCTCCGGCATCAGGCGCACCTGCACGTCGATGCCGCCCAGGCCCTCGGCCAGCACCACGCTCTCCACCTTGCCCACCACGATGCCCCGGTAGCGCAGCGAGTCCCCGGGCTTGAGTCCATGGCCCTGGGCGAATTCCACGCTCACCGGAATGCCGCGCTGGCTCAGGGACTGATACACCAGCGCACCTGCCAGCAGCGCTCCGGCCAGCGGCACCAGCCACAGAGGCAGCCTGCGGCGCCGCCGCAGGGCGGCCTCCGGAACCGGATCGGGGGTGCTCACGGCGGCGCGTCCCACAGGCAGTGGGGGTGAAACAGCAGGCTGGCCAGTAGGCTCAGCAGCACCATGGCGGTGAAAGCCAGGAGCCCGGGCCCGGCGCTGATGCTCACCAGGTCCCCCAGCTTGATGTAGGCCACCAGGATAGCCACCAGCATCACGTCCAGCATGCCCCAGCGGCCCAGAGCTTCCACCGCGCGGTACAGTGCCGCCCGGGAGCGGTGAGCCCGCAGCCAGCGACCGTCGGCAAGGAGGCTGAGCGCCAGCAGCTTGAGCGGAGGCAGGACCACGGAAAACAGCAGCACCACCAGGGCGACGGTCCAGTAGCCTTCTGTGTACAGACCGGCGACCCCGGACAGCAGGCTGTCCTCCTTGAGATGACCGAGCTTCTCGACCCGCAGCAGGGGCAGGGAGACGGCGGGCAGGTACAGGGCGAGGGCGGCGGATGCCGTGCCCGCCGCCAGCCGGTTCAACACAGGGCGGCAGCGGGGGAAGGGGGTTCGGCAACGTCTGCAGATGGCCTCCTGACCCGGAGGCACGGGCGGCAGCGCCTGCACCAGACCGCAGGCACGACAGCCTCGCAGCGCGGATCCCGGCGGCGGCTTGACCGGCCGCTCCGACTCAGGCCAGCGCCCCGTCACGCCACTCCTGGGAGACGCGGTCCAGGCTCTTGGCTGCGTCGTCGAATAGCGCGGCCAGGGGAGAGCGTGGCGGTATCAGCCGCTGCAGGCAGTCGGCGAAGAAGTCGCGCAGTGCCGCGAGCGTTGTCATCTCTTGTGCCGCGGCCAGCAGCGGGCCCGGCACCGGGACCCCGCACAGCTCTTCGTCCCGCAGCAGCTCCAGCATCAGCTGCGTGATCTGCTGCTCTGTGGGGCCGGGCGGCAGCAGAGGCAGCAGCAGCTCCCGCAGGCGTGGCTCCCGCGCCTTCTGCCCATGGCTTGGCGCCGCCGGTGGCTCGGCCGCGAGCGTGGGCTCCAGCAGCTCGGTGGCGTCGGCACCGCCGCCGGCCGGCGCAGCGCGCTCCGCGGCTGGCTCGCTCGCCGGAGAGGGCTCGGCCCCGTCCATGGCCTCTGGGCGGATGCTGAGGGCAGCGGTGTCAGACAGGGTTTGGCTCAGCACGTCGTCCCATACGATCAGAGGGTTCTGTGTCAGCTCCGGCGGCTTTCTATGGGCGGGGGCCTTGGGCGCACGCCTGTGCGGCTCGGCGGAGCTGCCACGGGCGACTCCCCGAACGTTGATCGGTTTTGCGGCCACCGTCGCGCCGGACGCGGTAGCCGGCACCTCGGCCGGCTGGCCGGCAGCCTCTCCCGGCTGCTCCACGGGCTCCTCGGCCGCCGGCTCCGGCGGCGGATTGGCGACGTGGACGGCTATCTCCCGGAGGTACTGAGCGCAGCGCGCGCGGGCATCCCGCTGCCGGGCGCTGAGCAGGGAGGAGCGCGAGATGCGGTCGATCTGGCGGGCTGCCGCGGACAGGTTGGTTGCCACCGTGACGTTGCCGTCCTTCACCGTATCCACGATCTGCACACAGTTGCCGGTGGTCTTCGGATCGGGACGCAGGCCCGCCGCCGGCAGCAGCGGCCCCAGGTGGGCCAGCGCCGCAGCCAGTTGCTGGTAGTCTTCCAGCGCTCCCTTGGCGACGATCGACCTGGCGATATCGGCGCTCGAGTGCTCCGGCTCGGCGCCGGTCTTCGATGATGACATGCGCGCTCCTCGCTTCGGTGGGGTGGGGCGGTCCGCGGCTGCTCGGTTGGTCGCAAGAGTACACCTGGGGACAATGTCAAGGAAGCCGGCATTCGCGCACTTCCGCCATCAGTACCAGCTGCCACCGAATCGCCAGCGTGGTCGGCGAGTGATCGGGGGAAAGTCCCGCAGGCTGAAGCTCTCCTGCAAACCCAGGGGCGGCTCGGCCTCCAGCTCGCGCTCCAGCGCCAGCAGCCGCCGCACCCGCTCGGCGGTCGCCGGATGGGTGCGCAGCACCGAGGGGTTGGGATCCCGCCGTCCGGGTAGCAGGATGCGCTCGATCCAGCCGCCGTGCTGCTGCTCCAGGCGGGTCAGCGCCGCGGCCAGGCCACGCGGGTCGCCGGTGAGCCGCACGGCCTGTAGGTCGGCATCGTATTCGCGGCTGCGTGACAGGGCCAGCTGCAGCAGCGCGCTCAGGGCCGGTGCCGCGACCAGCAATGCCACGGCCAACCATGGCACGGTCGCTTGGCCCAGGAGCAGCAGGGGCAGGTTCACCAGCAGCAGGATCTGGCCCGCCAGTGCCAGGCCTCCGGTGAGTCGGCTCACCGCATCCGCCAGGCCCATGATCCACATGTCGTTGTTGCGGATGTGGCTGAGCTCATGGGCCAGCACTCCGCCGAGCTCGCGCAGTCCGAGTCCCCGCAGGATACCATCGGACAGCGCGATCGCGGCCTCACTGCGGTGGCCGACGGCGAAGGCGTTCATCACCCGGGAGGGGACGTAGTAGAGGGCAGGCGGTCGCGGCAGGCCTGCCCGCTGGGCGATTACTCGCAGCAGCTGCTGCAGCTCGGGCAGGTCCCAGCCGCTCAAGGGTCGGGCGCCGTACATCCGCAGGATCAGTCCCGGGGTGAGACGGGGACTGAGCAGCAAGGCAATCACCCCCAGGATGGCTGTCCAGAGCACGCCGTCCGGTCCGCCGAGCACCCAGCCCAGCAGCGCCAGCAGGCCGCCCATGCCACCCAGCAGCAGCACGCAGTGAAGCCAGTTTCCGAGCCTGTGTCGCAGCAGCTCGCGCACCTCGCGGATTCCTCGCACCAAGGCGCCCAGGGCAGCGCGGGAACCTAGTGACGGTCCCGGCGGTCTCTACCGCCGGGACCTGTTGCCACGCTCCCGCGGCCATGCGTGCCTGAGCGCACCTCATCGAGACAGGTGATCCTGCCCGGGGCTCCAAAGTCTCCGCCCGCAGGATCGTGTCAAACGGCGTACTAAATTGATAGTTGGGCGTCGCGGGCGTGATTTCAACCTTGCCCCTATCCGCAGGGAGTTGGTCATGTCGAGAAACACCGATCTGTGCTCCATTTTGGCGGCGTGCGCCCTGTGGGCCGTCGCACCGGGCGATGCTGTGGCGTCCATGCCCGCGGCAGTGGATGGCCAGCCGGTGCCCACCCTGGCACCCATGCTCAAGCGGGTCACGCCGGCCGTGGTCAACATCGCCAGCACCACGCGCATGCGCCGGCGCAGCGCGCTGCTCGACGACCCCTTCTTTCGTCGCTTCTTCGATCTGCCCGAGACCGAGCAGAGCAGCGAAAGCCTGGGCTCCGGTGTCATCGTCGACGCACGCCGGGGCCACATACTGACCAATCATCACCTCATAGAAGGAGCCGATGAGATCACCGTGACCCTAAAGGACGGACGCACGCTCCAGGCGCGGGTCATCGGCAGCGACCCGGACTCCGACATCACGGTGCTCAAGATCGACGCCGACCACTTAACGGCGATCCCCCTGGCCGATTCCAACCGAGTGCAGGTGGGAGACTTCGTGGTCGCCATCGGCAACCCCTTTGGTCTTAGCCAGACCGTGACCTCGGGCATCGTCAGCGCCCTGGGCCGCAGTGGACTGGGCATCGAGGGCTACGAGGATTTCATCCAGACCGATGCCTCCATCAACCCGGGCAACTCCGGCGGTGCCCTGGTGAATCTGCGCGGCGAGCTGGTGGGAATCAATACCGCCATCTACTCTCCGGGCGGCGCGGGCGGCAACGTGGGCATCGGCTTTGCCATTCCGACGCGTATCGCCCAGACGGTCATGGTCGAGCTGCTCGAGTACGGCCACGTGCGGCATGGGCGCCTCGGCGCGCAGACGCAGGATCTGACTCCCGAGCTGGCGACGGCCCTCGGCCCGAGGCTGCACCAGGGGGCGGTGGTCGCCGAGGTCGAGCCTGAATCTGCGGCGGAGCAGGCGGGCCTGCGCAGCGGTGACGTGGTGGTGGCAGCGGACGGCAGGCCAGTGCGGCGCAGCGCCGACCTGGACAATGCCGTGGGGTTCCTGCCGCCTGGGCAGTTGGTGGTCCTGGACGTGGTTCGCCAGGGCCGGCACCTGAGGCTGCAGGTGCGACTCAGCGCAGCGGCGCTCGGCAAGCTGGACGGCGAGCGGCTCAACGCGCGCCTGGCTGGCGCGCTGCTGGGGGAGGTGAGAAGCCGCGCCGGCAGCCGCCGCCGCCCGGGCACGGCAGTGCAGGTGTTGCAGGTGGAGCCTGGCTCCGTGGCCTGGAGCAATGGTCTGCGCGCAGGGGATGTCATCCTGTCGGCCAATCACCGGTCAGTGGACAGCCTGTCTGCCCTGCGGGCCGCGGTGAGCCCACAGGACGACAACTTGCTGCTCAACATCCTTCGAGGTAGTACGGCACTGTTCGCCCTCATACGCTGACGCCCGGCGCTCGGTCGCCGGTGCGTCCTGTACAATCTGCGCGCAGGGGCCCGTCCACGCCATCATCGCGTAACAGGTCGAGGATCCGTTGGCGATGTGCCAGTCGCCTCCGATGGCGTCAATGACTCGGACAGCCGCCCGGCCCCGGTCATCCGGCGCCGTTCCGTCGCCTCAGTCCGCAGGAGCTCGAACACTCGGTCATGCTGCAGCCTCCTCCCCGAGTCCGGCCGCTCGACAGCGGCCCCCGAAGGCATGGCCGCACACCCAGGGCCGTTGCCGCAAGGGCGCTGGCCGCCGTGGTGCACGCACGCCACTCGCTTTCGGCGGTACTGGCCGAAGTGGAGCCGGTTGCCGCCGCCGATCGTGCGCTGGTGCGCGAGCTGTGCTACGGCGTGCTGCGCTGGCATCCGCGGCTGGAAGCGCTGCTCCAGGGGCTGCTGCAGCATCCGCTCAAGGCCCGAGACGCCGATGTCCATGCCTTGCTGCTGCTGGGTCTGTACCAGCTCGCCTATATGCGAGTGCCGCCTCATGCTGCGGTGGGGGAGACGGTGTCCGCCGTGGCCGCGCTCGGCAAGGAGTGGGCGCGAGGGCTGGTCAATGGCGTGCTGCGACGGTTTCAGCGGGAGCGTGAGCGCCTGGAGGACGCCCTGGCCGCCGACTTGACCGCGACGCTGGCGCATCCGGCGTGGCTGCTGGAGGCATTGCAGGACGCCTGGCCGGAGGACTGGCGCCGGGTCGCCGAGGCCGGCAATCAGCGGCCGCCCATGGTGCTGCGGGTCAACACCCGGCGCCTCGGACGCGGCGCGTACCTGCAGCAGCTGGCCGGCGCCGGCATGACTGCCCGGTCGCTGCCCGGCGCCCCGCAGGCCCTGCTGCTGGATAAGCCGGTCGACGTGGCGGCGCTGCCCGGCTTTGCCCGCGGGGAGGTCTCGGTGCAGGATGCCGGGGCACAGCTCGCGGCCCTCTTGCTGGACCTGCATCCGGGACAGCGGGTGCTGGATGCCTGCGCCGCCCCGGGCGGCAAGACCGGGCATCTGCTGGAGCTGGAGCCGGGTCTGGCGGAGGTGCTGGCCATGGACCGGGATGCCGAGCGCATGCGCAGGGTGAGCGCAACCTTGACGCGGCTGGGACTGGCGGCCCAAGCCCTGGTGGCCGATGCAGCGGACCCGGCCGCGTGGTGGGACGGCCGTCTCTTCGACCGCATTCTGCTCGACGCACCCTGCTCGGCGACGGGGGTGATCCGGCGCCATCCTGACATCAAGGTCCTACGTCGGATGGGAGATATCGCGGCCGTGCAGTCCGAGCAGGCGCGCCTGCTCGAGGCGTTGTGGCCGTTGCTGGGCAAGGGGGGTATGCTGTTGTACGTAACCTGCTCCGTGCTGCCACAAGAGAACCAGCACCAGGTAGTCCGATTCCTGGGCGCTCATCCGGAAGCCGAGGAGCTGCCCATCCACGCTTCCTGGGGACGTCCCTGTGCGGCAGGTCGCCAAATCCTCAGCGGCGAAGCAGGTATGGACGGCTTCTACTATGCGCGCCTCCATAAGAAGAGCAATACTTGATGGCGGCACGACGATGGGGATGACGCGACGGCTGACGAGCACCGTGCTGGGTGCCGCCCTGTGCATGATCGCCGTGTGGGCCGGCGCCGCGGATTTCGCAGTCATGCGGGCCTCGACCTTGGTCCAGGGCAACGTCTATTTGCTCGACGCCAAGCTGCGCTACCAGCTCAGCGACCCTGTCAAGGAGGCCCTGGAGAACGGCGTCGTGCTGACCATTGAGCTGCAGGTTCAGGTCATGCGGCGCCGCAGCTGGATGTGGGACGCCACCGTCGCCAACGTGAGCCAGAGCTATGAGCTGCAGTTTCATCCCCTGACCGGCCAGTACGTGGTCAAGAATCTGGCCGGCGGCACCCAGCAGAGCTATCCTAGACTGGCGTCCGCGCTGTCTGCGATGGGTGTGGTGCGGGGCCTTCCGGTGCTCTATAAGGCCATGCTGCAGCGGGAAGAGGAGTACACCATCCGCATTCGCTCCCACCTGGATATCGAATCCCTGCCCACGCCGCTGCGGCCGCTCGCCTACATTTCTCCTGCCTGGTGGCTGGATTCCTCCTGGTACTCGTGGCCCCTCAGGCAGGAGCCAGCGCTACCCACCGTGCACTAGTACTCCATCCAGGTGATAATTACGGATTCAGAGCCACCTCAAGGGGCCAAGGCAAGGCGCAGCCCACAGGGAATGGCCGGCCCTTGCCAAGGGCTGCAACGCCGCATTGGCCCTTGATGTGGCTCCCGAACGGCCGCACGATAAGCGGCCATCCGGGGTGTTGCGCTCGCTACCGTTGGCGCGCGCCTACCGACTGACCGCTTCTCGTTCGGCTGGATACGCAATTATCACCTGGATGGAGTACTAGCGACGCCCATGCAGATCGATCGCCGCAGCGCCCAGCGATTGGTCACCGGAGCCGTATTCGCCATCCTGCTGGCGGCCCTGGCACTGCTCAGCGCCTCGCTGGAGAACTCGGCCCAGTTCGGCCGCCTCTATTCTGCCGTGCTGGTGCTGACGGTGAGCGGCGTAGTCGCGTTGGCTGGGCTCATCGGCCTCAATCTCTATCGCTTGGTGCAGCAGTACCGCGGCCGTGCACCGGGCTCGCGAATCACCGCGCGGCTGGTGGTGCTGCTGGTGGTGCTGACCGTCACGCCCGTGTCCCTGGTGTACTACTTCTCGGTGGGATTCCTGGATCGCGGCATCGAGAGCTGGTTCGACGTGCGCGTTGAGAAGGCGCTGCGCGATGCCTTGGAGCTCAGCCGCACGGCTCTGTCGATGCGCCAGCGGGAGCTGCTGCGGCAGGTCCAGCAGGTGGCGGAGGACTTGACTCAGGTGCCGGACGGCATGGCCGCCCTGGCCATGGACGATGCGCGCAATCGGCTGGGTGCCAGCGAGCTCGGCATGGTGGCGCAGGGCGGGCAGGTGGTCGCCTTGAGCGCGGCGGACCCGACGGCCTTGGTGCCCACCCGTGTGGACGACAGCATTCAGCGTCAGGCCCGCCAGGGCCACGCCTATGTGGGGCTGACCCAGGGTGGTGTGGAAGGGCTCAACATTCAGGTGGTGGTCGCCGTGGCCAGTCAAGTGCCGGGCACAGACTCCCGTCTACTGCAGGCGCTGTTCCCGGTGACGGAGCGGGTCGGCGCGCTGGCTGACAGCGTGCAGTCCGCCTATGTGCAGTACCGCGAGCTGGCTTATTTGCGCATTCCCCTCAAGCAGAGCTTCATCTTGTCCCTGTCCCTGATCCTGCTGGTGACCATCCTGGCCGCGGTGTGGGCCGCGTTCTTTACCGCTCGCCGGCTGGTCGCGCCCATCCGGGATCTGGCGGCCGCGACCCGGGCGGTGGCGGCCGGCGACTACACCGAGCGCGTCCGTCGTGGCGCCCGGGACGAGCTCGGGTTCCTGGTCAGCTCCTTCAACGAGATGATCCGCCAGATCGCCCGGGCCCGGGACGAAGTGCAACAGAGCCGAGAGGAGGCCGAGAGCGGACGGGCCTACCTACAGGCCGTGGTGGAGCATCTCTCCTCCGGGGTCTTTATCCTGGACGAGCAGCACCATTTGCGCACGGTCAACCGGGCCGCCTGCGAGGTCCTGGGTGTGGAGCTGGAGGCGTTGGTTGGCCGGCCGCTTGAGGCCATCGCCAAGACTTATCCGCACCTGGGGGAGTTCGTGGCGGCCCTGGAGCCGCACCTGGCGGGCGGCCAGGGACACTGGCGCCAGGAGCTGGCGTCGACAGGGCGCGGCCAGCAGGTGCTGATGTGCCGTGGCCGCGGGCTGGAGGGTGTCGGCTACGTGGTGGTGTTCGAGGACATCACGGCGCTGATACAGGCCCAGCGCAACGCCGCCTGGGCCGAGGTCGCCCGCCGCCTGGCCCACGAGATCAAGAACCCGCTGACCCCCATCCAGCTGTCGGCGGAGCGCCTGCGGCACAAGTACCTGCGCAGCATGACGCCGGGGGAGTCCGAGCTCATGGATCGGCTGACTCAGACCATCATCCAGCAGGTCGAGAGTCTCAAGAGCATGGTG
>Ga0307417_10001430_pt1 | contig 9987 bp, 8 predicted proteins | sample SalMarWE160210MG_2_FD_202514 | JGI IMG/M metagenome (GOLD analysis project Ga0307417, IMG submission 202514) | Salt marsh sediment microbial communities from the Plum Island Ecosystem LTER, Massachusetts, United States - WE1602-10 | ecosystem: Environmental > Aquatic > Marine > Intertidal zone >...
GTCGATGGCGGCCGAGGCGAACAGAACCACAAAGCCCAACAGGGCATAGATGGCCTGGCGCGGAACCAGTTCTGCCAGGTTGACGTTGCCGCCGATGGCCGACCGAATCATGGCCACGCCGGCGATAGTCATCACCGCCACCGAGGCGAGCAGCCAGATATCGAAGTGTCGCCAATGTCGGGTTTGGGTGGCCAACGTGTTACCCCGTCGATCCCCGTCGGCGACGCGCGTTGGCCAGAGGGATGTCGGCCACGAGCCGTTGCTCGTTGCGGTCCGTCGTCAGTGAGATGGACACCGCCCGCCGATCGATGTCGACATAGCGGGAAATCACGTCGATGACTTCGTCCTTCAGGGCTTCGAGATTCCCGGGGGACAGATCCGCCCGATCATGGACCAGCACCAACTGCAGCCGTTCTTTGGCGGATTTGGCGCTGCTGCGATTCTCGCCCAGGAGACGGTTGAAGAAGTTCATCCGTCGCCTCCCGGCCTCACCAGCCGCGAGAGCCGGCCAAAGAAGCCGTCTGTGCCTTCCAGTGACTCGAAGGGGACATCTTCGCCGTCCAGCCGCCGGGCGGTGTTCATGAAGGCCCTCCCGGCTTTGCTCTTGGGGTCGAGCGCCACAGGCAGACCCTGATTGGATGCCACGATGACGTGCTCGTCTTCTGGGATGATTCCGATCAGCTCGATGGCCAAGACATCCAGGATGTCCGGCGTGTCGAGCATGTCGCCGCGCTTGACCATTTCCGGTTTGATGCGGTTCACGATTAGCTTGCCGGGCCCCTTCTCCTCGGCTTCGATCAATCCAATAATCCGGTCGGCATCGCGCACCGACGAAACCTCCGGATTGGTGACCACCAGCACCACGTCGGCCGGCGCAATGGCATTGCGAAAACCGCGCTCGATTCCGGCCGGAGAGTCGATGATCACCCAATCAAACTCCGAGCGCAGGTCCGCCGTGAGGTTGATCATATCCTGAGGGGACACGGCTGTCTTGTCGCGGGTCTGGGCGGCGGGGATCAGGTACAGGTCGCCCAGACGCTTGTCCTTAATCAGCGCTTGGCGCAGCTTACAGCGTCCCTCGACCACGTCGACCAGATCGTAGACGATGCGATTCTCGAGCCCCATGACCACATCCAAGTTTCGCAGCCCGATATCGGCGTCGATGCACACCACCCGCCTTCCGATGGATGCCAGGGCCACTCCGATGTTGGCGGTGGTTGTGGTCTTGCCCACGCCGCCTTTGCCCGACGTGATGGTTGCGATCTTGGCCGTCATAGGTTAGGTTCTCCGTCGCCGTACGGCGTGGGCGCTAGCCCGCCCGGCTCAATGCCCAAGGCTCGGCCACGAGCTGGCCGTCGCGGATGCGCGCCACTTCCGGTTTGGGGTCACCCTTGCGTTCGGGTGACAGGGCAATTTGCCCGGCGATGCGCAGCTGGGCGGGCGCCAGGTCGAGAGCGCATACCACGGCGTCTTCGTCGCCCGCCGCCCCGGCATGAACGACCCCGCGCAAGTGGCCCCAGACGATCACGTTGCCGCCAGCGATGATCTCGGCCCCCGGGTTGACATCCCCCAAGACGACCACATGTCCCGGATGTTGGATGCTGTTCCCGGAACGCATCGTCCGGTGAATGAAGGCGGCTTGCTCGCCGTCGAGCTCGGTCACCAGCGGCTGGTCTTCGATCTCGACCGGCACCTCCCGGCGAAGGGTGGTATCGAGCCCCAGGTCAGCGGCGGCCTTTAACGTCACGTCAGATGTTGACAGGACGGCCTGCAGGCTGATCAGTCGCTCCGACAGGGCATCCCGCAGACCGCCAAGCTCGGAAGCGTGCAGCTCCCGGTCGGCGAAGTCGACAGCCAAATGTGCACCCCGAAAGAACTCGACCCGTTCGTCGATCATCTCGAGCAACGCGTCGAGCGCATCCGGTTCATCCGCCGCCGGAACGCTGATCAGCAGGGCGTCGCCGACGCCTTTGATCGCCAGGCTATCGCTCATAGGTCATCGCCGGCAGATTATAGCATGGGGGGAAGGACGAAGCGAATTGGGGCCCGCTGGGCGGCCCTGTGCTGCCAATTTGTGAAACATTGCACAAACAGATCTACTGCGGCAGGGTCGCGGCGACGTCGATGGCCTTCAGGCGGAAATAGGTATCCATGACCTGGGCGACCATGGGTGCGGCGGAGACGGCGCCTTCGCCGCCGTTGTACAGGAATCCGACGGCGACGATCTCCGGGTTGTCGTAGGGGGCATAGGCCACATACCAGCCGTGGGTAGGCCAGGCGCCGGGCTGGCAGAGACCCTGGGCATCGGCCTCCCTGTCGCAGAACTCGCCCGTGCCCGTCTTGCCGGCCGATGAAATGTTGTCCAGTTGGGCGTAGTTGTGCGCCGTGCCTGGCTGGTCGCCTGAGAGGACGACCACATCGTGCATCCCCTCTTGCACCAGCTTGATTACGCTGGGATCGACGTTGTGGGCATCCGGTGTGCCCCACTGCTCACGGGAGGTGCGAACGCTGTCGGGCACATTGGGGCAGTTGGCGCCGATCTCGTCCAATGGGGTGGAAATGCCGTCGGTGAGGTTCCACAGGACGCACGGGTCGAAGTGTTGAACCGTGTTGCCCTCGCCATCGAGAATGTCGGAGACAATGTGCGGCCACATGACCTTGCCGCCGTTGGCAATGGTGGACGCCGAAGTGAGCACCTGGAGCGGGGTGGCGCTGACAAATCCCTGACCTACGACGCTGTTGTACGTGTCTCCGGTGGACCAGCTCTCACCGAGGTGAATGCGCTTGTACTCCGGGTCCGGAATGAGACCGTTCTCTTCGTTGGGGACGTCGATTCCAAGCTGGCCCCCGTAGCCCAGCTCACGCGCATACCATCCCAGGCGTTCAATCCCCAGGCCACCGTTGGGGACCTCGTTCTGGTAGCCCCCGCCTATCTTGTAGAAATACACGTTGCAGGACCAAGCCAGACCGTGCACAAAGTCCACATTCCCGTGCCCGTCGGCCTTCCAGCAAACGAAATCTTTCGCCTTGCCCGGGTCGTTTGGGAAGTACTGATTCTGAATGGTGATCTTGCCCGGATCGGTGAGGATTTGGTTGGGTGTGACCACGTGTTCGTTGAGGACTCCGACGGACGTCGTCAGCTTGAAAGTCGAGCCGGGTGGGAACTCCGATGCGACGGCATGATCTACCAGAGGATTGCCTCGCGTGTCCGCCGCCAGCTGCTCGTAGTAGTCAACGGGAATGAAGCGGGCCATGCGGTTGTTCTCGTAGGTGGGAAGGCTGGCCATGGCCAGGATCTCACCCGTCTGCGGGTTCATCACGATGACCACGCCCAACGGCACGCGCGGCTCCCCGGTGACCGAAAAGCCGCGGTTCATGAAATCAATCCGGCTTTGGAGTGCGGACTCCGCTGCCGCCTGAAGCCGCGTGTCGATCGTCAGTTTGAGGCTGTTGCCGGGCAATGGTTGGGTTACGGTGCCCACTTCACGTATGACCTGGCCGGCGACGTCTACTTCGACCTCTTTGACCCCGTTTCGACCGGCCAGGACGTTCTGATACTCGAGTTCGATGCCTGAGTAGCCAATCTTGTCTCGATTGGGGTCGAATCCGAGGCTCTTGAACCGGTCCGCCACGGCAGTGTAAATTGGACCAAGGTAGCCGATCATGGCCGATGTCAGCGAGCCGGTGGTGTAGTCCCGCACGGGGAGCGTTTCGACCGACACGCCGGGCATGTCGGCGCTGTCCTCTTCGATGATGCGGGCGATCGTCTGATCCACATTGCAGGCGATGGGCCATGCGTCGTACGGCGCTATCGAAGCCCCTTCATCGACCAACTGTTGAATGCCGCGGCCTGGGACGCACTTGGCCGCCTTCTCGCCCGGTTGGTCAACCGGCACCCCGGTGAGTTCCGAAAGCTTGCGGTAGATGGCCTGGATCTCGGCCTGGCTGTCGGGAAGCAAGGCGGGCGTGACATCGATGTTGAAGGAGGGGATGTTGCGGACCAGCAGTGACCCGTTCCGGTCGTAAATCACACCCCGTGGCGCCGGCACATTGACCGTTTCCAGCCGGTTGTCGGTGGCAGCCGTCACAAAATCCGGCCCCTGGAGGATTTGGAGTTGGTAAAGGCGAAAGATGAACACGACCAGCAAGCCGCCGATGGAAGCATACGTCAACCAGACTCGCAGGTCCGGAATGGGATTGGTGTCGATACCACCACGCATCAGATCTGCACCTCAGGAGGATAGAGTGATTCGGCCAAGCCCGACGCTGCCTGGGCCGCCGGCAAGGCCAAGATCAAGTTCAGGAAAGTGCTGGGGAGGATCACCCGGCTCAGGGCAAATCCAAGATTGAGAGTCCTTCCAAGAGCCAGCAGGACCGCCAGAGACAGTCCGTGGTAAAGCAGCGAACTCCACAGGACGGTCGTCAAGGGCATCAAAAGGTGGGCCTCCCAGAATCGACCGGCGGTCTGGGATACCAGGTAGATCACGATCACCATGATGATGGCGGTCGCGCCCAACGGCAGCCCCGAAAGCATGTCGATCAACAATCCGCCGATCAACGCCCCCGCCATCGCCTGCCGCGGCCTGCCAGTCAGGGCCCAGGCGACCATGGCCAGCAAAATCAGGTCGGGCGTGCCGTCCAACAGACGCATGTTCGACAGCACCGTCGCCTGAACAACGGCCAGCAGGAGCAGAATGGGAATTCCGACAATGTACGCCATCGACGCGCCTCACGGCCCGCCCGGCTGGTTGAAGGGCAGTGGCTGGAAATTGGTGATCACCAGCACCAGCTCCAACTGGTGGAAGTCCACGCTGGGTTGGAGGACGGCTTGCTGGAACAGTTCGTAATCCCGGCGGCGGACGGAGGTGAGCGTGCCCACGGGGATGTCGGGCGGATAGTTGCCGCCCAAGCCAGAAGTGAGGACGACCTCGCCCGGGCTCACCTCTGCGTCCTGGCTGATCATCCCCACCCAAATCTCACCGTTGAGCTGAGGCTGAAGAGCTCCGTCGGCGCGCGAGGTCTGAAGCCGGACGTTGACCACGCTGCTGGGATCGTTGATGAGCTCGACCCGGGAGACTGTGGCGAAGACTTCCACCACGCGCCCAACCAGCCCCAGATCGGTCACCACGGGCATTCCTTTGGCCACCCCATCATCTGAACCTGCACTGATCCAGACCGAGCGTATGAAGGGGCTGACATCCCGACTGATCACACTCGCCGCAAGATACCGGCTGTCCGGCTGGGAGCGGGCATATTGGACCAGCGCCGAGAGCACCTGCGCCTGAGCGACTTGCTCCTGGAGGCCGATGATTTCCTGTTGAAGTTGGGCGTTCTGCGATTGCAGTTCGCGGACCTGGCCGCGCAGCGTGGCCACATCGGCTGGGGAAGCCAGCAGGTCCCGCACCGCATAAAAGCGGACAGCCAGCCACGATTGCGCACCGCCGATGGGCCGGAGGACCATGCTTTCGACAGGTGAAAGGAAGCCGCCCATATTCAACACCAGAAGGCCGGCGGCGATCATGATCAAGATCATTGCGAAGAGGGCTTGTGAAGACGAGCGAGTCATAGGAGTTTGGCCTCAGGCAGGCATGGGCCGCCGAAGCCGAGAAGGGCGGTCAGACCGACGTGCGTTCCAGGCCGACCAGGAACCGCCGGTTTTGTTCAAGATCTTCGAGGATTCTTCCGGCGCCCCGGGCGACACAGGTCAGCGAGTCCTCGGCCAACCAGACGCGCATGCGAAGTTCATTCGACAGCCTTTCTGGCAGGCCCTGGAGCTGTGAGCCCCCGCCGGCCAAGCAAACCCCAACTTCCATCAGATCGGCAACCAACTCAGGCGGCACCTCTTCAATCGCATCTCGGATCGTGTCCACGATGATCCTAACCGAATTGGACAACGCCTCGCGAATTTCCACCGAAGAGATCTCGACCGCCTCCGGCAACCCGCTGACCAGATTGCGGCCCCTCAGGACTTCGGTCTTCTCTTCCTTTAGCGGATACGCCGAGCCAATGCTCATCTTGGCCCGTTCGGCCATCCGCTCCCCGATCAGCAGGTTGTACTTGTTGCGGACGTAGTCGATGATGTCTTGATCCATCTCATCGCCAGCTACGCGCAGCGATCGGGAAATCACGATGCCGCCCATCGAGAAGACGGCGACCTCCGAAGTGCCGCCGCCGATATCCACCACCATCGTACCGCGCACTTCGCCGATGGGGAGCGACGCCCCCAAGGCGGCCGCGGTCGGTTCTTCGATGAGGTAGGCCTCGCGTGCGCCGGCCGCCATGGCCGCATCGTAGACCGCCCGTTTTTCCACTTCGGTCGCCCCGCTTGGAATGCCCACCACGACCCGCGGCCTGGGGACGGGCACGATGCTCTGCTCGTGAGCCTTTCCAATGAAGTATTCGAGCATGGCTTCGGTGATGTCAAATTCGGAGATCACACCGTCTCGGAGAGGTCGGATGGCGAGGACGTTGGCTGGGGTGCGGCCAACCATTTCTTTGGCTTCGGCGCCGATGGCCAGCGGTCGGCGACTTTTCTTTTCGATGGCCACCCAGGAGGGCTCATTGATGACGATGCCCTTCCCCCGCACATTGACCAGGGTGTTGGCCGTTCCCAGGTCGATTCCGATGTCCAAGGAAAAGAGGCCCAGGAGCCAGTTGAGGGGGTTTAGCGCCAAGAGAGCCTTCCTCCGGGGGGCATCGAAGCTGTAACAGCCAAACGGCGATTATACCATACGGGGGCATTTTCCTTACCCAACCGGCAGCCTGCCGCCGCCGGGGGACCGCCCCAGAATGCTATAATCGGCCCGCTATGACGTTCAAAGATGATGTGGCAGATTTCATCCGTACCGAAGCGCTTTTTTATCCTGGACAGCCCGTCGTGGTGGGCGTCTCCGGCGGCCCGGACAGCTTGTGTCTGCTGGACGTGCTCCGCAGGCTGGGCTATTCGCTGGTGGTTGCCCATTTTGACCACGGGCTGCGCCCGGAAAGCAGCCATGAAGCCCAGCGAGTGCAGGAGATGGCGGCCAAGCTCGGGCTGGATTTCGAACTTGAGCAGGGGGCGCTTGGCGTAGAACGCTCTTTTCGTGAGGGCTCGCTGGAAGCGGCTGCCAGACATGCCCGGTACCGCTTTCTCCTTCGTGTAGCCACCGAAAGAGGCGCTCAAAGGCTGGCCACCGGGCACACTGCTGACGATCAGGTCGAGACGATGCTCATGAATCTGCTGCGCGGGGCCGGTCCCGACGGATTGCGGGGCATGGTCCCCCTCACGCCCATCGGTCGCTGGCCGGAATTCGGGCCGGGAATCGCTCCGAACGTGGCGCTGGCTCGGCCTTTGCTGCGATTTGGGCGAGCCGAGACCCAGGCCTACTGCGACCGGCATGGCCTGGAGCCGGTCATGGATCCGTCCAATCAAGATCTAGCCTTTCTGCGCAACCGCGTGCGGCACGACCTGCTGGGGCGGCTTGAAACCTATAATCCTGAGGTCCGGCAGGCTTTGCTGCGGACGAGCCAAATCATGGGCGACGTGGCAGACCTGATGGATGAACAAGTGGACCGGGCCTGGGGGAGCTGGGTCAGGTTGGCCGGGGAGGCCGCCGTGGCGCTGAACAACGCCGGCTTCGAGCGGCAGTCTCCCGCTCTGCAGCGGCGGCTCCTGCGGCGCGCCTTCGAGTATCTGGGCATCCCCACCCGAGAGGTCGGGTTTGAATCTGTCGAACGGATGCGGGCGGCGATACGGCGACAGATTCCTGCACGGCTTGCGTTACCCGGCGGATTGTCGTTCGAGCGAGTCGGGGAGGAATGGCTTTTGGCGGAGCCAGATGCCGAAGCGGCATTTCCCGGGTACCCACTGCTCGACGAGCTGAATGAACGGCCGATCCCCGATTCGGGCGTCGTGGACCTGGCATCGGGCTGGCGGCTGTCCGTGCAGCGGCAAACACGGGAGACAATTGAAGGTAGGACCTCGGATGCGGTCCCTAAAGACACGTGCGCAGTGTTTGATGCAGATCGTATTGTCCAGCCCGTGGTCTTGCGGGCGCACCTTCGAGGGGAACGTCTATCTCCCATGGGCATGAGCGGCACCGTGAAACTGTCCGACCTGTTCACAGATCACAAGATTCCTCGACGGCTGAGAAGACGCTGGCCCGTGATTTCGAGCGGGGCCGAGATTCTGTGGGTCCCAGGACTGAGGCGGGGGCGCCTGGCTCCGCTCGAGCCATCGACTTGCCGAATCGTCCGGCTCAACCTCATCCCACCCTCCTCCGCCTAGTTGCGGCCAAACCGTCCACAGCCTCAAGGTGCTTGGCCTTCTGGGGTTTGCCTGCCCATGAGCCAGGCGGGCAGGGACTGCTCGCGGTGGCCAAGTTGCGAGTGGCCGGAAAACCATCTCCTCGGCCGAGCCCCGCGGCTGTCGAGCAATTTGGCGCTTGACCGAATGGGGGCTAATTGCTAGAATGGCGCAAGTCTGGTGAAGGCCGGACGTGACAACTGAATATGGGAGATCAGCGTATGGGTCTCAGCGGTTGCTGAGACTACGAGGTGGAGGTTCCCTGCCTTGACGGCAGGGTTAACCCAGGCGAACGATCTGGGGAAAATCGAATCCATCAGCGGATGCCTCCGAAGCCAGCCACAGGCTTCCCTCTCCCTTCCGGAAAGCTGCGATTGAATACCGCCTGGTGACAGGTGGGCCAAAGATCGCCGCCGTGGCCAGACCGACCGCTCGATGTAGGTCTGAAGCTGTATGGAAGGGCGCCCACGGCAGACAGGGCACGCCCTGCGTGCCGTTTTGTTTTGCCTTGGGCGCGCCTCCAAGAGAGGCGATCTGCATGAACTACACGCGCTACCACATCCCCGTGGCGCCGGCTCCAAACGCTGCGCCGCACCCCCGCCGCTTTAACGTCAACGTTTCCAAAGTTGGACTGGCGAGTCTGCTGGTTCGTGAAATTCTTCACTATCGCGGTGATCTCAGCATCGTGCTCAGCCGACCATGCATGTACGGCGTATTCTCGGGACCGATGGGCGGTTTCTCGCCCAGGCCCGATCACTGCGTCGGCTGCTTGCGGTGCACGGTGCAGTACCCGGACATGGTGAAGGTAGAACCCAACTCGGAACGGTTGGAACTGGGGGACTCATACTTCACGCCGGACAATGTGGACACCGTGCTCTACGAAGCGGCGACGGGGCGGGTCCCAGTCAAGGGGGCTGGGTACCGCGGCCGGTACGGCGGCCCCGGCTGGGACGGGATGTGGACGGACATGTCCGAGATCGTCCGGCCAACGCGGGATGGGATCCACGGACGAGAGTACATCTCCACTCAGGTCGATATCGGCGAGCGGCCCGCCTGGGTTAGCTTCGACGAGCAGGGCGGCTCCGATGACGCACAATGGCGGGTGATCCGTCTGCCGCTGCCCATGCTGTTTGACAGGCTGCCGGATAGCCTGCTTGAGGGAAGATGGCAAGCCTGCTTGATCGAAGCCGCCAGCGCCCTGGAGACGTTGGTCATCGTCCCCTGGAAGGCGCTGCCGGAGATGGCCTCGGCCCGAGCCTCGCTGGTTCCGCTGGTCGAGCCAGCCGACGTCGAACAACTGCTGCAGTCTCCCTGGGCCCCGAGCATGGTCGAGCTTGACGGATGGAATCCAGTGGCCTTCGCTCGCCTTCGTGACGCCTGGCCGACATGTGTTGTGGCGGTTCGTGTTCCCTTTGGTCACCCGATGGGAGAGGCACTGGATGCCGGCTGCCGGACCTTCCACCTGGTGGCAGATTATCACGGACGAACCAGTGCCGGGTTTGTGCTTGATTCCATCCGCAGCGCGCACGATGAGCTGATTGAGCGCGGGTTGCGGGAACAGACGACGCTGCTGGGGAGCGGTGGGTTGACTGCAGCGGAACACGTGCCCAAGGCGATCATCGCTGGTCTGGACGTCGTGGCGCTTGACACGCCACTCGTCATCGCACTTCAGGGCCGATTTCGTGGCGAATGCCTCGATCCCG
>Ga0307417_10001431_pt1 | contig 9986 bp, 9 predicted proteins | sample SalMarWE160210MG_2_FD_202514 | JGI IMG/M metagenome (GOLD analysis project Ga0307417, IMG submission 202514) | Salt marsh sediment microbial communities from the Plum Island Ecosystem LTER, Massachusetts, United States - WE1602-10 | ecosystem: Environmental > Aquatic > Marine > Intertidal zone >...
GCCTTTATCTTGAGCCGAAATCATAAAACTATAGTTAAGCAGGTCTGATTATCAAAACATTAGAAAATCTTTCTTCACTTGACAGGTCATTAGCAATTATCAGGATAACAGCGCTGTGGGCATTCAGCGAATCTGTGCTTGGAGGGGTATTACATGCTTTAAGTATTCCGTTCAGCGGCGCATTGCTCAGCGGTTTTGCAGTGATATTAATTTCGCTTATGTCATTGTTCTCTTCGCGTGGCGAAATACTGAAAGCTTCTATTATTGTGGTTTTAATTAAAGCAACGATCAGTCCGTATGTACCATTAACAGCACACGTTGCAGTTCTTACGCAGGGATTACTCGGCGAGGCCTTCTTTTTCTCAAAAAAGTTTTTTAAAACTTCTTCAATTCTGTTTGCTGTTGTGGTTGTGGTTTTATCTGGAGCCCAGAGAATACTAACATTAACAATAGTTTTCGGTAATACACTGTGGAATTCTATCGATACGTATTCACGAATTCTTATTGCAGAATTTTTCGGTAAAAACAGTTCACAAAATCTTATCAGCGCAAGCCTGGTAATTATTTCAGCATATATTTCCCTTCATGTTTTAATAGGCTTTTTCTTTGGATTTGTGGCCGGCAAACTTCCTGTGTGGATAGATAAAAATATTACCGAAAAAGCTATTATCGACTATGATCAATCTGAGTTTGAAGGGAAGTTTCCTGAGACAAAAAGGAAGAAGAAAAAATGGTGGAAGAAAAAACCCGGCAAAATATTTTTAACTGTTGTGCTGATACTTGTTGTCTTTTCTTATTTTCATCCTGAACTAGGGAAAGATTATTCGATCAAACTAATAATTATGGTTGTAAGGTCTTTTCTTGTTTTATTCCTTTGGTTCACCCTGATTTCGCCGCTACTGTACAAAGCTTTTCGAAAAATAATTGACAAGAAACAAATATCTTACCTGGCGGAAACGGATAAAATACTTTCGACCTTTCCCGAACTGAAAAGGATATCACAATACTGCTGGAAAAAGTCTCTTGAGTTTAAAGGCTATGCGCGGCTCAAATATTTTATAACCTCTACTCTTTTACTGGCGCTCTTCTCTAATTCTGAATATTAAATTGCTTAAAATGAATCGAGGCTATTGTTAAATATATTATTTACTTTTGCAGGTTAATGAAGTAAATTAATTTAGTAAAATTAGGGGTGAACCTATGCGTGCAAGAATATATTCTTACATCCTTTTAATAGTTGGGATTGTGCTTATCATTTACGGCCTCTCCGAATTTAGCTACTCTTCTATGGTCAGTATTCTGGCTATTGGTGTGGGTCTCGGGCTTATTGGAATAGCGGTGATGGCAGGCTTCAAAACAGAAAAATAGGGCTAGACTAACCACTTTCCCCGGCAGCAAATCAATATTTATATTCCCAAAACTGGCAAATAAGATCAAATAAATTGCAAAAATGATATTATTTCGATCGATTTCGTTAACTTTTTCCTCAAATTTCCTGCTAACTCCACACTTTAAATGGCTCCCTTTTTGATAATAATTGACGATCAGCTTCTTTGCGGAGCTTGTAAAATTATTAATAACCAAAGTCATCAGAATGCATAAAATTATCTTAGCAAAGTTTTTAGCCTCCAACATCAAAAAATTTGAAATTGAAGCCCCCAAGATCGCACAGAAAAGAAAGGCCGGACAATTTGTAATTATCAGGATAAAAGAAGGCGGGGAGAGAATTCCGCTAACGATTGCCGATTCAGATATTGAAAAAGGAACGGTAACAATTATAGTTCAGGGAATCGGTAAGACCACCATGGAATTAAATTCTCTGAATACCGGCGATTCGATTCTGGATGTCGTCGGTCCGCTCGGCAAACCATCTCACATTGAAAAATTCGGAACAGCAGTTTCAATCGGCGGCGGTGTAGGAACTGCGATAGCTTATCCGACTGCAGTTGCATTGAAGCAGGCGGGCAACGAAACAATTTCAATCATAGGTGGAAGGACAAAAGAGTTTGTTATTCTTGAAGACGAAATGAAAAAAGTATGCGATGAAGTTTACCCTACTACTGATGATGGCAGTTATGGTTATCATGGGTTTGTAACTCAAAAATTAAAAGACCTAATCGATTCTGGAAAAAAAATAGATTTTGTTCTTGCGATCGGGCCGATCCCGATGATGAAAGCAGTTGCAGATGTTACCCGCCCTTATGGAATTCAAACTTTTGTGAGTTTAAATCCCGTAATGGTTGACGGGACCGGAATGTGCGGCGGATGCAGGGCGACTGTTGATAACAAAACAGTTTTTGTTTGCGTAGATGGGCCGGAGTTCGATGCGCACAAAGTTGACTTTGAGACACTTGCAAGGCGAAACAGAACGTATGTAATATTTGAGAAAGAAGCAGTCGATCATTTTTGTAACATAGATAAAGAATTTCAAAACGGACTGAATAAAAACAACCCGGCTTTTGCCGGATAAATTATCGGAGAGTTTGGATGGGTAAGTTGTCGAATAAAGAAAGAATGAAAATTCCAAGACAGAACATGCCTGAACAGGAAGGCGAAGTAAGGAGTCATAATTTTAATGAAGTTAATCTTGGCTTTACTGAAGAGCTTGCAGTGATGGAAGCGGAAAGATGCATTCAATGTCCAAAGCCAACCTGCGTTGAAGGATGCCCGGTTGGAGTTAAGATAGGCGAATTTATTTCACTTGTTACTGAAAGAAAATTTGTTGAAGCTGCTGCAAAAATTAAAGAAGATAATATGCTTCCTGCTATCTGCGGAAGAGTTTGTCCACAGGAAGAGCAGTGCGAAGCAAAATGTGTTGTTGGCAAAAAGAATGAAGCGGTTGGAATCGGAAGACTTGAAAGATTTGTTGCTGATTATGAAAGAGAAAAGCTTGGCTTAAGAAAACCTGAACTGAAAACTAAAACCGGAAAGAAAGTTGCAATTGTCGGAAGCGGTCCTGCGGGGTTAAGCTGCGCTGCAGACCTTATTCAAATGGGACACAATGTAACAGTATTTGAAGCATTACACGAACTCGGCGGAGTGCTGGTTTATGGTATTCCTCAATTCCGTTTGCCGAAAGAGATTGTTAAAACGGAAATCGATGTGCTAAAAGAACTTGGCGTTGAATTTAAGCCGAATGCTGTAATCGGTTTTACAGATACACTCGATGAATTGCTGCAGGATGGTTACGATGCTGCATTTATAGCTGTCGGTGCCGGGCTTCCATACTTCTTAAATATAGATGGTGAAAACCTGAACGGAGTATATTCATCAAATGAATTTTTAACAAGAGTAAATTTGATGAAAGCTTACAAATTCCCTGAATTTGACACTCCGGTTTTTAATGTTAAAGATAAAAATGTTGCTGTATTCGGCGGCGGAAACACAGCGATGGATGCTGTAAGAACTTCGAGAAGACTAGGCGCAAAAAATGCATATATAATTTACCGCAGATCGGAAGTCGAATTGCCTGCAAGAAAAGAGGAAGTTCACCATGCCAAGCAGGAAGGCATTGAATTTATTTTATTATCGAACCCGACTAAATTTATAGGTGATAAAGATGGGTGGCTGCGGGGAGTTGAAGTTCAAAAGATGGAACTTGGTGAACCTGACGCTTCTGGTAGAAGGAGACCGATACCGATAAAAGATTCTGAATATGTGATCGACATTGATATGGCAGTAATAGCAATTGGTAATGGTTCAAATCCAATAATTCAGAAAACCACTCCCGATTTAAATTTTAACAAATGGGGAAATATTCTTATTAACGAAGAGACAATGGAAACCTCAAAGAAAGGAGTTTTTGCAGGAGGCGATATTGTAACCGGTGGCGCAACTGTAATTCTTGCAATGGGTGCAGGAAGAAAAGCTGCAAAAGCAATTGATAATTATTTGAATGTTAGTGTTAATGTAAATTGGGGGGATGTATGTCGCTGTTAAAATTTCTTGAGAGTGATAGGATTGAAATCATTAATGAAGCCCTGTTTGAACTTGACAGATCGAGGCTCAAACATTACTCTGAATCAGATAAAGAAACAAACGAAGAACGGCTTAAAAATCTTTATGACATTTTAATTAGCTGTGTAAGCACTAAAAGTCTGATCGAAATTTGTAATTATTGTGAAGAACTTGCCGAAAAGAGATTTAAAGCGGGGTTTGATCTTTATGAAGTCCAATCTACAATAAATGTTCTTGAAGAAATTATCTGGGAAAAGATAATTAAATACTTGCCTGCTACAGAATACGAACGTGCACTTGGAATGATCACAACAATACTAGGGGCAGGAAAAGATTCACTTGCCTGCAAATACGTTTCGCTCGCCAGTCAGTGTAAAAAACCTACTCTTGATCTTTCGGAATTATTTAATAGCAAAGAACTATCTTAATCTTTAAGATTATTTCGAATTGATTTTACTTCAATTTAGAGCAGGCAAATTAATTTATTATTCCTTAGTTTTATTTACTAATTCAATACTAAAATTACCGGAAAGTATTTGAGCTAGAATATTTTTAAGATTTAATTCGAGGATAAACGTGCATGCAATCGGGCTTGGATTTGCTGATTGGCTGATAATAGCAATCTATTTTGGTTTTATTATAGGAATAGGTTTTTACCTTCGCAAGTACACTAAAAGTCAGGAAGATTTCTTTCTTGCTGGAAGAAAAAACAGTTCTTGGGTAGCCGGGCTCGCTTTTCTTTCTGCAAATCTCGGTGCGCTTGAACTACTCGGAATGACAGGCAACACATATAAGTACGGTATGTATGTTGCGCATTTCTATTGGATTGGTGCAATACCTGCAATGCTTTTCCTCGGGATTTATATGATGCCGTTTTATTACAGCAGTAAGATTAATTCAGTCCCCGGCTATTTAAAATTGCGCTTCGATGAAAAAACAAGAGTGCTAAACGGAATTGCATTTGCTATTATGACTTTGCTCGTTTCAGGCATTAATCTTTACGCAATGGCGCTTGTGCTGCATACTTTTCTTGGCTGGCACTGGGATTTGAGTATGTGGGTTTCTGCTATTACTGTTGGTGTTTACGTAACGATGAGCGGTTTGCTTTCAGCGATTTTTACAGAAATTATTCAATTCTTTTTAATATGGTTTGGTTTATTTCTTGTTTCAATTCTTGGTATTGTAGAAATAGGAAGCATCCACCAAATTTTTGCAAGAGTGCCTGAAGCATTTAATACTTTGTGGTCAACTTCAGGCAATGCTTCACAAAACGGAATGATGATTACATGGGGAGGAATTGTGCTCGGGCTGGGTTTCGTTCTTTCATTTGGCTACTGGACTACAGATTTTCTCGTCGTGCAGCGAGCGTTTTCTGCAAAAGATCTTCGGTCTGCCCGGATGACGCCTATTCTTGCTTCATTTTTTAAGATGGCAATTCCGTTTATTGTAATTCTTGCAGGGCTTATTGCATTGGTTCTCGCAAATGATCCGCACAGCGGATTTTCACTTTTAAAAGACGGCGGGCAAATTAATTATGATTCTGCATTGCCTCTCTTGATAGCAAGATATTATCCTCGCGGTTTGGTTGGACTTGGAGTGACTGCATTGCTTGCAGGATTTATGGCCGGACAAGCCGGAAACGTTAGCGCATTTAATACTGTCTGGACATACGATATCTACAAATCTGTAATTAATAAAAAAGCCAACGATGAACATCTTTTATGGATGGGAAGAGTTGCAACAGTTGTCGGTGTTGCGGTAAGTCTTGGAACGGCTTACTGGGCAAAAAGTTTCCCGAGTATAATGGATTATATGCAGGCTATCTTTTCATGGGTAAACGCTCCCTTGTTTGCAACGATGCTACTTGGAATGTTTGTTGTTTGGATAACACCTGCAGGTGCATTCTGGGGATTGGTTGCCGGAATGGGTTCATCTTTTACTTTATATCTTGCCGTAAAATTTGAGTGGATCAGCAGAAGTTTTATAACACTCTCAAGTCCTGCCAGCGATATGGCCGCAAATTTCTGGAGAGCGTGGTGGGCGTGGCTGATATGTTTTAGCGTCACTATAATTATAAGTTTATTTACAAAAAAGAAACCAAATGAGGAACTGGTTGGCTTGGTGAAAGGATTAACACCCGAAAATGTAAACAAAGGTATTCCTTTTATTAAACGACCTGAGTTTTACGCAATTATATCTCTAATAGTATTTGTAATTTTAAACATCGTCTTTTGGTGAGAGGAGATTTATTATGAAACCTATCTGGTATTTTGTCGGACTTATTTTATTAGCAATGGGCCTGGTCCTCTTTATTAACGGAGTTTATTATCTATTTAGTCCTGGCGGGAAACAAACAGAACTTCAGGGTTTGCATCCCGATGTTTGGTGGGGCGCGCTTATGATAATTATTGGTTTGATATATATTATTAAGAACAGAAAAGTTAAAATAGAATAACCTATGACTGATCCTGAAAAAATAAGGGGAAAATTTAAACATTTATATAATGAAGAGCCTCAGCTTTTCCGCTCACCCGGAAGAGTAAACCTGATAGGGGAACATACTGATTATAATGAAGGTTTTGTTTTACCAGCTGCAATAGATAAAGATATACTTTTGGGAATAACACCGAGGAACGATAACAAAGTGTCATTTTTTTCTATCGATTTTAATGAAGAAGCCATTTTAGAAATAAATGATATTAAGAAATCCCCAAAAGCCTGGGCAAATTATTTAATCGGTGTGATTGATCAGTTAAATAAAAGCGATAAAAAGATCAAAGGAATTAATTGTGTGTTTGGCGGGGATATACCAATCGGTTCCGGTTTGTCATCGTCCGCTGCAATTGAAGCGGGGCTTACTTTTGCACTGAATCACATTTATGATTTTAAAATTGATAAACAGGATATTGTCAAACTTGCACAAAGATCCGAGAATGAATTTGTGGGGGTTAAATGCGGAATAATGGATCAATTCATAAATATTTTCGGCAAAGAAAATCACGTATTAAAATTAGATTGCAATTCACTGGATTTTGAATTTTATCCTTTTAACTCAGAAGAGTATAAAATTGTTTTGTTTGATACTCACGTTAAACATTCCTTGGCTTCAACTGAATACAACCTGAGAAGGAGACAATGTGAAGAAGGCGTAAAAATTTTACAGCATCATTACCCGGAGATAAAAAGCCTTAGAGATGCAAAAAAAGAGCAATTGTTTGAACATCAGAAGGAATTTAATTGTAAAGTGTTTGATCGCTGCTTATACGTAGTTGAAGAAAACGAGCGTGTCGAAAAATCCTGTAAGGATTTAACAGACAATAAACTCGAGGATTTTGGTTTACAGATGCTTTTTTCTCACGAAGGCCTGCGGGATAAATATGAAGTGAGCTGCAGAGAACTTGATTACCTCGTAGAAATAGCTTCTGTTCAGGATGGAATATTAGGCTCAAGAATGATGGGTGGCGGATTTGGAGGCTGCACAATAAATTTAATAAAGAATGATTGTGCTAAAGAAATAAGTAAAATTATTTCCGAAGAATACAGAATTACTTTCGGCAAAGAACCCGGAATTTATGTTTGCAAAATTGTTGATGGGACTAAAAAAATAAACTAAATTTAAAAGCTAGTGGTTTTATTTATAGGAGAATTATGAAGATCAAAGTATTCCTTACCGCTATAACAATTTTAATACTTTTAACTTTAATATCCTGCAATAAAAGCAATAAGCCTGCAGGAACCAAAACGATCGGAGTAAGTCTGCTGACAAGAGGCCATATTTTTTATCGTGATCTTGAAGATGGCCTAAAAGCCCAGGCTGAAAAAGATGGTTACCAGGTAATAATTGCTTCAGCGGATTTTGATCTTAACAAACAAATCTCGCAGGTAGAAGATTTTATTTCAAGAAAAGTCGATGCTATTGTTGTATGCCCGGTTGACTCAAAAGGCGTTGGCCCTGCAATTGAAGAAGCAAACAAAGCTGACATTCCGGTTTTCACAGCAGACATCGCTGCTGAACAGGGAAATGTAGTTTCACATATTGCATCTGATAATGTTGCAGGAGGCAAACTTGCCGGAGAATTTCTTGCTAAAGCATTGAATGGGAAAGGGAATATTGCGATTATTAACCAGCCAGCTATAACTTCAGTACTTGATCGCGTTCAGGGATTTAAGGAAGCAATATCAAAATATCCGGGGATTAAAGTTGTTGCTGACGTAAACGGGCAGGGGGTTCGAGATCGTTCCCTTCAGGCAGCCGCGGATGTTTTGCAATCACATCCCGATTTAAACGGAATTTTCGGAATTAATGATGATTCGGCTCTTGGCGCTCTTGATGCAGTAAAACAGTTTAACAGAAAGGGAATTTCTATTGTAGGATACGACGCAACTCCACCTGCCAGAAAGGAAATTCTCGCTGGCACTGCTCTTAAAGCAGATGTAATTCAAAATCCTAACCTAATAGGCAAAACAACAGTGGACGAAATCAAATTGCATTTTGAAGGAAAAGCAACTCCCAAAGTTGTGCCTGTTGAAGTAGGAATTGTCGATAAAGAAGCACTGGAAAAAGATAGCCCGGCAAAATAAAATATGTCTTCACTTCTCTGTATGGAAAATATTTCGAAATGTTATCCCGGTGTACTGGCGCTGGATGATGTTTCTTTTGAGCTGGGGAAAGGGGAAGTGCATTGCCTGCTTGGCGAGAACGGTGCCGGTAAGTCTACATTAATGAAAATTTTATCGGGTGCTCTTAAAAAAGATGCTGGTAAAATTTTTATTGGAGATAAAGAAGTAGATTACAACACTCCTTCAGAAGCGCAAAAACTCGGAATAGGAATTATCTACCAGGATTTCAAACTCATACCTGAACTGACCGCTGCTGATAACATTTTTTTGGGAAGCGAAATATTAAAAAGCTCATTTTCATTTCTTGATAAGAGAAAAATGAATGAACTGGCACAAAAAGCTCTTAAAGAATTAGGGGAAGAAATACGCACCGATATTCCTGTAAATAAATTAAGTGTGGCACAGCGGCAAATGATCGAAATTGTGAAATCTACGCGCCGCAACATCCGCATACTTGCTATGGACGAGCCAACTGCATCTCTTACGACATCCGAGATAGAGAATCTTTTCAAAGTAATTAGAAAATTGAAGTCAGAAGGCGTTGGAATAATTTATATTTCGCACAGGCTCGAAGAAATTTTCGAAATTGGTGATCGGGTTACGGTAATGCGCGATGGGAAAATAATAACCACTTCTGAAATAAAAGATACAAATATCAAAGAGCTTATAAGGCAGATGGTTGGTAGAGAACTGGCTGACGAGTTCCCAAAGCATAGTGTAAAGATTGGTGAAGATATTTTAAATCTTGAAGACATTAATCGTGGTAAACTAAAGAATATAAATCTAAAGCTGCGCAAAGGTGAAATTCTAGGGCTAGCTGGATTGGTAGGAGCTGGCAGAAGCGAAGTAGCTAGAGTGATATTTGGTGCTGATAAAATTGAAAAAGGTAGAATTATTTTTGATGGTAGAGAACAAAAATTTAGATCTCCAAAGGATGCAATAAACGCAGGGATTGCTCTGCTCACCGAAGACAGGAATCTTTATGGATTGTTTATGGAAAGAAGTATCCGGGAAAATGTTTCTATATCAAACCTTTCTCCTCTGATGAAAGGGATGTTCATTGATAAAGCAGCTGAGGAAAAAGCAGTAGGGAATTACTTTGATCAATTGCAGATAAAAGCTCCCACACAGGGAACGAAAGTTGAAAATTTAAGCGGCGGCAACAGGCAAAAAGTGGTACTTGCAAGATGGCTGCACACTCATTCTAAAATTATAATTTTTGATGAACCAACTGCGGGGATTGATGTAGGGGTGAAGTTTGAAATTTATAGTCTTATTAACAAGCTGGTAGAACAGGGGATGGGAGTAATTGTTATTTCATCTGAGTTGTCGGAACTAATTGGAATTTCGGACAGAATAGTTGTTATGTGCGAGGGAAGAATAACCGGCGAATTAATGAAGGAAGAGTT
>Ga0307417_10001432_pt1 | contig 9984 bp, 8 predicted proteins | sample SalMarWE160210MG_2_FD_202514 | JGI IMG/M metagenome (GOLD analysis project Ga0307417, IMG submission 202514) | Salt marsh sediment microbial communities from the Plum Island Ecosystem LTER, Massachusetts, United States - WE1602-10 | ecosystem: Environmental > Aquatic > Marine > Intertidal zone >...
CTGTTCACGACGAAGACGCCCTCCGACAGCCCCGCCGCAGTGACCGGCTCCCGGTCGTAGACCAGGCCGTGATAGATCTCGTCCACGATGGCCCAGCCGCCGCCGACCTGCGCCAGCTCGACGATGGCCTGCAGCTCGGCCGGGGGGAGGATAGTGCCGGTGGGATTGGCAGGGGTGCTGACCATCACCGCCACGGTGCGCTCGCTCCAGTGCTGCGCCACCAGCCCTGCCGTGAGCTGGTAGCCGGTCTCGGGCCCCACCGGGATACCCACCGGCACGCCCTCCAGCATGCGCACGAAATGCCGGTTGCAGGGATATCCAGGATCCGCCATCAGCACCTCGGCCCCAGGGCTCACCAGCAAGCCGGCCACCAGCAGCAACGCCCCCGAGGCCCCCGGCGTGACGATGACCCGCTGCGGATCGACCCGCGTCCCGTAGCATCTGTGGTAGTGCTCGGCGATAGCACCGCGTAGCTCCGGCACCCCCAGGGCCGGAGTGTAGTGGGTGCGCCCGTCCGCCAGAGCCCGCCGGCCGGCCTCGATCACCGGAGCAGGCGAGACGAAATCCGGCTCCCCGATCTCCATGTGGATGATGGAGCGGCCCTGGCTCTCCAGCTGACGGGCCCGCGCCAGCAGAGCCATGACGTGGAATGGCTGGATGTGGCGCATCCGCCCAGCCAGGACGCGAGCCGCCCCCGCCTCAGTCACGGCGTGCCCCATGGAGGCGCCGCACCAAGGCGACATCCACATAGGTCGCTCTGCCCGCATCGCCGGAGAGCACTGTGAAGGGAGAGTCCGGCTCTCCGAGTCCATCCAACACGAGGGCGGCACCGTCGAGCGCCTGGTCCTTGGTATAGTCATTGACGGTGACGATGGTGAGCAGCCCCGCCCCCCTGGCGGCGCGCAGCCCGTGGGCCGAATCCTCGAAGGCCAGACAGCTGTGCGCTGTAAGGCCCAGGCCTCGCAACGCGTAGTGGTAGATGTCCGGCGACGGCTTCTTCGCCGCGACCACGTCGCCGGCGGCAATCACATCGATCCACGACAAAGCCTCCGACGGCAGGCAGTGGTCCAGCAAAGCGGTGACATTGGGCAGGGAGGTCGTGGTGGCCACAGCAAGACGCATGCCGGCCGCGTGGCTTTCCGCCAGGAGGCGCGCGACACCGGGCCGCAACGGTATCCGCCCCCGGCACAGCAGGCGGGTGTAAATCTCGGTCTTGGCAGCGTGCAGGTCGGCGATGCGCCCATCATCGACGGCTTCCGACTCACCCGGCGGGCGAAAGCGCTGCAGGTAGTAGCGCATGCGCTCCTTGCCTCCGGTCACCTCCAGCAGCTCGCCGTAGAGCGCTTCTGACCAGTGCCAGTCCAGCCCTGCCTGCGAGAAGGCCTCGTTGAATGCCACGCGGTGGCCGTCGCGCTCGGAGTCCGCCAGGGTGCCGTCGACGTCGAAGATGAGTGCCTTGAGCTCGTGCATGCGATCGTGCCGAAGCCAGTTGGCTGCCGGATGCCTCGGGGGCGGTGAAGGCAAGACAGGCCGCTAATGTAGCACACCGGCTCCTGCATCGTTGCCGAATTGCGTAGAAACGGCGATTCGGGTATAAGCGAATGTTGGATGTGATCCATCTGGCCAGATTGGAGACTTCGATGCCAGCGAACCAAGGGCCACAAGGCAGCTTTGGGGTGATGCCTTACGTTGAGGAGCAAGGCGAGGACTACATGAATCCCCGTCAACGGGAGCATTTTCGCGAGATCCTGCTGGCGTGGAAGCGTCGGCTCATGGAGGAGGTGGACCGCACCGTGCACCACATGCAGGACGAGGCCGCCAATTTCCCGGACCCGAACGATCGCGCCACCCAGGAGTCTGAATTCAGCATGGAGCTGCGAGCTCGGGATCGCGAGCGCAAGCTCATCAAGAAGATCGACGAGGCCATAGCACGCATCGACAAGGATGAATATGGCTACTGCGAATCCTGCGGCGTGGAGATCGGCATTCGCCGGCTGGAGGCCCGCCCGACCGCGACCCTGTGCATCGACTGCAAGACTCTCGACGAGATCCGCGAGAAGCAGCTCGGCACCTGAGCGGGCTCACCCCGGCCGGGGCGGCTGCCCCCGAGGCACCGGAGTGGTCCACGCCGGGCCGGGAAGCTCCCATCTCCGCCGAAGCCCCGCTATATCGGGGGCGGTTCGCGCCCTCCCCCACCGGTCCGCTGCACCTGGGCTCGCTGCTCGCCGCCGTTGCCAGTTTCCTTGAGGCCCGCCGCTGCGGCGGAGGATGGCTGGTGCGGATCGAGGACCTGGATCCGCCACGGGAAGTCGCCGGCGCGGCGGACGACATATTGCGCACCCTGGAAGCCTGTGGGCTCTACTGGGACGGTGAAGTGGAATACCAGAGCCGGCGTCATAGGCACTACGAGCACGCCCTGGAGGGGCTGCGCGGCGCCGGGCTGCTGTACGGCTGCACCTGCTCGCGGCGGGAGATTTCCGAGACGGCGCCGGCAGGACCTGCCGGCCCGATCTATCCGGGCACCTGCCGTGGCCGTCCCGTGGCCGGCCGCAGCCGGCGGGCCCTCCGGGTGCGCACCGACCTGACCCGGCCGCTGGCCTTCCAGGATCGACTCCAGGGGCCGGTGCGGCAGGACCTGCAGCGCGATGTCGGAGACTTCGTGCTGCGTCGCGCCGACGGCCTGTATGCCTACCACCTAGCGGTGGTGGTGGACGACGCGGCTCAGGGAATCACGGAGGTGGTGCGCGGCGGCGATCTGCTGGCTTCCACCCCGCGCCACCTGTATCTGCAAGACCTGCTGCAGCTGCCCACGCCGAGCTACCTGCACCTGCCGGTCATCGTCGATGCCGGCGGCACCAAGCTCAGCAAGCAGACGGGCGCGCCGCCCGTGGATACGGTCGATCCCGTGCCGGCCCTGCACCGTGTCCTAACGCTGCTGGGTCAGAGGCCGCCTGCCGCCCTGGGTCGCGCCACCATCGCCACGCTGTGGGACTGGGCCTCGGCCCACTGGCGCCCGGCGGCGATCCCACGCTTGCGAGCCGTGTCCGTGGGCGTCAGCGCCCGGGCTAAGGACGAGTAGTGGTCGTCGCCAGCGAATTCCGGCCCGCCTGGTGGCTGCGCAACGCCCACCTGCAGACCGTGTGGCCCCGCCTCACGCGGCGTCGACCACGGATCGCCCTGCGCTCGGAGCGACTAGAGCTGCCGGATGGCGATTTCGTCGATCTCAGCTGGACGCCCGGGGCGCGCGGGCCCATCGTGATGATACTGCACGGCCTGGAGGGCTCGTCGCGCTCGCACTATGTTAGGGGCATCCTCAGGGCCGTGCACGCGCGCGGCTGGCGCGGGGTCCTGATGCATTTCCGCGGCTGCAGCGGCGAGCCCAACCGGCTGCCACGCAGCTACCACTCGGGGGACACCGGCGATGTCGCCTACCTCGCCGATCGCCTGCGGGCAGACCACCCGGACACCCCGCTGCTCGCGGTGGGCTACTCCCTGGGCGGAAACGCGCTGCTCAAATGGCTGGGAGAATCGGGTACGGCCTCGCCCCTGAGCGCTGCGGCGGCCATCTCGGTGCCGTTTCGCCTGGGTGACGCCGCAGACCGCTTGGAGCATGGCTTCTCCCGGGTCTATCAGTGGACTTTCCTGAGCGAGCTGCGGGCCTCGGTACGGCGCAAGCGAGAGCGGGTGGATCTTCCGGAGATCCCCGGGTCTCTGGGCGGACTGCGCACCTTCAGGGCCTTCGATGACCGGGTGACCGCACCGCTGAACGGCTTCCAGGGCGCGGATGACTACTACGCCCGGGCGAGCTGCCGGCAGTACCTCCGGGGCATCCGGATCCCGACGCTCATCGTCCACTCCCTCGACGATCCCCTCATGACACCGGCGACGGTACCAGCGGCCACAGAGCTGCCGCCAGCCGTCACGCTGGAGCTAAGCCCGCAGGGCGGGCACGTCGGCTTCATCGGCGGGGCCACCCCCCCTGTCGCGCGCTACTGGCTGGAGCAGCGGGTGCCAGGCTTCCTCGCGGAGACGCTGCAAGGGCGCGGCTGGCGGAAACAAGAAAGGGGCCCGCAGGCCCCTCTCGCTCTCACATCCGCCAGCACGGGCCCTACTCGCCTTCACCCACCGCCTTCATGCTGAGGCGGATGCGACCCTGCTTGTCGACTTCCAGCACCTTGACCTTGATGGTGTCGCCTTCGGACAGCTTGTCGCTGACGTTCTCGACCCGCTCCTCCGAGATCTGGGAGATGTGCACGAGGCCGTCCTTGCCCGGCAGGATGGTGACGAAGGCGCCGAAGTCCATCAGCTTAGCGACCCGGCCCACGTAGACCTTGCCCACCTCGATGTCGGCGGTGATCTCCTCGATTCGGCGCTTGGCCTCCTGGCCGGCGGCGTAGTCCACCGAGGCAATCTTGACCGTGCCGTCGTCGCTGATGTCCACTTCGGCTCCGGTCTCTTCGGTGATGGCCCGAATGGTGGCCCCGCCCTTTCCTATGACGTCGCGAATCTTTTCCGGATTGATGCGCACGGTGATGATGCGCGGTGCATACTCCGACATCTCCTTGCGCGGCTCGGCAATCACCGCGTTCATCTTCTCCAGGATGTTCATGCGACCCTCCCGTGCCTGGGACAGGGCAACCTGCATGATCTCGCGCGTGATGCCCTCGATCTTGATGTCCATCTGCAGGGCGGTGACGCCCGCCGAGGTGCCGGCGACCTTGAAATCCATGTCACCGAGATGGTCCTCATCGCCCAGGATGTCCGTGAGCACGGCGAACTGGTCGCCGTCCTTGATCAGGCCCATGGCGATGCCAGCCACGGCGGCCTTGACGGGCACGCCTGCATCCATCAGGGAAAGGCTGCTACCGCAGACCGAGGCCATGGAGCTGGAGCCGTTGGACTCGGTGATCTCCGAGACCACCCGCACCGAATAAGGAAAGTTGTCCATGTCGGGCATGACCGCCCGCACGCCGCGCTTGGCCAGCTTGCCGTGGCCGATCTCGCGCCGCTTGGGAGACCCGACCATGCCGGTCTCGCCCACGCAGTAGGGCGGGAAGTTGTAGTGCAGCATGAAAGGCTCACGGCGCTCGCCTTCGATGGCGTCGATGATCTGGGAGTCCCGGCTGGTGCCCAGCGTGGTGAACACCAGGGCCTGGGTCTCGCCTCGGGTGAACAGGGCCGAGCCATGGGTGCGTGGCACCACGCCGACGCGCACGGTGATGGGTCGCACGGTCTTGGTGTCGCGGCCGTCGATGCGTCGCTCACCGGCCAGGATGCGGCCGCGCACCAGCGTCTTCTCGAGCTTCTCGATGGCATCGCGGATGTCTTCCGGCGACCATTGGCCCCCCTCGCCGCTAAGGGCGGCCACGGTGTGACTGCGAATCTCGACCAGGCGGTCCAGGCGCTGCAGCTTCTCCTGGATGCGATAGGCATCGGCGATAACGCCTTCGGCAGCACCCCTGACCGCACTGGTCAGCCCCTCGTCCGACACCGGCGGCGCCCAATCCCAGGCCGGCTTGCCCGCCAGGCGCACCAGCTCGTCGATGGCGGCGATGGCGACCTGCATCTGCTCGTGGCCGAACATCACGGCGTCTAGCATCACCGCCTCGGGCAGCACGTCGGCCTCAGACTCCACCATGAGCACGGCGTTGCGAGTGCCGGCCACCACCAGATCCAGCTGCGACTCCCGAATCTCCTTCAGCGTCGGATTCAACAGAAACTCCCCGTCCTTGTAGCCCACCCGGGCGGCACCCAGAGGACCGCGGAAGGGCAGGCCGGCAATGGACAATGCGGCAGAGGCGCCGATCATCGCGGGGATGTCGGGGTCCAGCTCACCGTCATGAGAGACCACGGTCGCGACGACCTGGACTTCGTTGGTGAAACCTTTAGGGAAGAGGGGGCGGGCGGGACGATCGATCAGGCGGGAGGTCAGGGTCTCCTTCTCGCTCGGTCGGCCCTCGCGCTTGAAGAACCCACCGGGAATCTTGCCGGCGGCGTAGGTGCGCTCCTGGTAGTTGACCGTGAGTGGAAAGAAATCCCGGCTGCTGCCGGCATCCTTCACTCCGACCGCAGTCACCAGCACGGCGGTATCACCCATGCTGACCATCACTGCGCCCGTGGCCTGGCGGGCGATCTCGCCCGTCTCCAAGGTGACCGTATGCCGGCCGTACTGAAAACTATGCTTGATAGGAGTCACTTGAGCTTCCCTTGAGGTGGGGCATCAGAAAATCTAGCGGCGTAGCTCAAGTCGGGAGATGAGCTGGCGGTAACGCCCGACGTCCTTGCTCTTGAGGTAGTTGAGCAGGCTGCGGCGCTTGCTCACCATCTTGAGCAGTCCACGGCGAGAGTGATGATCGTGGGTGTGCACCTTGAAGTGCTCGGTGAGGTGCCTGATGCTGGCCGAAAGCAAGGCGACTTGCACCTCCGGCGAGCCCGTGTCCCCCGGGACAGTCTGATAATCGCGGACTATCTCCGCCTTGCGCTCGGTGCTGAGAGACATACACTGCTCCTGATAGGCTCCTGGCGATGGGTACCTCAAAAACGGCGTAGTTTAACGCGAGGCGGCCTCTGCCACAACAAATTGGGTCAGGCGGCACCGATAAGACGCCGCGGCGCGACCCGCCCGTCGTCGAGAATCTCACCCACGCCGAGGAAGCGCCTGCCGCCGGCGTAAAGCCGCACCCAGCCCTCAGTGGGCGCATGCGGTACCAGCACCGGCTGCCCCTTGCGCAGGTAGTAGGCCGTATCTTCGGTAAGATCCACGTCCGGCCAATGACCCAGGGCGCTCTCCAGGGGCAGCATGCAGCGGTCCAGGGCATCGAGCCCGTCCCGTGCGAGAGACTCCAGCGCATCCATGGAGACCATCTGGTCTTCCGTGAAAGGACCCGCCGCCGTGCGCCGGAGCTCGGTGACGTGGGCGCCGCAGCCCAACGCCTCCCCGATATCCTCCACCAGAGTGCGCACATAAGTGCCCTTGGAGCAGTGGACCCCCAGGTCGAGCTCCTCACCGCGCCGCGTGGTGAGCCAAAGCGCGTAGATCTCCACCTCACGCGCCTTGCGCTCCACCTCCCGGCCCTGGTGCGCCAGCTTGTACAGGGGCTGCCCCTGATGCTTGACCGCCGAAAACATGGACGGGACCTGGGAGATGACGCCCTGGAACTGCTCCAGCACGGCGCTCAACTGCACGTCTGCAATCTCGCCCACGGCCCGGATCGCCACCACTGGTCCCTCGGCATCGCCGGAAGCCGTGCGCACGCCTAGCTTGCAGCGCAACCGGTAGTGCTTGTCCGCCTCCAACAGGAAGGTCGACAGCTTGGTGGCCTCCCCCATGCAAATGGGCAATAGACCGCCGGCGAGCGGGTCCAGACTGCCGGTGTGCCCAGCCTTGCGAGCGTCGTAGAGTCGCTTGACGCGCTGCAGTGCGGCATTGGACGTTATGCCTGTGGGCTTGTCCAATAGCACGATGCCGCTGACGTTGCGCCCATTCTTGAACCGTCGACTCACTGGCTCACCCATGTACGTATGCGCGCGGCGGCCACAGTACGCGACGAAGCCGCGGGTCAGTCGTGCCCGTGGCCTTCACCCACGGCCGCGTCGATCAGCCGGGAAAGGCGGGCGCCGCGCTCGACCGATTCGTCGTAAACGAAATGCAGCACCGGCATGGTGCGCACCCGGACGCTGTGGGCGAGCTGGGTGCGCAGAAAGCCCGCGGCCCGCTGCAGCGTCTCCAGGGTCTCCTCGACGCCATGAGCCTCGCCCATCACCGTGACGAATACTTTGGCGTGGGCCAGGTCCCGGCTGATCTCGACGCCCGAGACCGTGACCATGCCCAGACGCGGGTCCTTCAGCTCCTGCTGAATCAGCAGCGCCAGCTCGCGCTGAAACTGCTCCCCGAGTCTCCGGGCGCGACTGAATTCTTTAGCCATGACTCACTCCTCGGGGCCAGCCTTTGGGTCTCGCCGGACTACAGCTTGCGGGCAACCTCGACGCTCTCGAACACCTCGATGTGGTCGCCCACCTTGACGTCGTTGTAGTCCCGAACGCCGATGCCGCACTCCATCCCGGCGCGCACCTCGTTGAGATCGTCCTTGAAGCGCCGTAGAGATTCGAGCTGGCCCTGGTAGATGACCACGTTGTTACGCAGCACCCGGATGGGGCTGTTGCGTCGCACCGCTCCCTCCAGCACCAGACAGCCGGCGATGGCGCCCAGCTTGGGTGAGCGGAACACGTCGCGCACTTCCGCCAGACCAATGATCTGCTCCCGCACCTCCGGCGAGAGCATGCCGCTCAGCGCGCTCTTGACCTCGTCGATGACGTCGTATATGACGCTGTAGTAATGCAGGTCCACGCCTTCTTCGGCGATGAGGCGCCGCGCCGCCGCATCGGCACGCACATTGAAGCCGATTAGAATGGCGCTGGAGGCCACCGCCAGATTGACGTCCGACTCGTTGATGCCCCCCACGCCGCTCGCCACGACGTCGACCCGCACCTCGTCGGTGGACAATCGCGCCAGAGCATCGGAGAGCGCCTCCACGGAGCCTTGCACGTCTGCCTTCAGCACCACGTTGAGGGTGTTGACCTCGCCCTCCTCCATTTGCGAGAACACATTCTCCAGCTTGGCCTTCTGTTGCCGCGCGAGCTTAACCTCGCGGTATTTGCCCTGGCGGAACAGGGCGACCTCGCGGGCCTTGCGCTCGTCCGGCACCACCACGACTTCGTCGCCGGCATTGGGCGTGCCGGAGAGCCCCTGGATCTCCACGGGAGTGGACGGCCCCGCCTCGTCGATAGACCTGCCGCTCTCATCGGTCATCGCCCGAACCCGGCCGTATTCCAGCCCGGTGAGCAGGACGTCGCCCTTGCGCAGGGTGCCGGATTGCACCAGCACGGTGGCAATGGGTCCGCGCCCCTTGTCCAGCCGGGACTCGATGACGATGCCGCTGGCTGGTGCATTGACTGCGGCGGACAGCTCCATCACCTCGGCCTGCACGAGAATCGAATCCAGCAGGCTGCCGATGCCCTCTCCGGATTTGGCGGACACGTTGACGAAGATGGCGTCTCCACCCCATTCCTCGGGCACTACCTCGTGGCCGACCAGCTCCTGCTTGACCCGGTCGGGGTCCGCCTCGGGCTTGTCGATCTTGTTTACCGCTACCACCAGCGGCACGCCGGCCGCCTTGGAGTGCTGGATGGCCTCGATGGTCTGCGGCATGACGCCGTCGTCGGCGGCCACCACCAGCACCACGATGTCCGTGACCTTGGCACCGCGGGCACGCATGGCGGTGAAGGCCGCATGACCGGGGGTATCTAGGAAAGTGATGGTGCCACGGTCCGAGTCCACCCGATAGGCACCGATGTGCTGAGTGATGCCGCCAGCCTCGCCGGCCGCCACCTTGGTGCGGCGTATGTAGTCCAGCAGGGAGGTCTTGCCGTGGTCCACATGGCCCATAATGGTCACCACCGGCGCCCGCGGCTCGGACTCGCCGGTGTAGGCGGCCGCTTGGGTGACTTCCTCCTCCAGGGCATTCTCTTTGAGCAGCTTGGCCTTATGGCCCATCTCCTCGACCACGATGGTCGCGGTCTCCTGGTCGATGACCTGGTTGATGGTGACCATAGTGCCGAGCTTCATCATGGTCTTGATGACCTCGGTCGCCTTGACCGTCATCTTCTGGGCCAGCTCGGCGACGGTGATGGTCTCGGGGATACCGACCTCGCGCACGATGGGCGCGGTTGGCTTGGCGAAGCCGTGCCGTGGCTGAGCCACAGTGACAGCCTTGGGGCGGGCCTTCTTCTTGCGCCGCCCGGCCTTGTCGGCGGAAACGTGCAGCTCCTGGCGACCGTATTTGGTGGCGTCCTCCTCGCGACGCTTGCCCTTGCGCTCCTTCTCGGGGCCCTTCTTCTCTTTCTCCTTTTCCGCCGGTGCCGTCGGCGTGGCGACGCGGCGCTGGGCCTCGGCCTCGGCTTGGGCCTGCTTGCGACGGGCCTCCT
>Ga0307417_10001433_pt1 | contig 9983 bp, 8 predicted proteins | sample SalMarWE160210MG_2_FD_202514 | JGI IMG/M metagenome (GOLD analysis project Ga0307417, IMG submission 202514) | Salt marsh sediment microbial communities from the Plum Island Ecosystem LTER, Massachusetts, United States - WE1602-10 | ecosystem: Environmental > Aquatic > Marine > Intertidal zone >...
CATTTTTAGACACCCCAGTCCCCACAATGACTGCACTCGGCAACTTGGGGCTCTGAGGACTTGCACAAGAAGTACGCCACGCTAAAAGCGCTTCGTTATAAGACGTGCTTTAACCAGTGGCGGGATGGAAAACCCGGCAGGGACAACGCCATAGGTCTATGGTTATGCTGAAAGTTGCTTGAAATCAGTTTAAGCTCACCAGGAAAGCGACGCGTGATGGCAAGAACTGGATGTTCAGCTCGGCCGCGAGTCCGGGCATCATTCACATCCCGCCGAAGAGGTATGCGTTTCCCCCACTAACCATCACCCTTCAGCATCCCTGGGCCCATATCGACCCCGGGCCTTTTCACAAGACCGACACCGATTTGGGTAAGTTTTCTCACGGCAATTTCGATGTCCGTTACGATTCCAAGGCAGCGGCGCTCATCACTACATTTCGGGTCAAGTATCACTTTGAAGCCGGCATTACCGCCGCGGAACAAACGCAAGTGAAGGAGCGCCTGGCCGCCGCGGTAAAGAACTGGACAAACGCGCCCTTCTACCTCAAGACGGACGACCCCGCGCGCAACCCGCTTATCTCCCTCCGCTTCGAGCTAACGACAGGCCCAAACCCTCACAAGACCGTTGATGTCGAGAAGGATCCGCGGCGCGAATGGGTGGGACTGGATCTGAACGTCCACAAGGGGACATCGATTTCGACCTTTACCCACGAGCTCGGTCACGTATTCGGTAACTATGACGAGTACAACGGATCGGGCGTGCAGGCATGGCTCGAACGCCGAATGTGGTGGCACGATAACGAGCACCTGAACGATCGCCGCGCGTTGATGAACAGCGGCAGGGAGTTCAGGGCTCGGTATTTCGATCACTTCGAGAAGTTTGTCAACCAACACTTCCGTTCTCTTGGTGTCACTTATCGCGCCGTAAGGATAGACCGCTAGACAAACGTGCGTGGCGCAGCTCACGCTCGCGGCGGGCCGCCGCGAACGGGGAATGAGGGAAACAGTATGACGTGGACGTTCGTTTCGAAAACCATATTCGTCGTCGCAATCGGGATAACGCTGGGTTGTGGCAGTACCAAGACATCCTCGAGATCCGATAGCGTGGTGACTCTGCCCCCTTGGGATAGGGGCGTACCAGCCCTCGAGGTGCCCGTTCCTGCGGGCTATTCGAGCCGCACTGAGAAAGGCCCCGACTTTGACGTCCATTTCTTGGAAGCCGAGTCGCCGTCGGCGGGCGCCGCGTTGATTTATGTGGGCCACAATCCGAACCTCTTGCATCGGCAGGTTAATGACTCGGTCGACGTAACGAAGCGGAGCGAGACGATTGGTGGCGAGTCGGTCATGGTCTATGACCTCGTGACCGACGGGGACAAAGTGCGTCGCTTTGCTCGAGAGGCCGTTCTTGCCACCGTGTTTGGTAATTCAGTCGGCGACAAGAAGCTCAAGGAGCTTCGCGTCCACATCTTGGTCAGCGCCCCGACTCGTCAAGAGGTGGACAGACTGTGGGCCTACGTTTCCAGAATCCGGCACCAGTAAGGCGCCGTACTCATACGGCGGATTGTGATCCAATACGAGACGCGTCACTTCAACCCCGCAGTGGTGTGGTCGAAAAAAACCGCCAGGAAGAGCTTGGTGAATCAGGCATTGAGACGAGCAAAGTCCTGAAACCTCGTCCGACGTCACGGCCCAGTGCAGACTTTAAAGCGCTGATGTCGCTACTTCCCGCCATATCTTGGCGGGGAGGAGCCCATTTGTCCGACATCTTATGGTTTTCCTTGGTTCTCTCCTTGAGTGTCTTGGCGCGCCCGGCGGTTTGTACCCCTCGCTTGACACTCACCGGCGGCAACGGGTTGTCACTAACAGCCATCGTGGTTGCTCATAATACCTCACGCCTTCAACAGGGCCAAATCGGCGAAGACCTTGAGCTTGTGCTCAAGGTGCGCAGCGAAGTACTCGCGAAGCTCGTCTCCGTCGTTCGATGTCACCTCGCCAGGCCACGGAGCTGCGCCGGACTCGACGATGCGGGCCAGCGTATCCACCAGCGCCCGCCGGTCGCGCGTTCCGTCGAGCAACTGCAGAAGATGACGCCCGACAACATCGTCCAGGACAATACTGCAGTGGCGGAGAGTGGTCACCTCCGGACCCATCCGGCTCTGCAGCCGTGCAAGCGGGCTCGCGATGGGATAAATGCCCGGGCGTAGCGCGAAATGCGGTGGACGCACGTGGAACTCTACCAATCCGCCCGCGTATGCGCGTAACAATACGTCCGCGAGCCGTTGTCGGTCCGCGGCTTGGTACGTGTCTGGCTTCGGATTCTCGTTTATAGCGCGCTGCGCCGCAGTCAGAAGATCACAAAAGCCGATAGCGCGCGGCCACGCGATGCCCAGTTCTATGAGCGCGGCCCGGATAAGGGGATTGTCCGTCTCCACAGATGAGTTCTTCGGCCCGACGAAGCGCGTCGCGTGGCTGGAACGCGGGTCCGCCTCGGGCCCTTGGGGGTGAATCGGCGAGGCGATATGGAACCGCTCAGTTGTCTGCGGCCGAGGCGTGTCGTCGAGCTGGCGCTCCTCGTGGCACAGGAGGGTCTGTCGAAACCTCCGGCATTTTAGAAAATCCAGGTACTGCTCCTTGGCAGTGCGGCTATCGGAGATCCGGTTGAGCACGTCTGCCACATGAGGCGGAAAAATGCCCGCCTGAATCTCGAAAAAATGAGCCTCCGAGAGGTACTGCAAGTGATGCTTCTTGGCGTGCGCGGCAAATTCGTAGAAATACACCGGCGCGCTGTGATCAGCGAGATCATCATGATAGAGCGAGCTATCCCGAAAGTTCACAATACGCTCAAGCTCTGTTTGCAGGATCGTCCGGTAAACAGCGCTATCTGACCGCGCCTCCTCGGCCAGAAATTGCACCAGTGCCCGTGCCTGATCCACGCGCTGCTGCGCATCGGTAAACTCACTCACATGGTAGCGCATCATCTCGCGCACCATGTCCCGCAGGTGAGCACCGGGGTAGGCATTGTAGCTGATATACGCGACGCCGTTTGCGGCCAATTTCTCCTCGCAGATCGCCAAGATTTTGTCTCGAACCGGCTCCGATACCCAAGAGTAGATCCCGTGCGCCACGATAAAGTCGAACTCGTCGAGCTCCGGTCCTGCCTGCAGGATATCGACGTGGCGCAGTGTTACATTCTTGAGCCCAAGCTCCTGCACCATATTCCAGCCCCTAGCGATTCCGGCCGCACCCAGATCGATGCCTATGCATTCCGACTCGGGAAGACCCAAGGCCACCGAGACCAGATTGGTGCCGTCCCCACAACCGAGCTCTAGCACACGGCATCGCGATACATCCGGCGGTGTCATGCCGAACAGCGTTGCGATCGTGGCGAGTCGATCCGGGTGCGCCTGGGCAAGCGGATGCCCGGGGTAAAGCACGTGATCGTAGTGGTTCAGCATCATCGCCTTATGTCGGCTAAAGCCCGAAAATCGCCGTAGCACAGCTCCGCGTAATTATCCGCGAGAAAAAAAACCACCGGCACAGGATCTCTCCTCGATGCGTTGATTTGGATGCCTTTGTCATGGTTTCATCAAGATAGTTTGTGAAATCATGGATCTTTCGTTTCAAGTCCTGTCTCGACGTGAAGTTTCCACGCATAGGTATCCCCCCCAGCAGAGCCAGGTGCTTTAGGATTGCGGGCCCCTCAAAGGGGCCTTTTCGCAATGGCCTAAGGCTGCCCGGACGCACGCTGGCCTGCAGTAGTTAGTGCCTGGTGCGCCGGGTGGTGAACCGGGCAGCCCGCGCCCGATGATTTTTCCGGAGACAGTGATATCTATCGGCGGCAAGCCAACGAGCCAATGGCAATTCAATAGTTGGCGTGCCCGCACACTATAGCTATACTCCGGCGCGCCGGCACAACTTGAGTGCCCAACGGGATCACGGCCCTATGTGTCAACCTTGGTCCAGACGCTGAGGGTGTCGGATAACATAGAGATGGGGCATCCGATTGAAGACCGACGGCAATGCCAAGACCCGCCAACAGCACGCCAGGCATTTCATCCTGCTGATGTTCGACGAAAGGATTCATGATGACCATCCATTGTTCTTGCTACTGAGAATAAGGATAGATCGGGCAACGAAATTTCGGTTCTGGCTCTGCCAGGTTAGGATAAAGAGCGAAACTACCGGCCGCCTTAGAAGGGTGCAAGAGACAGCGCCCAGCTCTGGGCCGGAAGCCTGATCAGGTGGGATGGAAAGGAAGTATAACGGGTGGGGACGGAAGCCGTTCCGCACCTCACCCGTTACCTGAGTTCACCGTACTATATAATTGATTAAACCTTCGTATTCGTCTTGAGATCCCACCCGGCCTTGATAGCGCCACCCAGGGTCCCATCAGCCTTCTGCTCCTTGTACTCGACCTCCATCTTCGCGTAGTTCAAGGAGATCTGCTCTGAGGGAACAATATCATCACCGCCCGAGCCACCGGTCTGATAGGACGATACCAGCACGTCCGAAAAGGTGTATTTCAGGAACGGCTCCTGGTCGCCACCTGCCTTGCGACAGACGAGCTCAGTCTTCTTGATGTGCTGACCACTTGCGCATGCTTGGATCAGTTTTGGCGTCGCTTTGTTGACCCTCATAGCGAAGTCGAAATCGTGCATGGAGACCTTGCCGGCACCGCCACCTCCGCCGGCGGCGTAAGTGCCAGCCTGGGACTCTCCCCAGGACCACGACTCCACGTCGATCCAGTTCTCATGGCCTTTGACTTTGCTCTCACCATCGATTCCATCGATTTTCAATACATAATCTACGGCTGCCATCACCTTTCTCCTTTGTATCTAGAACGCTGCTGATCTAATCGGTGCGCGTGCACCCCTTCCCTAGCGTGCCGCGGGTGCTGGCAGTTCTGCGACCAGCCGCAGCGACACCGTTAGCTCGTCCAATTGGTAATGAGGCCGGAGGAATGCGACTGCCTTGTAGACCCCTGGTTTGCCCGCCACTTCCGTCACGTCGATGCGAGCCTCGCGCAGAGGGTATTGCGCCTTGGTGTTAGGTAAGGCCGTATCATCCTCGGTCACGTAGTTCGTGATCCACCGGTTCAAGTACATTTGCACGTCCAGGCGTGAAGCAAAGGAGCCGATCTTGTCACGCATCATGGACTTGAGATAATGCGCAATGCGCGAGACCGCCATAATGTACTGCAGTTGGGTCGAAAGCCGCGCGTTGGCATTGGCGGCGTCCGTGTCCCACTTCTTCGCCTTCTGTACCGACTGGGTGCTAAAAAACGCCGCATAGTCGGTGCCTTTACAGTGCACGAGCGGGATAAACCCGAGATCGGCGAGCTCATTTTCGCGTCTTTCGGTAAGAGCGATCTCGGTTGGGCACTTGAGCGCGATCTCGCCGTCATCGGTATGGAACGTATGGGTCGGTAGGCCCTGGACTAGGCCGCCGCCCTCAACTCCGCGGATGGCTGCGCACCATCCGTACTTGGCGAACGCATCGGTTAGACGGGTCCCGAATGTATAGGCGGCGTTCGTCCAGAGATACTTATGGTGTTCCTTGCCGCTCACGTCCTCCTCGAAGTTGAAGGCCTCGACAGGCGAGGTCGCCTCCCCATACGGCAGTCGCCCCAGCACGTGCGGCAGGGTCAGTCCGACATAGCGGGAACCATCAGATTGGCGGAAAGACTTCCACTTGGTGTACTCGAACGTGTCGAAGATCTTCGCCATGTCCCGGGGTCCCGCCATATCGGTAAAGCTGTCCCAACCAAACATCGCGGGAGAAGCAGCGGAGATGAACGGCGCATGGGCGGCTTCAGCGACGTGTGACATTTCCTCCAGTAAACTGAAATCCTCGGGGTGCCGACCAAACTCGTAGTCTCCAATGAGTGCGGCGAATGGCGCGCCGCCGAAGACTCCATACTCCTCTTCATAGACCTTCTTGAACAGTGCCGACTGATCGAACTCCGAAGCGCTCTTGAAATCCTTGAGCAGCTCCTTCTTAGAGACGTTCAGCACTTGGATCTTAAGCCCAACGCTGGTTTCCGTCTGATGCACCAGATAGTGCAGCCCACGCCATGAAGATTCAAGCTGCTGAAACTCCGAGGCGTGCATGACGGCGTTGAGCTGATCAGAGAGCAGTGCATCAATCGTCGCGATCCGGGCATCGATCGTTGCAATGACATCCGGTGATACGGTGACCGTGCCCTCGAGCACCTCGTTGACCAATTCCGAGATCAAGTCGCGGGCGCGCAGTCGCTCGCTTTCCGAGCCGGCGATGCGGCTTTCCGAAATGATCGTATCGATAAGGCTAGGCTGTGCAGCCTCCGCCACGGGCGCTGCTTCAGCCTGCTGAACCGGATTCTCATTCATGACGCGGACTCCTCATTGGCAAGCGCAGGCTTCGCCTGGAAGCCGGTTTCGCGGCCTAGAGCCGTTAGTTTCTCCGTATTCTGCAGCACGTCTTGTAACAACTCTTCCAACTTGTCGTTGCCCCCAATCTTATTGCGCAGGTCCGCGAGCTTATCGCGTATTCCAAGGAGCTCACGCATGGGCTTGATCTGCTTCGTCACGCGCTCGGGTGTGAAATCGTCGATGTGGTTGAACTTCAGCTCCACAGGGAGCTTAGTGCCGTCCTTGGCGAGCTGGTTATCGACGCGGTACGCGAGCCGGGGATTCATGCCCTTGAGCACATCGTTAAAGTTATCCCGGTCGATGTTGACGAATTTCCTATTCTTCTTAAGGTTGGGGAGAGGCTCTGCAGGCATCCCCGAGTAGTCACCAAGCACGCCCAGAACGAAAGGTAGCTCCTTCATTTCTATTGCGTCACCGATCTCTACATCATAGGTGATGTGAACGCGAGGCGGGCGAACCCCGCCGAGCTTTTGCTGCGTATTTGCCATGCCACGCTCTCCTTTGTGTTAAGCGGTTGACTATGCGGTTGATTTACCACATATATCTAGTAATTCTTGGGAAACGGCTATACAGCGACGTAAGCCATTAGCTAAGGGAGGGTTCCATTGCGATACTTGTGTCTGCAAGAAATGCGGGAGAAACCGCCGCTAAATAATCTCTCTACCATCAGGACCAGTATTTGTCAATGGGACCTTTCCCGAATTGAACCGTCCAATGAACCCCACTGGTATATAAGGACTCGAGCAGACAGACGTGGGGCTGAGCCCGCCCCGGCGCCCGCATTCCGGTGGAGCGCGTCCAGACCGCCCTAGTGCTCCTGATGCGCACCAACCCATTGGCTAAGGACTGTCGGTGCTCGCCACGGCCGCTGCTTGCCACCTTAGCTCGAGACACGCAGCTAGGCGACCTAGTCGTCCAAGCCTGTGCTTTCGGGCGGTTTGATCCCTAAGGTCTCGCGTAAGCCCTGCAGGGTCCCCTCGTCCTTGATGACGTCCTCCAGCCACTGTTCGAGGGGCATACTGCCCCACTTTACAGCACGTTCGACCAGATAGGCGACCGGGCTATGGGGCTCGGTTTGCTTAAAGAATACCGCGATATCCATGAGGCGCCGCAGCGCCGCCTCTCGATTCCCGATGGCGGCGGTGCGACCCCCCGTATCCTCCTCATCCCGCTTGTCCTCCTCATCCCGCTTGTCCTCGTCATCCCGCTTGTTCTCCTCATCCCGCTTGTCCTCCTCATCCCGTTTGTCCTCCTCATCCCGCTTGTCCTCCTCGTCCCGCTTGTCCTCCTCGTCCGCATCCTGCTTGCCGAGCCGCAGTCCCTTTTCCTTCGCAATGCGAGACAACAGTGTCGAGCCATCGGACAGGGCGTCACGGACCTGCTTTAGGCTTGGCGCGTCCCTGCCGAAGCGCTCATCCACGGTCTTCTCAAGTTGCGTGAGCTGCTCAAGGCAGGTGGACAGTTGCGGATATAGTGCCGCATAGAATGATGCGGGTGTGGCGGCAACTGCCTTGTCAAACGCCTCGCTGGTGGTCGTCCTGCCTTCAGCCCTGACTTGTTCAGCGACATCGGGTTTTTGCTTTGCCAGGTTGTCGAGGTTGCGTGATTCTTGCCAGTGACGGAAGCCGTAGCTTTTTCCTTCGTCCTCCGCCGTTACAGGAATCTCGCATATGGTACTCGGTAGGTTTTTGTTCAGCCAGTAGAGCCTGCCCGCACGCCGCTCGAGGTCTCCATCTTCCGCCTGTGGATAGAGGCTATCCCAGAAGTTGCGCAGCAGACCCTCTATCACGACGATTCCGCACTCCACGCCGGCAAATCCGTGCATGTTGGCAAGTGACTCGGCCAGCCAACAGGCGACCTGCAGGTCCTTGCTCTTCGTGGTCAGCACCTCGATGCTCCGCTCCTTGACCTCAGGCCACTGGGCCACTTTGATCTCCGAGCGCCACTCGCCTTGCTCCAACTCCTCGTCTGCCCGGCGTGCCTCCTTGATGAAATCATGTTCCGTGTAGCTTACGTCCTGGCCGGCCGGGTGAGGGCCTGGGATGGGGGTGAGCAATTGGGTGAGCAATTGATCGACGTCTGGCAAGGGGCTTGTGATCATATCGACTCCTCTATCACGCTGAGGCTACCGGCTATAGGTAAAACCAGCGCTGGTCTCCACGACTTGGGCAGGCACCGAGACCCGCTGCGGGCCCCTGAGAAACTCCTTCATCTGCTGCGACAACTCCACGCTGATGAACACCTGCACCCGGTTAGCGCCCAGCACCGCGAGGCGTGCGCCCACCTCCTGCCATTGAAAGGCCGAGTAAGAGCGCTTGAAGTCACCGAGGGTGAAGCTCTTCGATCCGGCCTTGAAATCATTGGCGAAGTCCACAAAGCCGTTGCTGCCCGGGTAAATCTTGGTTAGGAGTAAGGGAATGGCGGGCGCGGCGGGCAGAGGAGCGGCCGATGCACCGGGTGTGGACGGAGTGCTGGTGCCCCCTTGTGCTGCCGGGGGTGGGCGAGGCGCCGGCTCCGGGATGCTCACCCGCACGTGCACGTCCACACAGGCGTCCGGCGACCAGAAGACGGTGACGCGGCTGTCGGTGCGGCTGTTGGCGACAATCCGCCCGGAGCGGCAATCGAGCTCGAACTGGGTGCCCGTCGGACCCTCATCGAGCTGCCCCACGCGCGAGGGACGGTTGAAGCGCACCACGGCGGCATTGAATGGCTCCACGGTCGGCTCCGGCTTGATCGCCTGGCTCTGCTGGAAGAACTCCAGCGCGCCCGGAGCGAGCGGCAAGCTTACCCCCAGGACCCTGCGCGGTTGACGATCGCGCTCCTCCAAGAAGGGCTTGAGCCAGAAATTAAGGAAATAGCCGACCTTGCCCTGCGCCCCGAACAGAAACGAAGCCTGCTCCTTGGGTGGGAGCGCCTTCACGGGCTCCGCGGCGCGCACCCGCCACTGGGATTGCAGGTAGTCGCCGGCGCGGGTCACCGCGGTCCGCAGCCAGAGCCGGACCGGCTCGTGCACCACTGCCCAGGTCTCTTGATCGGCGCTCTTCATCCGTGCGAGGTCCTCAGGCTGTGGCTGCTCCAACAGGTGCCAAGCCTTCCAAAAGTCCTGTGCCGCGGCGGCCGTGGGGGCGCCCTTGGGCGCGTAAATCTCGGAGGTGAGAGCATAGCTCTCCTGGCCGTTCCTGTCCCGCTGTAGAGTGGAGAAGAGCTGCGTGAGCAGTGCCCGGGCCGCGGGCCAATCCTTGCTCAGTGTATGGGTGAGCCCGAGCGCCCAGGGCGGGGCTTGCAGGCGCCCGTTGGTGTTCAGCTCCGATACATTGGCCGTGAATGCCTTCCAGAGCATAGCGTAAGGCGACTCCTCGCCGGCGAGCTGCTGCACCAGACCCTCGAACTCGCCGTCCCAGAGGCTAGCCCCCTCTGGGAAGCGGGTAAGGAACGCCTGCCACTCCGAGTAATACCGCGCGTAGTAGGCCGAGAGAAAGGCGTCGAGTGCCGCGCTGCCGGTCGGATCCACCCGACGCCACTCACGGGCGAAGGGGGTGATGACCTCCTCGCTCACCTTGCGCGTGTAGGCCCC
>Ga0307417_10001434_pt1 | contig 9982 bp, 9 predicted proteins | sample SalMarWE160210MG_2_FD_202514 | JGI IMG/M metagenome (GOLD analysis project Ga0307417, IMG submission 202514) | Salt marsh sediment microbial communities from the Plum Island Ecosystem LTER, Massachusetts, United States - WE1602-10 | ecosystem: Environmental > Aquatic > Marine > Intertidal zone >...
GCGGGAGTATGAAGTCTGAAGTATGAAGTATGAAGATATGAGCCCTGAGGATCGGTCGTCTTCATACCTGATACCTCATACCTGATACGGCGAGAAGACCGAGCGCTCACGACAGCCACCGCTTGCGGCGCTTGTAATGCTTGACGTCTCGGAACGACTTCTTCTCGCCGCTGGCGTGGAGTCCCAGGTAGAACTCCTTGACGTCTTCGTCGGTGAGCAGTTTTTCCGGATCGCCGTCCATCACCATCTTGCCGGTCTCCATGATGTAGCCGTGGTGGGCGATCGAGAGCGCCATGTTGGCGTTCTGTTCGATGAGGAGGACGGCCGTCCCCTGTTTGTTGATCTCGACGATGATGTCCCGCACCTCCTGGACAAGGAGAGGAGCCAACCCCAATGACGGCTCGTCCAGGATGAGGAGCTTCGGGTCTTGCATCAGGGCGCGGCCGATCGCCAGCATCTGCTGTTCGCCTCCGGACAGGTAGCCGGCGGTTGCCCGACGCCGCTCCTTGAGCCTCGGGAAGAGAGTCATGACCCGGTCTTGCGCCTCTTTGGCCTTGCGGCCCTTCCGATTCACGTAGGCCCCGGCCCGCAGATTCTCATCTACGTCGAGCTCGGCAAAGATGCGACGACCTTCCATCACCTGGGAGATGCCCATCTCGACCCGTCTCGACGGTTCGAGATGGGTGACATCGTGCCCGTTGAAGTCGATCTCACCCTTGGTGATGTCGCCCTCGTGGACTTCGAGAAGCCCGGTGACGGCACGCAGCGTCGTGGTTTTTCCGGCGCCATTGGCTCCCAGCAGCGCAACGATCTGCCCATCGCCCACCTCCAACGAGATGCCGCGAAGGACGAGCACCACGTCGTTGTAGACGACCTCGAGGTTCTCGACGCTCAACACTATGTGTCCGACTCCGTCACATCGTCTCTCTGTTCCGCGAAAGGCTGGCCACGCGTCAGGCGCACTCAGCGTTTGCAGAACGGTGTGGGGTGGCCAGTGGCCACCCCACAACCGAGTCGATCAGCTTCCGAACTGATAGCAGGCGCTATCGAATTCGTAGGCCTGAGTGATCGCATTGGAGTAGTTCGTCTCCAGCACTTGCTCACCGGAGCTGGCGCCCGAAGCCAAGGCCTCGGGATCCGGCTTCCAGATCGCTGCCGAGTAACGCTGGACCTGCTCGTTGTTGGAACCGACGTATGCCTCGTCGGGCCCGAGACCGTTGAGGTCCACACTCTCCAGACTCTTCGCAGCCGCCAGGACACCTGCCTGGGTCATGTCACCATTCTCGTACGCCTTCTCCAAGGCGGCGCGCATGATGGTGCCCTCGACGAACCCCTCTATGGGGTACGACGTGGGGGCGTCAAACCGACCACTGTCGAGGATCAGCTGCTTCGCTTCCTCGACGCCAGGCGTGTCCATGTCCCACAGGCCGTAGTAGGCCGACCAGTAGGTCTGGGCCGCGATGGCATCCTTGATCGGTGAGTCCGGTGCGATGAAGGCCGGGTTGTACGTCGGTCCGGCACCCGACCAGGTGGCAGTGAACCCCTGGGCCAGGGCCTGGCCGAAGATCGACGAGAACGCAGTCGGCGTCGTCGTCACCCACACCAGGTCGGCACCTGATCCCACGATATCCCCGGCAACCTGGGTCAGCGTGGCCTCGTCAGCGATGTCGATGGCGCCCTCACCCTCGTAGACGATGTTCAGGCCGAGGGTCTCCGCCGCCTGCTTGGCGCCGGCGTAGGAGTCGAGGCCGTAGTCACCCGCCATCGAGGCGATGGCAATGGTCGATGCCGCATCACCCATCTGATCTACCAGATAGCCGAGGACATTCATGGCCTCCAGGCAATAGGGCACACCGTGGTGAATGAGGTTGGCGTTGATGGCGTCATCCGACCAACCCGAGTACCAGGTGAGCGGGAGAGCGAGTATCCCGTCCGTCTGAAGCTGATCGTTGATGGCCATCGTGTGCGGTGAGCCGGTGGAATGACCGAAGGCCACGACCTGGTCCTTCAGCTCCTCGTACTTCTGCACGTGGGTGTCCACGACATATCCCGTGTCCACGGTGTCGAGCACGACCTGCATACCGTGGATGCCACCGTTGGCGTTCACGTTGTCCCAGTAGATCTCGTGACCGGTCACTATGGGCTGGACTGTCGCGCTGAACGGACCGGTCAGGTCGGACAACAACCCGATCGTGATCGTTCCCGCTTCCAGATCCACACCCACGTCGGTTGCGATGTCCATCGCACCTCCTGTGGTGCTGGTCATCGCCTCCGTCGTCTCGGTGGATCCCTCAGTAGTGGCGGTCGATCCCTCTGTCGTTTCTGTCCCTTCGTCACCGCTTGGGCTGCAAGCAGCTAGAACCAGACCCAACGTCAGGAGGATCGCCAGCCATCTGGACTTGATCCTCATGTGTTTCCTTCCTCCTCTGTATGAGACGGGCAAGCCCGTCCTTTTGCCGGACCGCTCAATAGGTGAACGGCCAACCCTTCCAATAGTTGCGGATCCTGAGCCATATCCCGTACAGGCCGAGCGGCTCGAAGATCAAGAACCCGATGATCAGTAAACCGTATAGGACTTGATTGAACTGTGCGACGGACAACCCGGGCGCGACCCCTGCCTGGGTGTTGACCAACCCCCAATCACCCTGCCCGGTCGAGATGAACAAGTCACCCAGCCAGGCCAGTGGCCCACTGCCATCCTGGACGAACGTGGCCAGCCATGAAGTGAAGTCCTCGACGACGCGAGGCAGGATGATCACGAAGACCGAGCCCAACAGCGTCCCCGTGACGACCCCGGCACCTCCTATCAACACTATGGCGATGAAGATCACCGCCAGGAAGAGATCCCAACGCTCGGGGATGGTGCGCCCCACGAAGCTCGCGAGCAGGGCACCGGCGACTCCGGCATAAAAGGACGAGATCCCGAAAGCAAGCAGCTTGTAGCCGAACTCGTCGACACCGACGATCTCGGCGGCGACGTCTCTGTCACGAATCGATTGGAAGGCACGGCCCACCCGGGTTCGCTGGAGATTCTTGGCCAGCACGACGAAAACGATGAGAAGTGCCAGGACGAAGTAGAAGGTCTTCGCCTCCCCGCTCAACTGAATCCCGAACCATGAACCGTCTGACGTGAAGTCGATCAACGGAACCTCTTCCTTCCAGAGGCGCAGTTGGAAGGGAGGGAACTCGCGTCCGGATTGTGAGCCACCCGAAAGCCACGCCCAGTTGCGGAACACGTATATGCCGACGAAGACGAGGCCGAGCGTCACGAAAGCCAAATAGAGCCCGCGCACCCTCACGGCCGTGGGACCTACGGCCACACCGACGAGCGCAGCCACTACTCCGGCCGCCGGAAGCCAGATCCACATGGGGAGTCCGAGGCCGGCCAGCGGCCCGGGGGCCGCGCCCAACCATGCCGCGGTGTAGGCGCCAACACCCATGAAGAACGAGTGGCCCAGAGATACCTGACCGGCGAGCCCGGTGAGGATGTTGAGCCCGAGAGCGCCGATCCCGTAGATGCAGACGGTGGAGAGAAGGCGGAGCCAGTCACTCTGCGACAGAAAGCTGATGCCCGGAAGGATGCCGAGCGGTATCAGAACCACCACCAGGAGGAACGCGCCCAGGATGATCTTCTTGCTGCCGGTGTTCATCAAGGCCTGGTCGGCCCGATAGGTCGTGTAGAGAAGTGGCCGGCCTCTCATTGTCGAGCTCCTTTCGCGTCCAGGTACTTGTCACCGGGTACCTGGTGCGTACTCAGTACCGAGTACTCAGTACCAAGTACCGCGAGAGCGGCAAAGCCGATCGAGCTCATACTCTTCTGATCTCCTCGGTACCGAACAGGCCGTAGGGCCTGATGATCAGAACCAGGAGCATCAGCAGATAGGGAACGATCCCGGCGAAGCCCACACCCAGCCAATCGAATGTCACGTACGCCCCGGTCGCGGATTCGGCAAAGCCGACCAGAAGCCCGCCGACGATGGCACCCACCACCGAGTCGAGACCTCCGATGATGATCGCCGGAAAGGCCTTGAAGGCGAAGAAGGCCGTGGCCTGGTCCACTCCCGCCGATCTCCTCGGGAACATCGAAATGAAGACACCGGCCACCGCAGCCAGCACGGCACCGATCCCCCATGCATAGGAGAACACGCGGCCGACATTGATGCCCTGAGCACGGGCCGCCTCCTGATCGAAGGCCGTCGCCCGCATGGCGATGCCCATCCTGGATCGGAAGAACATGGCGATGGCACCCACGGCGACCACGGCGACGACTATCTGAAGCAGCTCGGTCTGGGCGAAGCGGATCCACCCCAGATCAACGATGTTGACACCGAAGGGATCACCCATTGGCCGGGAGAACTGACCGATGAAGTCGTTGGTGACGCTGCGGATGACGATGTCGAGCCCGAGGGTGACGATTGCAACCGCAAACAGCTCCTCCCCGACCATGGGACGGAGGAACGCCCTCTCCAGCGCCATCCCGAGCCCCGCCATGGCGAACAGTGCAAGCACCACCGAGCCGGCCCAGGTCACCCAGGCGGGAGCACCGGGGATCCAGCGCCCGGGGATGTCCCAGACGTTGGCGAAGCCGGCGACGAGGAACGCGCCCAACGCCGCCAGGGCGCCATGGGCGAAGTTGAGCACCTGGGTCGCCTTGAAGATGATCACGAACCCCACGGCGAGGAGGGCGTAGATGGTGCCGAGGCTCAGGCCCTCGACGATCATCTCCGAGAACTTGCCGACCTCAACCGTCTCCTGGGCGAGAATGAGCATCCCGGAAGTCACGACCGATACATGTCCTCGATGAGATCGCCGAACATCTCGGTCATCGCCGCTCTCTTCAGCTTCTGGGTCGCGGTCAACTCCCCGTCCTCGTGATCGAGCTCTTTGGGGATCATCCGGAACTTCCGTACATTCTCGACTCGGGCGAACTTGGCGTTCGTCTCTTCCACGGCCTGCTGGATGAGCTCGATCACCTCCGGCTTCTCGGATAGGTCTCTATATGTCGTGTAGGGGATCCCTTGTCTGGTCGCCCAATCTCCAACCGTGTCGAACTCGATGGAGATGAGGGCGCTCAAGAACTTGCGACGGTCGCCGATCACCATCGCCTCCTTTATGAACGGGGACGTCTTGAGACTGTTCTCGATCTCCGACGGAGAGACGTTCTTGCCGCCGCTGGTGATGATGATGTCCTTCATCCGGTCGACGATCTTGACGTGCGTCCCGTCGACCCATTGGCCGACGTCCCCTGTCTTGAGCCAGCCGTCATCGGTGAAGGCCTCGGCGGTCTTCTGCGGCTTGTTCCAATAGCCCTTGAACACTCCCGGATGCTTGGTCTGGATCTCACCCGTGTCCTCGTCGATGCGAAGTGTCCCCTCCACGTAGGGCTCGCCGACGGTGCCCAGCTTTGCCCTCCCCGGGTAGTTGGTCGTGGCTACGGCCACGTTCTCGGTCATCCCGTAGAGCTCGTACACGGGCAGGCCCAAACCCATGAAGAACTCGAGGACCTCGGGTGCGATCGGTGCCGCACCGGAGGCTGCGTAACGGCAGCGTCGGAACCCGACCCGCTCCTTCAGGCTGCGGAAGAAGAAGAAGTTGAAGACCCAGTAGAGAAGTCTCGAGGGCAGGGTGAACTCCCCCCCGTTAGCCACCCGCACCCGCCCGATGTAGCGGGCAGCGGCCATCGACGGTGCAGCGAACAGACGCTTCAGCCAGGTGGCGTCGTGAAGCCTGATGAGGACTCCGGCATGAATCCGCTCCCAGATCCTGGGGACGGCGAAGAAGATGGTTGGCTGGACTTCGCGAAGGTTGAGCTGAACGGTCTCGATCGACTCGGCGAAGTTCAGCACCGGGCCATTGGCGGCCAGCGTCCACGTCGAGAAGATTCGCTCCGCCACGTGGCACAGCGGTAGGTACGTGAGTTTCTGGTCATCCGGCCCCTCCGGTCTTGTCCCCACCCGCTTCGCGTCGTTGACCAGGATGTCGATGCAGAAGGAGACGTTGCCGTTGCTCAGCATGGCGCCCTTGGGCGGCCCCGTGGTGCCCGAGGTGTACACCAGCGTCATGATGTCGTCCTCGGTCGCGTCGCCCATCGTCCGCTCCACTGCGTCCGGGTTCTCGGCACGATGGCGCCGACCCAGGTCGATGAAGGTGTCCCAGAAGATGAAGCGCTCGTCGTCGCGGTATCGCCGGAAACCGCGGGGTTCCACGTGGATGATCTTCTCCAATCGAGGCAGAGTGTCGATGACCTCCATCACCTTGTCGGCCTGCTCCTGATCCTCGGCGAGATGCACTTTGGCGCCGGAATCCTGAAGGAGGTACTGGACCTCGGGCGCAGGATTGGTGGGATAGAGCCCCACCGACATGGCGCGGACAGCGACCGAAGCAAGATCGAGGATGATCCATTCCGGCCTGTCCTCGGAGTGGATCGAGACCCGATCCCCCTTCTCGACTCCCAGGGCCATCAGACCGTGGGCGGCGTCGAGAACGGTCTCCCAGAGCTCACCCCAGGTGATCTCCTGCCAGATGCCGAAATCCTTCTCCCGCATAGCCACCGCTTCGGGCGTCTCGGCAGCACGGTCCCGCACCATGGCCGCGATGGTGGGATATCCGGTGGCGGCCTCAGGCGCGTCGGGACGTTCGACCAGCGTCGTCATCGGTTGTCCTTCCTCACAGACTTCGGGAGCCTAGAGATGCGATCAGTTGTTTGTTGCCTGGTTGTGGATAAATTTTGAGTGCTCGCTTCAACTCCCGCGGCTCCATTCCGAGCCCCCGGGCCAGAACTCCTTCTTCCAAATCGGCGCTCTCTCCTTGAGCTCGTCGATCAGGAAGCGTGCCGCCTCGAAGGCGTCTGCACGGTGCGCCGACGACACCACGACCGCAACCGATGCCTCTCCCACACGGACGACGCCCGATCGATGCTCGACCACCGCGTCGAGGACGGGCCATCTGCGGGTTGCCTCCTCGACGATCTCGCCGATCTTCGCCTCCACGACCTCCGAATAGACCTCGTATTCGAGATGGGTGACACCCGTCTTCGCGTCGGAGTGGTCACGCACCGTTCCCAGGAACAAGACGGAAGCGCCTGAGTCGGGCCGAGACACCTCGGCGACCAGCGCGGCCGGGTCGATGGGTGCCTCGCTGACGCTGACTCTGATCGATTGCCGTTCCCGCTCCATAGAATCAACAGCCTATGTCAGCTTCGCTACCGCCGTGGCAGACTCCGGTCGAGGAGACGTCGACCGGCCAGTCCGCCGGTCGGAGGGGCGACCCCTGGGCCATAGCCCTCGGCATCATCGGCGGAGTGACCCTCGGTGTCGGGCTCACTTTCGCCATTCTTGGATACGTGGGGGTCTTCGAGGAGCCGACCCCGCCGACAATCCCCCCGGCGCCCACACTCACCGCGCCGCCGGCGACCTCGTCCGCACCGACATTCGTCGACGAGCCGACGGCCGCCGTTGTTGCCGCCTTCGTGGCACCGTCGACGGTGGCAATCGAGGTCACCTCCTTCCTCACGGGCGGTAGCGGGAGCGGCGTCATATACGGCTCCGACGGCTACATCCTCACAAACAACCACGTCGTCGAGGATGCGACCGACGTCTCGGTGGTGTTCAGCGACGGTGCGCGTTTCTCCGGCGAAGTCGTTGGAGCCGACCCGGTCACCGACATCGCCGTGGTGCTCGTGGACCGCGAGGATCTCAGACCCATCAGCATCGGCTCGTCGGCGAGTCTCGTCATCGGGCAACCGGCGCTGGCAGTAGGCAATCCGCTCGGGCTCACCGGAGGTCCGACGGTCACCGCCGGGATCATCAGTGCCCTGGACCGCAGTCTGGGGGGCGCGAGCAACCCGCTCTACGGGCTGGTTCAGACCGATGCACCGATCGCCCCCGGTTCCAGCGGTGGCGCCCTCGTGGACGCCGAGGGACGTCTCATCGGCATAACGACCGCCATCGCCTTGAGCGACGTGGGGCCCGCCGACCTCGGGTTCGCCGTGCCCATCGACATCGCGATCGGCGTGGCGAACGATCTGATCGAGACAGGGGAGGTTCGTCATGCGCTACTCGGCATACAGGGTGACACTGCGTGGGCAAACGAGGACGGGGCTGAGTACCCGGTCGGAGTGCTCGTGAACTCGGTGACGGATGGCTCCGCCTATCAGACCGCCGGCGGGCAGGTCAACGACGTGATCGTCGAGGTCGACGCCCAGCCGGTCAACACGATCGAATCACTCCTGGCTCAACTGAGACGTCTTCGTGAGGGTGACACCGTCGCGGTCCACATTCTCCGGAGCGATACACAGACGACCCTCGATGTGACCCTCGGAAGGCTGAATCCATGAGTGACGACCTCTTCTCCAAGCTCTTCGAGCTGTTCAACCAGCCCGGGCCGATCAACTGGAAGCTGGGCGCCGAAGTCGCCCGGCACCTGGCAGGTGAACGCCAACCCGTGGAGCCCTGGACGGCGGAGGAGTTTCGCGAGCTGGCCCGACTCGCCGAGTACAGGCTCGAGGAGGTCTCCCCCTTCCCGGTGAGGCCGGCCGCCGACGTCCTCCCCCTCGACCCGAGAACCTGGGCCGAGAAGAACCTGGAGCAATACGGGTCACTGGTGGAGCCGTTCGCCATCTCGCTCGGCGGTGAAGCGGCGCCCTTGATGGGCCAACTGGCACCGGCCATGGTCGGGCTCCAGGTCGGCTCGCTCGTCGGCGGTCTGGCGGTTTGGGTCGTCGCCGGCTTCGATGCCGGCCTCCCACCCGACCGGCCCGGCCCGCTCGCCGTCATCGTGCCCAATATCGCGAACATCACCGGAGAGGGCTTCGACGAACGTGAGGTGAGGCTCTGGGTCGTTGCCAACGAGGTCGCATTCAGGGCTGTCTGCGAAGTCCCGTGGGTGCAAGATCGTCTGGCAACCCTCGTCGCCGACTACGCAGCGGCGGCACAAATAGACCCGACCAAGCTGAGCGGCCTGATGGTTGCCGGCGGAGATCCCGAGGCCATCGAGCGGGCCCTCGAGGAGGCAGGTGGCATCGACGGGCTGATAGGCGGCGAAGAGGCGCAGGCGCCCAGGGCCGAGCTGGAAGCCTTTCTCGGCGTCGTCGCCGGGTGCGCCCGGCTGCTGGCACGCCGGGCCGTCGGCGAGATGTCGCCGAGCTTCGACCAGATCTGCGCAACCCGGGATCGGCAGCGTGACGAGATCACCGACGCTCCCACGATCGGGGTGGGGCCGGTCCCGTCGGAGTTCATAAGGCTCGGCGACGAGTTCAACCAAGAAGTCGAGCGCAGATACGGAGAAGACGCCCTGGAGACCCTCTGGGCAGACCCCTCGCGGATGCCGACGGACGCCGAGCTGCGTGACCCCACCGCCTGGGCCGCCCGTGTCCTCCTCGACGGCTGGACCTGAAATTGCTTCCTAATGCTGCACGGACGGTATTTCGTCCCTAGGACGTCTGGAAAGGAACAAGGAGTGTCGTGACGCTTGAGATCGGAACCACCGCACCCGACTTCGGTCTTCGAAACCAGAATCGCGAACTGGTCGCGCTCGATGATTTGAAGGGCTCCAAGTCCGTGATCGTCTTCATCCCGTTCGCCTTCACCAGGACGTGTGAGGGGGAGCTTTGCCAGATCCGAGACGAGTACGCCATGTTCAACGAGGCCGACGCCCGGGTGATCGCCATCACCTGCAACACCCTGCACTCCAACCGGGTTTGGGCAGAGCAGCAGGGATTCCAGTTCGACATCCTCTCCGACTTCTGGCCGCATGGGGAGGTCGCCCGCGCCTATGGCACCTTCAATGAGGAACGGGGCTATGCCGAGCGGACGACCTACTTCCTCGACGCTGATGGAGTGATCACGGGGCTGACCCGCTCCGACGAGTTGGGTGTGGCGCGGGACTTCCAGGACTACCTGACCGCCCTCGGCGCCGTCGACTCTTGAAAACCTCCGGTTTCGACCAAACGGGGGACTTCAGCCGAAGAGGCTGCGCCACACCC
>Ga0307417_10001435_pt1 | contig 9980 bp, 10 predicted proteins | sample SalMarWE160210MG_2_FD_202514 | JGI IMG/M metagenome (GOLD analysis project Ga0307417, IMG submission 202514) | Salt marsh sediment microbial communities from the Plum Island Ecosystem LTER, Massachusetts, United States - WE1602-10 | ecosystem: Environmental > Aquatic > Marine > Intertidal zone >...
GCACGGGCCTCCGCCAAGCCCGCCTGCGCCGATTCCAGTCTTGCGCGCTGCTCCGTGTCCCGCAGCCGCAGCAGCACCGCCCCTTTGGGCACGAGCTCATCGACATCGAAGTCTATCTCGTCGATGCGGCCGGAGACCTGCGCCGAGACCGTGGACTGATTGACCGCCTCGATCACGGCATCGGCAACATACTGCTTGGCGACCTCCTGGTAGCGGGCGGGCGCGACTGCGAGAGACGGCTCGCCCGCGGCCGCCTGTCCAAGCGCCAGCAAGGCGCCGAGCAATGGCACGATGATTCTCATGAGATGTCTCACTGCGTGTAGGCTCCCCACAAGCTTATATCTGCAATGGCTTGGGACAAGGCCGGTCCGGGGTGTTTACGTGCTTCGTAAGCCGGAGCTCCGCGAGTGCCGCAGGGTAACGAGGCGGAGCGAATTATTCTCGGCCGGACCGGAGGTCTGGCCCAAAGGACCTTGGGTCGCGGTGCGCTCCTGGCGACCGGGGTTTGTTGGACACGATATCACCATCGTCGACTGCCTCTGGCGCGCCGCCGGGGTCAGACCACACGCGAGCCGTCAGAACGAGGCACGCTCAATCCCAAAACGCCGACGTGCCCCGGGTCGGGAGCACGCCGACGCCTGGTGCAGGGGCCGGTTTGATGCGGCGATGGTCGTCTTCTCATCCCTCCGCCCACCTGTCAGCGGTGAGGGCGGGTGATGTAGAGCCCGACCAAGACGACGCACGCGACGAGTAAGGCACTCACCGTAAAACTGTCGAATATCATAGGTTCCTCCCGGGAATCACTGGGTCGGCACCACAATCTCGCCGACGTTGAGCCAACTTTATCCCACATAAGAATATTATTCAATACTAACATAATTATTTGCGCTACATTCTTGCTCGTTGGCAACATTTTTCGTTGCTAAATTGCAACATTGCATTGGACGAAGCTCCGGGAAGGGGGCCGGGGAGTGAGCCACCACGCATGTCGCACGGCGTTGCGGGTTAGAATCAGCCCATGCGCAGCCTAACGGTCGAGTCGCTCGTGGAGGTGCCACCGGCGGCGTGGAACGCCCTGGTGGATGGCGATCAGCCGTTTCTGCGCCACGAAGTGCTGGCCGCAATGGAGCGCCACGGCTGTGTGGGCGTCGCCACCGGCTGGCAGCCGAGGCACCAGTTGGTGTACCGCAGCGGCGTTCTGGTCGGGGCCTGCCCCAGCTATGTCAAGACAAACTCGTATGGCGAGCTGGTCTTCGACTGGGCCTGGGCGGACGCATACCGGCGTGCCGGCCTGCCCTACTACCCCAAACTGGTCGCAGCCGTGCCCTACACGCCGATCACCGGTCCGCGACTGCTGGCTGGGAACGTCGCGGATGCTTCCACGGTGAAAGACCGACTCATCGACGGGGTCGTGGCCGCCGCCCAGGGAATGTCGACGGCCCACTGGCTGTTTCCGGATTCCCCCGATAGGGACAGGCTGGAGGACAAGGGCATGCTCACCCGCCTGGGCTGCCAGTTTCACTGGCACAATCCAGGCTACCGGGATTTCCAGGATTTTCTCGACCAGCTGGTAGCCAAGAAGCGCAAGAACATCCTGCGCGAGCGGCGTCGGGTGCAGGAGGCCGGCATCGAGCTGGAGGTGCTCGACGGGCACGCTGCGACGGAGGCCCACTGGGAGGTGTTTCACGACTTCTATCGCGACACCTTCCTTCGGCTGGGAGGCTACCCCACGCTGAGCGAGGCATTCTTCAAGGAGCTGGGGGCGAGCCTGCCGGATACCGTCGTGCTGGTGCTGGCGAGGCAGGCGCGTCGCTATGTGGCGGGTGCGCTGAGCATTCGGGGCAAGCGCAGCCTCTACGGCCGGCATTGGGGCTGTCGCCAGAGCTTCGACGGGCTGCACTTCGAGGCATGCTACTACCAGGGCATCGAGTACTGCATACGCCACGGTCTAGGGCGCTTCGAGCCGGGTGCGCAAGGTGAGCACAAGGTCAGCCGAGGCTTTCTGCCTACTGCCACCTACTCCTCCCACTGGGTCGCTCACCCCGCGTTTCGCCAGGCTATCCGGCGGCATCTGGCCGTAGAGCGCCAGGCCATGGTGGAGTACATCGAGGAGATGCGGTCGCACTCGCCCTACCGCGCCGGCACCTCGACCGCGGCATCGGTCGCCTGATGTCAATACATTGGATCCATCCTGACGCCCCGCCGGAGGCGTTTCCGGACGCCGAGCTTGCGCTGCGCGACCCTGATGGGCTGCTGGCCGTGGGTGGAGATCTGGATCCACGACGCCTGCTGGCTGCCTACCGGCGAGGCATCTTCCCCTGGTACAGCGCCGGCCAACCCATTCTATGGTGGTCGCCGGATCCCCGTGCCGTGCTGGACCCCAAGCGACTGAAGGTCTCGCGTAGCCTGCGCAAGCGACTGCGGCGGGGCGAATATCGCGTCACCCTGGACCAAGCCTTCCCCGAGGTCATTGCGGCCTGCGCCACACCCGCACCGGGACGGGAGTCGACCTGGATAACCGCGGAGATGTCCCGGGCATACCGGCGCCTACATGCGATGGGCCACGCTCACTCCGCCGAATGTTGGCAGGCCGACGTCCTGGCCGGCGGGCTCTACGGCGTCGCAATAGGCCGCATATTCTTCGGCGAGTCCATGTTCTCGCGCCGCACCGACGCTTCCAAGGTCGCCTTTGCCACCCTGGTCGAGCAGCTCCGGGCATGGGGCTACGTCGCCGTCGACTGCCAGGTGAGCTCTCCTCACTTGAGCAGCCTCGGGGCGGCGCCGATGCCGCGCCACGATTTCCTGATGCTACTTGAGCGCTGGTGCGCCGTGCCCGGCGTCGTTGCCAGATGGAGCTTGGAGCTGGGGGCGCGGGAGAGCGCTCCGGCGTTTGCGGAGCAGCAGTAGCATGCATCGCCCCGGCAGCCGGCGCCTGGCATTTCACGCCTCCGCTCCCCACGAGTGCAGCTATCTGGCCGATCGCACGGCGGTCACTCTTTTCGTCGATCCCAACGCCAGCCTGAGCACTGAGGGCTACAGCGAGCTCGTGGATTTCGGATTTCGCCGCAGCGGCGACTATGTCTACCGGCCGGCCTGTCCGGGATGCCAGGCATGCGTATCCATTCGGGTGCCGGTGGCGGATTTTCGCCCCAATCGCAGTCAGCGCCGATGCTGGGTCCGCAATCAGGATCTTCGGGTCACCCCGCTGGGTCCGTCCTTCGACGAGACGCATTTCCGACTCTATCAGCGCTACATACGCCACCGCCATCCCGGAGGCGGAATGGACACGGACTCGCCCACACGCTATCTGGAGTTCTTTCTCAGCAGCTGGGCGGAGACCGAGTTCTATGAGTTTCGCAGCCCGCGGGGCTTGGTCGCCGTCGCCGTGGTGGACCGCCTACGTCATGGACTGTCTGCGGTCTACACCTTCTTCGACCCCAATGAGCACGGCCGCAGCCTGGGCACCTTCGCCTGTCTGTGGGAGATTGCCCGCACCCGGCAACTCGGTCTGGACTGGCTATACCTGGGCTACTGGGTAGCGGGATGCGACAAGATGGACTATAAGACGCGCTTTCGTCCCTATGAGGCGCTGGAGGGCCACCTCTGGACGCGCCACCGCAGCTGAGCGAGGCGGGCCGTTCCTGGCGGTGTGCGGCTTTTGCTAATCCGGCAGAATTCAGGCATCATTCTGCGCCGGCTAGACCGCCGCGGCTTCAAATTCTCAGCACAGGTGTCTTATGGCGAAAGAGGACCACATCGAGATGGAGGGAACGGTCGTAGAGACCTTGCCCAACACCATGTTTCGCGTCGAGCTGGAGAATGGCCACGTGGTGACGGCCCATATCTCGGGCAAGATGCGCAAGCATTACATCCGCATACTCACCGGTGACAAGGTCACGGTGCAGCTCACTCCTTACGATCTGAGCAAGGGCCGCATCGTCTACCGCGCCCGTTGATCCGCAATACCCCACCACCGGCACGCGCCCGCGTCGGTCGCCGACAGAACCCTCCGGGCTGAGACTCCAATACGTCGGCCCGCGGGGCCCAGACCGTCGATGCTCCTGCGCTACTCGTCCTCGGACTCGATCTCGAACACCAGCTTACCGTCGCGCTCCAACACTCGCAGGTGCCCGCCGCGGGCCAGGCGGCCGAACAGCAGCTCCTCCGCCAGCGGCTTCTTGAGCTTCTCCTGGATCAATCGGGTCATGGGCCGCGCGCCCATGGTCGGATCGTAGCCATGGTCCGCCAGCCAGTTGCGGGCCGCGTCATCCACTTCCAGGGTCACCTGGCGCTCCTCCAGCAGGACCTCGACCTCGGCGATGAACTTGTCGACTACGCTGGCGATGCTCTGCGGTGAAAGCGGGCCAAACTGCACCACCGCATCGAGCCGATTGCGAAACTCCGGCGAAAAGGTGCGTCGGATGATCTCCATGCCGTCACTGGCGTGATTCTGCAAGGTGAAGCCGATGGACGGCCGGTTCATCTCCTGGGCGCCCGCGTTGGTGGTCATCACCAGGATCACGTTGCGGAAATCCGCCTTGCGGCCGTTGTTGTCGGTGAGGGTCCCGTGGTCCATGACCTGCAGCAGCAGGTTGAACACATCTGGGTGGGCCTTCTCGATCTCGTCGAGCAGGAGCACGGCGTGGGGACTCTTGTTGATGGCGTCGGTGAGCAGGCCGCCCTGGTCGAAGCCCACATAGCCCGGTGGCGCGCCGATGAGACGGGAGACCGTGTGGCGCTCCATATATTCCGACATGTCGAAGCGAATCAGCTCGATGCCCATCACGTGCGCGAGCTGGCGGGTGACCTCGGTCTTGCCCACCCCCGTGGGACCCGTGAATAGGAAGCAGCCGATGGGCTTGCGCTGGTCTCCGAGACCGGAGCGGGACATCTTGATCGCCGCGGACAGGGTGTGGATGGCCTCGTCCTGGCCGAACACCACCAGCTTGAGGTCGCGCTCGAGGTTGCGCAGGGTATCCATGTCTGAGGCGGAGACGCTCTTGGGCGGGATGCGGGCAATCTTGGCGACGATGCTCTCCACATCATGCACGCCGATGGTCTTCTTGCGCTTGGAGACCGGCCGGGTGCGCTGATGGGCGCCCGCCTCGTCGATGACGTCGATGGCCTTGTCGGGCAGGTGGCGGTCGTTGATGTAGCGGGCCGAGAGCTCTGCGGCAGCCTGAATGGCCTGGCGCGAGTACTTGACATGGTGATGCTCCTCGAAGCGCGACTTGAGCCCGAGCAGTATCTGCACGGTCTCGTCCACCGAGGGCTCTGCCACGTCGATCTTCTGAAAACGTCGGGCCAGGGCGCGGTCCTTCTCGAAGACTCCGCGATACTCCTGGTAGGTCGTCGAGCCGATGCACTTCAGCTCGCCCGAGGCCAGCACGGGCTTGATCAAATTCGAGGCATCCATTACCCCGCCGGAGGCGGCGCCAGCGCCGATGATGGTGTGGATCTCGTCGATGAACAGGATGGCCCCGGTCTCGCGCCGCAGCTCTGCCAGAACACTCTTCAGCCGCTTCTCGAAGTCGCCGCGGTACTTGGTGCCCGCCAGCAATGCGCCCAGGTCCAGGGCGTAGACGGTGCTGTCGCCGATGACCGCGGGCACCTCGCCGTCAACGATGAGCTTGGCCAGACCTTCGGCGATGGCCGTCTTGCCCACCCCGGCCTCGCCGACGAACAGGGGATTGTTCTTGCGCCGGCGGCAGAGTATCTGGATGGTGCGCTCGACCTCGTCCTTGCGACCGATGAGCGGGTCTATCTTGCCCTGGCGGGCGAGCTCGTTGAGGTTGCTGGCAAAGCTCTCCAGCGGACTTTGCCCGGCCCCCTCCCCACCGGCCTCCTCGTCCGCCGCCGGCGCGGCGGCCGGCCCGCTTGCGTCCTCGTCCGAGACCTTGGAAATGCCGTGGGCGATGTAGTTGACCACATCCAGGCGACTGACGTCCTGCTGCTTGAGGAAATAGGCGGCCTGGGATTCCTGCTCGCTGAAGATGGCCACCAGCACGTTGGCCCCGGTAACCTCCTGCCGGCCGGAGGACTGGACGTGGAACACCGCGCGCTGCAGCACGCGCTGAAACCCTAGCGTCGGCTGGGTCTCGCCACCTTCCTGGTGGGCGGGAAACACCGGCGTGGTCTGCTCGATGAACTCGCCGAGCTCCCGCTTGAGCTTGGCGATGTCGGCTCCACAGGCACGCAGCACCTCCACCGCTCCCGGATTGTCCAGCAGCGCCAGCAATAGATGCTCCACCGTCATGAACTCGTGACGCTTCTGCCGCGCCTCCTTGAAGGCGAGGTTGAGGGTGAATTCGAGGTTCTTGCTTAACATAGGATTCTTGACCCCCGAGCCGGCGTCTCAGGCCTCCTCCATGGTGCACAGCAACGGGTGCTGATTCTCCCGGGAGTAGGCATTGACCTGATGCACCTTGGTTTCCGCCACGTCTCTGGTATAGGTTCCGCAGACACCCTTACCCCGAGTGTGCACGTGCAGCATGATCTGTGTGGCCTTCTCTCTGCCCATTCCGAAGAAGATCTCGAGCACCCTGACGACGAACTCCATCGGCGTGTAGTCGTCGTTGATCAGTACGACCTTGTAGAGGGGCGGCCGCTTGACCTTCGGTTTCGCCTCTTCCAGCGCCAGGCCATCGCCCTGGCCACGTTGGACTCGCTCGCTCATGTCATCTAGATTCTAGCCAATCGCTGGGAGAGATGCTCCGGCGCCGGCCGCGGGAGCAGCACCTCATCGGGCCTACATGCAAGACACCACGGCCTCGCCGAAGCCGGAGCAGCTGAGCAGTGTGGCGCCCGGCATGAGGCGCTCAAAATCGTAGGTGACGGTCTTGGCGGCGATGGCCCCTGAGACACCCTTGATGATGTTGTCCGCCGCTTCGACCCAGCCCATGTGGCGCAGCATCATTTCTGCAGACAAAATCAGCGACCCAGGGTTCACTTTGTCCTGTCCGGCGTACTTGGGCGCGGTACCGTGGGTGGCCTCGAACATGGCCACGGTGTCCGAGAGATTCGCACCGGGGGCGATGCCGATGCCGCCCACCTGGGCCGCCAGGGCGTCGGAGATGTAGTCGCCGTTGAGATTGAGTGTCGCAATGACGCCGTACTCCGTGGGCCGCAGCAGGATCTGCTGCAGGAATGCATCGGCGATCATGTCCTTGACGATGATCTCGCGCCCGGTCTTGGGGCTGACGAGACGGCACCAGGGTCCCCCGCCTATCTCGGTGGCACCGAACTCCTCCCGGGCCAGCTCGTAGCCCCAGCTCTTGAACGCGCCCTCGGTGAACTTCATGATGTTGCCCTTGTGCACCAGGGTCACGGAGCCGCGATCATTGTCGATGGCGTACTGGATTGCCTTGCGCACCAGGCGCTTGGTGCCCTGGCTGGAGACCGGCTTAATGCCGATGCCGGCAGTATCCGGGAAGCGGATCTTGGTGACACCCATCTCCCGCTGCAGGAAGTCGATGATCTTTCGGGCCTCTGGGGTGCCCGCCGCCCACTCGATGCCCGCATAGATATCCTCGGAATTCTCCCGAAAGATGACCATGTCGGTCTTCTCTGGCTCCTTCAGTGGACTCGGCGTGCCGCTGAAGTAGCGCACCGGCCGCAGGCACACGTAGAGATCCAGCTCCTGGCGGAGGCTGACGTTGAGCGAGCGTATGCCCCCGCCTACCGGGGTCGTCAGAGGTCCCTTGATGGAGACCACAAACTCGCGCACCGCCTTCAGGGTTTCGTCGGGCAGCCAGACGCCCTCCCGGTAGACCCGGTTGGCCTTTTCGCCCGCGTATACCTCCATCCAGGCAATCCGGCGCTCGCCGCCGTAGGCCTTGGCCACGGCTGCATTCACTACGCGGAGCATCGCCGGGGTGATGTCCACGCCCGTGCCGTCGCCCTCGATGAATGGAACGATGGGTTGATCCGGGACATTGAGGGACCCGTCGCCGTTGACCGTGATCCCGGCGCCGTCGTCGGGGACGACTATCTTCTCGAAGGCCATATGCCCTCCCAATCTCGTCTACTGAATGATGCCGGCGCCCGCGACCTACGCCAACGCTGCCGGCCGCGCATGTCCCCCTGCGTGTCGCAGATGCCCGGCCGGTGCCTGCTACCGGGCCGTATAATATCATGCGACGTCACAGCTCAGGCCCGTGCCCCGTGCAGCTCATCCTAGTCAACAAGCCGTATCTGGTGCTGACCCAGTTCACGGACGCTCGGCAGCGGGTCACCCTCGCCGATTTCGTGCCGGTGCGAGGCGTCTACCCGGCGGGCCGCCTGGACCGCGACAGCGAGGGGCTGGTGCTGCTCACCGACGACGGGCGCCTCCAGCAGCGCATCGCCGACCCGTGCTTCAAGCTGGAGAAGATCTACTGGGCTCAGGTGGAAGGCATCCCCGATCAAAATGCCCTCGATGCCTTGCGCGCCGGGGTCCGGCTGAGCGATGGCCCCACCCTGCCGGCCGAAGTCCGGGCCATGGAAGCCCCCGAGATATGGCCCCGCGACCCGCCGATTCGGCATCGGGCCGCAATTCCCACCCGCTGGCTGGAGATGCGGATTCGCGAGGGTCGCAACCGCCAGGTGCGGCGGATGACGGCCGCCGTGGGCCACCCCACGCTGCGGCTCATCCGTCATGCCGTGGGGCCTTGGTCGCTGCAGGGTCTGGCCCCGGGACAGTGGCGCCGAGTCTCGGCGCGGCTGGAGCCTGGCCTTGGCTGAGGTCTGGACACCGCGGGTGACTGTGGCGGCCGTCGCCGAGGCCGCCGGCCGCTTCCTCATGGTCGAGGAGCTCATCGATGGGTGCGTGGTCTACAACCAGCCCGCCGGCCATCTGGAGTCCGGTGAGACGCTGTTGCAGGCGGTGGTGCGCGAGGTGCGGGAGGAGACCGGGTGGCGGTTCGAGCCCGAGGCGGTGGTGGGCATCTACCGATGGGTGTATCCCGGGGCCACACGCACCTATCTGCGGGTGTGCTTCTGCGGCAGCTGCACCCATGCAGAGGCCGACGCGCCCCTGGACCCGGACATCCGGCAGGCTCTGTGGCTGGAGCCCGCCGTCCTGCGGGATCCCGCCACGCCCCTGCGCAGCCCCATGGTGCTGGCCTGTCTCGACGACTATCGGCACGGCCAGCGCTTCCCGCTCGACCTGCTGCGGGACCTGGAGGGGCAATGACCCGGCTGCGGTACGCCGCCTGGGTTGGCGCCGTGCTGGGCGGCCTCGGCCTGGCGGCAGGCGCCGCGCCACCGGCGTTCAAGATCTGCTCCGACTACGAGTGTGGCCGTCAGCACACGGCGTCGCTGGATGACGCCCACTGGGCTCGGGTGGTCGCCCTGTTCTCCCCCCCGGCGGCCTCACCGGCCCAGGAGCGCGCCCAGATTCGCAGGGCGGTTGCCCTGCTCGAGCGCCTGGTCGGGCCGCTCGCGGGCACCGCCGGCGACCTCGGCGGCAATGAGGATGGCGCCGGTAGCCCGGGTCAGATGGATTGCATCGACGAGTCGCGCAACACCACGACCTACCTGAAGCTCCTGGCGGCTGCCGGGCTCCTGCACTGGCACACCGTGGAGCCGCGCGTGCGCCGGGCACCATGGATATTCGACGTGCACTGGACTGCCGTCATCCGGGAGCGCGACGATGGCCGGCGCTTCGCCGTCGACTCGTGGTTCTTCGACAACGGCCAACCGCCGGTGGTGCAGCCCTTGGATGCGTGGCTGGCCAAGCGCCCGCCGGGAGACGACGCGATGGAGCGCAAGACCGCGCTGCCATGAGCCGCAGGCCCGACGCCATTGTTCTGGGGCTCTCCGGCGGAGTCGATTCCTCCGTGGCGGCATTGCTGCTTAGGCAGCAAGGCTCGCTCCCACAATGCGTGTTCATGAAGAACTGGGAAGAGGACGACTCGGCAGACTACTGCTCGGCCGCAGCAGACCTGGCGGATGCCACGGCCGTATGCACGGCCCTGGGCCTGCGGCTGCGCAGCGTCAAC
>Ga0307417_10001436_pt1 | contig 9972 bp, 10 predicted proteins | sample SalMarWE160210MG_2_FD_202514 | JGI IMG/M metagenome (GOLD analysis project Ga0307417, IMG submission 202514) | Salt marsh sediment microbial communities from the Plum Island Ecosystem LTER, Massachusetts, United States - WE1602-10 | ecosystem: Environmental > Aquatic > Marine > Intertidal zone >...
ACCGATGGTATGGGGAGGGAGCGGACCTCATAGCCGCCTTCAACGATGCGGCGGACGATGAGACGCGTTCCCTCCACTTGGGCGTCCTCGCACATCGTCGCCTGGGGAATTCCGAGCCGTTGTGCAACCTGTGGGCCCACGTGGCCGGTCTCGCCATCCAAGGCGCTCGTGCCGCACAGGATGAGGTCTGCATCTCCCAGGTGGCGGATCGCTGCGGCGAGGACATTGGCCGTGGCCCATGTGTCGGACCCGGCAAAGAGCCGATCGCTGAGCAACACCCCCCTGTCGACACCGAGAGCGATCACCTCCCGGAGGCAGGACTCGGCCCGGGCCGGCCCCATTGTGATGGCATACACCTCGTCGGCGAGTCGCAATGCGGCTTCGACGGCGTGGAGGTCGGCTGGATTGGTGATCGCCGCGGCCGAAGCGCGATCGATGGTGCCATCGGGGTTCGTGCCGACGTTGCCGGCGCGAACGTCGGGCACCTGCTTGACGAGGACAATTGCTCGCATAAGTCACCACGGGCAGAAAGCCCGTCATCCAATAGGGAAACTTGATGCGTGATCGTTCACAAGGGTCTTTGGTCAGAGCGCGTCAGGTCCGTGTGGACCACCGGCCGGGACTTCGCAGATGCCCAACCCACGGTTATCCTTGCGGTCACCCCGTGCATTCTGAACGATGTGCGCGTTCGGGGGTGGTGTAATAGGTAACACGACAGGTTCTGGCCCTGTTATTGAGGGTTCGAGTCCTTCCCCCCGAGCCGGGGCCATGTAATTTGGCCCTGAACCTGGTCCCGTCGTCTAGTGGTCTAGGACGCCGGCCTCTCAAGCCGGAAACGGCGGTTCGAACCCGCTCGGGACTGCAAGACCCTGTTTAGAGATCTGTTGTTCGCTGGCCCCGCCTAAGCGGGCATTTCTGCACGACAGACACCGGTCGGCCACGGTCAGCGGGTGACCTCCGTCGGCGCGATCCTGCTCACGCCGATGCCGCCCAGGGTGTCGGCCCCGTATGTCTCGATCTCTCTGGCCAGGTCGAGTGGCGCCGCGGTCGGCGTGAGCTCGTCGCCGAGCAACCGGGCCGGTACGAGCCAGGAGATCTCGAAGTCGATCCCATCCGGGTCACGTCCGTAGAGGGCCTTCGTGGTGCCGTGATCCGTCGCACCCGCCAAGGCGCCTGCATCGGAGAGCCTCGTGGCGAGCTCGCTCAGGTCGGCGAGAGTGTCGACCTCCCAAGCGAGGTGATAGAGCCCGACCGCGCCGCGACCTGCCGGTGATGCCATTGCCCCTTCGCCGATGGAGAACAGCCCGAGGTCGTGGTCGTTGTTGGAACCTTCGGCGCGCAGAAAGACCGCACCGGGGAGGTTCATGGAGAGTCTCTTGAAGCCGAGCACGTCTTCGTAGAAGCGAGCCGATCGCTCGGCATCCCTCACGTAGAGGACTGCGTGGTTGAGACGGTGGATTGGCATTGGGGAGCTCCTGGGAAACTGTGTTGCTGGGGCAATGAGGCGGAGGCTCCGGTTATTCCCGTTGCTGGCCTCGTGCCCTCAACCCGCCAGCTGGCCGGCGAGCTCGACTACGTCTGCCGTGGGCATGGCGCACACCATGTCGCGACACACGAACGCCAGAGTGGTCTTGGGCTCGCGACCGGCGAGCAGGGGGACGACATCGGTGGGGTGAGAGGATGGGGCGAGGACGGCCCCGGGCCGATATCGGCTCCAGAAGACGCGGGCGAGATCCCGCCACGATTCCCCGACGATCGCCACCTCGCGGGTGTTGAGAGCGGCGAGTGCCACCGCGAGATGATGGGCCACCATCGATGGGTGACGGGTGGCAAGTAGACCGGCTGCGCCGAGGACGTGGTCGGCGCGTTCGCGCAACGAACTGTCGCCGGTGAGCAGAGAGGCCATCAGCAGGGCCTCGGCGGCCAGAGCGTTCCCGGATGGGAGGGGGTTGTCGGTGATGTCGTAGGGCCGCTTGACGAGACTCGCATCATCGCGGGCCGTGGTGAAGAGAGCACCCTCCTCGTCGGCGAATCTGTCCAGACGTCGGACGAGGCGCATGGCCTGCTCGTACCAGGGGGTTTCGCCTGTGGCCGAATAGAGGACGAAGAGACCGATAGCGAGAGAGGCGTGGTCGTCGAGGAAGGCCGGCACCGACACCCTCCCGTCTCGCCATGAGCGCATCAGCTCCCCTTCGACCGTCAGCTCTTCTGTGGCGAACCGAGCTGCGTCGCGTGCCAGCTCGAGATAGCGCTCCTCCTCGAGTGTCGCACCCGCTTCGGCGAGAGCGCGGATGGCGAGACCGTTCCAGGAGGCGATGACCTTGTCGTCCAGACCGGGCCGGACACGTCCCCGTCTCGCCTCGTTCAGCTTCAGCACCAACCCCTCGAGATCAGGCGGGGGCTCTCCACCGGTCACATGAAGGATGTTCGATCCTTCGAAGTTACCGGCCTCGGTCACGCCGAAGTAGCTCAAGACGGCGTCGGCGTCCGTCCCCAACACCTTCCTCATCTCATCAGCGGACCAGACGTAGAACTTGCCCTCCACACCCTCCGAGTCGGCGTCCTCCGACGAGAAGAAGCCGCCTCCCCGATGCCGGAGGTCTCTCGCCATGTAGTCGAGGGTCGACCGGGCGACCTTGGTGAAGTCCTCCCTATCGAGCTGGATGCCGGCCCACAGATACAGACGGGCGAGCTGGGCGTTGTCATAGAGCATCTTCTCGAAATGGGGCACCAGCCAGGTCGCGTCGACGGAATAGCGGGCGAAACCGCCTCCCAGCTGATCGTGGATACCGCCCCGCGCCATCGCCCCCAGGGTGTGGACCAGCATCGTGGCCGCATCCGGAGCCCATTGCTCGCCCAGCGAACGCAGGAAGAACTCGAGGACTGGCTGCTGCGGGAATTTGGGGGCCCCACCAAACCCGCCGTATTCGGGATCGAAAGACTTTGCGAGCGTCGAATAGGCTTCGGCCAGCTCCTTCATGCCGGGCGAGGTGCCGTGGGGGATCTGTCTCGAAAGTGCTGCGACCAGCCGTCCCGCCTGCTCGAAGACGTCGCCGCGACGATCTCGCCATGCCGACGAGACAGCCTCGATCACCTGAGCGAATCCGGGCATTCCGTGCCGCGGCGCACTCGGGAAATAGGTGCCGGCGTAGAAGGGGCGTCCATCGTGGTCCAGCCACACCGTCATCGGCCAGCCGCCGCGACCGGTCATCGCCTGGACCGCCTCCATGTAGACGGTGTCGACATCGGGCCTCTCCTCCCGGTCGACCTTGATGTTGACGAACCTTTCGTTCATCAGCGCCGCGAGGTCAGGATCCTCGAAGGACTCGTGCGCCATGACATGGCACCAGTGGCATGCCGCATAACCCACGCTGAGCAGCACCGGGACGTCTCGCTGGCGAGCGACGTCGAAGGCCTCGTCACACCACTCCCACCAGTCGACGGGGTTGTCCCGGTGCTGGAGCAGATACGGTGACGTTGCCGATGCGAGCCGGTTGGCCATCCTGTGAAGGTAGTGACATCCGGTCTTCTCCCCGGGCGAAGGACGGTCCAATCCCTCGCCCTCGATTCGAATGACTGGTGGTGACCGGTAGCCTGGCCCCATGAAGAGGCTCCTGGCCATGGCGGGCGCGGCTCTCCTCCTGATAGCAGCCACCCCGGATGACGTCGTGCCTTCGCTGCAGGCCAACGGGTACTACATCGAGAGCGGCTCCAACGCCACCGAGCAGGTCGTCAGCGAAGCCGTCTTCAACGGGCGTTCTGCCGGCGGGCGTCTCTATATCGTGGTACTCGCCGATGAGCCGCCGGGCGGGGCCACCACCTTCGCCGATTCCACGCTCGACCTGCTTGTCGACGGTTACGTGCTGGTGGTAGCGCCCGAAACCGTTGGTTATTCGGGCGATGGCACGGCCTGGACGGCCGACGAGATGAATGCCGCCGTCGATGCCTCACTCGGCGGAGGGAGCGACGACGAGGTCGTCGACCTGTTCGTCCTCTCCCTGACACGGGAAACCACCCCCCAGCCGACCGAGCAGCCACCCGTCGACGCCCCGTCCGGGGGCGGGATATCGATCCTGTGGCTCGTGGTCATCGGAGTCGTTGTCGTCGGGGTCTTCGTCTACGCCAGCAATCGCGGCAAGACCCGCCGAGAAGAGAGCCGCATGACCCATGTCAAGGACCTGGCGAAGCAGAAGCTGAACGAGGTGGCCAACGACATCCTGGAGATGGAGGACGAGGTCTCGACGTCGGGGAACGCCGACGTGAGTGCCCATTACCAGCGAGCCTCCGCTCTGTACAGCGAGGCCACCGAGGCCAATGATCGTGCGCAGACGGTTCAAGAGATGATGAAGGTCTCGGAGCAACTCGATCTGGCCATATGGGAGCTGGACTGTGCCGAGGCCATCCTCGACGGGAAGCCCGTGCCGCCGAAGCCGGAGCCGCCGGTCGTGGAGACGGCGACGGCGCTGCCGGTGCCTGAAGGGCGCGGCGCCACCTCTCCACCACCCGCAACGCCCGACTTCGACCGCCGGCCGCAACGTCAGAGCACGGGCTCGGGGGACATGCTGAACGTGCTCTTGACCATGATGGCCATGGGGAGCATGCGCAATCGGGGAGGTGGCTTTGGCGGATTCGGGGGGTCGTCGGGCAATTGGACCGGTGGCGGTGGCCGCATTGGTGGCGGGGGCGGCCGCATCGGTGGTGGTGGCGGTCGCATACGTGGCGGTGGGCACAGACGCGGCTGACCCGGGCCGACCCTAGAATCCACCCCGGAATACCAAAGGAGACCCTCCGCATGTTCAAACGCTGGATTGCCTACATCAGGTCGTGGTTCAAGAGCGCCTCTGAGGACCTGATGGACCCCGAGATCGAGATCCAGGCAGCAATCGACGACGCGAAGAGCAAGGACCAGGACCTACGCAACCAGGCTGCCAAGGTGATCGCGCACAAGACCCAGCTCGGCGGGCAGATCGAGAAGGCCGCGGAGTCGGTCGGCGAAGCCAAGGAGATGGCCAAGCAGGCCCTGATACGCGCCGACGAGGCGAAGAAGTCGGGTGACGAGGCGGGTGTGACCAAGTGGACGTCGGCGGCGCAGAGCCTTGCCATGAAGTTGCAGGCGTCGGAGAACAACCTCGCCTCGCTCAGGGAGCAGTTCGAGACGGCAAACGTCCAGGCCGACAAGGCCAAGGAGGCCGTCCAGACGAACGCCATGAAGGTCCAGGAGCTCAGTGCCAAGAGACTCGAGATGCTCGGCTCGTTGCAGCAGGCCAAGATGCAGGAGGCCGTCAACAACGCGGTCCAGTCCATGTCGGCCTCGGTCAGTGACGAAGGGCTCAACTTGGACTCGGTCGAGGCGAAGATCGAGCAGCGCAAAGCTGAAGCCATGGCAAAGGCCGAGCTCCACGAGGCGACCCCGGAAGGAGCGGAAGCCGAGCTGCGCAAGGCCGTCAACATGTCCGAGGCAGACGCCAAGCTGGACGAGCTGCGCTCCGAACTGGGGCTCTGAGCTCCCGATCCGGGGGAGTGGCCTGTGCCCACTCTTCTCCTGATGCGGCACGCCAAGTCGGATTGGGATGCCGACTACGGCCGTGACCACGACCGGCCCCTGAATGAACGCGGCGTCCGGAGTGCCCGAATCATGGGCGAGGTGTTGGCCGACGAGGGGCTGGCCCCCGCACTGGTCATATCGTCGACGGCCCTCCGCGCCCGGTCGACCGCGGAGCTGGCGATCGAAGCCGGCACGTGGCAGAGCAGGCTGATCCTCGAGCCCGGCCTGTACGGGACGAGCCCCGATGCAGTCATCGAGTTGGCCGCCGGTTCGCCCGGAGTAGAGCGGCTGATGCTCGTAGGGCACCAGCCGACGTGGTCGATGCTGGTTAGGGCGCTGACCGGTGAGATCGCTGACATGAAGACCGCCACGGTGGCCGTGGTGGAGGTCATGGGTGAGGGTTGGAGCGCGCTGGCTGAGCGAAATGGGAGCCTTTCGAGGGTTCTCCAACCGCGGGACTACCTCTGAGCGTCTTCGGGTAACGTCGGGCCATGCGACGACCGACAGCCCTAATACTCGCCATCGGCCTGACCGCCGTGGCATGCAGCCCTTCGGACAGCGAGACGACGACCACGACTTCCTCGGAGGCGAGCTCGACGACCGATACTGCATCAGCCGAGCCAACCACGACCGAAGCCCCGGTCGAGACCACCACGACCACTGAGGCGCCCGCGTCGGCGGGCGGCTCCACCTGTGTCGAGGGGACCTGGCTCCTCGACATCGAGTCCTTCATCTCACTGATGGAAGACGAGTTCGTCGCAGCCGGGTTCGGCGCCGACGCGATCAGCGCCAGCGATGGTACGTACCTGGTGACGATGGCGCCCGACGGGACATTCACCGCCGAGCGTGACGAATGGGGATTCACCGTCGAGACCACCGACGGCACCTTCACCATGAGCATCAGCGGCACCGAGACGGGCACGTGGTCTGCCGACGACTCGACGATCACCGTGGCGGTGGATTCGTCGGACGTGACAGTGTCGTCCACAGCTGAGGTGGACGGTCAGGTGGTGACGCTGCCCAACTCACCCGTCGCCGTTCCCGAGGCCGTCGCCGAGAGCAGTGCTTACCAATGCAGCGGTGATGTACTCACCGTGACCAACGAAGACGTGGTCATCACCCTCAACAGGGCGTAGCTCGGCACATGACCTGGAAGCTCGACTGTGGCGGGTACACCCTCTTCGTCATCGAGGATGGGTACTACTGGAGGGAAACCGAGGGCTACTACGAGGGTGCAACCGATCACGACTGGCGGTTCCATCCCCGTGACCCGCAGGGTCGGGTTCGGTCCAACTTCGGTTGCTTCCTCGTCACAGACGGGGATCGGACGATCATGATCGACGCCGGCATCGGCGATATCGCACAGGAGGGCATGACGGCCGGGCTCATGCCGTCGGCGGTCGACGCTCTCGGGATACCGCGTGACGCGGTGGAGACCGTCGCCTACACGCATATGCACTACGACCACATCGGCGGCAGCCAGCGCGGGGGGAAGATCCTCTTCCCCAAGGCCCGTCACGTCTTCCACGAGAAGGAGTGGGCGCACTGGAAGACGGTGGAGGGCGATTTCGGTGACGCCGCCAGGACCATCATGGCCCCGCTCTTCGATGCAGATGTCGTCGACTTCGTGGATGGCGACACCGAGATACTGCCTGGAGTGACCGTGGTGGAGTCGTTCGGGCACACCCCGGGCCATCTCACTGTGTCGATCGTCTCCAACGGCACCCGGACGTTGATCGGAGGGGATCTCTCCAATCACCCGTTCCAGGTGGAGCACCCCCACTGGAGTCTCCCCGTGGACAACGACCCGGTGATGGCGGGCAATACGCGCGACCGGGTCTTCGAGGAGATCAGGGACACCGGTGTCAACTTCGTGGCGGGCCACTACCCCATGCCCGGTGTCGGCAGGATCGTCACCGACGATGGTGTTCGCGTGTATCAGCCGGGGACGGTGCCGAAAGCTTGAGTCAAATGGCGTGGCGCGCGGCGTTGTGGGCGTCGAGCGGGCTGTTCCCGGTTCGCACGACTCGTCGCACCTCGTAACCTCCGGGCGATGTCGTCCGACTTCCTCGACGGCGTTTGGGTCGTCACTCGCTATCGGAGTGACGATGATCTGGTTGAGCCTTCCGCCACCGGCGAGAAGCCGACGTTGCAGATCGAAGGTGACCGCCTCTCCGGCACCATGGGCGTCAACCGTCTCACCGGCAGGCTCGTGGACGGGGTGCCAGGCCATCCGCTCGCGGTTACCCGCATGGCCGGCCCACCTGAGGCGATGAGGCAGGAGGACCTTCTCCTCGCGCTCATCCAGGAGACCGACCACATCGAGGCGGACTCTGGGGAAATGCGCATGAGCGGTGACGGCCTGGTGTTGATCGAGTTTCAGCGACCGGAAACCGTCTGATCTCTCCAACCGTCGCGCGCTGTGGAAAAGAGGGGGGTTCACAAGCCAGTCCCGGCGCGTATAGTTGAACGTTCGGGCAGCCCCTACCGGCCCGTCCGGAATCTGCTGGAGGACACAGATCACCCATGGCCGCTACTGAAACGCGTAAAGACAAGACCGAAAAGCCGCGCCGCTCTCGTCTCCAGTCGAAGCTAACCGACGAGCGTGGTCGGCTCACCACCGACCTCGTCTCCCAATATCTGACAGCCATTGGCGAGTACGACCTGCTCACAGCCGAACAGGAAGTGGAGCTCGCCCAGAAGATCGAGACCGGCGAAGAGGCCGCGGAGCGTCTCGAGGAAGGCGACTTCAAGGGCAAGCGTGAGGAGATGGAGCTGGCCAGGCTGGCCCGTCGTGGTGCTCAGGCGAAAGACGACTTCTTGACCGCCAACCTCCGTCTCGTCGTCGCCAATGCGCGTCGCTACGCCAACACCTCGGGGATCGACTTCCTGGACCTGATCCAGGAGGGGAACCTCGGGTTGATCCGGGCCGTCGAGAAGTTTGACTGGCGCAAGGGATTCAAGTTCTCCACCTACGCCACCTGGTGGATCCGCCAGGCGATAACGCGTGCCATTGCCGACAAGTCGCGCACCGTGCGAATCCCGGTCCATCTCCACGACACGCTTGCAGCGGTCCGGGCCGCCCAGGCCTCGCTCAAGGCGGAGCTGGGACGTGATCCCCGTCCCGACGAGATCGCCGAGGAAGCCGGAGTCACCGTCGACAAGGTCGAGCTGGCCTTGTCGGTTGCGGACACCGTCTCCCTGGAGCAGCCCATCGGCGAGGACGGGGCGCAGCTCGGAGACTTCATCGAGGACGAGGACGCCGCGGACCCGGTGCAGATGACCGAGGAGATGGACGTCGCCAACTCGTTGCGTCAGTCGATCGACCGTCTTCCGGAGCGTGAGGGGCGAATCCTCGCCCTGCGATATGGCTTCTACGACGGAGTGCCCCGGACCCTGGAGGAGATCGGTGACGAGTTCAACCTGACCAGGGAGCGGATCCGTCAGCTGGAGAAGCTCGCTTTGTGCCGTCTCCGTCACCCGTCCTTCGGCATCCGCGAGGCGGATCTCGTCTGAACCACCCAACTCCACGTGCAGGGCCCGCCCTTTTCCAGGGCGGGCTCAGTCGTTGTAGCGTGTGAATCGATGAAGCTGGGAGACCTGGTTGGCGAGGCGCCCTTCGTCTGCGGGCCCGACACGACGTTGGTCGAGGCCGCGCAGGTGATGGAAGACCACGACCTTGGATCGCTCGCCGTCGTGGAAGGTATGAGTCTCCTCGGCCTCGTGACCGAGCGGGACATCCGACGTGCGGTTTCCACCGGGACGGACCTCACCATCGCCGTATCAGCCGTGATGAGCGACGAGCCTGATACCTTCGACCCCGACCTCGACGTTTGGGACGCCGCGACCTGGATAGCCGAGTCCGGTTACCGCCACCTCCCCGTCGTCGGTGATGACGGAGGCCTGCGCGGGGTGGTGTCGATCCGAGATCTGCTCAGGGCCCTCGTCGACACGGTGTGACGGGTGTGTGACGCGAAGACTCGTCACACACCCGCCTCGAGGCACGATCAGCTCGAGCCGAGCGTGACGGTCACGGTCATCTGGGTGCCATTCCTGAGCACCTGAATCTCAACCTGGTCACCTGGCTGATGCGCCCTCACCTCGCCGGCGAGGTCGACCATGGACTCCACCCGCTTGCTGCCGACCATCGTGATCAGGTCACCAACCTGGATCCCGGCCGCATCAGCCGGGGAGCCCGAGACGACACCGGTGATCTGGACTCCAGCCGTGGCCTGAGCAGCGGTGGCTCCCGAGATCCCCAGGAAGGCGGTGTGGATCGGCTGGCCGGCGACCAGCTCGTCCGCGACTTGCTTGGCTATGGATATGGGCACTGCGAAGCCCACTCCCTCGTTGCCCCCCGATTGACTGAATATCGCGTCGTTGATACCGATGACCTGGCCATCGATGTTGGCCAGCGGGCCACCGGA
>Ga0307417_10001440_pt1 | contig 9963 bp, 9 predicted proteins | sample SalMarWE160210MG_2_FD_202514 | JGI IMG/M metagenome (GOLD analysis project Ga0307417, IMG submission 202514) | Salt marsh sediment microbial communities from the Plum Island Ecosystem LTER, Massachusetts, United States - WE1602-10 | ecosystem: Environmental > Aquatic > Marine > Intertidal zone >...
TCCTCGGCATGCGGTCCGGAATGGATGCCGTCATTGTGGACAAGGCTGAAGCGGCGGTTGACCTGAAGATATCCTCTGATGTGGGCATGCGCTTGTCTCTCCTTGCCGGCTCAGGCGGCAAGGCCCTTCTTTCCCAACTCTCCGACCAGGAGATTGACGACATCCTTTCCAGGAACGAACTCCGGAAGTTTACTCCCTACACCTGTACAGACAAGAAAAGGTACCGGGAATTGATCATGAAGGTACGAGAGGAAGGCATTGCTTATGACCTGGAGGAATATCTGGAAGGAATCATTGCAGTTGCAGCCCCGCTCAACGCCCCTGGGAAAGACCTTCAAGCGGCTATCTGGGCCGTGGGGATGCGGAAACAGGTGAGTGAAAAGGAATTGTCCCGCTTTTCCGATCTCCTGAAGGAATCGGCGAATCAGATTAATGTGCGTTTTTCGATGGTATAGGGTATATTGCAAGGAGATATAATAAGGAGGTAGCATCATGGGCGTGCTTGGCAGGAACTATTGGAACCCCTTTGTGGAGACGTTGCCGAGGGAAAAGCTCCGGCGGCTTCAGATCAGGAATTTTCGGAAGATCTTGAAGTACGCAAAGGAGCATTCAGGTCTCTACAGAGAAACGCACCAGGGGATTGAACCTGAGGATATCAGGTCTATGGATGATATCAGAAAAATCCCTATGATCGACAAGGAGGATTTGAGATGTGCGCAGACCGGGAAGGAGCCTTTCCCGTTCGGTGACCTTCTTGGAGTGCCCGTGGAGGAAGTCTCTACCTTTCGCCAGACGTCAGGGACCACCGGAACACCGGTGTATGTCCCGGAGAGCTGGGAAAGCTGGCAGTGGCGTGTCGAGGTCTGGTGTCATATCCTGTGGATGGCCGGTTTCAGGGAGACGGACAGGGTCTTTATCCCTTTCGGCTACAATGTTTATGTGGCATTCTGGGAAGGGCATTACGCAGCGGAAAAGCTCGGTTGCACGGTCATCCCGGGCGGGGCTTTGGATACCAAGGGGAGACTTAATAAGATCAGAGAAGTGAGGGCCACGGCCCTGCTCAATACCCCGACCTACGGACTCCATATGGCCGAAACGGCACGGTCTTTGGGTTTGTCCCCGCAGGAGATGGGGATTGCGCGGATGGTGTGTGCCGGGGAGCCCTTGCCGGATGCCACCCGAAAGAGATTGGAGGAAAGCTGGGGTGCGGAAGTCTATGATCATATCGGCGGTACCGAACCATGCGCCTGGGCCGCCATGTGCAAGGAGCGGAAAGGGCTCCATATCATGGAGCCGTTTTTCCTGGTGGAAATTCTCGACATGGAGACCTTGAGCAGGGAGGTGGAGGAAGGTGAATTGGGGGTTGCGGTGGTGACCCCTCTGGGCAGGCGTTCATTTCCCCTCATCAGGTTCAACACCAAGGACGTGGTGCGAAAGGGGAAAAGTGGTTGTGCCTGCGGCAGGACGTCCATGATGATTCAGGGGATGGCCGGCAGGGCGGATGACCTGCGAAAGATCAGGGGTGTGCTCTTTACCCCGGTGTCCGTGGAGGAGGTGGTGAGAGGGGAATTTCCAGAGATTGCGGAGTATGAAATCGTGGTCGAGAGAAAAGGGATCATGGATGAAATATCCCTCAAGGTGGAACCGGAACAGGAGATTGGAGAAGAGGTCATGAAAGAGCTTATGAAAAGGATCTCTGAGAGGCTCAAGATGAAGACAAATCTGCGGTTTCTCATTCGCCCGCTGAAACCAGGAGCCCTACCCAGGTATACTCTGAAATCGAAGAGGTTCAGGGACCTCAGGGAGATGAAAGGGGGTGAGGCATCATGATTGGCACGAATGGTGATCTCTTACGGCAGATGAAGACCAAGATAGATGGAATTGAAAACCTTGTCCATGAGCTACAGCTCTTGGGGGGAGGCGTTCCCGCAATCGAAAAAAATGCGCAATGCATATTGAGTTTTACCCACGCATTGCAATTCGGGATTTCAGACATCGCTGAGGTCGAAGATCTATGATCTATTTTAAGGAGGGAAACAATGGCGGAAGTCAAGAAAATTAGGACGGCCTGTCGTAATTGCCATGGGGGATGCGGTGTCATCGCTCATGTGAAAGACGGCAAGGTAATCAAAGTGGAGGGGGATCCGGATTCTCCTATCAGTTATGGAACGCTTTGCAGCAAGGGCCTGGCTATCACGCAATTGGCTTATCACCCGGACAGGATTCTTCATCCCATGAAGAAAGTGGAAGGGAAATGGCAGAACATTTCCTGGGATGAGGCACTTGATACTGTCGCTTCGAAGTTCCAGGCTGTCATCGACGAATACGGGGCGGAGTCGATTGTGGTCGGGCAGGGGACCGGAAGGGATTATGAGAGCCATCTCTACCGGTTCGCCAACCAGTTGGGCACCCCTAACGTCCTCACGGCCGGGCATATGTGCTATGTCTCGAGAGTTGCTTCAACCCTGATCACCTGCGGGACTCTGCCGATTTGTGACTACCGGGGCGGACCCAAATGTATTGTCATGTGGGGCTGCAATCCCCAGTGGACCAATCCTGATGAATACAAGGGCGTGGATTTCTGGAAGGCTTACAAGGGAGGGGCCAAGCTCATCTCCATAGACCCTCGAAAGGGGTTTATAACCAAGAAGGCGGACCTGTGGCTCCAGCTTCGACCGGGAACGGACGCCGCTCTGGCCATGGGTTTCCATCACGTGATCCTGGAAGAGGAGCTTTATGATAAGGAATTCACGGCAAACCATATTAACGGCTGGGATGCCTTCAAGGAAAGGGTCAGGGAATATCCACTCGAGAAGGTGCAGGAAATCACCTGGGTCGACAAGGATCTGATCCGGAAGGCAGCACGAATGTATGCCACGACCAAGCCTGCATGCATCCATTGGGGTGTCCCCACCGAACAGACCAATAACTGTGCTGATTGCACCCGCACCATGACCGGGCTCATGGCGGCAACAGGGAACTTGGATACTCCCGGGGGAAATGTCCTTTATGTCAATCCGCCCACGAGGACGGTTTCCGAGTTTTCCCGGCACAAGGATCTTTCGAAGGAAGCTCGAGCAAAGAGGCTGGGGGGCGATCGGTACAAACTTGGTGCCAGGGTAGCCTTTATAACCCCCAAGGTGGCCTGGGAATCTATTCTGACCGGGAAGCCTTATCAACTGAAGGCAGGAATATTGTGCGGAACCAATCCGGTCATGACAAGGGCCAATGCCGGCGAGGCATATGCAGCCTTGAAAAAACTGGAATTTCTGGTCGCGGTCGATTTTTTTCTGACACCCACCGCCGAACTGGCGGACATTTTTCTGCCTGCCGCTACCTGGCTTGAATCAAACCACGTGGCTGATAACTGGAAACGGCACGGCTTTGTCCTGGCGAGACAGAAATGCGTAGAGATCGGCGAGTGCTGGCAGGATCACAAGATCTTCCAGGAACTGGGCAAAAAAATGGGCCAGGAATGGTGGGAAACCGTGGAAGACAGTCTGGATTACCTGCTCGAACCCTCGGGTCTGACCTGGGAGCAGTTCAAGGAAAAGGGGTACCTGCAAGGTGAGATGGTCTACCACAAATACAGGGAAAGGGGCTTTTCCACGCCTACAGGCAAGGTGGAACTTTATTCCACGGTCCTGGAAAAGTGGGGATATGATCCTCTTCCCAAGTATACCGAACTCCCTGAGAGCTTTTATTCCACGCCGGATGTGGCGGAGAAATTTCCTTACATCCTCAACGCGGGTCTCCGGACCCCCACTTTTTTCCATTCGGCCAACAGGATGATCCCCTGGCTGAGAGAGATCAGACCGGATCCGATCGTGGAAATTCATCCCGAGACTGCGGCAAAAAATGGGATTGAAGACGGCCAATGGGTCTGGATCGAGTCTCCAAGGGGGCGTATTAAGGAGCGCGCGAAACTGAACGAAGGCATTGACCCGAGGGTGATTGTGGCCGAGCACGGATGGTGGTTCCCGGAAATAAAGGACCCGGGTCATGGCTGGGATATATCCAATATCAATCTCTTGACGGACAATTCCCATGAGAGCATGGACCAGGCGATTGGCTCCACCAATCTGAGGGTATGCCTGTGTAATATCGCCCCAGTGGAGGAATGATGCATTTTTTTCCATCAGCCAATAAGGTGGAAGACCGGTTCATCCTGTGGGCTCGGTCATAGACATGAGGACAGAGAAGGGTGCTGACCTGGATAGATCCCAAGACCGGTCTGGAATGGCAATATGCTTCACCGGGAGAAATGACTTGGTACGAGGCCCAGGAGTATGCAAGCAAATTGTCATTGGACGGGAAAGAGGATTGGCGATTGCCAAGCGCAAGAGAACTGGAGACGCTTCTTGACAGGAGCAGATATCGTCCGGTTATGCGACCAGAGGTGCTTTTTCGCGATGACCTGTCTTACTGGTCCTCCACCACCTTTTCGGAAAATACCAACAATGCATGGATCGTGATGTTCGAGGGTGCCTATATACTCAGCTACTACAAGAGCAACGCCTACCATGTGCGTTGCGTCCGAGGATGATGAATAAAGAGAAGCTGATCAGAGGGGTGCCAAGCAGGGAGTTTTGAATCGAAAAGAGGAGGTAACGAGATGGGAAGAGTCTCTTTGATGTTTTTCAAGAAAGACTGTACAGGCTGTCATGCCTGTGAGGTGGCATGCAAACAGGAACACGGTCTGGGTGTGGGCCCGAGACTGGTAAGAGTGGTGGAAAAGGCGCCTGATTTTATCCCGATCTATTGCCACCATTGTGCCGGCACTCCCTGTGGAGAGGCCTGCCCGGTGGAGGCCATTACCCGAAATGAACAGGGGATTGTGCTCATCGACAATGAGCTTTGCATCGGATGCAAGGCCTGCGTGGAGGCATGTCCTTTCGGTGCCATGCAGTTCGATGAGGATGCTGATCTGGCGGTCAAGTGTGATCTTTGTATTGAACGCCTCAAAAACGATGGCGGGCCGGCCTGCGCCAGTGTCTGCCCAACGGGATGTATTTTCTGGGGTGAGGCCAGGGACCTTTCGGAGAGACTCGGCAAAGAGGCCCTTAGCAAGCGATAAAATCGGGCTGGACCCTCTCTTTTAAATGAGGGAGTTTTGTCGGATAACCCGGCTTTGTTCTTGACAAGGTATCTTGTTAGGGTACAGTATCCTTTAAATTATGTTTGGTACCGTGCATGAATTGGGTGATGCGACTATGATAGAAATCAGCTTCAGGGGTCGTGGCGGGCAAGGTGTTGTGATGGCTTCACAGATGCTCGGGATGGCCTTTTTCAAGGCCGGCATGTACCCGCAATGCTATTCCCTTTTTGGGGGAGAGCGTCGGGGAGCGCCGGTGGTCAGTTTTCTGCGCGTCGATAAGAAAAAGATCCTGCTGAAATGCGATATCAGACATCCCGATGAACTTCTCTTCTTTGATTCCAGCCTGATCAATCAGGATGAAATGCATACCCTGATGCAGCCGGGGGGAAAAATCCTCATCAATACGGCTCAAACCGACGAACAGATTCCGGGTTTGTCAGCCTATTCCGTAGGCCTTGTGAACGCCACGGGTATTGCTGAAGAACTTGGCCTTGATCACGCTCTCAATACGACGCTTCTCGGAGCGTACTGTCGATTGACGGATGCCCTCCCACTCGAACATCTTATTGAGGCAGTAGAAGAAATGGTTCCCGGCAAGAAAGAGGGCAACATCATGGCCGTGAAAAAGGGTTATGAAAATATGAATTTTCTTCAGCACTAATCGGCTTGAAAGAAGAGAACGAAGAACCGTTCAAGACCCTGAGAACAAGTGATGTAAAGCCATTGTCTTTTGAAAAACTGCATGAGGAAAGATTTTATGAGCCTCCCGGAATTTCTTGATCCTGAGAAGATCATTCCCATTTCCCGATCCACAACCCATGTGTTCAAAACGGGTTCTTGGGGGAGCAGACTACCCATCCACGAAGAAAAGGCGTCACCCTGCCGTGGGGCCTGCCCTACAGGGAACAATATCCCGAAGGCCCTTTTCCGTGCATCCCAAGGGGATATGAATGGGGCACTTGCCGCTTTCCTCGAAGAAAATCCCTTGCCGGGGGTCTGCGGGAGTGTCTGTTACCATCCCTGTGAATCAGAGTGCAACAGGGGGCAATGGGATGAGGCCTTGCATATAAGGGCGCTCGAACGGGCGGCCTCCGAATACGGTAGCGGACTTCCGGAGATCCTATCCAGGGAAGGGTCAAATGATCCCGTGGCCGTAATCGGCTCGGGTCCGGCAGGTCTCTCGGCAACCTATCATCTCGCTCGAATGGGCCATCCCGTGGCGCTGTTCGAAAAGGAAAATGAACTGGGCGGTTTGCTGCGGTACGGCATCCCAAGTTACAGGCTGCCCGGGCATGTTTTGAAAAATGATCTGGATCGAATCCTGTCTCTGGGCGTTGAAGTCCGGACAGGGGTGACGGCAGACAAAAAATGCATCGAAGAACTGCTTGAAAAATACCATGCCGTCTTCCTTGCCCTTGGAGCACATCAAAGCCTGGTGCCCGAGATCTCCGGTATTGAATTTGACGGTGTCCTGGCCGGGCTCGATTTCCTGAAAGAGGTCAGACGAGATCCACATCAGAGAATCAAGGGCGGGGTATTGGTTATTGGAGGCGGCAACGTGGCCATTGATGCGGCCATGACGGCCAAAAAGCTGGGTGCTGATGAAGTTGAACTCATCTGCCTGGAGAGGCGTGATGAGATGCCGGCGCACGATCGAGAGTGCCGGGATGCCCTGGAAGAAGGGGTGGTTTTCCGGAACGGGTGGGGGCCGAAAAGAGTCCTTGGAAAAGGTGAAAGGGTATCGGGTGCGGAATTTGTTCGATGCGTCTCCGTCTTTGATTCCAATGGCCGTTTCAATCCCGTTTTTAATGAGGATGAAACCCTGACCCGTCCTACAGCCTTGGTCATTTTCGCCGTCGGTCAGAAGCCGGACCTTGAGCAGTTTCATCTGGAGAGCCTGTTCAAGGACGTTGCGCAAGACCCAATTTCGATGCATCATGGCCCCGGGGAGACCGGCGTTCCCAATCTCTTCGCAGGTGGCGAGATGGTGCATTTTCCCGGGTCGGTCGTGGAAGCTGTCGCCGCAGGGAAGGACGCCGCCCTTTCCATTCACCTCTCATTCAAAGGAAATGATTTCAGCGGGCAAGAGCGTCGGATTTTGATCGGCACAGGTCCCTCTTTTTCCATGGAGGAATGTTTCCACCCACATCAAGGCCGGGATCTTGCCCGTGTAGTGGCTTTCGAAGACATGGATCCCCTGTTCTTGAATCATCAGCCGTCAGTATCCATCTCCCGGCTCGATCCGGAAAAGCGTTGGGGAAATTTTGACAGGATCGATCAAAGTTTGGGAAGGGAAAAAGCTGTAGAGGAGGCAGGGAGGTGTTTCTTTTGCGGAACCTGTACAGGCTGCGATCGTTGTTTTCTCTATTGTCCGGAGGTATGTATCAGTCCCCCTGGAGATGGACAGGAGGATTATGAATCGGATGCCTCATATTGTAAGGGCTGCGCGGTTTGTGAGTCTGTATGCCCGCGAGGCATTATAACCATGGGGAAGGCGAAATGAAAAAATTCATTTCAGGAAATCATGCAGTGGCCGAGGCCGTGCGCCTGTGCCGGACTCAGTTCGTGGCGGCCTATCCCATTACACCCCAGACTCCTATCTACGAAAAACTCTCCGAATGGGAAGCAATTGATGAATTGGGAGGCTCCATGATGCGAACGGAATCCGAGCATTCGGCCATGGCCGCATGCCTCTCCGCTTCCCTTACAGGAGTGAGGGCCTTTACGGCAACGTCATCGCAGGGGATTGCCCTCATGCACGAGATGCTCCACTTTGCCTCCGGATGCCGCGCCCCCGTGGTCATGGCCTGCGTGAACAGGACCCTGGCCGTTCCATGGGCCTTTTGGAGTGATCAGACGGATTCCCTGGCGCAGCGGGACACGGGATGGATGCAGATCTACTGTGAGGACAACCAGGAGGCCCTTGATTCGGTGATTCAGGCCTTTCGAATCGCCGAGAAGGTCCTGCTGCCCTGTATGGTGGTGCTGGAAGCCCACTTTATTTCCCACTTCATGGAACCGGTCGACGTGCCGGATCAGGGGCTCGTGGACGAATTCCTCCCACCGGTCCATATCCCCAGGCGCTTTGATATCGATAATCCCGGCTTTGTCGCGCCGGTTGTCACCCAAACCCAATACAGGGATTTCCGCCGCCGAGGCCAGCAGGCTATGGAATACGCCCTCGATGCCATTGAGGAGTCGGACCAGGAATTCGGCAAAACCTTCGGAAGGCGTTACGGACTGGTGGAGGGGGAGGACGTTGAAGGGGCCGACCTGGTCCTGGTTACGACGGCTACCATCACCTCTACGGCCAGGGTCGCCCTGGCCCGAATGCGGAAGAAGGGCCTGAGGATCGGTCTGGTGAAGATCCGGGTGTTCCGGCCGTTTCCCACTGCTGCTCTTCGTGCCCTCCTTGATGGTGCGTCCAGGATCGCCGTGATCGAGAGGAACCTGTCCCTGGGGCGGGAGGGAATTTTCTGCTCCGAACTGAAATCGGCCCTGGTCAACGGACCCGGCGAACATCACATCCAGGGATACCTGGCCGGCATCGGAGGCACCGATGTAAATCCCGAACTCATCGAGCGCATCGTTCTGGACGCACTGGAAAGAAAAGAACCGACCGACGGACCCGTGTGGATGACGGAGGAAACATGATGCCCATGGAAGAAAACACACGCCCCAAAGAAATCCTGCGATCGGGTCACGCGGCCTGCCCGGGATGCGGTATTGCCTTGGGTATGCGGATGGTGCTTCGGGCCCTCGGAAACCGGGCGGTGGTGGTGGTTGTCCCTTCCTGCATCGCGGTCATTTCCGGACCCTTTCCCAATGCCGCCGCCGATGTGCCCATGTTTCACTCAGCCTTTGAAATCGCCGCCCCGACTGCGGCCGGGATCTCCCGTGCACTGGCCCTGCAGGGAAAGGAAGATATTCCCGTGCTGGCCTTCGCCGGAGACGGCGGCACCTTCGACATCGGACTTCAGTCCCTGTCCGGTGCGGCGGACCGCAACGAGGATATCATCTATGTCTGCATGGACAACGAGGGTTACATGAACACAGGCATCCAGGTCTCCTCGGCCACGCCGCAGTTCACCTGGACAGGCACGACCCCCGCCGGCAACACCAGGCGCAAGAAACAGATTATGGAGATCATGGCCGCCCACCGCATACCCTATGCGGCTACTGCCTCCATCGCCTTCCCGGAAGATCTCACCCGCAAGATTCTGAAGGCCAAGGAAATGCGCGGCACGCGTTTTTTTCATATTCTCTCGCCCTGCATCACCGGATGGCGCATAGGTGAGGACATGGCGGTCAAGGTGACAAAGTTGTCGGTAGAGACGAAGGTGTTTCCTCTTTACGAGGTTGAGGACGGTTTGAAGTACACCATAAACCACCAGCCAGGTGATTTGCCGGTGGATCGTTATCTGGAAGTTCAGGGACGCTATCGGCATCTGACTCCCGAGAAAACTGCGGTTATTCAGGCTGAGGTGGACCGCAACTGGCAGGAACTCGTCATGCGGGCCGCCCGCAACCCGAAGAATTAATCGGACACCTCCCCGGGTGGCCGCTTGATGGCGGGAACAGGTTTCATTTAACCAACAAAAAGGAGGATGCAATGGACATGCTGAAAAAGAGGTTTCTGGTGATGGTCCTGGCCGCAGTCCTGGTTTTCGGATTGGGGCAGGGGGCCTTGGCGGCGAAACATGTCATCAAGGCGGTCACCGCCTGGCCCAAAACGGTCTATGAAGTTCAGAATTTTATGAAGTTCCTGGATATTGTGAAGAAGAACGTGGACGCCCATGCACCAGGTCAGCTCGAGATCAAATACCTGGGCGGACCTGAAGTCATTCCCAACCGGGAGCAGGTGG